>Ga0115564_10000015_pt1 | contig 169519 bp, 141 predicted proteins | sample COGITO_mtgs_1105_7_FD_88680 | JGI IMG/M metagenome (GOLD analysis project Ga0115564, IMG submission 88680) | Pelagic marine microbial communities from North Sea - COGITO_mtgs_110523 | ecosystem: Environmental > Aquatic > Marine > Epipelagic | place: Germany:Helgoland, sampling site...
ATCACCTTTTTTTACTTTACCGCGAGGAATTGCTTCCTTGACAGTAACTTTAATGATGTCACCAATATGTGCATAACGGCGATGCGAGCCACCAAGAACCTTAATACACTGAACCCTGCGAGCGCCAGAATTATCAGCAACCTCCAGGTTAGTTTGCATTTGGATCATGTTAGTGCTCCGCTATTAAATTTTAAGACTCTTCCGAGCCGTTTAGCTGCAAAAAAACAGTGTTTAGCTGCTTTTTTATACATACCCCAGTTAAAAGGGCGCGAAATACTAACAGAAAACGCTATGCTGCGATAGTGTAATCTCAAAAAATAATATGAAAGGTCACGTTATATCTATCAGGTCGCTGTTTTCACACAAGTTGCTCTTATAACACCTTGATTTCAAGGCTCTGTTCTTTTTACTTGGTAACAAATGATCTCTTTTGAAGCCTTTATTGGTCAAGTTAAGTTCAGTAAATTAACGAATTCCTGAAACCTTTGTCTGAGTCATCTGTTTTTTCAACTGTGACAATATAATTTATATCTTTTTTAATCTGAAGTAACTCGGTTCTAATAAGTAGATTTTGAGTGTTGTCAAACACCAAGGTTAACTCATAAAAGTCACTCGGAAACTACCTAATTTTCCTGACTGTAAAACTTCTGTGGGTAGATTGTTGCAATAGTAAGATATGCGAATTATGTAAACTACAGATTTTCATAAAAGTTATTTATTTCTAGCATTAATTTTTTTGCCAAGGGGTGGATGACTTGAAAAAAGTTCCGGTTGCTGCATAACTCTTACAATCTTTACAAAGCCTATGTTTTAAATCGCTGGGCTATTTGTAAAGATTGTAATCTATTATAAATTTTACCGGCTATTGCCTAGCTATTTTCCCTGATAGAGCACCATTGATGAGGCTGTCATATTGTTCTTCAAGCTCATGACGTTTAACCTTGAGTGTCGGGGTTAGAAGGCCGTTATCAACAGTCCATTCATCTTTCATCACGACTAAGCAGTCTAGTACTGCATGGCTTTCAAGAGTGGCATTCACTTCGTTTAACGTTTCCAGCAAACTTTTTTCAATTTCTTCCGCTGGTAACTTAAGTGCTTCTGGAGACAAAACAACTAAACCAATAGGTTGTTTTAATTGCGAACCAGTCACGCATACTTGTTCTATGTAGGAATTAGCCATTAATTTTGATTCAATAGGAACAGGAGCTATATATTTGCCTTTTGATGTTTTAAAAATTTCTTTTAATCGACCGGTAATGGTGATGTATCCCTCACTGTCTATCGAACCTTTATCACCTGTTTTCAAATACCCATCTTCAGTCATCGCTTCTGCCGTTTTTTCAGGCTCTAGATAATACTCTTTCATATTACAAGGGCCTTTAACTTGGATTTCACCTTGTTCGACTATGCGTATATCCACACCTGCATATGCACGTCCTATAGAGCCTAATTTATCGCTCCTAAAAGGCACGCAGCAAGTGCCGTATGCACTATTTTCAGTCATCCCCCAACCTTCGGAAATGTTGACGCCAATTTTTTTAAACCATTCTAGTGTCGTTGCGGGGATCGGAGCTGAACCGCTGGCGCATAGCCTTGCTTGTCCCAAACCTAATTTAGTACGTATTTTTTTACTCACCCACCACCCCACTATTGGAATACGTAACAATAAATCGAGCTTTTTCTGTGGCATGTTAGCTAATACGCCCATTTGAAAACGTGTCCATAAACGAGGAACAGAAAGAAACAAGGTGGGCTGCGTAGCTCTAACATCTCGGGCAAATGTATCCAAAGACTCAATAAAGTCGATACGTGTACTAGAGTAAAAGCTAGCAATTTCAACCAATACCCTTTCAGTAATATGTGCCAAAGGTAAATAACTGAGAATACGGTCGTTTTGATCCACGCCTAGTTCGTTTAAAGAATTCGATGCTGCCCAACAAATAGATTCGTAATTGTGCACCACACCTTTAGGATTACCTGTACTGCCAGATGTATAAACTATGGTCATCACTGAATCTAGAGCAGGTATCGGTTTGTCGGCAAATGGAGCGACTTGTAATAATTCATCCCACTGTTTATCGGCAGGTATATTGGGATAAGGAAATGCGAGTTTTACAATCCCATTATCGATAGCGGCGACTTGTTTTTCAGTATTGTCCAACTTACCAATAAATATTACTGGGCACTTAGCATGATCCATAACATAACGGATTGTCTTTTCACCGGCAGTAGAATATATAGGTACAGACACATGACCTGCTAACATAATCGCTAAGTCGGTAATAAACCACTCAGCACAATTTTTTGATAAAATGGCAATATTACTAGCCTTAGGTAAATCCATCGCCAATAAACTTGCAGCAACCTTTCGGGCTTGTTGGCTAGTTTCGTGCCAAGTAAACTCTTTGACGATGCCATCAATAGGCTGTTTCAAATATACGCTTTGAGCGCGAGTATCTTCCCAGTGATAAAGCATTTCCAATGGTGTTTTCAACAACATAGTCTGTCCTTAATTAGTTAGCATGAGGTATTTTTTTCTTATATTAACAAAGTTATAACGATTGCAGCACAGAAGGTCAATATCTATGCATAGAAGGCGTTTTATTATTTTCATAATTACTATTAGTAGCATCGATACAGATTGAATAAGTTTATGATTCAGACAGTTCAATAATAAAATATAACTTTCAGTAGCGACCTTAGCTCAAGCCTTGAAAATTTAGCCTTCACAAATGTGAATTTTCAAGTGAGTGAACGTTTTTTAAAGATTTAGAAACTTATCACAAAACATAAAATACTATATGAACCGTGGTTCAAGGGACAAACCTGGCATATTCGAACCTATCTTTGACAAGAGCGTGTTTTGTTTATTTGCGCAACAAGGAGGTAGATCTCATAATTCAAGCGATCCAACCCTCGGTTCTTGACTAATAAGTTCGAAAGAACCAATGCAACAAGCACCTTCAATACTCTTCTTCGCAGTAATAACATTCAATCGTTTTGCTGATGGTCTTCATCCTAATTTTGAACAATTAATTGTAAACAAATACTCTATGTCCAAAAAAATACTTAGACGGGCTTAGTGGCTATAGCTAAAGACTCACCACCACAGTCGTGGCCATCAAAATTCAAAAATAAATCAGATGTCCAATGACACTTTTAAGATTGTCGAGCGAAGGTCTCAAATTTCTCAAGTGGCAACGGTCTGCTGAAAAGATAGCCTTGGTACACTTGACATCCCAGATCCTCAAGGTAATCTCGCTGGGCCCGGCTTTCTATGCCTTCAGCGCTCACCTCTAACCCCATATTTTGGCTAAGATCAATAATCATTTTAGCGATCGCCGCATCATCCTTATCCTTGAGAATTTCTAGGATAAAACTTTTATCTATTTTTAATCGATCCAGAGGGAGTCGTTTCAAATATGACAGAGACGAATAACCCGTACCAAAGTCATCAAGAGAAAAGCTGACACCACTTGCCTTCAAGGTTGTCATTTTATCGATTACATCTTTCATGTCATAAATCAGCACACTTTCCGTCAATTCCAGATTAAGACGCAGTGGATTAGCACCGCTGCGTTTAAGTTCAGTCAATACCTGGCTAACAAAGTCAATCTGGTGAAATTGCATAACACTGACATTCACAGCTATGGTCAGTCCTGCCATTTCCGGGACACATGACCATTTTACTAGCTGATCGCAAGCATCTTTCAGTACCCATGACCCAATAGGTAGAATAATACCACTTGCTTCAGCGATGGGAATGAAATCTGCAGGCATGATGATGCCTCGTTCAGGGTGTAGCCAGCGGATTAAGGCTTCTGCGCCTATTAGCTTATTTTTACAGCTGACTATTGGTTGATAATAAAGGACGAATTGCCCTTTTTTGATTGCTTCACGCAAATCATGCTCCATTGCTGTACGAATAATCATCAATGCCTGCATCTCAGAAGCAAAAAAACGCAAGGTGTTGCGACCCGCTGCTTTAGCAGCATACATGGCGGTATCAGCCTGTTTTATCAGTTCGTCAACGCTGATAGTCTGCTCATTGAATAGCGATATGCCAATACTGCAGGTACAGTGGTATTCGGTCATGCTCTGTGAATCTGTGTTTAAACCCTGCTGCAGAAAATGGGGTTCGTTGAGGTGAGTAATAAACTTTTTAGCCACCGCCTCAGCTTGCTTCTCGACCAAAATTGTTTCATCTAGGTCTTCGATAATCACTACAAATTCGTCTCCCCCAATGCGTGACACTGTATCCCCCTCTCTTATGCATGACTCCAAGCGTGATGCGACACTGACTAGCAACTGATCACCGACATCGTGTCCCAAAGTATCATTGAGGGTTTTAAAATTGTCCAAATCAATCATAATGACTGCCCCTAATCTTTTGTGGCGAACACGGCTTGACAGCGCATGTTTTAGACGGTCAAACATTAGTCGCCGATTAGGTAATTTAGTCAACGGATCATAGAAGGCAAGGTTTAAAATTTGTTCCTCTGTCACTTTTTTCTCAGTAATGTCTCTCAGTGTGTACACACAGTGAGAAACATCTGCTTCATTATTTTTTACTGTGTTGATCGTCATCCATATTGGGTATACCTCACCGTTTTTACGGCGATCCCAGATTTCCCCTGACCATTTCCCTTGCTGTTTTAAATTTTTTCGCATTTCAATAAAAAAAGAGGTGGGATGCCGCCCCGAATTGAGGATATCTCGAGTCTGCCCGACGATCTCTTTATCACTGTAGCCACTCATACTAATAAAAGCCCGATTAACTTGTAAAATCAGACCCTGAGCATCAGTAATGAACATGCCATCTAGTGACTCAAAAGCAATCGCAGCGATCCGTTGTTGTTGTTGTAACATCCTTTGTTCGGTGATGTCGCTTACCCCGATGTAAAACTCCACTGTGCCGTCGGCTTTTTTTCTACTACTGCTTACCAAATTTACCCATAAAAGCTCACGTTCTGAGGTGAGCATTCTTAGCTCGCAGGAAAAAGGTTGCCCATTTACCTTCATCAGTTTTGTTTTTAAATAATAATTATCTTGGTCGTCTCTATTGATAAGACGGCTTAAAGGCGTCATGAGTAGCTTACTTCTAGGGATACCAAGCAAGTTGGCTAAGGTGATATTGACTTCTTCGATGATGCCCGCCTCGTTAGATGTGCAATACCCTACCGGAGACATATCATAGAGCTCAAAATATCGTGACCTTGATGTGTCAATCTCTATCTGCGCAGTTCGAAGCTGTTCATTTTGCATCTCCAGCTGGATCTGGTGCACCCGCAACTCGTGCACCATCTGCTCTATTTCCGTTACAGGTAGCTCTTGTAATCCCTGAGTAATATCGGTCTTGTTCTTTTCTAATTCACTGACAATAGCCTCTGCTTTGTGACGCAGAGCCTTCTCAGTGGAAGGCGTTTTATTGTGTAGGTCGCTCATGATAAAGATTCAATCCTTTATAACTGGGGCAGCGGAACTAAGTTGCGGTATCTGAACTTTGCTATTTGCCAGTGCTTCTTCGGCTTGTTTTCGCTGAGTAATATTAATGAAAACAGTCATGAAGTGTTCTGGCTTATACCGGAAAACCAAACAATCACAGCAGATATTGCTGGGCCACAGACGCTGTTCGAATCGGGCACTCTTGCCTGTACTGACTACCTGTTTGAAAGCAGCTAGCCAATCAAAGGGATCTTTTTCAATCCCTGGAATGGCTTCTCTTGCAGTCTTCCCCTTTGGGTTGATGCCGGTGAGTGTTTGATAGCTTTCATTCGTGTCGAGGAAGCGGTAATCAAGGGCATTGCCTTGGCTGTCATAGATCATGGCATGATAAGCCACTCCAAAGGGCACATTGTCGAATAAACAGCGTAACTTGATTTCTGAGTCCTGCAACTCGAGCTGTATTTTTTTGACCTCGGTGATGTCGATAAAGCTGATCACAGCCCCCTCAATAACATTATCAAGGGTACGATAAGGCTGCATATTCATGGCGTACCAGTCGTTATTGACGGTTTGCACTTCTATTTTTTTGGAATTCAGAGTATCCAGCACGCTCTGAATGTCAGAGACGAGACTTTTATAGCCGATTAGGTTAGAGGCAATATGTCCCACTGGGCGGCCAACATCGCTGGAAATCAGGTTGATAATAATATGGGCAGTGGGGGTGAAGCGCAGGATCCGCAATCGCTGATCGACAAATACTGTGGCAATACGGGTCCCCGCAAGTAAGTTATTCATGTCGTTGTTGGCAATCGACAGGTCAAGCACCTTAGTCTGTAACTCGTTATTAACCGTGCCCAACTCCTCATTAATTGACTGCAATTCTTCTTTAGACGTTTCCAACTCTTCATTAGTAGATTGCAATTCCTCGTTGATCGACTGCATTTCTTCATTAGAAGACTTCAACTCTTCATTGGCCGTCTCTAATTGTTCCTCAGTGACTTGCAGGTATTCGTTTTTACTGCGCAGTTCACCCTGCAATTCCTTGATGCGCAATACCTGCTCAGAGTCATTGCTGTTAACTGCCTTGGGTTTAGCGGGTTTGGTCTTATTTGGGTTTATTGCCTCCTGTTCTGATGGCTGGTCTTCCATAAGCATCAGATACAGGTACAAATCCAATGACAAGCTCGCATCCACTATCACCGGGCAGAGAGTCATATTGAAGTGCTGAAAATGGTCATTGTTCTTCACTTTAAGATTAGAGCATCGCACGATGTCTTTGGTATTCACTGCAATATGCAGTGCCTCCTTAAGCTGATAGCGAAGGCCCTCTTTGGCCATTTTCAGGACATTGTTAATTATGACTTCACCAGGAAGGAGTTCTAGAAAAGCGCCGCTTTTCCCATGAAGATAAAGAATGTCGCCGTTGGCCTTAAACAATACGCTAGCCGGTGCAAGCTTGTTGATTAAGGTTCTTTCGGTGAGTTCACGGAGAGATGTGTGTGAGCTAGGGATGGGTTGCTTATCAATGTTGATTTTTTTGTTGTGCGGGATACTTACATAATCATGATAGGCCAATTGGGCCATGCCAAAATTATTATCTTTACGCTGAAACAGTTTTTGCTTACGGTTCATTACCTCAAACATTGCATGGGCTTTACCCACCCCCTCAGAAGTCCCTAGCATTAAAACGCCACCGGGCCTAAGTGCATAGTGGAAGAGAGAGATCAACTTCTCCTGTAGCTCCATATTCAGATAGATCAACAGATTTCGACAACAGAGTAAATCCAGCTTTGAGAAAGGAGGGTCTTTGATGACATCCTGTTTTGAGAAGATCAGCATGTCGCGGATCACCTTATGGATGCGATAGACATTGCCGTCGTTTTCAACCGAGAAAAAGCGCTGCAGACGTTCTGGTGATATGTCCTTTGCTACGCTGGCGGGATAACACCCCGTCCGGGCGGTGGTAATAGCACGATTGTCAATATCGGTAGCGAAAAGCTGCACCTTATAATCTTTCTTGATTCGCTCCATGTGCTCCCGCAAGAGGATAGCAACAGAATAGGCCTCCTCGCCAGTGGAACAGCCCACACACCAAACTCGAATTAGATTATCTGCGGACACATTAGCAAATAGCTTGGGAATGACATGCTTTTCGAGATCCATAAAAGCCTGTGCGTCACGGAAAAAATAGGTCACACCGATAAGGAGGTCATAAAATAAGGCATCAATTTCCTTGGGTGTGCGTTGTAAAAATAGCACATAATTATTGATATCCTTGATCTGGTGAACCGCTAATCGTCGCTCAATACGACGGTTAATCGTACTTAGTTTGTATTGAGAAAAGTTATGACTGGTATGGTTGCGCAGCAGAACAAAAATCTTTTTTAAGGCGCTGTTGTTATATGATTCATTAATAATGGAGCGACGGGGCATTTTATTATAAATATGCTTAACGTAGGCAATAAGTTGAACCCCCATATCAGCAGGGGACAACTGATAATCGACCATCCTTGTCGCAATGGCGCTTTGAATCATGCCATCAAATTCTGCAGTCTCGGGGGATTGCACCATGACCATCCCTCCTACCCCCTTGATCGCCCGGATCCCCAGAGTACCATCACTACCAGTGCCCGAAAACACAAGGCCAATGGACCGCTCTTGCTGATCATGAGCGAGTGAATGGAAGAAAAAATCAATAGGTAAACGTTGCCCATGAGGAGCGATGGGGTCCAGTAACTCCAAGGTGCCGTTGCAAAAGGCCATGTCAAATTTGGGGGGAATGATATAAATGCAGTTTGCCTGCACTTTCATGCCGTCCTCTACTTCAAATACCGGCATAGATGTATATCGGCTAATGAGCTCGGCAAGAATACTCTTGTGATCAGGTGCCAAATGCTGCACGAGAACAAAAGCCATATTAATATCAGCCTTGACTGGTATCCCTTTGAAAAATTCCTCAAAGGCTCTTAATCCCCCCGCTGACGCTCCTATACCGACAATATGAAAATTTTTATTTGCAGACATCTCATTCTCAGACACGCGGCTAACTTTGGGTGACACTTTGTCTATATTATTTACAGGCCTGTTAGCGACTTTTTTTTTGCTCATAATATCCCCTGCATTCACCTTATCCCTGTTTGACCACAAACCATCCGTTAGGCTATGAATCTCAATTTCATAAACCCAATAGATTATCTATCTCAGCACTGTTAAAACTATTGTTACAGATCAAGTTTTCTTATTAATGCTATTAAAGATTTGGGCACCAGTGCTGGCTGTTGTTCTTGTTTTAGTGCGCATTTCAGATAAATACGATAACTTCACATCCTTTTGATCATAGGCGATAAACACAAACTCACCAGTGCTAGCTCAGTAGTCACTAACAATTATTGGATGTCAGTCTAATGGCGAGTACATTTATTAGGCAGGGCGAGTTTTGGGGAACCTAAACCTTTCCCAATCGCGATAAAACACACTACTCGAGGGTTAAAAAACGAGAACAATTTGAAGCGCCTTGAGAAACAAGGTGAGTCTATAAAATACAGATAAAAAAATAATACAAAGACTGTTTTATGTTTGCGCTTTCAGCCGTTTAATAACAACTTGGATTAAAATCTGAGCAAAAGCGGCTATAAACGTTGAGCATTTGAGAAGCCAAGACGAGGTAGACTATTTACTTCCTATGATAGACATACCGATAAGAATACAAGCAACAACATAAAATTGCCGCCTGAATTCTTTGATGGAATTAATTAAAATATTGAAAATAAACCCGAGTCAGCGTTTGGAACTTAAAATCGGCAAGCAGGAGTGTGTTAGATGCGTTGTCTAACCATCTCATAGAGACACACACCAGTCGCGACCGAGACATTAAGGCTTGAAACAGAGCCTGCCATAGGCAGTTTGATCAGCTCGTCACAATGCTCACGGGTTAAACGGCGCATCCCTTTACCCTCGGCTCCCATGACAAGGGCCATTGGCCCATTAAATTTGCAATCGTAGATATTATTTTCTGCTTCCCCTGATGTGCCGACTATCCACACTCCAGCGTCTTGCAAGTCTCGCAAAGTTCTAGCGAGGTTAGTGACTTGAACTAAAGGAATAACATCAGCTGCGCCACAGGCTACTTTTCGCACCACTGGTGTTAAAGCTGCAGATTTGTCTTTAGGAACTACCACCGCATCCACACCGGCAGCATCGGCAGTACGTAAGCAAGCCCCCAAATTATGAGGATCAGTCACGCCATCCAATATTAGCAAAAAGGGTAATTTACTTGACTCTACAATTGAGGCTAAGTCATTTTCATTATATTGCTTAGCAGGTTTAACTTTTGCGACTACACCTTGATGTTGCCCACCGTCTACCTTGTCATCTAATGTTTTACGCTGACAAAATTGCACAGAAGTCCCATAGCTTCTTGCTTGGCTAACGATGTCGTGAATGCTTTTATCATCTCTGCCTTTCAATACAAAGAGTTCAATTAAACGCTCAGGTTCACGCAGGATAATTGATTCAATGGCGTGGATACCATATAACCATTCTTGTTGAGCCATATTAACTTTTTCCCTTTCTTGAAGTACTTGCCGGCTTACTTCGAGCAGACTTAGTTTTAGATGGAGTGCGGCTTTTTCTAGTCGCTGGCTTTTTAGTGGGTTTGGTGGCGGAAGTGGGTTTAGCATCTGTGCTTTTTTTATTTGGCTCTGACTTTTTTGACCTAGAAGGTTTCCTTCCCGCAGTTTTTTTAATATTTTTGCCTTCAACCCCGTCCAATAAAAAGTCTATTTTTCGTTCATCTAAGTTAACTGAAGCGACTTTAACTTCAACAGGATCACCTAATCGGTAAACCGTACCAAAGCTCTCACCAATTAAATGCTGCTTAACTTCGTCATAGCGGAAATAGTCTTTTTCTAAAGCCGTAATATGCACTAAACCATCAATATGGAATTCGCTCAAACGCACAAAAAAACCAAAGTTAGTCACTGAAGCAATCACGCCTTCAAACACATCGCCCACATGATCGAGCATAAATTCACATTTAAGCCAATCAGACACGTCTCTAGTGGCATCGTCAGCACGGCGTTCTGTCATCGAGCACTGCTCACCTAACGTCTCCACTTCATCTGCAGTATAGGCTTTGCCGCCTGATTGACTCTTTTGTTGATGTTGTTTATTGATTATGCCTTTTAGGGCGCGATGCACCACCAAGTCAGGATAGCGACGGATGGGGGAGGTGAAATGTGCATAAGCCTCTAATGCCAAACCAAAATGGCCGATGTTTTCATGATCGTATACCGCTTGTTTCATCGAGCGTAACAACATGGTTTGGATAAGTTCTTGGTCAGCTCTACCTTGAATCTTTTCAATCACATCAGTGAAATCTTGCGGAGATACGTCACTGCCAATTTTATGAGTGATCCCCACTTCACCCAGGTACGACAAAAATGCGCCTAAACGATCAGTATCAGGCTCATCATGAATACGATACAACGCTTCAGCTTTATTTTTAGTTAACGTTTGCGCAGCAGACACATTTGCCAAAATCATACATTCTTCAATTAGCTTATGCGCATCATTGCGGGTAACCGGCACAATATTATCTATTTTACGTTGAGCGTTAAATACAAATTTGCTTTCTTGCGTTTCAAACTCAATCGCACCACGTTGATTACGTGTGCGTTTCAAAGCACGGTACATCTCGTGTAAATTTTTAAGGTGAGGCAATTGTTCAGCATAACGTTTGTGCAGTTCGGGGTGACCTTGTGCTCCCTGCTCTTTTAAGAGGTCCCACACTTTTGTATAGGTTAACCTTGCCTTAGAGTTCATTACCGCTTCGTAAAATTGATGTTCCAGCAGCTTACCTGTTTTGCTGATAATCATTTCACACACCATGCATAATCGGTCAACTTGAGGATTTAATGAACATAGACCGTTAGACAACGCTTCTGGCAACATGGGAATAACTTGTTCGGGAAAATACACAGAATTACCACGATTTTGTGCTTCACTATCAAGTGCTGTACCCGGGCGCACATAATAACTGACATCGGCTATCGCCACCCATAATTGCCAACCACCTTCGTCTAAGGGTTCACAAAAAACGGCATCGTCAAAATCTCGAGCATCTTCACCATCAATGGTGACAAGCGGTAACTGTCTGAGATCAATGCGACCTTCCTTCGCTTCCTCAGGGACTTGTTCATTTAATCCCTTCGTTTGCCTGTCGACACCTTTTGGCCAATGATGAGGAATATCAAAAGTACGCAGCGCCATATCAATTTCCATGCCGGGCGCCATATGTTCACCCAACACTTCAATAATTTTACCTATAGCGTTTACACGTTTACGAGGACGCTGAATAATTTCAACGACAACAATATGCCCTTGACGAGCACCGTTGGTTTGTTCTTTGGGTATCATAATCTCGTGGTTAATGCGGCTATCATCGGGAATTACTACCCCCACATTATTTTCAAAAAAGTATCGACCCACTATGGGTTCAGTGCGAGGCTCGACAATTTTGGCAATTCTGGCTTCTCGTCTGCCACGGTTATCTGTGCCACTTTCTTTTACAAGCACCCTATCACCATGAAACACAGTAGACATTTGTGCATTATGAATAAATAAGTCTTTTTCACCATCATCGCGTTTTAAAAAACCAAAACCATCACGATGCCCAATTACTCGGCCTTGAATAAGATCCTCTGTTTTAAGCTTTGCATACTTTTTGTCACGATTGAACTCAATTTGCCCTTCACGCTCCATAGCTCGGAGGCGACGCTGAATGCCAATGCGACTGTCCTCATCTTTTGCATCAAGCAACTGACAAAACTCTATGAAAGACAAAGGCTTTTTAGCTTCGACTAAAAGTTCGAGTAAATATTCACGGCTAGCAACCGGCTTTTCGTATTTTTCTTTTTCGCGTTGGTAAAATGGGTCGTCGCTCATAGGGCGAGGAAATTCCTAACTAATAAATATAATCATGCAGTATAACTAAATGAGCAGCCCAAATAAGATTTTTTAACAGAAACTGTATTAGTAAAACTAATTCACTCATAGCCCATTCATTCACTGCACCTTTGGCTCATGACTATTTCCATCTTTTGTCCGCTCTAACTTCAGCAAACAATTCAAGGTTTTTATTCATGAAATCGCGCTCTGCGCCTCAGCCTAGTGAAAGTATCTTATCTACGGAATAAAGATTTATGAAGCGAAAACACATACAATACAGCATACCTAAGCACTTTAAATGCAAAATACTATAACGCCCAAAATCGTGAAAAAATCGATTAAACTCACCTCCATGCTTTTTTGGGTAAAAACTGCCTTAAGTGTGTGAGTATTTTAGGCGAAACGAGATTTAACGAATGTTTTGGCAATCTAGGGGCGATGACGGAGACGGAGACGTCTCATAATGTGGCGACACATTTACCATAATGAGAGACGTTGTGAACAATATAATGAACACGCCTTAAAACAAGGCTATAAAGTTGAGTCGTATACCATTCCCTCTGATAAGTATTGAAAGCTTGAATTAGTATGGTTTCAAGGTAACAACATGTTCTTTTCAGAAAACACCTTATTTTCTTATCGCGTCCGAGTGGTTCCACAGTGTTTTATTCACAATCAGAAGCCGCAGCCGATTGTAATTAAGAGTTAAGGGGCCTTTTAGCCTTACGTATTGCTTTGGGGTGCATCAGTTTTTCTAAGCCTTGCATACAGCTTGCAATTTTACGGTGAGTGGGTTTATCTGCGGTAATAGCATTGTACAACCAGTGATAAGCGTCTTCATAATCATAGGGACTGCCATACCCCTCAATAAATAATTCTGCCAATTGAATCTGTGCCCTTAAGTGTCCAAGAACAGAGGCCTCACGTAAAAAAACAACTGCTCTTTCTTTATCCTGTTGGACCAGTTTACCTTGAGAATAATAACGACCTAATTGCTCCAATCCAGACGGGAGACCTTGCTCAGCAGCTTGATGCATAAAATTTATGCCCCGATCGGGCTCTGCGTCAACGCAGACTCCCCAAGCGAGCATGTCGCCCCACAAAAACTGATAACTAGGAATTTTGAGTACTTCCGCCCGTGCCTGAATATCCTGCACCAACTGACAATTATCTGACACCACACGGCTCAAATGTTCATTTTTATTAATTAGGTCCAGTAACTCATCCTGTGAATAAAGCTGGACAGCTTTAATTTCATCATCTGCTTTGGTAGAAGCAACAAATAATAAGACACAACAGACTAATGATAAAGATTTGAATAAGCGCATAAAAATCATCTGAATTTTACTATTTCTCTATATCGGCAATAAAATGGTTTTTATAAATGGTTGAGGGTCATTAAACCCTAACCATGTGCAAGACCAATTATTATGTTACCAACTGTTTGGCCACTTTCTATTTATGTGTTAACGCCATTTTTATAACCAACGCATGCTCAAACAAATCATGGCCTAAGTCGGTTAAATATCCCCCATCAGGTAACGTTACGATACCTTTTTCAAATAATCTCTTCGCAGCATCAATCACCATTGGTTCTGCGTCATTGTGAATTTTCAAACCTTGCATCAAACTTTTGTTAGGAAATTTCAATAATAAGTTAAGTTCTGCAACCATATCAGACGAAAATGTCATGTTTATTCCTCATAAATTATGCACTTAATTCCCGTGCACAGAGCGGGCTTATATTAGGTTTAAGCGGAACAAAGCATTCAATTATAGAACTTCCACCAAAACCTAGTATTTTCAGTTAATTACGACTCGTATAAAATCAGTCATATGTTTATAATCCTCTACTGAGCCTAAAGCTCAAACAGATGAATATCAAAGGTTATTTCAAATAATCATATTCAAGTCCTATTAATCTAACCAGAAGATATCCATGCAAATAACCCAATGTAAGGTAAAAAAAATTGAATCCCTTACAGACTCAATTAAACGTGTTGTATTAATTCCTGACTCCCCCATGAGTTTTATTGCCGGTCAATATTTGCAAGTAGTAATGGGCGAAAATGACAAACGCCCCTTTTCTATTGCTAACGCACCTCGAGCGGATGGCACTATTGAATTACATATTGGAGCTGAACCAGGCAATCATTATGCTGGGCAAGTTTTAGAAAGAATGATGAAAGATTCACAGATAAAAGTTGAGGGGGGATTAGGGGAAGCCTATCTTAATCAACCCACTGCACAATCTACTATTTTGTTGGCTGGCGGTACTGGATTTTCGTATACCTTATCTATATTGCAGCAACTTCTACATAAACCGTTAATAGCCCCGGTAATTTTGTATTGGGGAACACGTACGATTAATGACATGTATGCCTTTAACGAACTTTGCTCTCTTGCCAAAAAACATCCTTTTTTTACCTTCATCCCAGTGGTAGAGCTTCCAGAAAAGGATTGGACAGGCAAAACAGGGTGGGTACATCAAGCTGTGCTTGAGGACATTCAAGACATGAGCACTTATCAAGTTTACGTGGCTGGACGTTTTGAGATGGCAAAAGTGGTACGTGATGATTTCGTTAAACAAGGATTACCGATAACGTCTTTGTTTGGCGATGCATTCGCATTTATTTAAGGAATAAGGGAGCTTCAAAAGAAAGCTCCTGATTATCTTTTACACCGCGCCATCAAATTCTAATTGCCGCCAAGCTTCATACACAAACACTGACACTGCATTCGATAAGTTCATGCTACGACTTTGTGCCAGCATAGGAATACGTACTCGCTGCTCGGGTGGCAGAGATTCAATAATCTCATCGGGTAGGCCTCGGGTTTCGGGCCCAAACAACAATGCATCCCCTGCTTGATACTTAGCTTTGGCAAAGAACGCCTTGCCTTTGGTGGTGCATGCAAAAATTCTTTTAGGCTGTCGAACTTGAATATAAGTGTCAATATTTGGATAACGTTGTACGTTAGCAAACTCGTGATAATCCAACCCCGCCCTACGCACTTTTTTGTCATCCCAATCAAACCCTAGAGGCTCAATTAAATGTAATGCAAAACCAGTATTCGCACATAGGCGGATAATGTTACCAGTATTAGGAGGTATTTCAGGTTGGTATAAAACAATATCGAGCATGGTTATAATTTCAGTTATCTATAGTGTTGGTATATTAACAAAATCTAGCTAGATGGTTTAACACTTAGTGGGTCTTTATCTTTTGCGCTTATTTTGATAGCTATCATCTTGAGAGCTATCATCTAAAAAAGTTTAAAATTGCAGTTAAACAAATTATTCTAAATTTATCCTGCTCTTCTAACAATTCATGCTTAGCTCCTTCAATTACCATCAGCTTAGAATTTGCCATTTTTGCCACTACCCTGCTTTGCCTTTTATTATCTACGACTTGATCAGCTCCAGCTTGAATGACTAAAGCGGGAATGGGAAAACGATGCACATATTGCTCTACTTCGTTCATTGCTTGAACTGCCATTTTTAGCCAATGCCCGCTGACTCCACCTAACTGTAATTGAGGTGCGGCTTGATATTCTTGACGAAAAAGTTGATACCTGATTTCACTGTGCGTTAATTCATTGGATACAAAAGGCTGACTGTCATAATTTTTTTGTCCAAAAAAATAGGTGTTCTTTTTATTGATACTGGCGTGTAAATTCAGCAGTAAATTAGCTAACCAATCAGGTAAAGGTGGACGAATGCCAAACATAGGTGCACAAAGCGCTACCTTTTCAAATAATTCCGGATAACGTAAAACGGTCAAAGCGCCGATGGTCCCGCCCATTGAATGACACAACAACTTAGGTTTATGTGGTGTTTTTTCAGTGACCACTTCATCAATAAATTTTTTGAAATCAGCCACATATTCAGAAAAGTTTCCCACATAGCCTATTTGTGAATTGTCTAACATACGCCCTGACAGACCCTGCCCTCTATGGTCATGAATAAATACCGAATATCCATTTTGATAGAAGTCGTACACTACCTCCTTATACTTAATTAAACTTTCGATACGCCCTGATGAAATCACCACAGCTCCAAGTGCCTGAGGATGCAGTGCGTAAGCGTATGCAATAGCTACTTTTTCCATTTCCCCCGGTTCCTCAACCCCATCAAAGTTTCCGTGTTGAACCGTCTCTTGCCAAAAAGGTTGAATAGCGGTGACATACTTTGATGCTAAGTTATCTTCAGAGCAAAGGGTAAAGTGAGACATATAAGAAACCTACCTTGAAATTCGATATGAAATACGTGCCGCAAACTAGTACTCATTATTTATAAAGCAATGACTAAAGTTGGCTTATTTGGCTTGACTGAGTTTTTTGTTGTGGTTGGTTTCAATTGTCCTAAGGATATCGCGCCAACTAATAATGCCAATTGGGGCACCTTTTTCATTTACGACTGGAATGCAGGAAATATTGTGTTTATTGAATAGACTAATTGCCTCATACACATCAGCTGAGTGCTTCAAGGTAATAGGCTTTCGGTTCATGATTTGGTGAACCTTTATATCCAAAGTAAACTGATCATGTGCAGTTGCTTGAATTGTATCAATAAAAGGACTAATTGACTTGAGCAAATCACGATCTGAAATCACACCATACAACTTCCCGTTTTCTACTACGAGTAAATGGTGAAACTTAGCATTTACAAAAATTTGTTTAACCGTGCGCAAAGTGTCATCCAATGTAACAGATACCACCGGTTTACTCATGATCCGCTCAACTAACATGTGTTGCCTCATTCCCCAAACTACAATCAAAAATATAACCGTAAATGTGTGTCGTATGCAATAAAAATCAAAACTCTATGCTAAATGTGCCGCTTATACCAATTGCAGTCTAAGTCTTCGACAGGCTACTCACATTATACTGTTGTAATTTAATCCATAATGCAGGATTGATAAAACGTTTACCCACATTATGAGTTTGTTATTCAACAGAGCCGCGGCTGTCATACTAGGTAACAATATTATTAATCAAAGCGTTCAACACTTTTTAAGATGAAGTTATGATTAATACATTTGCTTAAATGCTATTCATGGCTTTGTGAAAGGTATGGATATTTTAACAAGCAATCCACCTTGGGGCGTGTTGTGCTTGCCTGAATAAAACCTATATGTTTATTTATAGCATGTTTTGCAATGGCCAAACCGAACCCTACTCCGCCACTATTCCTATCTCGTGCAGTAGATTCGCGATAAAAGGCTTCACATATTCTACTTAACTGATTTTCATCAATCCCAATACCATCATCTTCTGTCATTCACACTATATCGATCAATAATATGTTTTTAGACGACATATGTTCCCTCCTATATAATTAACACTTGGTACACTATAACTTAGAGCATATTGTCGGGCATGGTGTATTTACACAAGCTTTACACTTCCTTTGCGTTTCTTTGCATTGCATTCGCTAGACTTATTAGGGATTCATAAAGAGGATAAAAAAATGTCAAAATTTACTGACGTAATAAAAACAGCACCTACACCTATTGCACTTTCGCCTATTGCACTTACACCTATTGCACTTACGCCTATTGCACTTTGTCTAGCCCTTGCCATCGCTGTACCTGCAATAGCTAAAAAAGGGCATCATCAAAAATGTGATGGTATGCGTCAAATATTATCTGAGTTATCGCTAACCAGTACACAAAAGCAAGATATCAGACAAATTTTCAAACAATCCCGTGAAGACAGAAACATGTTCAAGACTGATGATAAGGCCCTTAGAACAGAGTTGCACAGCATTATAGAATCGACTGAATGGGATCGAACAGCTGTAGAAAGTGCCATTACCCAGCGCCAAGCTTTAATGCAAGAAAAAGCACTACAACGGGCCAGCAACAAACACCAAGTGTGGCGCTTGTTAACTGAAATTCAACAAACAGAATTTGTACCACAATTAGACTCTCGCAAGGCAAAGCGCAAGGAAAAGCGCGCTGAAAGTAAAAGAGAACACAAAAAACTAAAACGGCTAGGTTTTACTGAAGATCAACTTGCGGCCGTCAAAGCCATCAAGACTGCGGCTAAAGAAAATGGCGCAAAAGTAAAAGCTAAGCTTAAAAGTTATCAACAAGCAGAACGGGCACTTATCCAGAGTGCCAACTTTAACCCAGAGGCTTGGGAATCCCTGAACACTGAATATCAAGCCGACTTTATGGTCATGGCAATTTTAAAAGCCAAAAGCAAACATGACATTTGGAACCTAATGACACCTGAACAACAATCCGCAACCACAGAAAGAGTCGACAAACACAAGCGCGGTAAGAAAGGTAAAAGACATGGATAGGTATATTAAACAAGCATACTTTTATAACAAGAAGGCGCCAGATAAGGTGCCTTTTTTTTGATCATTATTGGCATACATTTTAACATGAGAATTGTATGACATAAAAATACCCAACATGAAATTTTGTACCAAGAGCAAACTTTTGATTCCTTTAGTATTCGAAGATTAATTGTTTTATCCTGCGTTAGCATTATTGAATCGAATATTCAGCTTAAAGTTAATAAGGGTTCCACATGAAAAAACACCTAAGTATTATTACATTACTCATGATGACCGCTTGCGGCCAAGTTGCAAAAGAGCGCGCGATCAATACACCCATCGGACTAAGTGTTACACAAGAAAAGGTACTAACAGAAAGCCAACGTCTCAATCAATGGTTTGAGAGCAAGTACGAAGAAAGACTTTTACAATCCCCCATGACTCTGACGACCTTAGGCCGTAAAGAACGTTATGATGAACTAGATGATTTCAGCGAAGCAGCTGAAGATAAAAGTATAAAATGGCAGGCTGATTCTGTTACTGAGTTAAAGAACTCTTTTGATTACACTGCTTTAAATGAAGATGCTAAAATTTCTTATGACCTCTGGATTTTTCAGTACGAAGCAGCGAAAGCACAAGTGCCTTATCGTAGAAGGGGATACGTATTTACGCAAATGCATGGTCCACATGCTAGTACGCCAAACTTTTTAATTAACTTTCATCGTGTTGATGATGTGTCTGACATGAACGCTTATATCAAACGTATTGCCGCACTAGCCAGAGGTATCACTCAATTATTAGAACGGGCAAAAATCCACGCCAGTGAAGGAGTGCGCCCTCCAGTGTTTGCCTATGAGGGGGTAATTCAGCAATCTAAAAATTTGTTGCAAGGACAACCATTTGACCAAAATAAAGCCGACTCTCCATTGTTAGCAGACTTAAAAAAAGAAATTCAAGGTTTAGTCGATGCTAAAAAAATTGATGCGGCCAAAGCAAAAGAGTTACAAACCCAAGCCCAACAAGCCTTGCTCACACATTTTCTGCCTGCTTATGAAAATCTAATCACTTGGTTCGAACAAGACTTGGTCAATGTAGCTAAACAAGCCACTGGTGTAGGGGCTCTGCCAGATGGTGAAGCCTTTTACAATGCGGCTTTACTTAATGTGACGACTACAGATTATAAAGCAAATGAAATACATCATATTGGCTTGAGTGAAGTGGCGCGCATTTTAGGCTTGATGGAAGACATTAAAACATCAGTTGAATTTAAAGGTAACTTACAAGAATTTTTCGCATATATTAAAAGTGATATTAGCAATGAGCAGTTTTACTATCCTAACAATGATAAGGGTCGCCAAGGGTATTTAGATGACTCAACCGCCTATCTCGACTTCATAAAAAACAAATTACCTGAATACTTTGGATTATTACCTAAAGCCGACTTAGTAGTGAAACGTGTTGAAGCGTTTAGAGAGCAACCTGGTGCTGCGCAGCACTATAACCCTGGAACACCAGACGGCTCTCGTTCAGGCGTCTATTATGCTCATTTATCAGATATGACCGCTATGCCCAAAAACGAAATGGAGGCCATTGCCTATCATGAAGGCAACCCCGGCCACCATATGCAAATATCTATCGCTCAAGAACTAAAAGGCGTACCTAAATTTCGTACTCAAGCATTTTTCATCGCTTATATTGAGGGCTGGGCCTTGTATTCTGAATTACTGGCTAAGGAAATGGGTGCCTATAACACGCCATACTCGGACTTTGGTCGCCTAGTCACTGAGATGTGGCGAGCAATACGTTTAGTGGTTGATACCGGCATTCATTCCAAGGGTTGGACAGAGCAGCAAGCCATTGACTATTTCAAACAAAACTCGCCTATTTCAGAAGGTCAAATCATCTCAGAAGTACAGCGTTATTTTGTGTGGCCGAGTCAGGCTACGGGTTACAAAATTGGCATGTTAGAAATATTGAAATTGCGCGCAAAAGCGCAACAAGCACTAGGTGAAAGGTTTGATATCAAGGACTTTCATGATGTGGTGTTAGGTGGTGGCTCTGTGCCTTTGCGAGTATTAGAAAGAATGGTCAACAATTGGATTGAAAAAACAAATAAACCTAGCTAATAGAATCATTAGCGATCAATAATTTAGGTAGAGTTACGAAGGTCTGATGGCCGTTTCCTCTAACTTTTTTATTTATTTGGGCCACTAGGAGCCATTATGCAAGACATTCAATTACGGACCAGTCTTGACCAATATTATGGCCAAATACAATCGGTCATACTGGACAAACAACATCCAATCTCTGGATTACTGCCCGCCAGCACTGCTGTGACTGTGCATGGTAATTACCAAGACGCTTGGGTGCGCGACAACGTATACAGTATTTTGGCAGTATGGGGACTTGCCTTAGCCTATCGCAACTTAGATGATGATGGCGGTCGAGGATTCGAACTGCAACAACGTACCGTTAAATTAATGCGCGCTTTATTACGTTCGATGATGGCGCAATCGGCTAAAGTGGAAAAATTTAAGCGAACCCGTCAACCCATAGACGCATTACATGCCAAATACGATACTGCAACAGGTGATAGCGTAGTAGGTGATGATGAATGGGGGCATTTACAGGTTGATGCAACCTCTGTATTTCTACTGACACTTACGCAGATGATTGCCTCTGGTTTAGAAATAATTTGGACCCATGAAGAAGTCAGCTTTGTACAAAATTTAGTGTATTACATTGAACGCGCCTATCGCACACCAGATTTTGGTATGTGGGAACGAGGTGCAAAAAGCAACAGTGGGAACGTAGAGCTTAATGCCAGCTCGTTAGGTATGGCCAAGGCCGCACTTGAGGCACTGTCTGGCTTTAACCTTTTCGGCGCTAAAGGGTCACGTTCAAGTGTCATTCATGTCATCCCAGATAACATTGCACAGTCTAATATTACGTTAACGTCTATGTTACCACGTGAGTCCAATACTAAAGAAACAGATGCATCCCTTCTCAGCATAGTGGGCTACCCTGCTTTTGCTGTAGACGACCTAATACTTGCCAATAAAGTGCGTAATGACATTATTGATAAGTTAGAGGGTAGCTATGGCCTCAAACGTTTTTTACGTGATGGGCATCAAACGGCTCTCGAAGATGAGGGCCGACTGCATTACGAAGAACAGGAGCTGAAACAGTTTGAGCATATTGAGTCAGAATGGCCGCTGTTTTATACGTATTTATATTTAGATGCGATTTTTCGAGATGATACACAACAGATAAGTCATTACCGAGCTCGTCTTGATGCTGTGCTAGTAGAAAAAGATGGTCAAAAACTGCTACCTGAATTGTATTTTGTTGCACAAAACCGTGTCGAACAGGAGCGTATCAATCCAGGCTCTCAAGTGCGTATCCCGAATGAAAACGTGCCACTGGTGTGGGCACAGAGCTTATATTTGCTCGGTTGTTTACTCGAAGATGGGCTATTGCGTCCAGGCGATTTAGATCCTCTCGGACGTAGGCATCACAAAATACCCAAAAAACCTGTGGTTCAACTCATGTTTTTGGCTGAGGATGACGCGTTACAACAAGAGCTGGAAGCCTATGGTGTCAGGACACAAACAATTGAAGATGTTTCACCCGTGCAAGTTTATCGCCCCGAAGATATTGCCAGCATACATGCACAAATCGGTAAATGCGATGCACTAGGTCTTACCGGGCGTATTCCTAGAAAACTGAAAAGCTTAACCACCAGCCGTGTTTATATGATGGGTAAAAAACAGGCGATTTGCCTGACACCTTCTTTTATCCAAAAAGATTTTTTCCTCAGTTATGATATCGAATTTTTAGTGCGTCGTTTTAAATCAGAGCTTAGTTATCTACATCGAAATTGGACTGAATTAGGTCGCCCTACAGTTACAGTGTTGCTTACTCACAATTTGCTGGGCACACAACGCAGTACCTTTTATGCCTTGATGAAGCAGATTGCCAGCGGTGAAGTAGACGGTATACCTGTGCGTCACGATATCATGGCGCAGTTATTAAATACCGCAGCGGTTGAGCATGTCGAGCACCTAAAAGACTTGATTTTACCTGACCAACCGTTAGCTAGTCTGTTGTCTCAATCTTGCGTACTGACCTTAAATGGTGAACATACACCATTATCACCAAGTGAAGAACTAGAAATCGCATTACAAAAAGATACTGCCATATTGGAATCTAGATTAGGGCAAGCTACTAATCTTTACGAACAGATATCGCTACTGACTAAACTAGTCGAGCTTGAAACAATTGACACTAAAATTCACATTCACAGTCAACAACGCAGTTTGTTCGACTTAATTGAAGAAGTGTACGCACAGGCAGGTAGACTTCGACTTTGGTCAGTGTTGCGACAAGCGTCTGGATTACAAGGCAAGATTGATGGAGACATTGGCCTAGCCGTGGGTGACTTATTAGTAGCACAAAAGTTTATTCAGGTAGGGCGTTCATATCATGATGAGTCGTTGATCACTCGCCCATTAAATGACGAGGAGCTGATGCAGCGGATTGTGCAATATTGCCGCGAAGATGTGCGCGATCAAATTTTAACCCAAGAGGTGTTACTCTACTTGGGCCTATTAATCAAAGCTAGGCCAGAGTTATTTAGCGAGCTATTAACTTTACGCGTAAGTCTTTTAATCATTTTGCTAACGAGTCAAATTACCCGATCGCAAAACACCACGACCGATGAGGCCTATGAAATATTGATGGACATGCCACCATCAGAAATTCAATCACGCTTAGAAGCAGTGCTGGAAAATTATCAAAGTTTAGCGGAACTTCCACAAAAACTTGAAGCATTGCATGCTCAAGGCAATTCAGAACATCTCACTTGGCAGCAAAATTTAGGCTTAGAACAGCTCAAAACCCCAGTTGATGGTTGGCTGGCTTGGCGTCAGCACCAAGGCATTCTTGACCGGCGTACAACAGAATTTTTAGCCCAAATTTGGCAGATTTTGAAACATACTAGCGGCTTAGTTATTGGCAACAAAATGGATAAGCGCAACCGTATTAGCAGTGACTTAGTATTAAGTGATATGACCGAGGGGGAAAATGCTTTCGCGTTATTAATCGAACACATGTTTAACAACATTCATGCCGCAGAATACCGTCAACTGACTATTGAAACACTCACAGCGTTAGCGAGTTTCTTTGATCAAAATCCAAGTTTATTAGTGGAAGAAGCGATAGTCATTGACGTGACCATAGGTCATGCAGTGAACCTTGCATATGTCAAAGAATTCCCTGAACGAGAACCACACTACGACGAATACAAAAGCCATGCTTGGGAGAGTTTTTATCAGCAATCACCCGTGCATAGCACTACCTTCATCATTTCAGCGTTAAATCACTTATTAACCGTTAGACAGATAGAGTGAGCCAAAACATTACGTCACTCTAAATAACACCCAAAACAGGTGCTTTTTGTAGATGTTTTGGCCTATGTTATAACTGCCTTTCACTCGAATTTAGTGCTTTACTTAGAAGGGGTAAAGCATCAATGAAAAGGTAAAACGGCACTTTTTATATACTGTTTTTCTGGCTAATAATGGTGAGGTAAATTTCAAACTTAACAAAATCGAAAACTTCTATTCTTAATCACACACTGGCAGACCCTTTTAAATCAATCTTTTTCATGATGATAGGTCGTCAACGGGATGTTTTTTGACTCTTTTACAAAACCTTATATCGATAAATCACAATTAAACTCAGTAATCAAAAAGTCTTTTAGAAACATACTTTTTTAATCATTTGCTGCAAAATATGTACTGTAGGATCAACATAATCCAAAGAGATATATTCGTCAGGTTGATGCGCTTGATCAATACTGCCAGGACCTAAAACGATGGTATCGCAACCTAATTGATTGATAAATGGCGCTTCGGTGGCGTAGTTGGCACTTTGGTATTTTTTACCTGTGAGCTGTTCAGCCAGAGCCAAAATATTTTGTTCATCACGACAAGCAAAAGCTGGCGCAGTGGGATACATCAAATCCAAACTTAAACGACTGGGGTATTTTGCAAATACTGGTGCCAACGCTTCATCAATCATGGCGAGCGCTTGCTCATCGCTTAATTCAGGTACTGCACGCATATCAAAGTTAAGCTTACAATGCCCACAGATACGATTTTCAGCATCGCCGCCATGGATGTGACCTAAATTCATGGTGACATGGGGCACACTGAAAGCTTCATCATGAAACTGAGTTTTTAGCCTACTTTGCAAGTCCATCAACTGACCAATCGCCTGATACATAATTTCAATGGCGTTGACACCTTTGTCAGGGTCGCTGGAGTGACCCGCTTTACCTTGAATATGTAAACTTTGAGCAATATGTCCTTTATGTTTATAAATGGGTACCAGTTCAGTCGGCTCTCCGATAATCGCCATGCTGGGCTTAATCATTTGTTGCTCAGCGAAAAATCGTGCGCCAGCCATGGATGTTTCCTCATCTGCTGTGGCCAATACGTACAAAGGTTTGTTCAACTTATTAAGCGGAGTCGTTTTTAGTGCTTCAAGAATAAAAGCAAAAAACCCCTTCATATCACAACTGCCTAAGCCAAACAGCTTACCATCCGCTTGTTTGACTTTGAAAGGGTCGGATTGCCAACGCCCTTCATCAAAAGGCACGGTATCTGAGTGACCACAAAGCAATAATCCCCCCTCGCCGCTGCCAATTTTGGCTAGCATATTAAACTTGTTTCGAGTGTCAGGTACTTGTTGAATAGTTATGGAAAATCCCAAATCACTAAACCAGCCGGCTAAGATGTCAATCAGAGGCCTATTTGTTTGATCGATATTTTCATCAAAGGCGCTAATAGACGGGGTCTCAATGATAGTTTGATAGTGTTCTAAGAAAGATAGATTTGACATAACCACCCAATTAAATAATTATTCACTTTTATTGCATAAATATATAACACATGGCATTCTATAGGCCAACTAGAAACGATAAATAAATAAGTCGTTTTTGTGTAATCGCTTATTACTGTAACTTGTTTTGGTTAGATAACGTATATGTATTCAATTGTTGTAAAAGTAACATTCCAATTTATTTCCCTGCCTAGCTTCGCCAGCATGTTTTATCGACGATAAACAACGTTGTAGCGTTTAGCCCACTCTTTGCTTTAAACTATATAGTTTAAAGCAAAGAGTGCTTTTTATTTTCGGCTTCCATTATTTAGTACACTACTCACATTGAGTTTATAGAGAAATATCCCATGATCAAAACCTGTATTATTGGAGCCAGTGGTTACACCGGCGCTGAGCTGGCGGCGTTAGTTCACCGCCACAGTCAATTTGAATTAGCCGCTTTGTATGTTTCCACCCGTAGTGCTGATGCGGGGAAGTTTTTGGGCGATATTCACCCGCAATTTTTCAATTCAATTAATTTACCTTTGCAGCCTATCGATGAAGGCAATTTATCTGCCTTAAAAGACAACTTTGATCTCATATTTTTAGCCACGCCCCATGAAGCAAGCCACAAATGGATGAACGAGCTATGTGATAAAGAAAACGGTAAAAAAGCAGTAATAATGGACTTGTCAGGTGCATTTAGAATAAAAGATAAAATCAAATTCGCAAAATATTATGGCTTCGAACACCACGCTGATAAATTGTTAGCCGAGGCTGTATATGGTTTGGCTGATTGGCATCAAGAGCAGATTAAACATGCAGACTTAGTCGCAGTTCCGGGTTGTTACCCCACTGCCTCTTTAACAGCCCTTAAGCCTTTACAGCAAAATGCCATAATTGACTCTACACATTTCCCTATTATTAACGCAGTCTCTGGCGTATCAGGTGCAGGTAGAAAAGCAGCATTGAATAGCAGTTTTAGCGAAGTCAGCTTGCAGGCATATGGGGTATTAGGGCATAGGCATCAGCCTGAAATTACTGACTATTTAGGCACTGATGTCGTTTTCACACCACATTTAGGCAACTTTAAGCGCGGTATATTAGCGACGATCACGGTAAAAACGGCAGCTGGTGTGACTGAGCAACAGATTACCGACGCCTATCAGCAGGCCTACCAAGGCAACCCTATTGTAAGGCTAAGAAATAGTTGGCCTAAAATTGATGATGTAGTCGGTACACCTTTCTGTGATCTTTTTTGGAAGCTAGATAGCAAAACTGGCTACCTTGTAATAACCAGTGCTATTGATAACTTATTAAAAGGTGCGGCAACTCAGGCGATGCAATGTGCTAATTTGCGTTTTGGTTTTGCATCTCATATGGGATTGGTAAAATAACTATGAGCCACAGCATGAGCCACAAAGAGAATTATAAAAATAGTTTAGTGATAAAAGTGGGTGGCGCATTCATGCAAGCTGAAAATGCGGCTATGGCTTTGCTAACATCAATTAGCGCGCTACAGAAAAATTATATTGTAGTGTTAGTCCATGGCGGTGGCGCAATGGTCGAAGAATTACTCTGTGCGCTTAATATCACCAGTCAAAAAATTGATGGCTTGCGCGTTACCCCCACTGAACATATGCCTTACATCACAGGTGCGCTTGCGGGCACTGCTAATAAACAGCTCTGCGGATTAGCTATTAGAGCAGGAATGAGCCCAGTAGGCTTAAGTTTGTTAGATGGAAAAATGTGTCATGCAACTGTTATGCGCGAAGAGTTAGGTGCAGTGGGTTCAGTGGAGCCAGGCGACCCAACACTTTTAAAAACATTGGCCGCAACACATATGTTGCCTATCATCAGTTCAATCGGTGCCGATAACAAAGGCAACTTGCTCAATGTAAATGCTGACCAAGCGGCCACAGTTATTGCCCAGTTATTAGATGCAGAATTACTGTTATTATCTGATGTACCTGGCGTTTTAGATGCTAACAAAAATCTGATTGAACACTTAGACACTGAGCAAATCGAAACCCTCATTACAGAAAACGTCATTCGTGACGGCATGATAGTCAAAGTACAAGCTGCATTGACAGCAGCCAATAGCTTAGGCCGCAGTGTCACTATTGCCAGTTGGAAAGATACAGAAAAGTTACTCGGTTTGTTGCATCAACAAACAATAGGTAGCAAAATTTCACCTTTAATTAACACACCTAGTCACAAGGCTTAATTATGAAACAAGATCTTCTTTCGTTGAAAGATTGGACCGCAGACCAATTACACAGTTTGTTAGCCTTGGCTAAAACCATCAAAAACAATCCTGCAGGTTATCGCAAAGCCTTAGATGGCCTGTCAATTGTTGCCTTATTTGAAAAACCTTCATTGCGTACCCGTGTGAGTTTTGACATTGGGATCAATAAGTTAGGCGGTCATATGGTGTATCTAGACACCCAATCAAATAAATTGGCTGGCAGAGAAGATGTCAAAGATATGGGCGCTAACTTAGCCTGTTGGGCAGATGCTATAGTGGCACGGGTTTTTGCTCACAGCACGCTAGAAGAATTAGCTGAATCAGCTAACGTGCCAGTCATCAATGCTTTGTGTGATATGTATCACCCATGTCAAGCGGTCGCTGACTACCTAACCATCAGCGAAAACTACGACGACTTAAGCAAAGTTAAACTGGCTTACATCGGTGACGGTAATAACGTCACCCATTCACTTATGTTAATGGGCGTAGCACTAGGTTGTGAGGTAGTTATCATCACACCAGAAGGTCACGAGGTTGATGATAATATTATAAAGCTAACTCAAGCGCGTGCCCAGCAGTTTGGCGGAAAGCTAACCGTTAGCACTGACATTAATGCAGCAAATGGCTCGCAAGTTTTATACACGGATACTTGGCTTTCTATGGGCGACGAAACTCCATTGGCCGATATCAAAGACACCTTCTCAGGTTACGAAATTAACGAAGCTTTGATGGCGAAAACGGGAGCAAAATATGTTTTGCATTGTCAACCCGCCCACAGAGATTTAGAAATCAGCGGCAGTTTGATCGACAGCGATGCATCATTATTAATGCAACAAGCTGAAAATCGTATGCACGGGCAAAACGCTATTTTGGTACAATTGCTGGCTCGCGATTTCGAACCAAGAAATTAAGAAAAACAGCTACGAGTTAGGTAGCAAAGTATCAACAAAAAAATAAAAATAAGAATAATTAAAGCGCAAAATATTTGAGCGTTTTATTAAAAATTAAGAGATAGGAAATAACATGGCTATTCAAGCAAATAAAGAATTCAAAAAAGTAGTATTGGCATATTCGGGTGGATTAGACACCTCAGCTATCATTCCTTGGTTAATCGAAACGTATAACTGTGAAGTGATTGCTTTTGCGGCTGATGTGGGTCAAGGCGACGAAGAGTTAATTGGCTTAAGGGAAAAAGCGCTTAAAACCGGCGCCAGCGAATGTTACATCGTTGACTTGAAAGAAGAGTTTGTATCTGAGTATATCTATCCAACCATTACTACTGGTGCCGTATACGAAGGTGAGTACTTACTCGGTACTTCTATGGCTCGTCCTATCATTGCTAAAGCTCAAGTAGAAATTGCCCGTAAAGTGGGTGCAGATGCGCTTTGTCACGGTTGTACTGGTAAAGGTAATGACCAAGTACGTTTTGAAGGTACCTTTGCTGCGCTTGCACCAGATTTAGCTGTTATAGCGCCTTGGCGTGAATGGGAAATGGTCTCTCGTGAAGACCTACTCGACTACCTAGCCGAACGTAACATTGAATGCTCTGCATCTTTAACTAAGATTTATAGCCGTGACGCAAATGCTTGGCATATCTCCCATGAAGGTGGTGAGTTAGAAGATCCTTGGAGTGAACCCACTAAAGGGATCTGGACGTTGACGGTTGATCCAGAAGACGCTCCAGATAAGCCAGAACGGATTCAACTTAGTTTCGAAGAAGGAAAATTAACTAAGGTTAATGGCGAAGCGTTAACACCTTATGGTGTATTGATGAAATTAAACGACATTGCCGCAGCTCATGGTGTTGGCCGTATCGACATCGTAGAAAACCGCTTGGTTGGCATGAAATCTCGTGGTTGCTATGAAACACCCGGCGGCACAGTGATGATGAAAGCTTACAAAGCCTTAGAGTGTTTAGTATTAGATAAAGCGTCCCTTAAATACCGCGAGCAAATTGGTCTTGAATATTCACATGTCATGTATGACGGACGCTGGTTTACTGCGTTGAATGATGCTTTGTTGGCAGGGGCAGCTAGTTTTGCACAAAAAGTTACAGGTGAAATCGTGGTTAAATTGTATAAGGGCCAAGCCACAGTTACCCAAAGAAAATCTCCCAACAGTTTGTATTCTGAAGACTTCGCCACATTTGGTGCGGATGATGTTTACGACCAAAGCCACGCCGAGGGTTTCATCCGTCTATACAGCTTATCGAGCCGTATTGAAGCGATGAACAAAAAAGGTATGGCATTTAAAAATACAGGAATAGAATAATGAGCCTGTGGGGCGGGCGTTTCCAAGATGGCAGCAGTGCGATGTTTAGAAGGGTAAATGACTCATTACCCTTCGACCGAGCACTCGCTAGCCAAGATATCCGCGGCTCTATCGCGTGGTCAAAAGCCATTTATAAAGCCGGAGTGTTAACCCAAGACGAACAACAACAACTTGAACAAGCACTGCAAGCTTTGTTAGTTCAAGCAGAAGCTGGCACCTTGGATTTTGACGCCAGTAGCGAAGAAGATATTCATAGTTTTGTTGAAGCCACGTTGATTGAACAGTTAGGTGATATCGCCCGCAAACTTCACACTGGTCGTAGCCGTAATGATCAAGTGGCTACTGACTTTCGATTGTGGACACGTGAACACGTTGACTTATTGATTGCCGACTTAGAAAAGGTCAAAGCCTCTTTAGTGGGCACGGCAAGCCTCAATAAAACGGTTATTTTACCGGGTTATACCCACTTACAACGAGCTCAGCCAGTGCGTTACCCACACTGGTGTTTGGCCTATGTTGAGATGTTTAAACGTGACATTAGTCGCTTACGTGACCTAAGAGTGCGCTTAAACCAGTCACCACTAGGTTGTGGAGCATTAGCAGGGACCACCTATCCCATTGATCGTTATGAAATTGCCAATGAATTAGGCTTTGATAGCCCTTGTTTAAATAGTTTAGATGCGGTGTCTGATCGTGATTTTGTATTGGAACTTTTATTTGCTGCCAGCACCAGCATGATGCACATGTCACGTATGGCCGAAGACTTGATTTTCTTCAACTCTGGTGAAGCGGGATTTATTACCTTAGGTGATGAAGTGACGTCTGGCTCATCATTAATGCCACAAAAGAAAAACCCCGATGCACTGGAACTGATGCGCGGTAAATGTGGCCGTGTATTTGGCAGTTTGCAAGGTATGTTAGTGACCATGAAAGGATTACCCCTTGCTTACAACAAAGATATGCAAGAAGACAAAGAAGGTTTGCTTGATGCGGTGACGCAATGGCATATCTGTTTATGTATTGCCTGTGAGGTTATTGACAGTATCAAGTTAGACACAGAGCGTTGTGCTAAGGCAGCTCGTGAAGGGTATGCGAATGCCACTGAATTAGCCGATTATCTTGTTGCTAAAGGGATCCCCTTTAGAACCGCCCATGACATTTCGGGCCAAGTGGTATTAGCCGCACTAGAGAAGAAAAAAGCCATCGAGGAGTTAAGCATTGCTGAGTTGCAACAATTCTCAGACTTAATTGAAAATGATGTATATGAAATCTTGCAACTCGAATATTTAGTAAATAAACGTAGCATCTTGGGGGGTACGGGTATCGACCCAGTATCTAAGGCTCTAGACGCTGAATTAGCGCAAAATAAATAAGGATATATTTGTGGTCGTTTCACATATCGACAGTGTTAAAATTATTCGTAATTCAGCGCCATACATTAATGCACACAGGGGGAAAACTTTTGTCTTGATGTTTGGTGGCGAAGCCATTGAAGAAGCTAACTTTGCCAACATCATTCATGATATTGCCTTGTTAAACAGCTTAGGTGTGCGTTTGGTTTTAGTGCATGGTGCTAGGCCACAAATCGATCACCGAGTGGCAATACGTAACTTGCCACCTCGTTTTCACCAAGGCATTCGTATTACCGATAAACAAACCCTTGAATGTGTAAAAGACGCCGCAGGTTCGTTGCGCGCGCAGGTAGAAGCATTATTAACGATGGGGCTGGCTAATTCGCCTATGCACGGCTCACATATCCGAGTGTGTTCTGGCAATCTGGTGGTCGCCATGCCAATAGGTGTTCGCGACGGGGTAGACTTTGAAAATACTGGACTGGTTCGCCGCATCGATGTAGATGGTATTAACGACCATCTAAATGATGGCTCCATTGTGTTGTTATCACCTATGGGGTACTCAGCGACAGGCGAAGTATTTAACTTGTCTCATGAAGACGTGGCGACCAAAGCAGCCATTGCACTTCATGCTGACAAACTCATATTGTTTAATCACCAAGACGGTATTATTAGTAAGGAAGGTCGATTACTAAGAAATTTAGAGTTGGACGCACTCTACACCATGTTAGATGAGCCATTTTATGCTGCTGAAAAACAATCACTACAGGCCATAGTGTCTAGTTTAGAAGCGGGCATTAGTCGCTGTCATACTGTCAGTTATCGTCAAGATGGCGCACTACTCCAAGAGCTATTTACCCGTGATGGAGCAGGCACTCTGATATCCCAAACATCATATGAACAGCTTCGACAAGCCAAGATTGAAGATGTAGGTGGTATTCTTGAACTAATCAGACCTCTAGAAGAAAAGGGTTATTTAGTAAAACGCTCTAGAGAGCATCTAGAACAAGAAATCGAACAATTTGCTTTGATTGAACGAGACGGTATGACGATAGCTTGTGCTGCACTCTATCCTTATGAAGAGGATAAAATGGGCGAACTTGCTTGTGTTGCTACCCATAACGATTATCGAGGTGGAAATCGTGGCGAACGGCTATTAGATGCCATCAAAATACAAGCACGTGAACAAGGTTTAAAGTCTATTTTCATTCTCACTACCGTGACTGCTCATTGGTTTCAAGAACAGGGGTTTGTTGAAGTTAGCCTAGATGAGCTACCCACTAAGAAAAAACAGCTTTACAACTTTCAACGCAAATCTAAAGTGTTTAAGCTAGCTGTCTAAACATTCAGAAGATAGGCCTGCTATGGATTCATACTTGACACGAACACAACAACTTTTAGCTGTATCTTTTATTGGCTTTATACTGTGTGGTTGCGATTTATACCAAGACCAAGCCATCAAACAAGCGGAGCAATTTATACTCCAGCAAAACATTGATAAAACCGGACAGGACTGGAAAATAACCTTACCACAACCGCCAGAATTCACGTTTAGCCAAGATAAAGCTTATCTGTGGCATATCACTACGAGTCAGGGTGAAATACATATAGAACTCATGCCCAACGTAGCGCCAAAACATGTGTCGAGCACAATATACTTAACATCTTTAGGTTATTACGATAACACTATATTCCATCGTATTATTCCCGGTTTTATGGCCCAAGGTGGTGATCCAACTGGCACTGGCAGGGGGAGCCCAGGTTATCAATACGCAGGTGAATTTAGTGATGAATTTAAACATACTCAAGGAGGGTTATTGAGTATGGCTAATTCAGGTCCCAATACAGATGGCAGCCAATTCTTCCTAACCTTCACTGCAACGCCTTGGCTAGATGATAAACACAGTATATTTGGTAAAGTAATTCAGGGGATGGATGTGCTTGAAAGCATAGAAAAATTTGGTTCAAGAAGCGGAAAAACCAGTGAAGCAGTGTCAATTATTACAGCTACTATTTTGGTCAACTAAGATCTCGTTATTGTTTGAGTGTTAATGACTTGTACCATTGGGTATTAATACTCTCAATAGAAATACTCACATATTATAAAGACAACGTTTCAGTGAAAAACCTTAAGGCCAATTTCGACAATGCTATGGGGATTAACGGTAGTATTACCCTCGTTGCAAAATTTGCATATGCACATAACGCTGATGTCTTTGCTGGTACTGGAAGCTTTGACACTTTTTCATAGACAATAAAAAAGCCGCTAAAGCAGCTTTTTCAATTAAACTAAAATTTAAAGTGACTTAACACCCGCAACTGCTTGTTTTGCAAGCTCAGTGATCTTATCCCACTCACCATTGATCATCGCATCTTCTGGGGCTAACCAAGAGCCACCAGCGCAACAAACATTAGATAATGCTAAATAATCATTGTAATTGCTTGGACTAATGCCGCCTGTTGGGCAGAATTTAATATCAGGGAAAGGGCCGCCTATAGCTTTAAGGGCTTTCACACCACCTGATGCTTCGGCAGGGAAAAATTTCAAATGGGTATAACCATGATCGACTGCTGTCATCAACTCTGAAATAGATGAAATACCTGGAATAAGCGCAATACTGCCTTCGTTTCCTGCCTTCAATAAATCAGAAGTTAACCCCGGACTAATAGCAAATTTAGCACCTGCATCGATAACTTGTTGCAACTGAGCACGATTCGTCACGGTGCCCGCTCCAATAATCGCTTCTGGTACTTCTTTAGCAATTTTTGCAATCACTTCAACGGCAGCATCTGTGCGTAAAGTGACTTCTAATACGCGAATACCACCGGCAATAAGTGCTTTTGCCAATGGCACAGCGTGTTCAACATCTTTAATCACCAATACAGGCACAACAGGCCCTTGGCTGAATATTTCTTCTGATGTCATTTCCCAATTTTTTGTCATTGAACTTAACCTTTACAATTTTGATTTAAATAAGCCATCGCACCAATCAGACCATGATCTGGCTCGGTAATAATGAAAGTAGGTATGCCAGCAACATAGTCACGAAATCGCCCCTTGGCTTCAAAACGTAACCGAAAATCACTTTGTTTAATAAAATTGGTGAAACGAGGGGCAATGCCGCCTCCAACATACACGCCACCACGTGTACCTAAATTAAGGGCAAGGTTTCCTGCAAAGCTACCCAATATTTTGCAGAATTGTGACAATGTAGCCACACTTAATGCGCAACTACCGTCAAGCGCTCGTTCAGTAATATCAGCAGGCTCATCCAGTGGTGCTAGTAGACCTTTATATTTGGCAATAGCTTGATATATATGCACTAAACCTCGACCCGAAAGTACCTCTTCAGCAGAGGCATGGCCTAATTTATCAGTTAAAAATTTCCATATAGCGATGTCCACTTCATCCACTGGAGCAAAATCAACATGACCACCCTCACCATCTAGTGCCAGCCAACCTTGTGAAGTATGCGTTAAGTGTTTCACACCAAGACCCGTACCGGGGCCAAAAACCGCAATATTGTCTAAATCATTTGCATGCCCTTGGCCAACTTGTTCTTTTTGTTGATTGCTCAATACCGTTACGGCATAGGCAACCGCAGTGAAGTCGTTAATCACTCCTAACCAATCTAAGCCTAATTCAGCTTGTAATTGGGAGATAGAAAACTGCCAATCATTGTTGGTCATAGAAATCACATCACCATTCACTGGGCAAGCAACGCCTAAACATCCAGCTGTAAAATCCACATCAGGAAATTCAGTGATGTATGCTCCAATAACGGCACCAATGGTCTTATAACTACTACACAAATATTTTTTAATATGGCACAGTGTGCCATTTTCTAACTGTGCCAAACGAATATTAGTGCCGCCTACGTCCGCAACAAATTTTGACATTGTATTAGTCCTGACCAAAAAACAACGAGCAAGCACCCTGCTCTGCACCGGTTAGTGTTGAACGCATACCGGCAAACATTTCACGCCCCATACCAATTTGATGTGTTGCGACGTCGGGCAACTTGACTTCGCGCTTGGCTAATTCTTCTTCGCTGATAAGAATATCCATGGCTCCCGTTAGGGTATCTAATTCCAACATATCACCCGTTTGCACTTTTGCTAACATACCGCCTTTTATTGCTTCAGGAGTAACATGAATAGCCGCAGGCACTTTACCTGAAGCGCCGGACATACGTCCGTCAGTGACCAAGGCCACTTTAAAACCTCTGTCTTGCAATACCGCTAGAGGGGGCGTCAAACTGTGTAATTCTGGCATACCAATGGCAGATGGCCCTTGAAAGCGCACTACAACCACACAATCCTTATCAAGTTCACCGGCTTTAAAAGCTGCATGTAATTCAAATTGGTCTTCAAATACCACCGCTGGCGCTTTAATTTTGCAATGGGGTTCTTTCAGTGCGGAAGTTTTCATCACCGCGCGACCTAAATTGCCGCACAAAACAGATAAACCACTGTCAGCCTTAAATGGCTCGTTAACAGTAGCGATTACTTGTTTATCATATGATTCTGTAGGCCCATCACGCCATACCAATTCACCATGCTCTATCATAGGCTCTTTAGTGTATTGCTCTAACCCTCGGCCACATATAGTTGTCACATCGTTATGCAACAACCCGCCTCCTAACAATTCTCTGATCAACAATGCCATTCCACCTGCGGCGGTAAAGTGGTTAATGTCAGCTGAACCATTAGGATAAATACGGGTTAATAAAGGCACTGCACTGGATATATCGGCAAAATCATCCCAGTTGATTATGTAACCTGCAGCTTTAGCCACAGCGACTAAATGCATAGTGTGATTGGTTGAACCACCGGTAGCCAGTAACCCAACTAAACCATTCACTATGGCTTTAGCATCAACTATATGGCCAATGGGGCGATACTCATCACCTAAATCAGTAATGCGGGTCACTTGCCTTGCTGCAGCATCAGTTAACGCATCACGCAAGGGTGTACCCGGATTAACGAATGACGAACCCGGAAGATGTAGACCCATGATTTCCACTACCAATTGGTTACTGTTGGCGGTGCCATAAAAAGTACAAGTGCCGGCTGAATGATAAGAGTTTGACTCTGCATCCAGTAATTCTTCTCGGCCAACCTTGCCTTGAGCATACAGTTGGCGAATACGTGCTTTTTCTTTATTGGGGATACCTGAAGGCATAGGTCCTGCAGGTACAAATACCGTAGGTAAATGACCAAAACTCAATGCACCAAGCAATAAACCAGGGACGATTTTGTCGCAAATACCTAACATCAAGGTACCATCAAACATATTATGTGAAAGCGCAACAGCCGTGCCCATTGCAATAACATCACGGCTCATCAGGCTCAAATCCATGCCCGGCGTACCTTGGGTAACACCGTCACACATAGCGGGCACGCCACCAGCAAACTGGGCGACACTACCAACCGCATTAATCGCTCGTTTTAGCTGGGCCGGAAAGGCCTCATAAGGTTGATGGGCCGAAAGCATATCGTTGTAAGAAGACACTATCGCAATATTTGATTTAGTCATGCTACGCAAGTCGGCTTTATCTTCGGTACCGCAAGCGGCAAAGCCATGAGCTAAGTTACCGCAAGACAACACGCCACGATGTGGGCCTTGCAATCGAGCGCTTTCAATTTTTTCTAAATAGCTTTTCCGCGTAACTTGGCTGCGCTGAATAATACGGTCCGTGACTTCTTGGATAACAGGGTTCATCAATTGTTCCTATAACTTAAATTTTAATCAGGGCGCCCACAACAGCTCGACATCAGCATTATTGATGACGGCTCTAATTGGCATAGCCAAGGCGTCGTCACCTGACAGAGCTGTATTTAATACTTCTTTTTTGCTTTCACCGGTGAGATGCAAAAATATTTGATTGCTGTTTAGTAACGCTGGCAAGGTCAACGACATACGTTGATTCGGTGCAGTTGTTGGCTGAACCGCAATAAATGAATTACCTGACTCAAGATCTAACCCTTGGGCAATTTGTTCTGAGCAAGGAAACAAGGATGCTGTGTGTCCATCTTCACCCATGCCTAAGATCAGCACGTCAAAAGGCGTGCGCATTTTTTGTAAATTGTCGGTACATGTTAATACTGCATCTTCGGCATCACTATGCTGAGTTTTCAACGGCACAAAATTAGCATTAGCGGCATTGTTGATGAGTAACTTGGTGCGAAGCATTTTTTCGTTAGATGCATCGTCTGTATTATCTACCCAGCGCTCATCTGCCAAACTGATATCAACTTTGTCCCACTCTAAATTAGATTTTGACAATAGATTAAAAAGGTCAGCTGGGGTACTTCCACCTGATACTATTAAACTTACTCGGCCATTTTCTTCGATACCATCTCTCAGTAATTTAGTGATTTTGCGAGAAAATGCAGTATTGAGTTGTGTAGTTGTTCTAAATTTTGATTGCGTTAACGCCATTATTTTTTTCCCATGCGGCTTTCATACCAAGCTCTATCTTCACGAGCTAGTAGCGCAATTGACGCTACAGGCCCCCATGTACCGGCCTGATAAGGTTCAGGTGGTTCGTTGCTGTTTTTCCAAGCAGCTAGGATACCATCAACCCACTTCCATGCGGCCTCTACTTCGTCACGACGAACAAATAAGGCTTGATTACCCAACATGACTTCCAATAACAGCTTTTCATAAGCATCAGGGATACGTTCATCTTTAAACGTGTCAGAAAAGCTCAAATTCAACTTGGATTTTTGCAAGTCCATTGACCCCTTTCCAGTGAGTCCAGGCACTTTATTCATGACAGTCACTTCAACCCCTTCATCAGGCTGCAACCGAATGGTTAATTTGTTAGGGGGTAATTCTGGGAAACTGTCTTTAAATAAGTTGTGCGGCTGACGTTTAAAGTAAATCACTACCTCACTGGTCTTATTGGGTAAGCGTTTACCCGTGCGCAAATAAAATGGCACACCAGCCCATCTCCAATTGTCCAATTCGACCTTTAATGCAATAAAGGTTTCTGACTCGCTAGATGTGTTTGCATCAGGCTCATCTAGATAACCTGGCACTTCTTGACCTTTAATAAATCCACCGACATACTGACCACGAACCGTATTCTGACGAACATTCCTAGCATCAATAGGGCGTAAAGCTTTTAGTACCTTGAGCTTTTCATCGCGAATACTATCAGCGTCCAAATTGGCAGGCGGCTCCATTGCAATCAGCGTCAAAATTTGTAACAAGTGGTTTTGCACCATGTCACGCATTTGTCCCGCTTCATCAAAGTATCCCCAACGGCCTTCAATACCTACAGATTCAGCGACACTAATTTGCACATGGTCAATGCAGTTGTGATCCCAGTTAGTGGCAAATATCGAGTTGGCAAAACGCAAAGAGATCAAGTTCAGAACCGTCTCCTTACCCAAATAATGATCAATTCGGTAAATTTGACTTTCATCAAAGAACTCTGCGACCTGATCGTTGATCACTTGAGATGATGCTAAGTCATGACCAATTGGCTTTTCTAAGACAACGCGCATACTTTTGTCGATAATTTTAGCCGCTTTTAAGCCAAGACAAATATCACCAAAAATTGAAGGAGGCGTAGCAAAGTAGCAAACCATCATACGCTTAGGATCAACATGTTCTTTAAACGCTTTGTAACTATCTGGGTTTTTCATGTCGACTAAAACATAATCTAATTTTTCAGAGAATCGTTTCCAAGTATCTTGGCAAAGCTCCTCTTTAGAAAAGTTTTCAATACTTTCTTTAACCAGAGTCACATATTCTTCTTTAGAAATATCTTGGCGAGCGACACCGATCACTTTTGTTTCGGCATGCATTAAATCAGCTTTTTCGAGTTGATATAAAGAAGGTAAAAGTTTGCGTCTGGCCAAATCGCCTTTTGTGCCAAACAACACGAAATCACAAGGTACGAATGAATTTTCCAAAACCATTTTTTCTGCCTACTTTTTTTTGATAGATAGTGTTAATTGTTATAACAAATATTCGTTATAACCCAATCACCAACGTATAATGCAAAACTTAACATCATATGTAGTAAGTTTACAACTTTTACAACCTTTTAGAGGGTAAAATTGTCATTATTAGTATTTTAGACCGTTAAATCGAAAGAATTCCTGTTTAAAAATTACAATTATAGTATTCTAGGGCATAAGCCAAGTTTAATACTCGCACTTTAGTGGAACATTATAATGAAGTTTGTGATGCGCGCATGAATATTCTAGAAAAAATCACCCAACATAATTCTGTTTTTAGCAAGTCTGAGCGAAAAGTTGCTGAGGTTATATTAGCGAATCCACAAACGGCGATACACAGCAGTATTGCCACGCTAGCAAAAATGTCAGGTGTCAGTGAACCAACAGTGAATCGCTTTTGCCGCAGATTGGATACCAAAGGTTATCCCGATTTTAAATTACATTTAGCACAAAGTCTCGCTAATGGTACGCCTTATGTAAATCGTCATGTCGAAGAAAACGATGGACCTGAGGAATATACCCATAAAATTTTTGAATCCACTATGGCCTCTCTCGAAGTAGCACGGCAATCAGTTGACGTAGCCGTTATTAACCGTGCAGTAGACTTGTTAACGCAAGCCCAAAAAATATCTTTTTTTGGGTTAGGTGCTTCAGCCTCAGTTGCCCACGATGCATTAAACAAATTTTTTCGATTTAACGTACCGGTTATTTATTTTGAAGACATTATCATGCAACGCATGAGCTCTATGAACTCCGGTGAAGGTGACGTAGTCGTGTTAATTTCTCACACTGGCAGAACAAAAAGTTTGGTAGAAATAGCCCAAATAGCCAGAGGCAATGATGCCACCGTGATGGGTATTACCTCTAAAGATAGTCCACTCGCTAAAGAATGTAGTTTGGTTTTATCTTTGGAAGTCCCAGAAGATACAGATATGTATATGCCTATGGCCTCCCGTATCGCTCAGCTTGTACTCATTGATATTTTAGCGACAGGTTTCACCCTAAGAAGAGGGAATAAGTTCAGAGAAAACCTCAAACGTGTGAAAGATACTCTACGGGGTTCAAGGTTTGATAAACGCGGTGATTGAGGAAATAACCTACTTCACCTAAAAACTAGAGCCCACAGGCTCTTTTTTATTAGAATAATTTCACTTTCCGGCAAATTTGCACTACTATTTTCGTAATAAAATTACAGTTTTGTTAAATTATAACTGTCTGGTTTTTAAGATCTTTACGATGAGAACCCTAGCTACATAAGTTAGAGTTAATTTATTGAACACCGCCCATTCTAAGCAGAACGTATTGCGAAGAAAGGCAACATATGCGCCATAACAACAGAGCACCCAAACTATGTTAAGACGAACAAAAATACTTGCTACCTTAGGTCCATCTACAGATACAGTTGAACAAATTGAAGCAATTATTAAGGCTGGTACCAATGTAGTTCGAATGAACTTTTCTCACGGAACGGCCGAGGATCATATTAACCGAGCAGAAAAAGTTCGTACAGCAGCGAAAAAATTAGGCAAATACGTCGCCATTTTAGGAGATTTGCAAGGGCCAAAAATTCGTGTCGCTAAGTTTGTTGATGGGTCGATTATTTTAAAGATGGGTGATCACTTCATTCTAGATGCAGATATGGGACGTGATGATGGTCACCAACAAGCGGTGGGTATTGATTATAAAGCCTTACCTCAAGACGTGATCAATGGGGATTTATTGTTGCTGGATGATGGACGTATTCAACTCAAGGTCACGAGTGTTGAAGGTAATAAAGTCCATACCGAAGTCACAGTTGCCGGTAAATTATCAAATAATAAAGGCATTAATCGTCAAGGCGGAGGTTTATCTGCTGAAGCACTCACCGCCAAAGATAAAGAAGATATTGTCACCGCAGCAAAGATTGGTGTGGATTATCTGGCTGTGTCATTTCCTCGTTCTGGTGACGACTTGCGTTACGCCCGTCAACTCGCCGAAAAGGCCGGTTGTTATGCCATGATATGCGCCAAAGTAGAACGCGCAGAGACTGTTGCCTCTGACGAAGCCATTGACGACATCATCGAAGCATCTGACGCAGTGATGGTGGCTCGTGGCGATCTAGGCGTGGAAATTGGTGATGCTGAATTAGTCGGTGTACAGAAGAAACTTATCGCTCGCTCTAGGCAGCTCAATAAAGTTGTGATTACCGCCACGCAGATGATGGAGTCGATGATAACCAGCCCGATGCCTACTCGTGCAGAGGTGATGGACGTAGCGAATGCAGTATTAGATGGCACCGACGCCGTCATGTTATCAGCCGAGACAGCCGCAGGTGAATACCCAGTGGAAACAGTGCAAGCTATGGCACGTGTTTGTGTTGGCGCAGAGACACATCCCAGCGTCACGATTTCAAAGCATAGAATGGATGAATCATTTAGCTCTGTTAGCGAAACAGTTGCTCTGAGCGCAGTCTATTCAGCTAACCACTTAAGTACGATAAAGGCCATAGTCTCCTTAACCGAAAGTGGTAGCACACCTTTGTTAATGTCAAGAATGACAACATCTCTGTCCATTTATGCTATGTCTAGACACGAAAGCACGCTCAATAAAATGGCTTTGTACCGTGGTGTTAAGCCAGTGTTTTTTGATTCAAGAGGCAGTGATCCTGGCCAACTTAAAAATGATGTTGTGGCCATTTTAATCGAAAAAGGTATTTTGGAGCCAGGCGACCAATTCATTATGACCTACGGCGATGTCATGGAAACAGTTGGTGGTACTAATGCTTGTAAGATTGTAACAGCCTAGTAAAAACCTATAACTAGAACATTCTAGTGAATATCCCGAATAAAAAACGAGTCCCTTTGGCTCGTTTTTTTTGTACTATTAATTTATAAAAATTTTTCGTTATTTATCAATAAAGAATATAGTTAGACATTACCCAAATAAATTAAAATTATCGATGATCCCCATTACACTGAACACACATAAAGTAATGGGAATACGTAATGAGTACAAATAAAGAATTCGATATAATTATATATGGTGCAACGGGTTTTACAGGCCGATTAGTTGCCGAGTATTTGGTGACACAATACGCTGGCGATAGCTCGGTAAAATGGGCAATGGCCGGAAGAAGTGCTGATAAGCTCGCTCAAGTGCGAGATGAAATTGGTGCCCCTGAAGATACGCCTTTGGTTGTCGCCGACTCTGAAGACCTAAGCTCAATCCAAGCAATGTTAGACCGCACAAAACTTGTGTTAACGACTGTGGGTCCCTATCAATTGTACGGCTCTGATTTGGTGGCAATGTGCGCTAAGTCTGGGATAGATTACGTAGATTTATGTGGTGAGCCAGTATGGATGAGTGAAGTGATCCCTGCCCATGAAGAAACCGCTAAAGCCAGTGGTGCACGTATTGTGTTCTCCTGTGGTTTTGACTCTGTACCATCGGACTTGGGTGTGTATCATTTGCAACAGCTCGCCAAAGAAAAATTTGGTCATCCTATGCCTACAGTAAGATGCCGAGTTAGAAAAATGAAAGGGACCTTTTCGGGCGGCACAGCAGCAAGCTTTAAAGCAACTCTAGTAGCAGCCAAAAAAGACCCGGCAAAAATGCAGGCCCTACTCAACCCATTTTCTCTCACTCCCGGATTTGTAGGCGCCAAGCAACCTTATGGTAATAAACCTTATTACGAAGATGATTTAGGCTCTTGGGTGACACCTTTTGTCATGGCAGCCATCAATACGCGCAACGTGCAGCGCTCTAACTTTTTATTAAACAGCGAATATGGCGACGATTTTGTCTATGACGAAATGTTTATGACAGGACCAGGCGAAAAAGGCGAAACTATTGCCAACGCGATGGCGAATGACAAAAGCATGGGCGGTGACGGTGGACCCAAACCTGGTGAAGGCCCCAGTAAAGAAGAGCGGGAAGCCGGTTTGTATGACATGGTATATGTAGGCTCTGACGAAACAGGTAATGTCATTAAGGTAGCGGTAACAGGCGATAGAGATCCCGGATATGGATCTACATCAAAAATCATTGCCGAAGCTGCTATTTGTTTAGTAAAAGACGCAAAAGAGACTAAAGGGGGTATTTGGACTTCAGCACCTGCCATGGGTGACAAGTTGATTAAACGCCTTGTAGCCAATGCGGGATTAACCTTTACGCAAGAGTAAATATTAAGCGGCGAATTAGCATACTTTGCTGGTTCGCCGCTGAAACTGACGGGATTCATTCACTTACAAGGGAAAAGCGAACCTAGATGTCCGCTTTGTGCCATTTCTATTTGTTCGAAGATTTGATCTTCATCAATTATTTTAGGTCCAAAGAAGACATATCATCGCATCTGGATCCCGTTGAATTTGCCTTAGATTAAGTGTGTACACTAGGTAGAAGTCATTGCCCGTTAGGGTGCTAAACCAAAAGCACGCTACGCGCCATCATTCCTCGCGGCTTCCGCAAGATTTTTTTTGACTAGAATCCTTTTTAGCCAGATACTTTTTATCAACAGCAAAAGTAAGCAACCCAAAATGCCACTGCTGCTAGAGCTTTAATCGCTAAAAATGGCTTATTCTCTGGAGGTCAACCGCGTTGTTGTTAATAATGTATTCTTCCAATCTACAGTCAAATGACCTATTTAAGATTTACCCCAAAAACGAGTCATTTTTTGCTGAAACTTTAAAGGCAGAAGAACAGTGGTTTAGCCACCAAAGACTAAAATCAGCAAAGCCAATGTTTTTTTGAACTACCCTCGCATGTAATATTGTCAACTATTTTTAATAATTAGTAGGGTGAAATAGGATTTCTTAGAAGAAAAGCTTCGCCCAGTTGAACAGCTCGACAGTGAAATCGTGCTCTGGTGGTGAACATCAAGAACGTGTGATTGAGTAATTTAAAGTGTTTACATTGATTGAAAATAAGCACATTTAAAAAATTTGCCTGATAATTGGATGAAAAACATAGTTTGGTGAGCGTTTCTCTTTGCGACGGGCTTAGCCTTCTTATTATTTTTATGCTTGGCATGATTTGCACCTACATAAAATTTTCAAAAGAAGGACAACCCTGTAACAGTGGTGAATTACACTCAGCTAAGTTTAGCCTTTAGTCTTTGGTCTTTTACACTCGCCACCACTTTCGCCACTTTCGCCACTTTCGCCACTTTCGCAGACATTTAACTCGCCAATTTCTATGCGGGTTGGGCAATTATTTAACTATTATTGCAGCCCTTATACCAATAAGTAATGATTTTTGACTTGATGTGGCAATGGATTAATCACTACTTTTATTCACTTGAAACTTAATATATCACAACACCTTTTAGCTCTATCAAGAGCGGAAACGGATGCACGTAAACGACTTGATCCCTAGGCATATAATACTAGATAAGGTGGATTGCTGGTTTCAGAATGAAGCAAGGATAGATCAACAAAATATCACCACACGATTATGGGCACAAAAAGGCAATCGTCCACGTGCGGTTAAACAACAACAATTTGAATATGATAATATCTTTGGACGACCTGTTCAGTTAATGGACAAACGGGGGCGATTTTAACAACTTAGGTGAACAAAGATGTCATGCATCAACATTTTGTATTGATATCAGCAGTGACCGAACCAGACCGTCATGCAGTGGTAATAATGGATGGAGGTAGTTAGCGTACTGATGATATTGCTAATGATATCCACGATGTGAGCATAATGAAACTGCCTCCTTATTCACCTGAGCTGAACCCAATTGAGCAGGTATGGTGTTGGCTTTGCCAACATCACTTGGCAAATTATTGCTTTGATTCATATGAGGATTTCTTAGACGCTTGTATAGCAGCATGGAATGACTTTGTTTGCGACCTAAAACGTGTGCTGGATGTCAGCAGTACGGTAGATAGAATGGTATTACACGTGCCGCAACTTTGTACCGCAACTCATGCATCAAACAAAAATCCACAATGTCTTCTGCGATTGGTATTCGTCACACAAAAACCCAACAAAAATCTCGTGGCTTAATAGCCAAATTCGTTTAACACCCGCGAATACTTCAACAACATGTCTGACTTAGGTTTCAAAAGCATTAAGTGGGTTTTCTCTGCACTAACTTTACTTTTTCCTATCATTGTTCTTAGTGCTGGTATGACGGACAACAGCTTTGGAATGTAGTTATTCGCTTTTGCTGTTCAGTATCTAGGTTTAATTGCAGAACGCTGGTTCTTCTTTGCGTTGGCAAATCACCTGCAGAATCTTTGTTATCAGACGATTTAGCATCATCATTCCCACATAAGGGCATGACAAAGAAAAGTCTAATTCTACTGGCTATACTGACAACAGATATTCGATTGATTGGGCGTCGGAGTTTTCAATTTGAATAATAGAATTCCAATCATCAAGAGCGACAAATCTAGGCGAGTGTTCAAAAACACATCAACCTCTTTATTCTCCAAATCAGTCATTTATTTTTACTCCACATCTTTAAACGTACGGGGAGTGTAAAGGAAAAAATTCAAGTTCAGGATGTTATCCAAGAGCCAGCCACGTTCGAAAAGAATAAACATGAAGTAATCTGAAACAAGCTCACTAAAAATACACTCTAGATAATAGCAAAATGCCTTATAAGACATGTTCTCGATTGCAACTTGGATCAATTAGTTCAAGAGTGTTGGCAAACGACTCTCTGCACATTAAAGTTAAAAATGAAGGTTTCAACCAGAGTTTTACCCTCCAGTCAGGAAAAATTAGGTACAAAAAAGCCCTCTAAAGAGGGCTCTTAAAAAACATGAAAGTTAATTCTCTATCTGTTTATTCATGGCAGTTGTCTGCCAACCATTACTTGTCTTTTGCTTAAACAGTTCAGTCCAAATTGTTTGGTCTTGGTCTACTTCGAGTTCGCGAATGTAAGGTTGATAACCTTCTTTTCGAATTTCAAATCTGTGCATACCACTTGGTAACATAATGTCGATAGGTGTCTTTCCGTAATCAACACCATCAACTACCACACCGTCATCATATACGTTTGAACGAATCGTAACACTCAACCACTTCTTTGGACCGCTATAATTTCTATCTGGAGCTTTGATTGCCACTATTCGACTTTTAGGCTCGACACAATATTTTTCTTCAAGTTCAAGAAGCTGACATGGCGCGATTTTCGAAGGATGACTGCGCATTTCCGCTTGGACTCGAGTTAAGAAATTAGTCGTTTCTTCAAAACCACTATTCAAAATCTGACTGTTAACTACATGAATATTTAACGAAACATTATCAGCTTGTAATTTAGCAAGCTCTCTCTCAGTTAAGCCTTTTAATAGATTACTTCTAAAAGCTCGCACCGCTTTTTGCATTGTCACTATTTTACTTTGCTCAGCACATTCAGCTAAGGTCATTTGAAGATTGCAAGTCACTTTGTGAGCAACCCCTACAGTATCACTGTAAGATAATTCTTTTTGAACTCGCTTTATGCGGGCGACTTTAATCTGCTCTTCTAACTTCTTAATATCAACTTTTACATTTAAATTATTTTTAGCATTTTCAGAAATTACTTTAGCTTGCTGAATTAATTCACCTGAAACAGTATTTAATTCCAATTCTTTATCCATTAGTAACTGAAATGCTTGCTGATATGTCTGCTGTGCTGCAATAATATCAATAGTTGGATCTTGCAAAACAGCTGCAAATTGACGGTCTAATTGACCTTTTGCTCTAGTTCTTGCGTTTTTTGCCGCCTTTAACTCTGTAGAAACCTCTTTTTGTCGCTGCAAAATGATGGTTTTTTCCTGCTGACGCTCAACAAGTTCTTTTTCTAAAGAAATTAACTGCTGCTCCTCGTCTGACAACTTTTTTTCTAGTGCTGATACTGAGTTTTCTGATGTGAAAGGGACAAGAGCGACCAATTCTTCAGCAGACACTTGAAAAAACACTGGCAATAACGCAACAATGAGCGTTTGAATAAATCGATTAGTCATAGGTCTTCTGCCTTTACATTGTGTGTGATGTTACTTCTAAAAAGTCAAGCATTTTCAAACGCTCATACCTTTTTCCTCAATGGAGTACCGCAAAATACCACAAATTGAATAAAATTTACGTATCTCGACTCACATTGTTAAAATGTAAATGCGGTATTAGGAAATGTACCTTTGTTAAAAACAACCCAAGTCAACCCTTGCAAATATTGTTATATAAATAACGACCAATTACAAGCGAAGGGGTCAAGTCTTTTGAACATTAAAAATATTCAAAAAAGTTTAAAGGTATTGATACACTTCGAACTTAATGCCGTGGGATTAAATAATGCGTAGTCAATTTAAATAATAGCGTTCTTGTCAATCTATAAGATTTTCTGCAAGGTTAAAAATTAATATTGCTCATATCAGCTATCATGCAATATTGGTGGTTAAACTATGGCTGGCAACTTACACCAGTGAACACAATCAGCGACCTAGTACAGATTTTCCGACACAATGTTCATGCGTTTACATTATGTAAAAAAACCTGACAGTTCGCTATCACTTGAAAGTGTTGACTGTTCGGTATTCGTTCATATGCTACAAACAACTTCTCTATAATTTGCTCTGTTATAGAGTAATTTTTCCACGCATGTAATCTACAACCTTCCGAGTTAACTACACTCTATCACCTTACATTCTGCAGGTAATCAATCTGGTTCTTGCTGATAACTATATGAATTTAATAATGTTCTTTGACAATTTAGTGCTCAATAGGGAGCCAGTTCACAAGGGACAAAGCCTGTTAGCCGATTTTCATCAACATTGCGTTTTAAAAAACAGCGGTTAACAAAATAAATGTTTCGCGCTCGTGCAATAACCATCACACCTCTAAAATCAAGGGATTTCTGTAAGGATAAATTGGGTGACAATGTGGCCACCGCTGATTCATCTATAAGCTCGATTATGTAATCAAAATTGGCGTATACCGTTTTAAGCTTGATGCCTAGGCCTAATAATAAAGGCTATGTTCCTGTTAAATATTGTTTTGTAAGCTAGAGCTTAATTATAAAGGGCTGTTGTTAATTACCAAATGAGCTAACAACAACTTACGGGAAAATAGCTATAATAAATTATCAGGCGGTACAACTGACTTAAGCAAAGATGCTAGAAAGTCCAATTCTAGCTCCTTCGACTTTATTAGTGACTAACAAATCACTATTTTTAGTACTGAAACATATTTTAGATTTTTGATAGGCTAAATATGTGAACAATACATGGTCAGCAGCTAATGTTGCGTGTCCACACAAGTCCGCTTCATGGGACGGGGTGAACCAACGTCATTGAAACTTGTCCTGATAAGGGACAAAAAAAGCCGTCTCAGACAAATTATTTGCCTGAGCAATCTTTTGTAATAAATCGTCTGCTATCCAAGTAAATATGCCCATACTGCAACGGGGCTATCCTGAGAAAGTTTTTGCTACAAACACATCGACTTGATAAATATCTATGTGTATTTAGTGTTTCATGCAACCGTGATACTTATGGAGTTGACTATTTTCGCATAAATTTCATGCCCACTCCCCAACGGTTTGCGAAACCAGGCCAAGGATCGGTTAACTTGCCATCGGCTTGCTTGGTTTGAGCCGCACTTTCACGTTTCGGTAAGTATTCACACGACGAAGTTTGCTTTTTGACATAACAATCCAGAAACGCCAAGGTCATATGCTGGTTGATACGGTTTAGGGTCTCGCTGCTCCATGTGGGCTCGTAATAATGACCTAAGTCTGCATCTGCTGCGTAGGCAATTTCTGGCGCTGGGTGCGTGGCAATATTATGTCGTGCATTTTCATATACCAACATAAAACTGTCTTTTGCGCCGGACTGCTCAAATAACTTTTTCACCCCTTGTTCGTAGCCAGATATGTCATCAAGATCACCCGTTACATATAAACTAGGTACTTGAATAGCATCAGATTGATGTAGATTTAGTGCTTGTCCCCAAGGTGCATAAGCCACCATAGCTTTCCAGCGACTGTCGACTTTATCCTGCCCAGCATTACAAATATTAAACACCGGTACCAAAGCCTTAGCCGCAGGCTCTGAGAATCCAAACGCTTGCAGGCTTTGTTGATTAAATTTGTAGCAACCGCCTACAGTATTCACCGCACCAAAACCGCCCATGGAGTAACCAACTACAGAGGCGTTATCGGTATCTACTGCTTTAGCTATATCAGACTCAGCTGAGGTAAAATAATCTAACACAAACTGTTGGTCACGGGCACGGTTGATTAAAGTACTGGGAAATCCAGCAAAAGGGGCATTTTCAAAATCAACGTCACCGGTGGTGGAGTCTGTGTGATCAATTCCAACAACTACATAGCCATGGCTCGCTAAATGTTCACCCAGATAAAACATGATAGTCCGATAACCCGTGTATCCATGGGATAACACCACCAAAGGATAGGTATGCTCTTGGTTGGTTTTTGCGTCTCTTACACTGTGGCCTTGTAGCGAAAACGTTTTGTGTGTGCGAGTGACATTTTCATAGGTCGCTTGAACATCTGACTCCTTAGTCACTGCTGGATACCACACCTCCAGAGTCAAAGTACGATCTTCTAAGCTTTGATAATCTTTAACACTGAGTTGCTGTGGGTTAGTAACTTGCATGGTTCTAACACCAACTGAGAAGCGACCTTGTATACCTAACTCGGGGGTAACATCGGGTTGGGAGGTGTATAATTGTTGGGCTTTATTGCCCGTCGCAACGCTATCATCTGCAGCGGCAACACCAAAAACGAATCCACTGCAACACAATACAAAAGTGGCTTTTAGGGTTTGCTGACACGCGATTTTAAAAGCAGTCATACTTTATTCCTTATTATTATCATTCAGATTGAGAAGCATCATGCGTAGCCATAAAGTGACTCACTCGTTGCATGGCGTTTTGACGAATATTGCCGTAAAACAAACTAAAGTCGAGTATGTGATAACTCTTATTGGGTTGATCAAGATGATTTGAAAATACGTTGTCGGTTTGTTGCATAATTTCAAGCCTGCCATCTTCTTTGCATTGTGCCCATGTTAACTCACTCGTTAATGCGGGCAATGCTTGAAAAATAAATCCAGGGTTATTGGCTAACAACATATTGAGTGGAGTGCGTTTGAACTCGACTGGCATGGCCCCTAAATGGGCCTTTTCGCTCACTTTGTCTAATGTGTTTGTCCAACTCAATGGATTCACACACAAGGTAGGTTTTATTGAGCCATCTTTTAATTGACTCGACTCCCAGCCTGTTTTGTACCAATGCGGTACTGTTGCGTCTAATTGACCGTCCTGACCATAGGTATCGTAACTAACAATACAACCTGTCTGGCCTGCGCCGGTGCAGGGTGTGACTTGCTCAAAGCCTCGACTAAATTTATCTTTGGGCAACCAATAACCTACAACATAAGCCACCACTAATTGTCGGTATAGAGGCGTTTTATCAATTTTTTCTTCTATTAGGCGTAATGCATGAGTGGTGCCTTGGCTATGTCCTACCACTATGAAAGGTCGACCTTTATTAAAGTGTTGTAAGTAATAATCAAATGCCGCTTCTACGTCTTGGTATGCTAGGTCCAAAGCTTGTGTGCCAGGCTCAAAATTTTCAGGCATAAATGACTGTAATTGAGCTTCACGGTAGTGTGGTGCATAAATATGACAGCAACCATTAAAAATACTGGCCATGCTAGACAACATATATTCGATTGATTGGGCTTCGGAGTTTTCACTTTGCATAGTGGAATTCCAACCACCAGGACCGACAAATCCAGTCGAATGCACAAAAAACACATCGACTTCTTTATTCTCCATATCGCCACTAGTATTTATACCCACAGGCACAAGATCAGAGGTATCGATTTTGTTTGGATGCGCCACCCAAAAATAGGCATTGTCATAGTCAGGGGCGGTCGGTGCGTCAGCCAACACAAAGGTTTCAGGAGGGGAAAGGTAACTGAATACCCATTGACGTCCAAACAAAGTCAAAATGATAAGCAAAACCACAATTGGCAGTACAAACCAATAAACAAACTTTTTAAGTACTCTCATAGAAATCTCAAATCACAAATCACAAATCACAAATCACAAACACTTTAATCTAGCCCAGTTCAGTAAAAGGAAACAACTCAGTAATTTGAAGGGGGAGGTATAAGGCTAACTTATTGGCTGGGATCAAAATGTTCTGCTGATTGACTATTGACTCGATACCATCCTGCAATACTGAATCGATCGCATCGGCTTGCAAGGACTTCATGAGGGAAAATATCGCTTAAAAAAAGTATGCAACTATTGAAGCGCGGAGGCACAATTAACAATGGTAATGGTTGTTCGTCTGCATACAACAGCAACTCTCCGCCATCATTTTTACTCCAGTGGGGATTTAAATAAAACACAGAGCTTAAAATTCGATTACTGCTACCTTTAAAGGCATCTAGATGTCGCTGATAAAAATCGCCGGGTGAATAGTGGGAAAAATGACATTCAAAATCGAATAGCCCCATAAATAGTCGCCTATTAAGACCCATTCTTAATTGCTCCATCCAGTCTAAGTATGCCTGCTGAATAACGGAATTTCCGCTAAACCACAAGGTCGAGTCCGTTCTCACTTGTGAATTGAGTTGCTGACTATTGTTACGACCTATACCAGCAGGCTTAAACTCCAATGCAGCTAAGCGTTTTGCTTCATGCATCAATTTTAGAGCAAGCCACTGTGGTAATAAATGCTGCAAGTGAATAAAACCCCGTTCTGCCAAAGCTTCGGCAATATCATCTATTAACTGCTCTTCGAGAGCTGTATTTTCAATCATCTGTGTCATATCTATACGCCGCATTTCGTCCATGACAGTTTGTATTGCATCTTCACCTTATTGAGCAGAATCACTCTAAAGCTCAATGTAAATATTGGTGCCCATGTTCGCTTCATTGTCTTTAAACTAGTTTTCATATTAGAGTCCTAGCTAAACCAAGATACATAAGCACAAAATTGGCGAGGCCATGTTCCTCATCATTATACCCAGCATCTTCATGGTTTTAATTCTAAGCCAAGTTGATAGAGATGATTTTTCTTTAAATTATATTGTTCAGCCGTCACAGCTGCCGCTTTTTTAAGGGGTAATTCTTTCATTAATAATTTAAGTAAGTTAAGTGCATCAGCTGAAACATCGGTCTGATCCTGTATTTCACCGGCAATCATTAATACAAATTCACCTCTTTGGTGATTTGCATCGGCTTCAAGCCAGCTCAAACAAGCTTGTGCGCTACCTGAGAAAAATGTTTCAAAAGTCTTGGTAAGCTCTTTTGCCACAACCATTTGCCTATCTTCACCCAACTCAGCCACAATTTGCCTGACGGTGTCTGCGACTCTGCGAGGAGATTCATAAAACACACTGGTGCTGGTTTCAATAAGTAAACGCTGCAAAGCCTGTTGTTTGGCCACAGCCTTGACGGGTAAAAACCCCTCAAACTTAAATCTGTCAGTGGCTAAGCCAGCAGCACATAATGCTGTGATAGCAGCGCAAGGACCCGGCAAAGGCACAACATTCACCCCAGCATCCCGGCATTGACTGACCAAGCCATAACCAGGGTCGCTGATCAGGGGCGTACCCGCATCAGAAATCAAGGCTATATTTTCACCCAGTTTGAGTTTTTCAATGAGCTGTTTAGCTCGATGTGATTCATTATGATCATGCAATGAGGTTAATCGCGTCGAAATATCATAGTGTTGCAACAAACGCAGGCTATGCCGAGTGTCTTCAGCCGCAATTAAATCAACTTCAGCTAATATCCGTAAAGCCCTCAGTGTAATATCTTCCAGATTGCCTATAGGTGTTGCGACGATGAATAACGTGCCTGATTCAATCAATGAGAACTCTCCAAATTAAAGCGATTATCTAACGTTTGTGTCATATCAATCACCAGCACAAAAAAGCTAGCGCTTCCCCGAAGGGCGAGGTTTAAAACAGCTTTATCTGCGTTGCATGAATTTGAAAGAGCATGACTATCCATGCATTCACGCACCTTGATGAACCTACATTATATATCGGTAACTAGGTAATGACTTATAATGATTGCTACAGGTATAAGTTTTATCACTGAACCTAGTCACAAAGCATTAGATATTTATAACCGTTACTATAAACTAATAAGTTCATTCTTCTAAGGGTATCAGCGATGAGTTTTCGACTGTTTGTGGTGTTTTTTATCGCTATTTTATGTTTACTTTCTTGTACTAGTAGCCCCAATCGGCAAACAACAGCAGCCACACTACCACCTTCACAAAATATTACAAAAGTGGAAAAAAACAGTGATGACTACTTGACCCAAGCCAAACAAAATTATGTGAGAAACCATAATGTATATCAGCGTAATGACTCTCTATTACAAGCCGCCGAAGCTTTTCAAGCTGAGGGACAATGCACAAAAAGTATTAAGATGCTTGAGGTGCTGCAGTTAGAGTTAAAAGACAATCGTCATCGTACTCATGGCAATCTAATTTTAGCTGAATGTTATTTAATGTTGTCTGATGAGGCGTTTGATAGAGTAGCAACCATACTGGAAAATTTGACTGATGATTATGGTTATCAAGCCCGCATTGCCGCTTTGCAAGCACAACTTCTAGTTAACAAAAAACAATGGCTAGAAGCGTCTATAGCGCTGCAAGACACAGATATTGAAGAACGTGAAAAAACTCAAAACACCTGGAAATGGATCAATAAATTAGACTTGCCTGTTTTGGAAAAGGCGCGACTATCTGAGACGGCACTACAGCCGTGGCTGCAACTTGCGATTATTATAAAACGTTTTGCATTAGAGCCAGTGTTGTTTAACCAGCAATTAATCAATTGGCAGAGTAGGCATTTAGGGCACCCACTGGTAACTAACCTTCCACAAGAAATAAAAAAATCGTTGCAACAAGCACCTATCCAGGCAAAACGCATCGCTGTTTTATTACCATTAACGGGCAGACTTGCGAATCAAGGCTTAGCTATAAAAGAAGGAATACTCGCCGCTTATCTGGAGAACTTGCCCAACGCAAAGTTCGCCCTAAACAATGCACCTAATTATGACGGTTCAGCTGGCAAAACAATTCAAAACAAAACTCAACAATATCGTGAAATACGTTTTTTTGACTCGGCCTTAAAAACAACGCAACAATTGAATAAAATGGTAGCTGATTTTGACGTGGTGTTGGGTCCTCTGGTCAAAGAACAAATTATGAAACTGACTTCTGTTTTACCCTCGGATAAAATTCTGTTGGCACTAAACAGGGTGGAGTTACAGCCAAAGAAACCCAACAGTGCTCAATTAACTCAATTAGTTGAGTCAGATTTGACTGCGCCAGAACATTATTATTTTGCATTAGCGCCAGAAGACGAGGCCCAACAACTCGCATTACATATTCACCAAAAACAATTGGTTAGACCCATTATTTTTGCGGCTGATAACCCTACAACACAAAGAATGGCTGAAGCATTTATTACTAAATGGCAAGAAACACCAAACGCCATTCAACCAGACTTGACCATATTCACCGATAGTAAAGACATGCGTATACGTGTTTCACAAATGTTAGATGTCGCCCAAAGCAATCAGCGCATAAAACAAATAGAAGCCTTGTCTGATGTGGAAGTGTTTGGTGTAGAAAGGAATCGTCGTGATATCGATGCCATTGTATTATTTGCCAACCCTGAACAAGCTAAGCTACTCAACCCGATTATCGAAGCAAGTCTGAGTCCCTTTGCTCGAAGATCATTATCGGTATTTGCATCTTCTCGCAGTTATAGCTTAGATTTAAACAGCAACAGTCTCAGAGATTTACGAAACCTCACATTCACAGACATGCCTTGGATGTTGCCAGATCATCGTTGGCAGGATTTAGCTAATCAGACAATACAGCTTTGGCCTGAAAAACAGGACACATTATTAAGATTATTTGCTATGGGGTTTGACGCCTACAGCTTACTCCCCAATTTACGTCGTTTAAAGACACTGCCGCAACTTGTCAGTCATGGGCTAACAGGTGAAATCAATGTCGACAGTCAGGGTGTGTTGTACAGACGTTTACTTTGGGCACAAGTGGCCCAAGACCGAGTAAAATTACTTGCAGTGGATTAAGCAGGCACTCTCTCCTCTGATAGGCAGTGAGGCAGAGCGCTTTGCTCGAAACTTCTTAGAACAGCAAGGTCTTACATTTATTATGAAAAATTATCGTTGTCGTACTGGTGAAATAGACTTAGTTATGCAAGATGGCGACGAACTAGTTTTTGTAGAAGTAAAGTACCGTAGCCAGAGTCAGTACGGCTCTGCAATAGAATTTTTTCATAGCCGTAAAAAACGTAAGTTTGAATCTGCTGTTATGCATTATATGCAACAAAAAAACTTTAACCCTAGCGTCGTCCTGCATAGAATTGATGTAGTAGGCATAGAGGGAAAAGGCCAGAAACAACAAAACATCACATGGTTAAAAAGTGTTTAACCACGGCTACAAAAAACAGTCATTAATGACTTAGGAGTATTATGTTAGAGCACATTAAGGCAAATTTTACTGAGAGTATTCAAATAAAAATTGCCTCAATTGAGTTATTACCTGATTACATTTCTAATGCGACTTACATGATGGTTAACGCATTGATTAATGGCAACAAGATATTGTGTTGCGGCAATGGTGGCTCAGCGGTAATTGCTCAGCACTTTTCATCGTTATTACTGAATAAGTTTGAACGTGATAGGCCCAGTTTACCCGCGCTAGCACTGACGGCAGATGGTGCAACATTGACATCAATAGCCAACGATTTTACATTTGAAGAGGTCTATTCAAAACAAGTCAGCGCCTTAGGACAAGCTGGAGACATTTTGTTTATCATATCCACTAGTGGCAATTCACAAAATTTAATCAAGGCGATGGAAGCGGCGCTTAGCCGTGATATGACAATAGTGGCTTTAACAGGGATGGACGGCGGTCAAATGACAGGTTTAGTTAGCCAGCATGATGTGGAAATCCGTGTACCATCGAATCGAACAGCTCGTATTCAAGAAGTCCATTATTTAGTGGTACATAGCCTTTGTGAGGGGATAGACAATTGTTTATTCCCTGAAAATTTTCAGGAGTAAAACATGCTAAATTTAAAAAATATCTGTATACCTTTGTTGTTTTCAACAACCTTATTACTGCAAGGCTGCGCGGGGTTGATCATAGGTGCTGGTATAGGTGCAGCATCCTTTGCACACGATAGGCGCACATTAGGTGCGCAGGTTGACGATACCACTACATCTGGTCGTATTTCTTCTGCTATCGCATATGACGAAGCAGTAAATGAACAAACGAGTATTTCTGTACAAGTATATAATGGTAACGCTCTGTTAGTGGGTCAGGCTCCCACTCAAGCACTGATACAACAGGTGGAAAAGCTGGCTTCGTCAGTGAAAAACATCAAAAAACTGCACAACCAAGTTCGTTTAGGTTTACCTATACCTCCAAGTGCCGTCGCGAAAGATGCGTGGATTGCCTCAAAGGTAAAAACCAGACTGATCGCTGATAAACGTATAGACGGTCTTCACATACAGATAGAAGTTGAAAATGGCGAAGTATTCTTGATGGGATTGGTTAGTGAACAAGAATCGAATATTGCAGTAGAAATCACCCGCATTATTGATGGTGTGAAACAAGTCATAAAAGCGTTTGAGTATAGGTAAGTTTATCAAAATTAAGATTTAAATTAGATTTAGAATAAAAAATAGAATTTTGACTAACCAATTCTTTTATCCTAATAAAAAAAGCGCCTAAACGGCGCTTTTTGAATAACTATATTTAATTCTGTTATTTAACAACCGTTAATGTAGGCTTTCCCTTCTTGGGGATTGGTTTGGTCTCAGTGGTCTCAGTTTGATCTTCGACTTCGTCAGAACCAATGTTCTCTTCAACAGTAAATACCGTACCCGCCCCATTTTCTTTGGCGTAAATAGCTAATACGGCAGGGCAAGGAACCACTATATTCCTAGGCACACCACCAAAACGAGCATCAAACATGATGTCTTGCAAACCTAGTTGAAGATTACCAGTAGAGGCGGGAGACATATTCAGCACTATCTGACCGTCTTGAACAAACTCTTGTGGTACTTGAGTACCTGCATAGTGTGCATCTACAACAATATAAGGAGTAAGATTGTTATCTACAATCCACTCATAAAAAGCACGTAATAAGTATGGCTGATTAGGTGTCATATCACTTTTTCTCGTTATAGAGGGTTGTGTATTTCACGTTCTTGATCAGTTAATGACGCTATGAAAGAAGGCCTTTCAAAAATACGCTTCATATAAGCCTTAACGTCTTTACTGCCAGTACCCGTCAATTCGATACCCAATGCAGGTAAACGCCACAACAATGGCGCGAGGTAACAATCAACTAAACTGAATTCTTCACTCATAAAATAAGGTGTTTCAGCGAATAATGGTGCTAAAGATAAAAACGCTTCACGGAGTTCGTTGCGTGTTGCCTCTAAATCACCCTTTTTAGCCATGATTTTTTCAGCTAATACATACCAATCATTTTGTATACGGTGCATGGTCAAACGACTTTGGCCACGAGACACAGGATAAACAGGCATAAGAGGAGGATGAGGGAAACGCTCGTCCAAATATTCCATGATGATATGTGAGTTATATAAAACCAATTCTCTATCAACAAGAGTTGGCACAGTACCATAGGGATTGAGCTCAAGAAGATCTTCAGGTAATTCATCAGGAACAGTAAAACTGATTTCTACGCCTACACCTTTCTCAGCTAACACTATGCGTGCTTGGTGACTGTATATATCTATCGTATCTGAAAATAACGTCATTACTGAACGTTTATTGGCGGCTACAGCCATTTATATTTCTCCTAAATGTCATACATAATTGCATGGTGCCTAATATAGTGCTTTAGGCAACTCTGCTTTGTTCTTTTATCAGTGATTGACGCAGCAATCTGCTAATTAAAAACGGAAAAGAAGGGGCTTATAGCCCCTTCCAAAATTTTTGCGGATTATACACCAATTTCCAAGCAAAGTTTTGCTGAATTAGTGTACATCTCTCCAATAATCTTTCTTAAGTAAATACACCAAAACAAATAGCACAAGTAAAAACATCATTACCCAACGGCCGATGTTCTCCGACTGCAAACGTGATGGCTCACCAACATAAACAAGATAGTTTACCAAATCCAATACCGCTTTGTCGTATTCAACAGCACTGAGTTGGCCGCTACCGTCAGCTTTAATACCTACATAACGGTCGACCATCTCGCCATCTACCAACATTTTTTCATATGTTTTGCTTGGCACACCTTGAAGCTCTTGTAATACATGAGGCATACCAACATTTGCAAATACCAAATTATTTACACCAAATGTAGTACCTTCTTCAGCATAAAAAGTTCTTAGATAGGTATAAAGCCAATCTGCGCCACGCACTCGGCCAGTCAAGGTTAAGTCTGGCGGTGGCGCCCCAAACCATTTAGCACCCGACTCTGTAGGCATCGCATTTTTAATGTGATCACCAGGCTTTGTACCCGTAAATTGCAAGTTCTCTTGGCCAAGGTCGACAGGGATACCCAAATCTTCAAAAGTACGTTGATAACGTTGATATTGCATTTGATGACAACCTAAACAATAATTCATAAAGGTCTGGGCACCGCTTTGCAAAGACGATTTGTCAGTTAAATCGTATTCAGCTTTATCTAGAGGATACTTACTGCCACCTGCAGCGATAGCCACCATAGGTAACAGCAAGCACAATATAAAAATTACTTTTTTCATTCTGTGATCCTTGCTGGTACTGGGATAGTCCGTTCGTTTTTGCTGTAAATAAACAATAAAACAAAGAAACCGAAATACATGATAGTCGCTATTTGAGATGCAGTAATTTTCCAAGCTTCTTGAGGTGTACCCCCTAAATAACCTAAGAAAATAAATACCGCAGCAAAAGTAAGTAGATTCCATGTGTGCAAGCCACAACGGTAACGCCAAGACTTCACTTTACCTCTGTCAACCCAAGGTAACAAAGCTAAACAAATAATGGCTGAAAACATAGCAATAACGCCACCCAATTTGTGCGGGACTGCTTTGAGAATCGCATAAAAAGGAGTGAAATACCAAACAGGAAAGATATGTTCAGGCGTTTTCAACGGATTAGCAATCTCAAAGTTTGGAGCTTCCAGAAAATAACCACCCATTTCTGGAACAAAGAACATGATGTAGCAGAACCCAAGTAAGAAGATACAGAACCCCACTAAATCCTTTAACACTATGTGAGGGAAAAATGGCACTATATCGTCAATGATGTCGTATTTACTGGTGTAATACTCATGGATTTTGTATTTAGTCTTCTCATCTTCGCTAAGTGAACCTTTCTTGCGTTTTACATCAGTTCCATCTGGATTATTAGACCCAACTTCATGTAACGCAACTATATGTAAAAACACCAATATCACTATTACTAGAGGTAACGCAATGACATGTAAAGCAAAGAAGCGGTTTAGTGTTGCCCCAGAGATAACGTAGTCACCTTGGATCCAAATCACTAGGTCGGGGCCAATCACCGGAATAGCACTGAACAGGGATACAATAACCTGCGCTCCCCAGTAGGACATTTGTCCCCAAGGAAGTACATAACCCATAAAAGCTTCAGCCATAAGAGCTAAATAAATAAACATACCGAACAACCACAATAACTCACGAGGCTTTTGATAAGAACCGTAAATCATGCCTCTGAACATATGCAAATATATAACAATAAAGAATGCGGATGCGCCTGTGCTATGCATATATCGGAGTATATAACCGTATTCAACATCACGCATAATGTATTCCACTGAAGCAAATGCTTCTTCAGCAGTAGGCGTGTAACTCATCGTTAACCATATGCCTGTTACGATTTGGTTGACAAGGACAATCGTTGCCAAAAAACCAAACATGTACCAAACATTCATGTTTCTGGGTGCTGGATATTGAATCGCATGCTGATTAGCCACGCGCATTATGGGAAGACGATATTCAACCCAATCCATCAAATTTTTCAACATTTTATGCTGCCCCTTCTTCGGAACCAATCAAAATAGTATTGTCATCAATATACATATGAGGTGGCACAACTAGATTTAGACCTGCAGGTACATTTTGAAAAACCCGCCCTGCCATATCAAATTTAGAACCATGACAAGGACAGAAAAAGCCCTCAGGCGCACCCTCGACATATTCTTCAAATGCACCATCTTTTAGATGTTGCGGTGAACACCCTAAATGCGTGCAAATACCCACCAATACTAAAAATTCTTCTTTTATGGAACGATATTGATTTTTCGCGAATGCGGGTTGCTGTTCTTCATCAGAATTTGGATCTTTTAGTTGATCTTCAAAACCAGATAAAGAAGCGAGTAATTCAGGGGTTCTGCGAGCAATCCACACGGGTTGACTTCGCCAGATAACTCTGATCAACTGGCCAGGTTGGATTTTACTGATATCTGCTTCGACATCGGCCCCAGCAGCTTTGGCTTTTATACTGGGGTTCCAGGATGCGATAAAAGGCACTGCAGCACCGACTACACCGATACCCCCAACAACAGAAGTAGCAACCGTTAAAAATCGGCGCCTATTACTGCTAGCTGGCTGGTTTTCGGTTTTAGACGAATCATGCGCATCTAAAGATACATTGCTCATCCACTAATCTCCGAGGGTTAATTTGACTAACACTTTTTATTTTTAAGTGACTCATGGACTAATACGAGACTTAATAAATAAAGTTTTTCTATTAACCGAAAATGATAAAATAAAACCCACATAAAAGACAAGGAAATCGTCAATAAAATGAATAAATACTTACACTTAACAGGTTTTTAGAAAAACATCGATTGCAACACCATTTATTGTACAAATCGTAAATAATAAAAAACCCAGCAAAAGCTGGGCTTTGAATATTAATTCTCGCCGTACAATTAACGTTTTGAGAATTGAGGACGCTTACGTGCTTTATGAAGACCCACTTTCTTACGCTCAACTTTACGCGCATCACGAGTAACAAATCCCGCTTTGCGTAATGCTGGACGAAGCGTTTCGTCAAATTCCATCAACGCACGTGTAATACCGTGACGGATTGCACCAGCTTGTCCACTAATACCACCACCAGCAACAGTGATATATATGTCAAACTTTTCAGTCATCTCAACTAACTCTAGCGGTTGACGCACGATCATACGTGCAGTCTCACGACCAAAGAATACGTCAAGAGGACGTTTATTTACTACAATGTTGCCACTACCTGCACGAAGAAAAACACGAGCGGTGGAACTTTTGCGTCGGCCAGTGCCGTAATATTGATTATCTGCCATCTGTAATGCTCCTTAAAGGTCTAAGACTTGAGGCTGCTGAGCAGCATGATTATGCTCAGGACCAGCGAAGACTTTCATTTTGCGGAACATATCGCGTCCAAGAGGACCTTTAGGCAACATACCTTTAACCGCTTTTTCAATGATCATCTCTGGTTTAAAAGCTTGTAACTTCTCAAAGGTAGTATCTTTAAGACCGCCTGGATAACCAGAATGAGAATAGTAAATTTTGCCCTTGGCTTTGTTGCCAGTAACAGTGACTTTCTCAGCGTTGATCACAACTATGTAATCACCAGTATCCACATGAGGTGTGAACTCTGGCTTATGCTTTCCGCGTAAGCGGCTAGCAATCTCAGTCGCTAAACGACCAAGAGTTTTGTCTGCGGCGTCAACCACATACCATTCACGTTTTACCGTTTCTGGCTTTGCAACAAAAGTTTTCATTTTAAAATACCCAAAATATATAAATAATCGTTACGTTGGTTTTATGTTCGATATTTAACTACCGACTGCTACACAAAACCGCTAAAAATCAATACTTTGACCCCTTCGAGTCGTATGATTCATCCGCTTTCCCACAAGCGGGGGCAACTGGGCAGGGCGCGAATTATACAGATGTTAAGGGAAAACGCGAGCGTAAATTTTAAGCTTTTGCTTAATTCACTCAATTTCGGAATAAGAAATGTCCAGAGATATTAAAATTAATATAAATATCAGGACAATAGAACAGCCAATCCATATTGATATGAGCAGACTTAAGGTAAATACCGCTATTTAACCTGAGTTCAGATAAGCGTGTAAATTAGTTAGCTTTAAAGCGATGTCTAACGTTTAGGCACTAAAAGAGCAGGATCTAATCTTTCTTTAAACCAATTAATGCGCCAATCTAGATGCGGACCTGTAGCTCGACCAGTGGCACCAATTTCAGCGACCAAGTCACCTTGTTTCACAGTTGACCCTGCTTCAATATGGCCTTTACTTAAATGTAAAAAAGTAGAAGACACACCATGCCCATGATCGATGATCATAGTGCCGCCAGAATAATACATGTCAGGTACAAACAAAGTCACAATACCATTCGCAGGGGCATACACAGCCGTGCCTGTGGGTGCAGCTACATCTACGCCAAAATGTGGGCGTTTTGGTGTTCCGTTAAATACGCGCTGACTGCCATACACACCGCTAATAGGGCCGGCGGCTGGCCAAATAAAATCTGAGTAGAAGTCTGTACGTTCATGATTTAACAACCTAGCCTTGGCAATCTGCTGGTTATCTAGCTTGATACGCTCGCTTACCTCTTTAGGAGGGCTAACATATTTACTAGGAATCCCTTCAATTTTCTGAATAGGATAGGTTCTTTCCTGCAAATGCAGTCGCTGAGTGTGCTGGACATCCTGATTATCTAACCACTTGAGTTGTTGTGTCAGATTGGCATCACGACCAAATCCAAAGGCAAAATAACCATCAGGTGATATTTTTAGTGGTTGCTCATTTAGCCAAACTTGATGTCCAACCGGTACCTGACCACGAATTAAACTGCCTTGGGTCATTTCGCCTTTGAGTTGAAGGCCTCTAGAGGGTTGAAGCTCACTGGCGAAGACTGGGAACGTTAATAAACACAGTGCCGAAAAAAAGCAAACGAATAAAAATCTACGCAAAAGCAATAGCTCCTTTCCCTACGCCCTCATAAGCCAGCACCTTAAAGTCGCTATTATTATTCAAACGTTTATGTTCATCTGCCATAAACTGAGCTAGACATTCTACTGTGGTGTCAGTATTAATCATTTCTGATTCCGCTTTAGGTATGGCCAATTCAAACCTCCCTTGTGAAGATTCATAAGCAAATACATGGTGGTGTTCAGAATTAGCATTAGGCAAACAGAAAACCGTTTCACTGGCGTCAACTATATCCTCAGTAGACCCAATATAGATATCACACCACCGCTTAGCCCAATATGCTTGCCATGTGATACTTTCTTGCTGGTTTTCGAAGACAACAACCTTAGAGCGGTGACCATGTGCGATGCGTTGGCAATTGCCATCATGTTTTTTAAGACCATGGGTGTAATGATAAAATGGTGTGTTAATGACTTCTGCTCGCAAGTTTAGTTCGAGACCTGCGACGTTCTCTGGTAGGTGAGTTGCAATCACATTTTTAAGATAATCACTCACCGAAGGCATAGTGACATTTTGTGAATATACAAACGCATAAGCTTCAGCAGGGCAGTTTAAATGAATAGACTTATCATCGGGTCGATTAAAATCAACTTTCACTCTGTCGGATTTTGGATCATGTTCTACATGGCTGTATTCGTGTTCCACTGGCACTAACAGTTTGTGGTCAATGTATTCATCTATAAGTTGTTTCAGTTGTTTTTTAACTTTACCAAAGTCCAACACCATGCTTTCTTCATTCAAATCACCGCTTAGGATCACGTCTACTATCCAGCTTTCTCCTACCATACCTCGCTCTGGGCAAAGATAAGAAAAATCCATTACGGTCAAATCATTAACGAATAATTGCATAAAAAGTGTATATTTCCTGTTCTGTAATTGTAATTACTATAAAAAGTATTTGTTTATAGATTATAAAAATAACCCGTCTGATATCAGCTTTTTGATTTCAGAAGTTGATCTTTTAAGTTAGGTGGAATGCCCCTGATCATCAACGTATCAGAACCCGCATCGTAACTGACTCTATCACCTAATAATTTACGTTCAAAACTGAGTGAAACACCCCCACCCTGACCACTAAACTTAGCTAAGGTTTTTAACACGCCACGATCCGCTTGAAACTGATCTTCCAATGGTAATTCTGCGCCTTGATTAAACTCTTCAAAGCTAACATGATCACTAGGCAGTTTTGTAGCCAGTTCTTGGATTTGAATATCCTCTCCCAACTCTAGCTTTTCTTTGTAATAATTCGAAACCGTCTCTCTGGCTTGGTGTTTCTCTTGTGGATCTAATTGCTCAGCTGATAAAAAAGCATCCACAGTGGTTAATAACTGCTTATTTTGTTGCTTTACATCGACCAATTCTTCACAACCAATAAAGTGCATAAAAAAATCAGATACCTTACGGCCCATACGCCCTTTAATAAAACTGATATATCGAAGCTGTTCCGCACTCACAGCTAATTGAGTCAAATCAATCCTAACCGCCAATTGCATTTTAGCTAAATCTAAATGGTCACTGCTGGTTAGCTCTAAATCACGGTTTATTTCAACATGTTGCTTAGTATTGATAATCGCAATCATCAAATAATCAGTGGCTAAAAACTGGTAATGGCTAAAGACCACAAAACCCGTTTCAAGTGTCCCCGTATCGATTAATGACTTTTTCAACAACTCGCTGGCTTGAATGCTAAATTCAACAAAATCATGTTTTTCAGTCTGCATGTCTTCTAATAATGTTTTAAATGACACCGCATGAGGAGCCATAGAAGTAGGCTGCTCTTGAGCAGACGGCTCCTTATAAGCTGACGGCTCTTTATGAGCTAACGGCTCTCGACTGACACTGACTATCTCAGCATTGTCAGCCACAAACGCACCGACACCCTTGCCAGGCTTAGTATTAAATGCATGATTAATTTGTTGAGCCAAATTTTCTATTTCTGGACTCACATCAAAACAACTTTCTCGGGGAACTAGGGTAAGCTCCTGTTGTTGATTTACGGCCAACTGGTGTACTACAAAATGATGGATCAACGCACTCACATTTTTTCCTTTACAAAAATCAATTAAATTTGGTCGTTAACTTGTTGGTTTATTAGCATTTCATCTAGACCATTGTTACTATCATATTAATACAATATGCTATTATTTCTGAGCTAAACAACATGCCCCAACAATCTAAATACTCTGACAGCCAATTTGAAGCCATCATGCATGACATCATTATTGCCTTAGAGAAAAACAAAGCAAACCGAGACCTATCACTTATGGTGTTAGGGAATGTCGTTACTAATATATTTCATCAGCAAGTGCCAGAAAACCAGCGTCAACAGATGGCCGAACAGTTTACACAAGTGCTACTAAAAAGTATCAACGGAAAATAAAAAAAGGTCGACAGGTTAAATGATCCTAGCAGAAACCCCACGCAGAAAAGTAGTCACCCAATTGGTTAACTGGAGTCACTGGTTTGCGCTGCTTAATATTATTATCGCAGTCACTATTGCGGCTATTTATATTCTTAATTCTCCGGCTCCTGGTTCAGTAATTGGCACCTTTTACCTATTCACCAACTGGTTGAGCCATATAGGGTTTTTGACATTTTTTGGATTTATCATACTTATCCTACCATTGTGCTACTTAGTTCCCAATGTAAAAGTGGTAAAAACACTGAGTTCAGTTTTAGCGGCTTTGGGCTTGGCATTATTGGCTTTCGATGCATTACTGTATAACAAGTATGGCGTGCACCTCAGTCTTAATTCAGCTGAGTTGATACGCGCCGAAACACAAACTGCCATCGCTCAGTTTGGTTGGCAACAGTGGGGCTTTCTGCTGTTGTTATTTGTTGTTTGGTTGTCATTTCAATTAATTGTTGCGAATGCGCTATGGCAACGCATCGGCAGATTACAAAAGCGCAAATTAGGATTACCTATCAGTGGATTTTTTGTCAGCTGTTTTGTTATCAGCCATGCTTTACATGTTTGGGCTGATGCCAACCTGTATCAGCCCATCGTGCAGCAAGACAATATGTTTCCCCTATCTTATCCAGCGACGGCTAAAACCCTAATGGCCAAGTACAGCCTGCTCGATATAGAAGACTACCAGCAACGTAAAGCGTTGCAATTCAATCAAACCATCAAGGGTATTATTTATCCAGCAGAGTCAGTTTATTGCTCAGTAGATAACAGCAAAAAAGTTTTGTTGTTATCACTAGTAGAAGGAGAACTGCCAGTTTCCAAATCAGGCCTGTCTAACTTTGAGCATCACTACCTGCTGGAATCCTCTATAGACAATGGCATCACAACTGTTTTGTTCGGCTTGCCTGAGTTGTATCACTCTGCTTTGAAAAGTTACTCGCCACTATTATTACAATTACCCAACTCAATGGGGTTAAACGTAGCGTTGTATCTCAATAATACTAGCTATCAACGGCTGGCAAGTTATCAACAAGATTGGCAAAAATTTAAACAGGGCGTGTTCGATGCCACGAGTAATTTATCCATTGGTTTTGTCGAAGCAGCGCAATTGGATGAAATTTTAACAGAAAAAGTCTTAACGCAATATCAAGTTATAGTCACAAACCTGGTTGCTAAGAACGCTTTTAAAAATACATTATTGAGCAACATTACCATTAATAAATCGATGTCTAGCTTAGAAGATATTGCACCAACAGCATTAAATTTATTGGGCTGTGCAGCACAGTCTAAAGCCTACAGTACTGGGAGTACACTCACCCAGAAAGGTAACCTCAACTATATTGTCAGCACACAAGGCAGCAAAGTGATGTTATTAACCAACAAGCATCAGATCGAAATCATGAAAAATGGTAATGTGCGTGTGTTTGATTTAAACACAGGCGACGAAGTCTTCAGTCAGGTTGACCTTAATATTCTTAGCCAAGGAATGAAACATCTTAGTCGCTTTTCGGCGAAACGCTCAATTAGCCCCTTATAAATAAAATATCTTTAACGACAATTTTATCGCTAAATAAAACGCTTGTGATCCCTATCGTACGAAACATTAGCGTTTAGCGCAGAGGACTGTTCGAAAAGCCAGACAAAACATCCCCCATAACGGAACCAGTTAGCATCAATTCGTTTGCAAGAAGTGTAATAATCATATGACTATGATTGATGTAGGTTAAGTATTTTATCTAGCCCAACATACTCGTGAACTAGTGCTGTAGGTGTTTAATTTCCGCTTTTACCACATTTAATTTTAAATTTTATAGTAGACAACGTGGCTCTCAAATAATGGGTCCTTGTGCAGATAGGTTTTTACGTAGGACATACCAATTTTTTTCATTACAGCTATTGAACCAAGATTGTCTTTTACAGCAATGGCAGAGAAATGTTTAAGATCGTTATTTTTTGCAAGGGTATTTTTGATGTGTAAAGCCGCTTCACTGGCATACCCTTTGCCCCAAGATGACTGAAAAAAGCGCCAGCCCAGTTCTACATTATCAAACTCGGGTGCCTCTGAGAAAAAGTGCATTGGACGCGCGAGTATCCAACCAATATATTCGTTGCTTGAGCTAATATTGACTTGCCACAATCCCCACCCTTTTTGCTTATTGAGATAACGTTCCATTCTAGGAATAAAAATCTCGTTTATTTCGGTCATGGTAGAGGGTTTGCCGCCATTGAGAAATCGCATCACCTCTGGGTCTTGATCGAGTTGAAAGAACAATTCGCTGTCTGCTTTAGTCATTAATGTATAACTTAAGCGAGCTGAAGGAATTATTATCATAAATTAGGGATTCAAGCTGAACTAAGAGTGCGGCTATTCTACAAAAATGTTGAGGGAATGCTGGGGTTTAAATGTTTCGAAAAGTGTATATCTGTATTTAAGTAACCAATGAACCGTTTAATTAGCGTGGACGTTCTCAATTTATGTAATAGCTCTCCCTTTCTCACCCAACAGAAAAATTTTGTATCAGCCTTAGGATGAATCACCTATACACTGGTCGTTTTTTACGGACAATCGGCGGCTGGTTAGTGAGTATTTGTATTCGATAGCTTTATTGTGAAAACGGTCGTTCGCATAGTTTTAGAATGCGTCTGAAACTTGCCATAACCAGACATTCCCCCCCAATGTCAGGATTCTTTAAACGTTTTTTGAATCGCTAAGGCCGCAAAGTGCTATTAGCGGTCATAGCTGCGTCACAAAAAAATTATGGTCTACGCCCCCCTTTATTACTTTCTTAACCACATTGAACGGGCAACATTTACTACCACTGCAAAACTCTTAGCTCTTAGCTGTTAACTATTAACTATTAACTATTAACTATTAACTATTAACTATTAACTATTAACTATTAACTATTAACTATTAACTATTAACTATTAACTATTAGCTTAAGAGTATCTAGTCAAGAATTGACGTGCGTCAAAAAGTTTTTCATTCTTATCTTATAAGATTGGTTCTAAATCTTAGTGTTAATCAAATCATAATCGGGGTAAAAATGAGCAAACGCGATGAATATGCAACCAAACTTAAGCAAACTGTTGATGAGTTTAATGAAAAAATAGCAGAACTTGAAGTTAAAGCCGGTCAAGCCCAAGCTGAGGTCAAAGCTGAAATCGAAAAGCAAATCGCATCGTTAAAAGAACAAGCTAAACCGCTAACTGATAAATTAGACCAGTGGAAAGAGGAAAGTGAGGAAAAAATGGACGAGTATCTAAAGGAAGCGAAAAAAATCCGTGATGCCTTTCTCCATTCCTTTAACTACTTTAAGTCACAACTTAAATAAACGATGGGCAGCCGTGGAAACTTCACACTCGGCTGCAACTAACATGATTTTGTGATCTGAACACTTCAAGCTGCAAATACTGCTAGTGCGAAAGTGTCAGAAAAAAAACCTTAAGCCGCTTTGTGCAAAGGTCTTAAGTTTGTTCAATAAAGAACTTAGTGGTTACTGTTCATCACAATACTCGTTAAGACACCTCCAACATTGAAAGCTATAATGAGTAGAGTCGAACGTTAATCTTGGCTGAGATCTTTGTGCCATTTGCAGATCTAAACTGTAGAATTAACTCAGGATGAAAGACCTAAAAAGTGGGTTCTGGCATTGCCAAAGGTATCGGCTAACCGACTCTTATAATGAATATCTGCGCAATTCGTATCGAGGCTTAAACTAGCTGACATATAAATTTTAAGTTGACCCTGACTCCCGATTTATAACCTTAAGTGCACCAAAGTATTCCTTGCTGATTTTTATTTCTATCCAAAAAAAACGTTTAAGTCTTGGCGCCTAGGTCATCATCTGGGGCTTTTGTGCCAGTGGTCTTTCCTGCCCTGTCGACAATGTTTACAATTAAAATTTTACTGCGCTATCACATTAATTATTGGCTTATCTCCATGTACATTATTTAATATAAATGTCTTACCTACTAGATTTATAGTGACATTGTCCTCGTCTACCTGATAATTAATATCTTTCAGTAAACTTTCGCTGTTAATTAATACTGACAGCGCAGTAAAATCAGTCGAGAGAGCGGAGTATATAATTGAAGTAGTTGGTATTTTCAGCCCAAATTTCGGCTGAACCCATCCTTGAACCATATTATCATCATCAATTCCTCTGTATTGATTGGAAGTTAAATTTATATTGGACTGTATACCAAGGTAATATTTATTTGCTTTATTTGTTGTGAGACTAAAAATATTTTCAGTAATGTCACTTTGAATTGATTTTGTATTTGGATGAAGATTAAACACCAATTCATATTTCTGTTGCTCTAGTGCTTGAACGTCATCGTAAATATATAGTGATGCTTGATCATCTGAAATAATCAACCGCATATGATTATATTCAGATTCTGAAATACGACCTAATACAAAACAAATACCAGTAATACAACCAGAATCAATTATCTGAGCATCATTTAAATACTGTTTAGATTCATTTACTACCAAAGTATTGTGGGCATAGGGTGAACGAAAATATTTACGCAGTTCACGGTCATATTGATAGGGGCCACCAGAATCGATAAGAATCTCATCGGAGTCTAAAGCGAAAGTCACGTTTCCTTGATCTTGATGACCATGTGAGAACAATTTTTTACCAAAATCAGCGAAAACATGAGTACTTTTGGTTCGTAAAATCACATATCCATCTTCAGAGGATTCATACAAATGTTCTCTCGGCAGCCCATTATTTCCTTTGATATATTCCAAATATGGAGTGGATACATTTACCTTATTTGCCGCAGCTATTAAACGGTCTAGATAATTTTTGTTGTCAAAATTCGAGTCCCCCATTGCTGGAGCACCGCCAGTATCAAACGCAAAATGCAAAGTGAAATCAATCATTCGTTGGAAAACCAATGTCTGATCATATAAATTTTGTCCAGACAAATTATGGATATTCTCCAACGCGTCCGCGAATAACTCTAGCGCTCCAAGTTGATAATTAATTGATTGCTCTACACTAACCCCTGTAAGTGGATTAACCATTTCTGAAAGAAGCTCTTCAATACGTTTTAAAGCATGCTCGCGCGCATTATACTTTTCAGCAATATCAATAAAAACAAAACTCATATTGTAAAGAGAAATAGCATGAAACATGTTGTGGTTATGGGCAATAAAGCGAGGATCATCGAGCAAATCAAGCAGCTCAAGAATATGCTCTTCCATATATTTTAGGAAATCATTTCTATGTTTTGCAGATAAACTCTCTTGAAGATATTTTATATAAAAATACGTTAATACTTCGCCTCGCCATGCAACGGTGTGATCATTCCAGCTCATGAAATTAATCTTTTCATCTCGTGGTACTGAATGAACATAGTCCATGATGGTATTTTCAATGTAAGATATTAACTCTGATGAGTTATTTTCATCGTAACGATATTCTGCTGCATGTAACCAACCTAGTGAATGGTAATATAGTTGCCAAGTAAGGCTTGAATAAGGATCTTCAATCCAAGTTTTATCAACTGGCATAACCCAAGGTTCAAAAGAAGTCCACGTCAAAGCAAATAGATTGTTGTCTATAACCCTTCTAGCTTCAGGTTCATTATACCAAGCTCGTTTTAAGCTAGTGAGTAGTTGAGAATGTTTTGGCAGGTTAAATATTGGTCGATTTAAATAATATTCCTCGTCATCCGCTTGGACAATAATTTGATACACCCTACTACTTTCCAAAGTATCCATTGCCTGTAAGTCATTAACTTCAATCTGAAAACTATGATTTGTTTCGCCTGGAATCAGGTTCAGAAATTGTTTGTCTATCCTAACATCATCAATATTTCTAACTAAATTAACTTGTTTGACAGCAACAGGAAGTAGAGTGCTAATGCTAATAGTATGAGGTTCATTTTCAACAACAATTGACGTATTAGATGCAACCCCTATCACTGCGTTTCTAAGGGTTATTTTTACAGTCGCTATATTAGAAATTTTATCGCCATTTAACAGCCTGTAGCTAAATTCGTCAACTTTCTGCTGTCTTTTTTTAGGAGTATATATTGCTTCCGAACCGTCAATAATTACCTCACCATAAATAGCGTTAGTAACAATTTCTACAATAGTCCCTTTTGGAACTGTATCATTATTTAATAATTGTATAGTCAATGATTCAACCCACGTAATGTCTACCTGTTCATCTACAGCAAGGATTGTTGGCTCACTTGAATTCTCACCACATCCCAAGGTGATTAGTGATAATAAAAATATAATTGAAATAGGGATTACACTTTTTAACATATAGCTTTCCTTTGCCGAAAGAGTAGATTATGACGAAGACCATTGATTGACGGAGTATGCTGTCATCAATACTGCAATATAAGGTTTGAAAATGGTTTGGCTGGCTGCAATCGGCAAGGGCGAATCATTGTAGGCAAACTCTACCAGCTCGGTAGGTACAAATTCCTCTCGGGGCATGGCTTTAATCACGGCTTCATCATCCAACCCCCTAGCTGCCATTTGATATTCGACCATTTGTTGCCGTAAAGCTGCGAAATCACTCATAACATGGCCTTATGTTCATTGTTAGCCATTTCAAGTAACAGTCGATTTATCAATCGATATATATTGATTATTCACCGAAACCTGAGGGGGATATTGATGTTAATCAATAAAACAAATGTGATAGTAAATAAAATAACAGCATAGTGTTGTGAGGGGAGATAATCTGCACAGATTATTTAAGAGAATGGTTCAGTAAGTATCAAGGGGCAATCAGCATTTTGTCAGTTGCATCCAGCTTGTTCACTTCTTGTACTCAATCTAATGCCCAAAATACAGGAGGGTATAACAGTAAAAGGGTATGAAATTTCATTGAGATCTCCGCTGGTATCATTTTGTGCTCGGTAACCTTAGAAATTGATAGGGTAAACAGATGCCGGTTAAGCTAAGGCGCTGGTGTTTACTTTGTTCGCCCATTTTAAGAGGCTTGCCCTGTTCATAGCGTTATTTTCACAGGCGACCTCTTGCCCATGATCAAAAATAACTTGGCAAGGCGTGTTCCAAATTTACAAACGGCTGGCTTTTTTTGAGTATAGGTAAAATAGAACGTTATTTTTCGTCGATTAATCAACTGTTTCCACATAATTCAGAATTCAAGACAAGCGCCTCGCGCTGTTGTGCAAACCAGCTCTGAATATTACTTATGATGATGAACAGCTTTTATTCAAACAAACTTATCTAAGGCGGTGCTCTGCTTTGTGGAGGCAAAGCTTTCCTCAATGATCACTCAAAGCCAAAATAACGTAAGTAAACTTTAACGTCGGCTAACACCTGAACAACCAGAAATAAAATATACCTATTTTGTTTCTATAAAAACTTTGAATTTTTTAGCCTAAAAATGCTGATAAAGGCCCCCAATTGGCGGTTTCCCCTGTTTATATTTTATCTCTATAAAAGCTCTCAAAAACACACTGGGTCAGGCTCTACCATTAGGTTTTAACATACACTCTGATATCAAAATCAGTGGTAAACTGTTGTAAGTTATCCACCAACATCTGCTTTTTCTCTGCAGTAGCCGACCAATAATAAGGTGTCATCATCAACAGGTTTTCCCTTTGCTCGGGTTCAGTAAGTTGCATAACAAAGTTAATATTTAACTGTTGTGTTAGTTCAAACCCTTGAGGCGTGACTTGTTCTGCTTTGTGCTCAGTCGGTTTGTCGTATAAGGCCTGTTTAAACTCAAATAAATGATTCGCTGCTGGGTTAACGGTTATCCATATTCCGTTGGACTTTAATACTCGATGAATTTCAAGTTCGCTGCTAGGTGCAAATATTTGTAATATAGCGTCTTGGCTGTTGTTTTTTAATGGTAATTGAAAAGTGCTGGCTACCGCAAAGTGGTTTTTAGAGAACTTCTTAGCCGCTTTTTGAATTGCGAATTTAGAAATATCCAACCCACTAAACTCAATTTGAAGGTCAGTTTGGTTGCAAGATTGACTCACTTGAGCCATGTAATAACCTTCACCACAACCCGCATCGAAGAAACTCACTTCAGACTCGTGTGTAATTGTTGCAAGGTGCTGATTAAAGATGTTGGAAATAGCATCCGCCAGGGGTTGATAAAACCCTAACGCCAAAAAGGCACGGCGCCCATTAACCATTTGTTTATTGTCACCAGGCTGTTTGCTATTTTTATGTTGGACTAATAGCAAATTCACATATCCCTCTTTAGCCACATCATAACTATGGCCATTGGAACAAGCCCAGATATGATTATTTAGTGACAGCACATTTGAGCAAGAGGGACATATCCATGATGGCATAAGACTATTATCAACCTTGTTGGTTACGTTAGTAGTTAGCTACAAATTGTAACACCATCAAAGACTTGTTGGCTTCTTTGTTAGCTTCTTTGTTATTTAATATGGCTGGCTATCTTGTAAAGATATATTCATCACAGACACAACACCGTTACAAACTCAGGAAGCCAATAATACTGCCGAATAATGGTCTGGCAGCTAGTTTGTAGGCTTCTAACGACGTTTTTTTTAAACCATTAACTTTTCGGTGAGGGCTCTTAATCCTTTGCCCTTGTTACTGATTTTCCATGCTAAAAAGGACTCAGCGTTATCTTGTTGTTTAATGTCCAAAGGTAAAAGCACGCCTTTATCAAGGTAACCTTGGACTCGGTGTTTTGGTAAATTACCAATGCCTATGCCTGCTAATATTGCATGTATTTTTTGATCCATATTTTGCACATAGAGCATTTGGCCATCACTGCTTAAACCTTCGCTGCGTGCTATGCCGTTAAATGACGTATCGTGAATAACGATACGTCTTAGCTGCCCCATGACAGTGTCTATGTTTTGCTTCTTATCGTGCTTCTTCGCTAAAGCATGGGAGGCTAATGCATGTTTAGCCGCAATAACGGGGACCAACTCAACCCGACCAATAGCGACCGATCTGTAACCTTTTTGAGAAGGCACCGGGCCAGGTGAGCCTACTAACAAGTCAACTCTGCCTTGCTCTAATGCCTCCCATCCACCGTTTAATACACACTCGGATATATCAATTTCAACTGTTGGAAATGCCTGCAAAAAATCATTGATCACATTAAAAAAATCTGGAAATGAATACAACGACTCAAGCCCGATACTGATCCTAGGCTCCCAGCCGGTTGCCACCTCTTTGGCTTTATCTGCCAACCTGCGAGTCGTCTGTAAAATATCTCTGCCTTCGGCCAAGATTAAACGCCCCGCGGGTGTTAAGACTGAACGCCGACCCAAGCGCTGAAATAAAGCGATATCAAGTTGTTCTTCAAGTTTCTGTACTGCATAAGATATAGCAGAGGTTGCTTTGTTGAGCTCCTCAGCAGCTTTTGCAAAACTTCCACGCCGTTCGATAGCATCCAACGTTTCAAGTACTTCTATACTAATCGGATTTCTTGCCATAGCGTGAGATCCCTATTGTTCTAATAATTAGAACATATTAAACACATACTACCCCTTATTCCAAATATTTAGTTCGATACAATAGCTCCATTAGTTACCTAAACACATCGCAACACCTTACTGGAGCAACAAAATGAAAACTCTTGATAATATTTTTAAGAATACTTTTATTAATACATTAATCACAACAAAATTGGGACTGGATACTCTACCTGTACGTCTAGGCGCAGGTGTAATATTTGCCGCTCACGGCGCGCAAAAGCTGTTTGGTTGGTTTGGCGGCTATGGACTAGAAGGGACTGCAGGTTGGATGGAGTCTATTGGTCTTGCACCCGGCACGTTAATGGCAGCGTTAGCTGGCGGAGCTGAATTTTTTGGTGGTTTGTTATTAATCGCTGGTTTCTTGGTGCGCCCTAGCGCGGTTGTTTTAGCTATCACTATGTTGGTAGCGATTGTCACAGTGCATTTACCAAATGGCCTATTTATGTCCAACAACGGTTACGAGTTTGGGTTGGCATTATTAGTCATAAGTATAGGTTTAGCAGTTAGAGGCGCTGGCAGCTTAAGCATAGACAGTCTATTACAAAATAAATTGTCCAAATAAATTTATCTAATAACAATCGTAACTTGGTAGGAGAATACAATGAGTATTTTACATATAGACAGTAGCGCCCGTTTAATAGGCTCGAATACACGGATTATTGGGCAATACCTGGTGAATACGTTAAACACATTAAATACAAAAGTCGTGCATCGTGATCTGGCCGCTCACCCCCTCCCCCCAGTTAGCGCACAAGATCTCATGGGTGTGCATGGTTCATCGGATGATCAACGGGACAGTTTGCACACGCATTTGGCGTTGTCCAATCAATTGGTTCAGGAACTAAAAGATGCCGACACATTAGTTATTGGGGCGCCAATGTATAATTTTGGAATACCCGCATCGTTAAAGCAGTGGATAGACGCTATATGCCGTGCAGGTGTCAGTTTTAAATATACCGATAAAGGTCCAATAGGGTTATTGAATATTAAACGTGCATTCATTATTACGGCTACTGGCGGCACACCTGTAGGCAGCAAGATAGACTTTGCCAGTGGTTACTTGGCCCATATCTGTGATTTTATTGGTGTTGAAGAGGTCTTGCATATTGATGCAAGTGGCTCAAAAGGTTCACCTGAACACATCATTGAGTCGGGTAAACAACAAATAGACGCTCTATTATCCAATGAACTATCAGATAAGCAAAGCATCGAGCATGTAGGAGCCGCATAATGGGTTTACTGCAACAAGGCAAGTGGGTCGATAAGTGGTACGACACCAAAAATAGCGATGGTGAGTTTCGTCGTCAAGACAGTCGATTTAGACGTTGGTTAACCGTAAATGGTGAAGCAGGCCCTGGTGGCGAACAAGGCTTTAAAGCTGAAAAAGGCCGATATCACTTATATGTTTCCTTGGCTTGTCCTTGGGCACATAGAACCCTAATTTTCAGGGCGTTGAAAGGTTTACAAGATTACATTGATGTCACAGCTGTTGAACCCATCATGTTAGAAAATGGTTGGGAGCTTAGCGATCCACTTTATGGGTTTGATTATGTCTACCAACTCTATTTAAAAGCAGACCCAAGTTATGAAGGCAGAGTCACCGTGCCCATTCTTTGGGATAAACACACCCAAACGATTGTCAGTAACGAATCATCAGAAATTATTCGCATGTTTAACACCGCGTTTAATCATTTAACCGGTGACCAAACTGATTATTACCCTGAGAATTTACGTAGCCAAATAGACGCTGTGAACAGCCGAGTATATGACACCATTAACAATGGGGTGTATCTGTGTGGTTTTGCCACCACGCAGCAGGCATACGAAAAAGCGTTCAAGGCGTTATTTGAGTCACTGGATTGGGTTGAAGATATTTTATCTAAACAACCTTATCTGGCAGGTGAGCAACTTACCGAAGCTGACTGGCGTCTGTTTACTACTTTAATACGTTTTGACGCGGTGTACTTTGGTCACTTTAAAACCAATCGTCAGCAAATTGCCGACTATCCAGCCATAAGCAACTACGTACGCGAGATGTATCAAATTAAAGGTATTGCCGATACTGTGAGCTTTAAGCATATCAAAACCCACTACTATGGGAGTCATCTTACAATCAACCCCACGGGGATTGTGCCTGTAGGCCCAGAGCAAGATTTCGCCAAAGTCCATAATCGTCGATCAATTTAAGGTTGGTTCTTTTTGGCGTTGTTATCGTCTTGTAACAATGCCAACCTTTAGTGGTAAATAATAACTGAAACACAGAAGCGCCTTCTACAGATTTTCTATGGAGGCCGAGTGAGTCGTGTCCTTCAAGACGAACTAAATAATTGGACCACAAACATAAAGAAAAATTATGGGAAAACCCCACTAATAATCAACCCAATAGTATTCTGGCTGATATGTTAGGCCAGGAGGCAAAAGACAGTCCCCTTCTGAACGAGCCCACACTAGAACAGGATCTCATTGCTGATGGAGAATGGGCATTTATCATCACTAGCGTTTAGCAGCTTATGAAGTCATTACCGTTTTCTTTGTTATGATGGCTGTTATAATAATTGCACAATCGTCAATAGACATAAAATGGATACTGACCAACTTGAAACATTTACTTTTATTCATAGCTATTGCGCTTTCCTTCAGCGCAATAGCAGAGGTGCACGTGTATACACAGCAGTCTGTGCATGACTTTAAATGGAAACATAGATTACTGATCATCACGGTTACTTCTGACATCGAATTAAATCAACTGCAAGACGAAGTTCGATATCAATCCCCAGACATCAATGCGCGTAAGTTACTTGTGGTAGTCCATCTAAAAAACAAAACTTATGTTATCGATGCATCCGCACCTGACGCCTTTTCAAAAAAGCTAGCTTCTGGTCTACTCAGTAAGGAAGTATCTACATTGCTCTGTGAAAATAAAGGCATGGTAATGTTAGTCGGTTTAGATGGAGGCATAAAAAACCGCTATGTAGCTGACACGTTTACATTAGAACAGGCTTTTAAAGAAATTGATTTGATGCCGATGCAACGTTTGATAATACAGGGGAAATTTAATGGATAATATTTCTATCTGTTTACTGTAAAGACTTGATTAAAACGTGAACTAGCCTTTTTATAAAGGATAGTCTGATGTCACCTAACAGTCAGTAGAAGCTACAACTGCCGTTCACATTAGTTTATCGACTGTCTCAAACGAGCGAGCAACGGACGTTCAACTCCAGTTATTCTAAGCATTGAATATCCATTGGTGATAGCAAAGATACTCAGTCACCTGAATACAAAAAATGACGAATTCTTCGAATTACTGCCCCCACAAAGTAGAGCGTCGCCTTAGGTAAGTCTGTTTGAATAAAAGCCGTTCTTTATCATAGAAAAAAGCAATATTCAAAACTGGTTTGCACAACAGTTGTAGACGCTTGTTTTGAATTTTGAATTATGTAAAAACAGTCAATTGATAGACGAAAAATCGCCGACTTTCACTCCATCAAGGGTATAGAAGAGAGATAATTATGAGGTATCATTTTATGAAAGATGACGTTTTATTCCTCATTACACAACAATGAACTAACTGTCTATGATGTTTAGCGAACTTTACTAGCCTATGCTGATATGCAATCTTTCGCAATGGCCGGTGTGAACGGGGAGTTGATGGTAATACAACCTGCATTTAAACAGGCATTACTGCACCGATACTCATGGGCAAGGACCGTTTAAAGCTTTCGGAAAACGAGAACACCTTAGGAACAATCGAAGCATTTAAAGCAAGAACATCGAATTAATAGTCTCGCTGCTGTTTTTGGGAGACACTCCCTATCGTAATGATATCAAGTGCAGATCCATTTCAAGGAAAATGCCCCTGTTGCATAGACCCCTACTTTAGTTAGGAAATATATTTACGGCTAATAAAACCCATAACAAACGTATGTGATTTACCGATACTCTTACTTTGTCGTCATTATAAAAATACCATTCCAGTCTGTGGGTGGATTTTTCTTTAGTGTTTCACAACGATCAATATACATTTGTGATAATTTGTCATTTGGATTTGCATGCAGTGCATGGTTGAATGATTTAATCGCTTGAGCCCATGCACCGGCATGGTAATGTTGACGACCTTCACTAAAATAACCAACAACATCCATCATGTTTGGGAAGCTTTTGGCGGTGTGGTAATCAAGGACTTCAAAAACGCGAACCGGTAGGGTCTTGCCTTTTACAATAACGTCATCAATGTCTCTTATTCGATAAGTACCACGTAATTTTTCATGCGTGTTACCACTAATTAATATGCGTGCTGAGTAGGATTTACATGCAGACTCGAGACGTGCAGCGAGATTGACGCCATCACCAATCATGGTGAGATCTTTGAATTTAGGTGAACCAATTTCACCACAAATAACGTCATCTGTATTTAAACCAAGGCCCATATCAACTGGTTTGAGTCCACTTCTTGCTCGTTCATCATTCCAGTCCCAGACTGAGCGAATCATGGCAATGCCAGCTCGTAAAGCGCGATCTTCATCGTCATCATGCGCAATCGGTGTGCCAAATGCGGCCATGATCGCATCACCAATAAACTTATCGATCATGCCTTCTTCGTTATTGATACAGTCATACATACGTGTAAAGTATTCATTTAGGAAGGATACTGTTCCCTTGGCACCCAATTCTTCAGTGAGTGTAGTAAATCCACGAATGTCTGAAAATAATACTGTAGGACGGGCAAGGATCCCTTGTGACATGGATTCCGCATCTGCCATTAATTGATCGCTTAACCTTGGATCGATATATCGGGACATAGTGGCCTTCATGCGTTTTTCGGCACTGACATCTTCAAGCATGATCATGCTACCTAGATTGTCTCCATCGCTACTGTTAAGAGGCATTAGGGTAATATTAACCGATAAGGTAACGTCACCAAACACTAATTCTGCATCCATAATAAGATCAGACTTTTGGGATTCAACTAACTTATGAACACGCTTTATTAGCCATCCATTTTCAGGAGTGAGAAAATCCTCAATGGATTTGTCGGATAGGGCATTCATTTCCACATTGAAAATATTCAATACGGCGCTGTTGCAGGTAACAATATTGCTTTTCTCATCCAAGGTGATCACACCATTCGACATACTGTCGAGCATGTTCTCACTGTAGTTTTTCATATTTTGTACATCATTGAATAGCTTGGCATTCTCAAGGGCAATAGAAACTTGTGCGGTAAAGGCCTTTAAGCGTGCCTCATCTTCGTGAGTGAAGGCACCGCCACGTTTATTCAACATTTGTGTAACGCCAATGACTTTGCCGTTTTTATTAACTAAGGGAACACATAAAATTGAACGGGTGAAAAAACCTGTTTGCTTATCAAAGGCTGGATTGAAACGTAAGTCAGCATAGGCGTGGGGCATATTAATACTTTTACCAGAGGTAAAGACAGCCCCTGCGATACCTAAATGATTTGGGAAACGAATTTCAGTTGCCTCAATACCCTCACCTAATTGCGAGAATAACTCATTAGTTTTTTCATCATTCACGAATAGGGTTGAGCGTTCGGCATTCAGCATGCGGGTAGCTTCGCTCATGACCTTTTGCAATAGAATGCCAAGGTCGATTTCAGAAGTAATGTCGGCAACAATATCGAGAAACTCTAGTTCTTGAGCTCTTGATTTTTTCATCTTTTCAGATGATTGTCTGTTCTTTAAAACGGTTGCTGCCTGCGTTGACATAGATGCGATTAGGTCGATGTCGTCGTCTGTGAATTGCCCTTCAAGTTTGTTTAAGGCCTGAGTGACACCAATAACTTCACCGGAAACAGTTCTTATTGGTACGCAGATAATGCTTTTTGTTTCATACCCCGTTTGCTTGTCCGTGTCCGGGTTGAAGCGTTCGTCGGTATAAGCATCATGAATAATAATGTGTTCATGTTTTGTGAATACGTGACCCGCTATACCTTTATTATTATTAATGCGAATAGTGTGCTGGCGGCTGCCTAATGCAATTCGGGAATAAAGTTGGCCAGTTTCTTTATCATTAAGAAAGATAGTGCCACGGTCGGCGCCTAACTCTTGGGTTGTGAGTTGCACGAGTGTTTCAAGTTCGCCATCCAAGGAATCGTGCTTTGACATGCTTCGGCTGACATTAACTAATAGTTCTGCTATACGCAGACGTTTTCGCTCATCTGCGGTTAAGGCTTGGGTATCTTTTTTATTGGGCATATTAAATTAGTCTTTTATTTGGATGCTTCGATTTTATCTCGCAATGCTCGAATAGTGTTTTGTAGCTGACGGCGTTCATTATTGAAATTTGTTTTTTCTTGGGCGAGTTGTTCATTAGTGACCAAGAGAAGGTGTTCAAGTTCTTCACGGAGAGTTGCAACCGTTTCTTTTAGTTGTGATATATCAATTTGGCCATCGGCACCGGCATCTTGGATTTTTCTCTGTGTATCATGATTAAGGACTTCAATTTCATCACGTATAGCTCCAATGGTCGCAGTCAGTTGTGCAATTTCACTGTTTGCATCAGTGACCACATTCTGTACACGCGCATCGGCCTTATACTGAACACTTTCAAGTTCCTCACGCATTGAACTGATACTGTCTTTTAGGTGATTATTATCACGATGACATTCATTCAATTGGTCTTTTAATGTATTTTGTGCCATTTATGTGTCTCAGCACTTAGTGCAGGTGTCCTAAATAGATAGACTAATATTGCTCTGTCCTCACTAAATTATCAAAATCTTTTTGCTGTTTTGGAGCATTCATTAGCTAAATTAGTCTAGTTGTTATTTATATTATCAATTTTGGTTTTGGCATTGCCACTATCTTCCCCGAGAATTAGAATGGTAATTTATATCACTAATATTCTGGAAGCGGTGCGGTGTATTGCCAATTTAGGAAATTAAGCGAAACCAAAGTGATATTTTCTAATGAAAATAGCTTGTTGAAATTACTTAAGCCAGCATATTACAATCAACTGAGAAATGGTCTTTAGACAACGAGAACTGGATGCATGAAATTTAATCTGAAACAGAATTATGAACGCCTTAGTTAATCTCTAAATAGGGCAACATTAAGTTTTAGAGAAAAAATATATGATTGAATCTTCGGAAATGATGTTTGTGGCGCTGAAGTCAATTTGCTGGCAGAATGATTTCATTACGTAACATAGCTTTTGTAGCAATCATAGGTTCTATGACTGCTGCATCAAGTACTGGCTTGCAGTTACCAAGAATGAAACCGACATTTGTATTTGCAGGGCTCACTTTTCTAATTAATATCGCTCATATCTTAGGGCATTCAAAAACAAAAATAACGACTCTAGTAAATAGATGCAGAAACCTTGAAGGTTTATCGTTTGGCGACCCCTGTGTGAGCATCAAAATTTGACAGCACAAGCAAGACCTTAGTTTTACCTCCCCTTAGCCTACCATTAATATACTGCGTAATTGATCGCCCAGTAATCCAGGTAATATTCCCAGCAACAACAAGCCCGCTGCAATAATGCCAATCCATATCTTGGTGATATAAGCACCAGGTGCTAGGTGTATTTCGCTTTGTGCGGGGGCAAACAAGGTGAAAATAACCCGTAAGTAATAATATAAACCTACTGCACTGCCAACCAACATAGCGGCGATTAACCACCAGGCGGATAGTTTGACCGCCAAAGTCAGCACGTAAAATTTGCCAATAAAACCTATGGTGATAGGCATACCCGCCAAAGACAAAAATCCTAAAGTCATAATGCTCGCAAGCCACGGATGTTGCCAGAATAAGCCCTGTAATTGTGGTAGCTGGTCTACGTCTTGTGGGTCGTCTAATTTAGATAACAAACTTAGTACCGCAAAAATCAAGATAGAAGCCACTAAATAAGCCAACAAGTAATAACTGGCGCCTTCTAATACCAAACTGTCGTCGATACCCATGGCAATAATACCCGCCACTAACACATATCCCATATGGGCGATGGCCGAGTACGCCATTAAACGTTTAATACTTTGTTGTTGCAATGCCAGCCAGTTACCAAGCAGCATACTTGCGATAGCCATCCAACTGAGCATACGTACCATGTCGGCTTCAAAATCCGCAGGTACCAAGAGTATCAGTTTGATAAATAAAGCGAACACCGCCGCTTTGGATAAAGTGGTTAGTAATAAGGTGGAGTTGACTGGCGCGCCTTGATAAACATCTGGAGTCCAAAAATGTAAGGGCACCAATGATAATTTGAACGCCAGTCCGGCAAGTAACAGCACAAAACCACTTTTAGCTAACAACCCCATGGGGGATGGCAGCATATCCACTAACAACAATTGCCCGCTGGTAGCATAAAGTAGGGCAAAACCCATCAACAACACACTGGTCGCTGCACCCGAAAGCAGCAGGTATTTCATCGCGCCTTCTAAGGATGCTTTACGTTCACGGTTATAGGCGAGCATGGCCAACATGGCCAAACTCATTAATTCAATGCTGAGGATCACGCTGCCCACATGTCGCGACATCACTAACAACATGCCACCCAAACAAGACAGCAGCAATAGCATGTAAAACTCTTCGGCGACTTCTTTGCTTGCGTTCCCCTGATAAGAGCTGCCCATATAAGGGCCTTGTAAGAGCGCCACAGAGATACACACCATCAAAATTAGTAAGCTAAAAAATCCGCCTATGGGTTCGTACTCAAACAAAAGTGTGATGCTTTTGATATCGTTTGGATATTGCCAAATCAACGCAGCTAATGCCAAGACAAGGGTGAGCACCGTTAAGCCTTGAGCAATGACACTATTACGCTGCCAAGACGTTTGCAGCATTACTAACAAAATCCCAGCACTGACAATTAATACCGGCAGTAATAACCATAACTCTTGCATACTCATGGTTTTACCTCCTTGGCGATACTTAACAAACTGCTCAGGGTGTCGGCACTGAGATCAAGTATGATGTGGGGTTGTAAACCCAAATAGAATAAGGCCACGACCAATAAACTGCTGTAAACCAGCTCGCGCATATGTAAGTCGGTTATATCGATATTGGCTGGCCCTTGAAACGCTCGCTGGAAAAGATGCAAGCCATATACGGCTGAGCCAATTATGCCCAGTGCGGCAATAATAGTGTGGGTAGGGAAAACGTGGTAACTACCCAACAGAGTAAACAATTCACCATTAAAGTTGGCCATGCCCGGCATACCGATGCCTGCCATCACAAATATTAAAGTAATGGTGGCCATTTTGGGGGCGCTAGCCCACATCCCACCCATGCTAAGGAGCTCGCGGCTATGTATCCTATGTTGGATCATGCCTGCCATGCTAAACAAGGCCGCACTACTGATACCATGGGCGACTATGGTTAATATTGCACCTTGCAGCGCCACTTCATGCCAGCTAAAGAGGGCTAGCAACACAAAACCCATATGACTGATACTGGAATAAGCCACCAAACGTTTGAAGTCAGTTTGGCTATAGGCCATTAAGGCACCATAAATAATACTTAACACACCTAATGTCACCGCAATAGGCGCAAATTCCATGGTCGCGTTAGGAAATAGGGGCAGCACTATTCTAATTAGCCCATAAGCGCCAGTTTTTAATAAAATACCCGCCAACAAAACACTGCCCGCTGTGGGAGCCTGGGTATGGGCATCAGGTAGCCAGCTATGTAAGGGCACCATAGGCAATTTCACCGCAAAAGCGACAAAGAAACCCAGCATGAACCAGTATTCGGTTTTAGGTGCAAATGCCAAAATTTGTAACTCGGCCAAGCTGAAACTTAAGAAGCCGGTTTGTGTTTGGTGCTCTAAGGCCAGTGCGATGATCGCCACTAACATCAATAAACTACTGGCTTGGGTGAAAATGAAAAATTTAATGGCAGCATAGCGGCGCTTTTCATGACCCCAGATTAAAATAAGTGCGGTCATGGGTATTAACATCACTTCCCAAAACACAAAAAACAGGAAGAGATCAGTGGCTAGAAATACACCCATAATGCCCGCTACACTGAACAGTAAATTGAAATGAAAGAAGCCTCTGTGTTGTTCAATTTCGTGCCAGGAAACCGCTACCGCTAATATGGCTAGAGCGAGAGTCAATACCACCATTAATAAGGCTAAACCGTCTAATAACAGGGCAAAATGAATGTTAAAACGCGCAAACCAATGCCAACTTAAACTGCTATCGCCTAAGCTGCCTAAGTAAAGACTCAATAGCAGCAAACCCGTTAAACTGAACAAGCTGACCCAATTACCAGAGCCCCTCAATTTATTCTCGGCAAACCAGGCTAAAGCACCACATAGAAGAGGTAAGAAAATCAGTAAACTTAAAAGTTGCATATTTACGACCACCATACCAGTCCTCCCAACATTAAGGCGCAGCCAGCGAGAGTACCGTATAAGTACCAGCGTACTTTACCGTTTTGGCTAATCACCAACACCTCATTTAAACTGAAATTAAACCAGCCAACAAAATGATAAAAGTGGTCGATGACATCAGTTTTATTGACCCGCGCAAACAGTTGTAGAGGTTTGGTAAACACCCAATCATATAGCCAATCAAAACCCAGTCCGTCTCGGCAAAAATTTTGCAACGCACCTTGATTATGCTGTGAACCGGATGTATTACGAGGAAAGTAGAGCACCCATGCCACAGCAAAGCCGGCAAACGCCACTGCCACAGGCATCCATTCAATCCATAGGGGCAAATGTGGATGGGTAGCCGGACCAAATACTTGACTGAAATCTAAACTAATAAAACCACCTATCACCGCTAATATGACTAAAGGCAATAAGGGCACAACGAGTTGGCTAGATGGCGCATAATCACCTTCTTCAAGATGATGCTTAGCCGAGCCAAAACAGACTATAAACAATAAGCGAAAGCTGTATAAACTGGTTAAGAAAGCTCCTAAAACGCCTATCCACCACAAGGTAGGGCCCGCGGTATGCGCCTCATAGGTTGCCACTAAAATAGCTTCTTTACTAAAAAATCCTGAACTACCAGGAAAAGCGACTAAAGCTAATAAACCAATTAATAAAAAGGTCGAGGTCATAGGCAAGCTACGAAACAGTCCGCCCATCTTAAAGATGTCTTGTTGATGGTGCATTTTTAAGATAATGCTACCTGCAGTTAAAAACAGTAGCGCTTTAAAAAAAGCATGGGTCATTAAATGAAAAATCGCGCCGTCGAAGGCTAAAGCACCCAAGCCCAGAAACATATAACCAATTTGGCTCATGGTGGAGTAGGCCAGTATGCGTTTTATATCGGATTGCGCTAACGCCGCTAAACCCGCTAGTACCAAAGTTAAGGCGCCTATCCAAGCCACTATGGTTAATATGCCTTCAACCTGCAAAAACAATGGATGCATCCTAGCAATTAAATACACACCAGCGGTAACCATAGTGGCAGCATGGATCAAAGCACTCACAGGTGTGGGGCCCGCCATAGCGTCTGGTAACCAAGTTTGCAATGGCAACTGAGCCGACTTACCCACGGCGCCACCCACCAATAAAATACAGGCTAGCCACAAGTTGGTTGGGTCAACAACCAAACTCGACGTCACAATGGTATCGATATGAAGGCTGCCAAATTCGCTAAATAAGATCAGCAATCCGAGCATCAGTGCAGTGTCACCCACACGCGTTACAATGAATGCCTTTTTTGCAGCAGCTACGTTATTGGGCTCATGTTGCCAAAAGCCAATCAATAAGAAACTGCATAAACCCACGCCTTCCCAGCCTAAATATAAGAGTATTAAGTTGTCGCCTAACACCAGCATTAACATAGCAAAAACAAATAAATTCATGTACACAAAAAAGCGCTGCACGTCTTTGTCGCCAAACATGTAAGCAGCAGCGTACCAATGGATCATCCAGCCTACGCCAGTTATAACACCCATCATTACTATTGAAAGTTGATCTAAATGCAGACCCGCGTCTAGACTTGCGCCAGCAATGGGTAGCCAGTTAAACAACACTTGTTGATAGGCCACAGCATCACTGGCAAAAAACTCTATACCAATGAACAACGTTAACAGGGCAGCTAGGCCCATTGAGCCAACGCCCACCATAGACACCACAATAGGTGACAATCGACCGGCCAATAACAACAATATTATTGCCGAAGTCAGTGGTAGTAACGGGACAACAAACAGCCAATCTTGCATGTTTAGCCTCTCAAATCGTCTAGTTTGTCGATATCTAAATCGCCAATATGTTCACGCAAACGGATCAGCAAGGCCAGTCCAAGTCCGACTTCGGCTGCGGCAACACTGAGGATAAGAATATAAATCACTTGTCCATCGGCTTGTTGCCATAAGCTGCCGGCCAGAATAAAGGCCAGGGCACCTGCATTGAGCATGATTTCCATGGACATCAGCATAAATAAGGTGTTCTTGCGACTTAACAAGCCGATAAGGCCAATGGCCCAAAGGATGGCAACCAGCACAAAACCATGTTCAATAGGTACTGTCATAATTTATGGGCCTGTTTTTTAATCGCTCTTTGGGGAAATTCTTTGGCTAAGTAATTCACCCCAGCCAACCCTGCCAATAATAAGAAAAGGGCAATCTCAACTGCTAATTCAGCGGCCAACAAAATGGTCACCTGCGCAAACCCGTGTTCAACTTGCTCTGTCATAACTTATGGGCCTGTTTTTTAACAGCTCTTTGGGGAAATTCTTTGGCTAAGTAATTTACCCCAGCTAACCCTGCCAATAATAAGAAAAAGGCAGTGTCAACTGCTAATTCAGCGGCTAACAAAATGGCCACCTGCGCAAAGCCGTGTTCAACTTGCTCTGTCATAACTTATGGGCCTGTTTTTTAATAGCTCTTTGGGGAAGCTCTTTGGCTAAGTGATAACCACCCACTAACCCTGCCAGTAGTAAGAAAGACGCAATCTCAACAGCCAATAAATACGGGCCAAACAATAAACTACCTACCGCTCTAGCATCCACTAATTGCACATCACTAGGAGACCATGCCTGATGGGATTGCAGCACCCATACCACTTCAGCCAGTAATACCATCACTAACGCCGAAGGACCCACCCAGTTCTGCCACTTCAGCCACTGACTCTCTCGGTCAATGTCTGACTGGTTAATGTTAAATATCATCACCGCAAACACAAATAACACCATAATGGCCCCGGCATAAACGATGATCTGTAGGGCCGCAGCAAAAGGCGCACCGAGTAAATAGAAACACATGGCCAAAGCCAACAAACTCACCACCAAATACAACAGGGCATGCACCGCATTTTTATTGGTCACTACAAACAGACTGGCGACGACTGCAATGCTGCCACTAACATAAAATAACAGTTCAGCATTCATGGCATTAAGCTCCTGATATCCACAGGGGGCTTTTCATTGTCGGCCTCGCCTTTGTCTTTACCTTTAATCGTTATTCCTGCTTTATGATAGAAGTTGTAATCGGGATATTTACCTGAACCGTCTATCAGTAAATGTTCTTTTTCATACACCATATTTTGCCGATCGTATTCAGCCATTTCCACATCAGGCGTAAGTTGGATCGCGTAGGTGGGGCAAGCTTCTTCACACAAACCACACATAATACAGCGCGAGAAATTAATCCGAAAAAAGTCGGCACGCCAACGTCCCTGGTCATCTTCGGTTTTCTGTAGGGATATACAATCTACTGGGCAGGCCACTGCACAAAGGTTGCAAGCCACGCAACGCTCTTCCCCATCGGGATCGCGGGTAAGCACGATGCGGCCTCGATATCGAGGCGCTAAATAGGGTTTTTGTTCCGGATATTGCACAGTGTCAGTTCTATCAAACAAATGTTTGAACACAGTCCACATGGTTCTAATTTGAGAATACATGGTTAAAAGTCTCCCCATAGTTGAACAACAGCGGTGCCCACTAAATTCAGCAAGGCAAGGGGTAACATCCACTTCCAACCAAATTCCAGTAATTGGTCAAAGCGTGGACGAGGCAGGGATGCTCGCAGCAAGATAAAGAAACAGATTAGACCCATGGTTTTTAATACAAACCACACAAAAGGGGGTAACCAAGGGCCCAGCCAACCACCTAAAAATAAGGTGGTGATCATCATTGAAATCAACATCATACCCAGATATTCACCGAGGAAAAAAAGGGCAAATTTGATCCCGGAGTATTCGGTGTGAAAACCTGCTGCCAGCTCGGTTTCTGCTTCTGGTAAGTCGAAAGGCAGGCGATGGCTTTCCGCCACACCGGCAATGATAAAAACCACAAAACCAAGAAATTGCGGAATGATGTACCACATGCCCTCTTGTGCTAAAACGATGTCACTGAGTTTGAAGCTACCACTTAAGATCACCACGCCAAGCAAAGACACCCCCATAAACACTTCATAACTAATGGTTTGTGCGGCTGCCCGCATGCCACCCAATACCGCATATTTATTGTTAGACGCCCAACCAGCCAACACCACCGAGTAGACTGCCATTGAGGTCATGGCGAGAAAAAACAACAAACCAATATTACTGTCTGACACCACTAAACCTGGCGCCATGGGAATAACTGCAAAACTCATTAATATGGCCATTGCACCAATCAGTGGTGCCAATACAAACACTGGACGGTCGGCAAAAGGTGGGATCCAGTCATGTTTGAATAGGATTTTTATTAAGTCAGCCAAAGATTGTAAAATGCCAAAATAGCCAACCCGATTGGGACCATAACGTTGTTGAAAGAAGCCTAATAAACGCCTTTCAAACCAGACCAACATAGCGGCAGTAGGCACCAAAATTGCCACCATAGCGGCGATCAATATGATCAAATCTAACTCTGGCATCAGACGACTCCCTCAATAAAGTGAATGGGAATAGTGTGGTCTTGAGCCAGCATATTTTGAAGCTGAGTCTGCTTTTGGCTAGCCTGATGAGCGAGGGCACTTTGTAATTTATCAGTGTATTCTTGGCTTTGTTTGGCAGTCGCAAGTGTTAACTGTTCGCAATACCGAAGCGAGAAATATTGGTCTGCCGGAACATACATCAACAAGCTATTAGTAGGGACTTGAGGGTCAACAACGACGTGAAAAAGTGTTGCGTTATTATCGCAATATACTAGCTGCCCTGCCGCTATGTTAAGTTTTTGTGCTTGTGCCTGGCGCATGACTATTTGTGCTTGCACCTTAAGTTGGGCAACTGGGAAGGCATGTAAACTTAGATTGTCGCTGCCAAACACTTTTTGTAAGGGCAATAGTTGCCATTTTGCTTTATCAGCTTTAGACCATTGTGGTGACCATTTAAACCATTGGTTTTTTTGCACGGCAATTACGCAGCGCACTCCGCCTTGGGCAGTCAGCGTATCACCGCGATATTCATCTCGAAATTTATGATTTGATTGATTTGAATTCCAGCCCGGCGACCAGCTGTATGCCAGTGGTTGCTCACTATCCTGCCCTGCTTGTGCCCCCTCCATACTGTGTTTATAGGGAGCCCCCACTTCTTCGAAGGGTTTTGGCTCGTGCACCGTTTGGTTTGCCAACATGGCTGTGCGGCCACTGACTCTTTGAGTTTGTAAAGCCAACTGTCCATGATGTTTTTGCCAATGAGCGGCTAAGTGCAAATACAGATTGCTGATCTTGTCTCTTACCTGCCCTAAATCGCTAATACTACCCAGCGCATGCTGGCGCAACTTGGCAATATTGACTAACCACTGCCAGGCCGGTAAACATTGGCCTGAGGGTTTAGTGGCCGGTAAGTATGATTGCAGCAGTCCCTGATAATTAATTTGTGAACCACTACACTCGCTAAAACTGGATATGGGCAAGATCACTTCATCTATAGCATGACTGTCTTGAGAAGGTCGTTTTGAAGCTCTGCCTAACTGGCTTAATCGCACTATGTGCGCTGCATTAGATCTAAGTTCATCCAATTGCTTGTCAAACTGAGGATCACTGTGATCAAGCACCAAAAGATTGGTTTTTGCGACGGTTAATTTTGTCTTTAGTTGCTCAGCAGATAAATAACCTTGTTGCATAAGAAGTCCTAGAGCCAGTGTATTGGCTTCAGGTGGCACAATGCATAACATACTGTGATCTTGGTCTGGTTTTATGCTTCTCAGCGCCTGGCGAATATTGGCGGCAGCAGCTAACAATGCCGGATTGTTTGCAGACCAACCGGTCACTATCAATGGCCGTTTAGCTGTTTTTAGAATGTCCACCAGCAACAGGGTTTGTTCATCAACTTTTCTGGATTTGGGTTTAGGGGCTTTTTCGTTTAACAAACTGGCTAATATAAAGCCTTGTTCTGCAGCACGTTTATCGTCACATAGCAGATGTATTGTGGCTTGTTGACTCAGATCACTTTGCCCATAACCTAAGTAGGCCAATGGCACGGGATGATGCGGTGCAATGGCGCGAACTGCTGCATCTTGCCAGCCAGGCACACGTAATTTTACGGCTTGTTCACGGGCATTATTTAATAACGCCTGACGAATGGATAATGCGATACGCGGTGCGCTGTTGTTGACATCCTCACCGAGAATAATAATAGCATCAGCCTGCTCCATTTCAGCCAAACTGGCACTCGGCCATTGCGCTAAAATGTCCATGTGAGTGGCTAGTAGAGTTTCTTGATTTGAGTCCAGGCCCAGGCTGAAATTTTCTGCACCCACAAATTGTTGCAAGGCAAAATTATCTTCCAGACTAGCTTGGCTGCTGCCTATACCCAGCCAAGGTGCTGAATCTGTTAGTATGGCGCTAATCCCTGAGTCGGCCCAGTTTGCTGTTTCGCCCTTAAGTAAAATGTGTTTTCGACGCAGATCACTGTCTACAAAACCAAAACCAAAGCGGCCACGATCACACAGAAAATAACCATTGAGGTGTTCGTTAAATCGGTTAGTAACCCGTCTAACCGAGCCATAACGTTCAGACAGGCTTGTGTTACAACCCACTGAGCAATGTTGACAAACTGAAGGGGCAGTTTGTAAGTCCCATTTGCGGGCATAGTGATCACCAAAAGGTTTGTCAGTAAATACCCCTGTCGGACAAACTTCAACCAAGTTTCCTGCAAACTCACTTTGCAATACACCGTCTCGCTGTCGACCAAAATAGACATGATTTTTTGACGCTTGTGCGGCTAAATCTGTGCCTCCAGCATAATCTTTATAGAAACGTTCACAGCGATAACAGGTAATGCAGCGATTCATCTCATGTTTGACTAAAGGTCCTAAATTTTGATTTTTAAAGGTCGTTTTTTTACCTTTGTAGCTTCGCTCGTGATGCCCAGCCATGACGGTCATATCTTGTAAATGACATTCTCCACCCTCAGCACAAACAGGACAATCATGGGGATGATGGGTCATCAGTGCAGCGATAACCTGATCGCGAAATTCTTTTTCAGCCGGTTGTTGCATACTCACTCGCATACCCTCTGATACAGGTGTCATGCAGGCTACAATTAATCGACCACGGGTGTCGTTTTCATCTTGATATTGGGTCATGGCACATTGTCGACACGCACCCACTGAGCCCATTGCCGGATGCCAGCAAAAATAGGGTAAGTCTAGTTTCAGAGAAAGACTGGCCTGCAACAGATTTTGTCCGTCGTGAACCGTATATTGCTGATTATCGATAAAAATTTTAGCCATAAATTAATGTCCGTGAGGACACCCCTTGTGATCAATATGCTGCTGAAAATCATCGGCAAAGTACTTCATACCACTGCGCAACGGTTCGACTGCACCTGGTGCTAGGGCGCAGAATGTCTTACCTATCCACATAAAGCCGCATAGCTGCAGTAAGGCGTCGATATCATCTTGGGTACCATGACCATTTTCTATGCGGGTTAAAATTTCAACGGCCCAGGGCAATCCGTCTCGACAAGGTGTGCACCAGCCACAGGATTCTTGAGCAAAAAATTGTAATAAATTAAGCACCATGCCCACCGGGCAGTGCTTGTCATCTAAGGCGATAATGACACCTGTCCCCATACGACTACCGGCTTTGGCAATGGCGTCATATTCCATCGGAACATCCAAATGTTCAGGCAGTAAAAAGTCGGTAGAAGCGCCACCAGGTAACCAGCCCCGTAAGGTCAATCCGTCTTGCATACCGCCGCCTAATTTTAGGATCTCACCTGCTGTAGTACCCATGGGTAGCTCCCATAAACCAGCATTTTTGACTTGGCCGCTGATCCCATAAATTTTGGTGCCGGTGTCGGCTCCGCTTGATAATTGCTGGTACCAGTCGACACCATTTTTTAGGATGCAAGGCAAGTTACATAGGGTTTCGCAGTTGTTGACTATGGTCGGACGGCCGAACAACCCCACGACTTGTGGGAATGGCGGTTTGGCGCGGGGGTTGGCGCGCTTGCCTTCTAATGCATTGATTAGTGCGGTTTCTTCACCGCATATATAACGCCCTGCGCTGGTGTGAAGATGTAATGTGAGCGAGTAGTGGCTGTCATTAATATTCTCGCCAAGTAATCCTGCTGATCTTGCTTCATCTATGGCTTGTTGCAAGCGAGTGGCGCACAAGCGGTATTCACCGCGCAAAAAAATGTAGGCTACATCGGCACCTATGGCGTAAGCCGCAATCATCATGCCTTCAATCAGTAAATGCGGCGAACCTTCCATCAGCCAGCGGTCTTTGAATGTACCGGGCTCCATTTCATCTGCATTACACACCAGGTATTTATGTTGTGGTGCGCCATCGCCCATCGGTACAAAGCTCCACTTCATACCAGTCATAAAACCTGCACCACCGCGCCCTTTGAGCTTGGAGTCTGAAACTTGTTGCTGCACGTCCTGAGGCTGCATCTTTAAAGCATTGCTGAATCCTTGATAACCTCCCGTTTTTTGGTAAGCCGTTAGACTTTGAGGGCTGTTGATGTCCAGATTTTGGCTTAATGGCTTATGCATTTTCGCCTCCTTTGAGTCCTTGTAGCAGCTTGTCGATAACGCTGCTATCCAGACTTTCAACCAATTCCCCGTCTAACATCAATGCAGGCGCTTTATCACAGCAACCTAAACACACATTGGGAAGCAAGGTGATGTTGCCATCTGCCGTGGTTTGACCAAATTCAATATTAAGGCTCTTACATAAATGATCAGCAATGCTTTGATAATCATGTAGCCAGCAACTAATACTATTGCACAGGTGAATAACGTGTTGTCCCACAGGCTGGCGATAAATAAGATTGTAAAAAGTAGCGATACCTTCCAATTCGGCTGCAGACATACCTAAGATATCGGCAATAGCGTATAGGCTTTCGTCGTTTATCCAGCCGCGTTCTCGCTGCACTATTTGCAGCGCATCTATGGCGGCAGCGGGGCGACTTTCATACAAAGCACATTCATGTTCAATAGCAGAAATTTCAACTTTATTAAGCCACTCGCGATAGTCAACTTTTACTTCTGCCTGTGGATCTATCAAGGTGATAGGAATAGTTTTGTTCATCGGTCTACATCCGCCATAACAAAATCAATGCTACCAATCGTCGCTATCAAATCCGCGATCATTTGCCCTTTAGCCATCACGGGGATCATTTGTAAGTGAGGGAAAGAAGGGGTTCGAATTCGGGTACGATAACTCATAGTGCTGGCATCACTGGTGAGATAATAAGCATTGCTGCCCTTGGTCGCTTCCACTTCAACCATTGCTTCGCCTGCGGGAATAACAGGCCCCCAACTGACACTTAAAAAGTGTGGAATGAGGCTATCTATGTCTTGCATGGTGCGATCTTTAGGCGGTGGGGTGGTCAGTGCATGGTCAGCTTTGAATGGCCCTTCGGGCATATTGTTCACACATTGACGAATGATACGCATACTTTGACGAATTTCTTCGACCCGCACGGCACATCTGTCATAAGAATCACCACGTGAGCCAAGTGGGACTTCAAAATCAAAATTTTCATATCCACTATAAGGGCGTTTTTTGCGAAGATCCCAGTCAAAGCCTGTGGCGCGTAGACCTGGTCCGGTGACTCCCCAGTTAATAGCAGTAGCGGTATCGTAGGCTCCTATGCCTACCGCTCTTTTTTTGATTAAACTATTTTGCATCACCATCTTATCGTAATCAGCCATTCTGGCCGGCATATAATCAAGCCATTCGGTGACCATCTTGTCCCAACCCTTGGGCAAGTCGGCAGCTAGGCCGCCAATTCGGAACCAAGCAGGATGCATGCGTGCGCCGGTGATAGCTTCCACAATCCCAAACAGTTTCTCTCTATCAACAAACATATAAAAAATAGGCGATAGTGAACCGATGTCCTGTGCGAACGTGCCGTAAAACAGCAGATGACTAAGAATACGGAACATTTCAGACATCATTACGCGGATGACTTTGACCCGATCTGGCACCTCAATACCCGCAAGTTTTTCTATCGCCATCACGTATGGCAGATTATTCATAACCCCGCCCAGGTAATCGATGCGGTCAGTGTAGGGAATGTAAGAATGCCAGCTTTGGCGTTCTCCCATCTTTTCTGCACCCCGGTGGTGGTAGCCGATATCAGGAATAGCCTCGACAATTTCTTCACCATCGAGCTGTAACATGATCCTAAACACACCGTGTACACTGGGGTGGTTGGGCCCAAGATTAAGCCACATAAATTCTTCAGGATGGCCTTTTGGCTCAAGCCCCCAATCTGCGGGGCTAAATTTTAATGCTTCTTGCTCTAAGTCACGCATATCATCTGGCAAACTGTATTCACCCATCTCAGTGGCACGGGCTGGGTGAGTTTTACAAAGAGGATGGCCTTGCCATGTGGTCGGCATCATTATTCGGCGCAAACAAGGATGACCGGTAAATGTAATCCCAAATAAGTCCCAGACTTCACGTTCGTACCAATTGGCGTTCGGCCAAATGGAAGTGATACTGGCCAGAGATTTTGCTTCTTGTGGTAGAGCAACTTTAATCCGTAAGTCCTGATTGCGCGAGTATGAGCGTAATAGGTAGACCATGGTAAAATCTCGTCGCTGAGACAATACATTATGTTGGCGTGTGGTTTCGTCGATGGCAGTCAGATCGAATAAGAAATCAAAGGGTGCGGAGAGTTTAAAACGCAAGGCATCACACACAACCACAATGTCATTTGGCTCTACCCATAGGGTTGGGATTTCATCGGCGGTAGTCTCTTCTAGCAAGTGAGAGCCTGCCAACAATAGCTGAATTTCGTTGAGTAAACTTTTCTTCGAAGGTTGCCCCATGCTTACACCCTGTCCGGTGGCGTGAGATCTCGAGCACGCATTCGCTCGCTATTATGAATATCTCTTTGACTAGGCTTTTCAATTTGACTGACTTGGCTGTCTTCACCAATGACCCAACTAAGCGGTCGTTGCTCACGACCAATTGCATCTTGTAACAACATCAAACCTTGCATCAAGGCTTCAGGGCGGGGTGGACAGCCGGGTACATACACATCAACGGGTAAGATTTTGTCTACTCCCTGAACCACAGAATAGATGTCATACATGCCACCCGAATTAGCACAACTGCCCATGGATATGACCCACTTAGGTTCGAGTAATTGGTCATACAGGTGTTTCACTACGGGCGCCATTTTGCGAAATACGGTACCTGAAATGACAATTAAGTCAGCTTCTCTTGGCGTAGCACGGATCACTTCTGCCCCAAAACGGGCGATGTCGTGTCGTGCGGTAAAACTGGTGGCCATTTCCACATAACAGCATGACAAACCAAAGTTAAAAGGCCAAATTGAGTTTTTTCGTCCCCAGTTGACCATATTGTTCAAGGTGGTAAAGATCACGTTCTTTTTTATGTCTTCCCTTACCGATTCATCTATTACTGGCAGCTGTTTTGGCACCATATTAGGGTCGCTGAGATTCCAATCCATTAGTGTTGCTCCGGTACGTGTCTTTTAAGAATGTTTAATGCGCCAATTCGCCATAAATACACCAAAGCGACGAGTAGAATAAGCATGAAAATTAACGCTTCGATAAAGCCAGTGACTCCAACCTGTTCAAAGGAAATAGCCCAAGCAAATAGAAACAAGGTTTCTAAATCAAAAATGACAAAAAATATGGCGTATAAAAAGAAGTGATTAGCAAACTTAACTCGGGCATTGCCCAAAGACAGAATGCCAGACTCGTAGGGTAAATGGGTAGAATGCCCCCGGGTTCGGGGACCCAACAAAGACGATGCAAACATGACAGCGCCCAATAAAACCAATGTAAAAGTGAAATACAGCAGAATTGGCCACAGTTCAACCAGTGCTTGTGTCATAAACAACATTACTCCAAAAATCAATTAGTTCTTTCGATCATTATTGTCGAAATTACCTTTCTGGACTTATCACTTAAAACGTCCGTAAAGGCGCTACTAAAATTAACTATAAAATATTTTGTTCTTCAAAGTGACTTACCAATGGATTGACTATAAAAAGTTGATAGATCACAGGTCACGTTTCAACATAGTGTTTACATGTCCATCATTGAATATATGTCGATGGATAATCGTTTTTTCTCTTCCACCATATTTAGGTGTAAATTTTCAAATAATTCTTGAACCACTACGCAGTCCACCGTCACTAACATTTCTTCATAAAGCTCACAGAAATATTCGTCAAAACGGTTAGCCAACACTTCCACATCATCAGAGCTAATTTGGCTGCGATCAAATTCGATGGTAAATAAATTTTCTATACTGCGTTCGTGATCAAATTGAAAAAAAGTATTGAGTATTTTAGCTGGCGCCTTTTGTACATAACTTTGCATGGAATTTGATAGTTGGGTTTCATGTTTGACTAACGTGTTAAGAAACATTTTGACCCTTTCACCGTCAGCTTCACCCGACAACTCGTCATAAAATGATGCGGTGCGAGCGTGTAATTGTTGATTATGTAGCAATAAATCCTGCACCTGAGAGAAGTTACTCATTGATGTATTTCCTATTTTATAACTAGCAATATTGATATTAGTAGACTGTTAAAAAAAGGTTTAAATGATGTACATTTTTTTAACATAGCTCATAATTCATACAGAAGATACTGAAAAATATGTTGATTTTTTATACTAGCTGGCTTTTTGTTGAGAAAGACAGCAAAGATAGCTTGGTAAACATGCTGACTTATTGAGAGTTATTTTTTTCGGGCAGAGTCAGTCAGTAAGCAAAGTGAAGACCCTGTAGGTATTATAATTTTATTTGTTTACGCACGAAATCTCTTGGTTGAAGGATTTAGTTTTGTGGGATACCCAAGTCCTGGTTGTTTTAAGTTTTATGACCTACCAATACTGATTAAAACCAACCAATATTAGAGCAATTTATCGCGTTTTTACATTCGTTCAAATGACATCCTGTTAATGTGCAAACAACTAAAAACAACCTAGGAGGTGATAGGAAAAAGTGACAAACAGGCAGCTGAAGAAGTAACAAACGCACTTGGGCACAATCCAGACGATTTCTATCACCTTGGAGCCTGAATTTATCTTTGACGCAGTCACCACGACGCACAGGGTTGAGCGACGAACGCAACAGGAAACACCATAACAAATTGTTAGGGAATAGATGTGAAAGTACAAACATTGGTTGCAAACATTATATAAGTTTGACTTTTAATGTATGACGCGCCATGTAAATTAAAATATGTGGCTATTTCAACTTACCTACAATTTTTGTTGAGACAACTGTTCGCACATGAAATTATAGGGTGGCATGTTTTGTTGGATAATTTTATCGATACTTGATGGTAATGATCTTGCCTTTACATCTTTTTTTGTATCCATAAATCCACTACTATTAATAGCGTCGATGTGCCAAGACTCTCTTCCTTTCCAGTCATCTTTGGAGCCTGGTTGCCAATCTAAAACACCTCTAGGCATAACATGGTTAATAGAATCGAAGAAGCGACTCACAGTTTTGATTGGGGACGTTATGAGGCGTTCAGCATTTACAATGAAAGACTTCTTCCCCGTCAATTTATATATTCTTTTAAATAACGTGACTTGCCCCTCAAATCCTGTCTCATTTTCATGGAAGTTCTCTCGCATTTTGTAAAGCGAAGGGATGGATAAATTGGGGTGTCTTATTAAAAAGGTATGTTTGGCTGATAATATCTGACTATCTAGAATAAAGGGGGTGACATGGTAAGCCATATCTTTGACAAAAACCGGCTGTTGCAGACTATTATGAGAGAGTGACTCAAAAACATGATTGAAATTGCTCTGGGTTATTTGAACATCATTTGATGAGAGCATTCCTTGTTTATAAATATCGATAAATGGCTCCCCAATGACATTAAATTGACCAGTACCCACCATCATTTTTTCGAATGCGGTACTTCTTGACCGAGGTACACACCAAAGAAAATGAAGTGGATGATTAACTGATTTTGTCAAAGAGAATTTCCAACCGAGTTTTATTGTTGCTGCTCTTAACCAATAGCCTAATAATGCACAAACCTAATAGCAATAAAAATCGGTTCAGTCACAATATTGTGAGCTGATTCGAATAATTAATTTTTAGCATCCGATATGATAAAACTTATGATTAATACTCAATATTTCCAATGACCGCCTTCTCAGTTGCACTAAGTTTGGGCCCCTACTCATTGGGGAGATTCAGATAAAACAGTACATTAACAGTTGATTTACCTGACAGGTGAGTAGATGTTTTACGCCTCATCATTTGTTGCTACGCAGCTCATATTGTTTTGATAGTTCTACACCGTTCTAGACAGCTCTACACCCGAGTCCCACCATCTAATTCTAAAGTCCGCCCCGTAAAATAATCATTCTCAAAAATAAACTTAGCCGCATGCGCCAACTCTTCTACTTCAGCTAAACGTTGTGCAGGGATGCTTTTGATAAACATTTCGCGCATTTCAGGGCGCATTTGTGCTGCCATGGCGGTTTCGACTAAGCCAGGCGCAATACAACCAGTACGAATACCAAAACGGGCGAGTTCTTTGCTCCATGTTACTGTCATAGTCGCCACTGCCGCTTTAGATGCAGAGTAGTTGGTTTGTCCCGCATTTCCAGCGCGAGAGACAGAGGAGATATTCACTATGACACCTTTGCTTTTGGTCTCAACCATTTGTGCAGCCGCTTCGCGACTACACAAAAATGTACCTGTGACATTCACATCTAGCACTGATTGGAATTGTTGTAGCGGCATTTTATCGACTACTTTGCCTTCTTTCACTTTAAGCAACATACCATCACGCATGATGCCCGCACTGTTGATCAGACCATTGATTTGGCCAAAATCTGCAGCCACTTTTGCAAAGGTTTCTTCTACTTGTTTTTCGTCAGTGACATTCACCGCGTAACCATAGGCTTTGACTCCAAGCTTTTCAATATCGGCAGCGGCTGCTTCAACGGCCTCTGCTTGCATATCTAACAGGGCAATATGCGCACCTTTTTGAGCCAATTCTTCGGCCATGGCTTTACCCAAGCCTTGGGCTGCACCTGTAATTACGATCACTTTATTTTGTAAATTCATTACGACTTCTCTTACTTGGAAAATAAATTAAAAATACTGGAAAAATCCAGTTGTCCGTTACCTTGCATGCTATGAATACTATATAAATTTTGCGCCAGTGCTCCCATAGGTGTAGACGATTGACTTTTAATACACGTGTCCATAGCAAGGCCTAAATCTTTTTTCATCAAATCCACCATAAAACCGCCTTGATAATCATTGGATGAAGGCACATTCGGCATCACATCAGGGCATGGGTTATATAATTCTAAGGTCCAGTTTCTGCCAGAACTTTGTAACATAATATCTGACATCACCTTAGGATCTAGTCCATTATCAATCGCCATTTGTAACGATTCACAGGTGCCTAACATCAAAACTGACAACAACATATTGTTGCATATTTTAGCTATTTGCCCTGCCCCATGATCACCAGCATGGAAGATATTTTTGCCCATAGTCTGTAAAATAGGTAAGGCAGTAGCATAATCCTGCTCTTTACCACCCACAATAAAAGTCAGAGTACCCGCCGCCGCGCCGCTTACTCCTCCCGATACCGGTGCATCAATACAATGGATACCCTTTTCTGCCAACTTAGTGGCAACCAATTGTGAAGTTGAAGCATCAATGGTGCTCGAATCAATCACCAAAGTACCTGATTTTAAATGGCTAACAAGTCCGTTTTCAGCAATGTAAAGTGACTCAACATGTTTACCCGCAGGCAGCATGGATATCACTACATCAACATCCTGAATAACCTCTAAAGCAGAATTTGCAGATTTGGCACCCGCTTGTTCGAGGTTGTCCATAGTGGCTTGCACTAAGTCAAATACACATACAGCATAACCCGCTTTTAACAAATTGAGCGCCATAGGAGATCCCATATTGCCCAAACCAATAAACGCTATTTTTGGTAGTTGTTTTTGCATTTTTATTGCCTGATTTTTATTACTGTTTAATCTGTATCTAAATGCGCTAGGGGATGGGCGTCTTGTGACCAAATACTTTCAAAGAAATAATCAATAATCTGTTGAGGAACTTGATCAACGGATTTAAAACGCCAATTGGGTTGATGATCTTTCTCAATCAAAAGTGCTCTAACACCTTCTTGAAACTCACCAAACTCACCACATTTACAAGACAAACCTAATTCCATTTGAAAACATTCTGCCAAAGTCATGCCTTTGCCTCTTAATAGCTGCTCGAAAACCAGATTTGCAGTGATAGGTGAGCCTGCACTTAAAGTTTTTTGTGCTTTGCTTAACCATTTATTATCTTCAGCATTAACTGACATTATGTATTCAACGGCTTGAGACACATCAATTTGAGACGCCAAATTTGTTAACCAATTCTGATTATCGATAAGGTTACCTTGGGGTAATTGTTCACTATGCAAAGTGTGAAAATCATCGCAAATGCTCGATAAAGTTTGGTGTAATACATCCTCTTGCCAATTTGCTGCTAACAAACTGGCGAAAAGAGTCACTTTTGCATCGTGGGGCACAAAGTAGTCTGCCAAATGGCTATATATCGCATCGGCTGCATTAATGAATGTCCCTGTCAGCCCCAAAAATAAACCACAACCTGGTGGCATAGTATTTAAAAAGTAGCTGCCGCCTACGTCTGGATATAAACCGATACTGATTTCAGGCATGGCAATACGCGAAGTTTCTGTGACAACTCTGTGACTGCCGCCACTCATCAAGCCCAGTCCCCCTCCCATAATAATGCCATTCCCCCACACTAGAATAGGTTTAGAGAACGTATGAATAAGGTAATCGAGTTGGTATTCTTGGGTGAAAAAATCCTGTAGCGCGTAGCTATTTTTTACATCAGAATTTTCTGTATCAGGTGCCAAATCCTGCATCGACTTGTACATAGACACAATATCGCCACCGGCACAAAAAGCCCGTTCACCACTTCCATCTAAAAACACCATGGCAATCTTAGGATCTTGCTGCCATTTTTCTAGTTGTGGTGAAAGTAAGTTGATCATTTGCAAATCCAAGGCGTTCAGCGAAGCAGGTTTAGTTAACGTGGCATGACCAATCTTAAAACCACATTCAGTGGTTAACTCGTTAAATATAACTGGCACATTTTCACTAGACATATTTTTCCTTATTTAACAGTAGTAGTGATTGAAAGAGACTTAAAGAATATCACCAGCATGTTCTGCCAATAGACGGCGACCAATGATCATCCGCATAATTTCATTTGTACCTTCTAAAATTTGATGTACTCGTACATCTCTTACATATCTTTCTAACGGATATTCTTTGATATATCCGTATCCACCGTGTATTTGTAATGCGTCATTACACACATTAAAACCGACATCGGTAGCAAAGCGTTTTGCCATGGCGCAATAAGCACTGCATTCTGGGTCATGGTTGTCCAGTTTGAATGCAGCTAACCTAACCATTTGCCTTGCTGCTACTAGCTCGGTAGCCATATCAGCCAGTTTAAATTGTAAAGCTTGGAACGCCGCCAGTGGTTTACCAAATTGAGTACGCTCTTGCATGTAAGATTTAGCGGTATTCAATGCCATTTGCGCGGTGCCAATTGAACAGGTTGCAATGTTGATACGCCCGCCATCTAATCCTTTCATGGCAAAAGTAAATCCCTGCCCTTCTTCACCTAACAAACAATCTGCTGATACGCGGACATTATCAAAGGTAATCAAACGTGTTGGCTGGGCATTCCAGCCCATCTTTTCTTCGGCCTTACCGTAAATCACACCTTCGGCATCAGCAGCAATCACAAAAGCAGAAATGCCTTTAGGACCCGCTTCGCCAGTTCGCGCCATGACCACCAGCACGTCGGTTTCACCTGCTCCAGAAATAAACATTTTGGAACCATTTAACCGGTAATTTTCACCGTCTTTTTTGGCTGTGGTGCGCAGTGCGGCAGCGTCTGAACCCGAACCAGGCTCAGTTAAACAATAAGAAGCTAATTTTTCACCCGTGACTAAACTAGGGCACCACTTATCTTTAGCCACTCTGGTACCCCATGTCGCCACCATCCATGTGGCCATATTATGAATGGTCATCATGGCAGTGGTCGTGGTACATCCCATAGCAAGTTGTTCAAAAATAATGGAAGAGTCCAAGCGACTTAAGCCAAGGCCGCCTTCACTTTCTGGTGAATACAAACTACAGAAACCTAACTCTCCAGCTTTTTGAATCACCGTTTTTGGAAAAATATGCTCTCTATCCCACTTTGCAGCATGAGGGGCCAATGCCTGTTCAGCAAATTGTTTAGCGGTGTCTGCAAAAGCAAGTTGGTCATCGGATAAGTCAAAATTCATAATATCGTCCTATTTTAACGAGATGGTCATATTAGGGCCACAGGGAATATTCTCTTCAAACCACCGCGTAATCATCGTTTTCGTTTTGGTATAAAATCGCACAGTCTGTTCTGCCAACTTAATGCCACGCCACACCTTTACTTTTACATCTGCAAGTGTTTTACCCATTTCGCTGCTGACAATAGTCGCAATCTCATCATGGTGTTATTTAAGTCATTGCTGATAACGTATCATCACTCAGGCTCTTTCTGAAGCAGGCAGCTCTTTCGATTCTTCGAACCCTGTTTTTGCACTCGCCATCGCCAGTGCGAGTTCCGATTCAGTAGTACAAGTCAGTTCTAAAATAACGTCATTATTGGCGGGATCAGTTACTGGTATGTTTGGCAGTGAAGACGATATGACCAATATCTCCATTAATCAAAGATTGAACAATCTGCATAACTTATCCTAAATAGTTTATATTTTATTAGGCTAACAAATTTTACACCTTTACGTTAACGTAAAGTAAACAATTTAGTTTATAAAAACTGTTTCGTTAGCTGTACAAGCTCCAACTATCTATTTAATTAGGTTCGAGGGTATAACTCAAAAAATTTATTATTTTTATCTCTTTTGCCTGCAATGGTGTTTAAACGTGTAAAAAACAGTCCATTTATATGTTACTTACCAAAGTTAAAGTCGCCGTTGTGGAATACAATAAAATGGCCCACGATAATATCCATAATCACCTGATAAATATGGGGTTTAGTCGAGTTAGCTGTTTTAGTAATGGCCGAGAGCTGAAGGCCAACTTGAATAATCTAAAGTTATATTTCTGCTTAAAGATTTTTAACTGGGTCGAAATAAAAACGGCGTAAAAGTCTTTTAAGACTGACAAAAGCAGAAAACTACATGCATCAGACTTGGGAAAGCAAGTCATCTATTCCTGCCGCTCGTTTAAAAACATGTATATCAGGCGCAAATAAAAGTGATAGATGCCATAACGTGGATAAAAAAGTATGACTCTAACCGTTCTATTCGCAAGCGCTCTTCAGATTTTCACGTTGCCAAATATTTAATGGATGCTGCAAGCAGTAAATCATCTGATCAGAGTTTAACCATCAGAAAAGATTATATGTTTACCGTGATTGCTTTTATGGAAGGCAATGTACTCAAAGCGAATGAAATTTTATCTCGGCCTGGAAAGAGTGAACTTGAGGAAGCTCAAATATCGACTATTACCGATGCCGTAAAAGCTTGGCGCAACACCGGCGATAATGAAAAAGCCAAAGCGTTTTTAAAACTGAGTCAAGAAAAGCTGAAAAATATTGATAACGGTAATGAAAAAACAGTCTTAGGAATGTTAGTAGCGAAAAACGAAGATGCCATTGGCGAAAAAAGACCACAGGCCCTTTAATTTAATAGAGTTGGATTGCAAAAATACATTACCCAAAAATATGCCGCAGCAACAGACGACTTCTATCAAGCCTCTTTATTATGTCCTCGTGAGCTGGCTTTCAGTCTTAATTTATTTAAGGGCTCAGTGGACGCAGATTTGATTTTCTACAAAAAAGTGAACACCTTAGAATTTTTAACAGAGTTACAAAACCGTGAACTCAATGAAGGAAATAGAAAACATTTAGAGGAAATAGTCAGTCTTACCATCAAGAAAAAGATGTGTATTCTATTGTCAATACCAGTAAAGGTAAGACGAATGATAATAAAAGTGCAGATTAAGTGGATAAGAGCTCACTGTTAACAATAAACAACACAATTTAGAAACGAAGGAACGCTTTAATCAAAAATAAAATTAATATAGTGGGAATTGTTTATTTGTGTAGTCATTCATAAATGTTGAGTCAACGCTTATAAGATTAAGACTGCTCCTCAAAGAGCAGTCTTAATCTTATACTCAAACGTTTATTTTGCTTTTTTCGGGATAAACACCTGAAAACCACATAACGCGGCAATAACAATAATGCCCACTAGCAAACCTAACCATGGTTCAAATACGCTGAATGCCATCGCGGTAATAACCATCGCTCCACGCTCTGTAGCATCATTAACAAGTGACAAGGCTAAGGTAGCACAAGCAAATGCTGTCAACACAAGAGTCACTGCTAATGCCAGTGGTAATAGAGGCTCTAACAAAGTCACTAACGGCAGTAATATAAACAAAAAGGGTAAACCAAATGCATAAAAACTACCTAAACTGTCGAAAATTGAATCTATTTTGTCACGACCTTGTGTCCAACGTTTAAGAAGGACAACTTGAATACCAGTCCACAACACCCCTTGCGTGGCAAAGAAAGGCGCAACTATAGCCATTATAATATTTCTAATACCCGTGGCCATATGCGCTCTGCTGGCGTTTAATTCAAGCTTTTCATCGGTGCGAATGGTTTGTGCTTGTTCTATCATTTCATTGCCCGTCACCACATCACCAAAAAACAAAATATAGGTTATTAGTGCCAATGGGAACGAAGCAAGAAAAGTTTCAATGGGTGGCCAACCGATTGCGAAAGGCGACGCTTTTGCCCATAAAGAAGCAGTCGAAGCTCCTACATCAAGAATTTCCCAACGAATATTGTATTGAAACTCACCAGTAAAATATCCAATACTCCCCGCGATAACAAATCCAGGTAGTAAACCAAACCCAAGAATAGTCGCTAACCATTTTTTATCTATTGCAATCGCTTGTAGAGGCTTAGAAAAGGCAAAGACTAAACAAATGATTACCCCCAACGTTCCTGCTATAGGTGCAGATTGAAATACATTAGCCGCATCGCCGTCTTTGGTAACGCGTAAAAAAGCGGCAATAGCAGCACCCAAAATAATGCCACCCTTGAACACATTGGGCACAATTTTAATTATCTTAGCGCCAAGTCCAGTTACCCCCAATACAATCAAAATAAACGCAAAGTTCAATGACAGAGCTGTCATGGCCTGAAACTGAGAAATATGGTCGCCTATATAAGCTGGGGCGGTAATAAACGCGACGACAAAAGGTATTGCAGGGGTCAGCCAACCTGGTGCATAGGGGTCACCAAAAAACATCCAGGAAAAAGAAATAAGCATGCTATGAAACATCGCCATAGTCACCGCTTCTTCAAAGTTCAATCCCAATAAAGCCATGAAATACGGCACTAAGGCCAGTCCTGTTGCCCCAGCAACAGCAAATCCTTGAAGCATATCAGACAATGAAAAACGTAAATGAATTAAGGGGATCCGCATAGTAAAAGGACCCCATTTAATACCAGGCTGAACTTCTCCGTCAGGTCTTGTTTTTAGCATATGATTATCTCGGTATTGGACTAAAATTAAAAACATGCGCACTTATTAGCATGTCGCTACTTCACTGCTTAATGATGTTTGATTATCAAATTAGGCAATACACGATTACATCATTTTTAACATAAAAAGACCAAATATTTTACATCCCAAACAACCTCTATCAGAAATAATGATGAACAGATTTACAATCTTAATCTGGTGATACGCTTTAAATAATGAAAACACTGATGTATTTGTCTCGGGCCATAGATCTTAAGTGGAAGTTAAGGGGGATAAAATTGAGGGCTTATTTTTAATTCTGGTTTTTCTATTAACAGCATCCACCATAATAATGCTTCATATATCCTCTTAGAAGTTGGACATATGCTGAAAATATTTAATGTCTTTATGCTGGTATTAATAGCTGTCGACATATATATAAACAGTCGACAGTATCCTAGTTCGAATGTGACTTCGATAGAATGAGGGGTTGCTTCAGCTCTGATGGCTGAAGGATGAAATGTTCTAGTGTTAGCGCTTAATTTTTTCTAAAAAAATTTAAGCGCTTGCCTTAGTAACCATTACTTTGGGGTACGTAATGGTTACTAAACACATAAAGCAAAGTTAAAAGACCTTAACAAGACTAAAATAAGGCTAGATTTGGGATTTATGCACCTTTAATAAAACTTTATAAAAGTATCATTTACACCGCTTTGTCACAAAATCAGTGTTCATAAAACCATTTAGCTTTCAGCGGTACAAGCCTCAGGATGTGCGTTCAAACTAAGCTCAAGGAGTTCTTTGTGTGCATCTTTCATATGCTGCGCTAGTTCATGTATGTCGGGCATCAGTTTTTGACATGAGATTAGACCAAAGTCGAGCCAGCCGTTGTAACTCTGCAATGTAATATTCAGTCCCATACCATGATAGGGGATCGAAACTGGAAAGGTACTGATCTGTTTGGCGCCAGCAAAGTACAGTGTAATGTTAGGTCCAGGAACGTTGGAAATCAGCACGTTGGCAAACGGCGGTACGGAATTTGCCACTCTAGTTCGAGTCAATGTCGAGGCAATACTACTCATCAACCAGGGGGCACCGAGTGAGGGGAAGTCAGTGGGCATTATAGCTTTTACATCAGACAACAGTGTTTTGGTGTGGGAGGAAGAAGCATTGATTGCCTTAAGCCGCTCCAGTGGATCGTTGATGTTAGTCGCAAGGCTCATTCGGGCTATGGACACTTGGTTGCTCAGTTCTGTGTTGCCTTCAGGGCGCACACTGACCGGAATCGCTGCCAATAAGGGTTCTTCGGTACTAAATCCCTCGTCCTTGAAATAGCGAACCATACCTTCCCCGGAGATTGCCATGACAACATCATTAAGACTGACGTTATTGAGTGAAGATATGTGTTTACTATCCGCATATGGAATAGAAAAACGCGCAAAACTTCTTTGATTGGTAATGGTTGCATTGAGCGGTGTCTTGGGCGCAAGCCAGTTCATCCGCTGGAGATTGCTTCCTTCCTGAGTTTTTGTCGGTTTGAGCATATCAAAGGCTTTGAGTGTTAACTTTGGCAGGTTTTTGGCCAACTTAATAGATTGGCTAACGTTGTGCATCACACCTGATGTCGTAAGTTCGGCAATACCATAATTGTCACCTCTAGCTGACTCTCTGTGCTTCTTACGTTTATTTGCTTCACGTGGCACTGCAGACACATCCATAATAGCTTCCATTAATACTTGCCCGCCCATACCGTCGAGAGCAGCATGATGCATTTTAGAGTACAGTCCCACATAGCGAGTACCTTTAGGTAAGTCTGAGGGCACGGGTAAACCATCGAGTATATGCATCTCCCACAGAGGGCGGCTTCTATCGAGCAAACTAGAATGCAATCGAGCGACCAGTTTATCCACAGTAGCTCGAGTCACAGGAGGCGGAACAATCACGTGGCGAATGTGATAGTCAATATCGAGAGCCTCGTCCATAACCCAAATGGGGTTGGCGATATCGAATGGCATGTTGATAAGTTTACGTTGAAAAATTGGCGCCATATGCATTCGATTTTGAATGTGGGTTCGCACATCCTGCATAAAATCACCTGAATAATCTGCAGGCAGCTCTAATATGCTTAGGCCACCAACATGCATCGGAGTTTCAGGTGATTCTAAGTGTAAAAAGGCTGCATCTAAGCCACTAAGGTGATCCATTGAGTTTCCTTTCAGGTTAATGAAAAACGTTTTGATGAGGTCCCGTTCATATGAACTACATCGCTTGCTTTAATACCAACAACAAACAAATGTGTATTAATTAAATATAAACACACACTTGTTTACCTCATATCAGCATAAAGTGAGGAGAAATATTCACACTGAATTTAAAGTACCGCTAATCTTCGTTTAAAGCAACGGCCGAAGGTGTAGGGTTTGTAACTGAAGAATATAAGCACAACGTCCCTCACAAGAATGGTCAAGTGATTGGGTTGAGCCAGCTATTATTTGAACAATCAGTTTTAACCCATTTTATAATGTAGGGCTAAGGGTAATGATGAATGCCCTTATAAAACCTTACTGCGCCCAAATAATACTCTAGGTCTTAACTTTAAAATTTCGGCTAACAATAGCTTCTCCGTAGATAAGGTAATTCTGTCCGCTATACCTAAAACCCTCTGTTCTATCGGCAGAAGTGTTGATAGCCGAGCCATATAAAACTGGTAAAGCGCTTCTTTACCTGCAGCCAAAAGTGGACTGGCTAAAACCAACTTACCCTGAATAAAATAAGTGTTGATATCACCCAGCGAGAGCAGCACCGGTTTCACACTAACTTTAAAGGGTTTTAGGGACTTTTTGGCACAAAAACGATTAATATTAATCGCTGCATGAACTCCCATATCTAGGGCAATACTGGCTTGTTTAGGCAGTGCGTTTGGCAGCGTAGCAGAATCACCCGCAACAAAAATACTGCTAAATTCTTTAGTTTGCAAAAACCTATTCACCGCTAGCCCATTAGAAGTAGCTTGCGTATTGATGCCATCAAGGTACTCAGGCAGTTTGGTGCCCGCGGACCAGATTGTTACGTCTGAATCGATAGATTTGTTGTCATCGAAATGGATACTAGATTTTTTAACTTCAGTGATTTTTTTGTTGAAGTGAAAGCTAACTTGGTAGTTTTTGCATTGGCTTATAACGTCATCAGATAGTCTTTCTGGAAGGGCTTGCACCAGTCTTGAGGCATTGTCGATGACGTTAAAGTGTAGTTGCTTGGTTGATGCGTATTTGCGAAGTAGTTCGCCCAGCACTTCTACACCGGTAAAACCTCCACCAACAATATTGATGTTAATGAGGTGTTTGTTGCTGTTAAGAACGGCCTCAATATCATGATGTATTTGTATTACATTGTCAGCAGAACGAAACCCGTGTGCATATTTGCTAGCGCCTTTAATGCCATAGGTTGATCTTGAATGGCCAGATGCAATCAACAATACATCATAATTGAGTATTTGCTTGTCATCTAGTGTGACGGTTTGAAGAGCGCCGTCGATACTAGAAACAGTTTGGTTAATAAAGTGATGCCCAAGCCTTGTGATGATAGTTGCTAGGTTTAAGTTCAGGCTAGTTTCTTTTTTAACATCTGACAAAATCTCATGAATATTAGGTGTCCACTGAAAATCCTGCTTGGCATCAATAATAGTTACGTCGTGGCATTTACTTAACTTGCTTGCGGCGGAAAGACCGGCGAAGTTAGCACCAATAACTATAATGCGGGACTTTTTTCGATTGAGTGTCAAAATGAAATTCCTGAATAGTAAAAGGAAATAAATAAACAATGATTAGAATAATATTTCTGTAAAATAACTACCTAGACAGCAATGTTAATTCAATAAGATTGTTTAGTTACTTTATGATTAATTTCAAATGATTATAATCGCTATCTGAGAATCCGTTAAAGAGATTTACCTAATCTGGATCAGCATTTCATTACGGCGCCACATTGGCAACGTTAACGGTCCATTGTAGCCAGCTTTTACCGGCTCACTGATAGCCTCGTAGCCATTTTCAGTCATCCAGGTTGCAAGAATGTTGGTGTATTTCTCTACGTTACTGTCACTCAATGTTCCGCTAAACTGAATACTAGCCACTTTATAATCTTTGAGCTCACTCACATATACTTCCGGGTTGGAAGGTTTAGGCGTGGTTGCTAATGTAAAGTCTTTTGGCATAACAAATGACATCATCGAATTGTCGGCACTGTCATTCATAAATACTGGTGCCGTCATCGATATCTCCGACCCTTTATTCGCGTCTTCTTTATCTTTATCGTTCATAATCACCGGAGCCGTCATAGCAATTTCTGTTGCCCCTTCATTATTGCCGGTAATATAGCTGAACAATTTTCTAAAAGCACTGTTACCACTTTCACTGGACATACTAGTAGACACCAATACCATTGAATCATAGTTACGCACTTCTATTTTCTGAGCCTCGTCAGCTTTTAGAAGAGTATAGGGAGCTGTTTCCACATCACTTTGGCCCACAACAGAGCACGCAGTAGCAAATAATGATGTCAATATTAATAATATAAATTTCACTTCAAATCCTTAATCAATTTCTAATAAAACGACATGGGCCAATTCGAATCGACGGGTATCATTAGTACCCCACATAAATAAAAATCGCGACCATTTATACTATCCAAACTACCCAAACTACCCAAACTACCCAAACTATGTTCATCATCGCTATATAGTTAATTAGCGACCAAATTAAAACGCCGCTCACAAATCACTTTATACGTTCAAACCTCGTGAGTTTTTGGCCAAAGAATGTTTAGATTAATCTAACTTTTTTCAATCGCAAGTCACAGTTACCACAAATCTTTCAACAAACAATAACATGAACATTTCCTTTTAAACAATGATCAAGAACACTTCAACCCATCACCCCGCTTGGTTATTGCAATTTATTCTTTGTCTTTGGAAGTGGCTTTTATCCCCGATAATTTTATGACCGAATTTAATTCAATCTCGTAATAAACCAGCATGATGTCGCCCTTAATAATTTTCAAGCAATACCCTGTTAATACACTAAATTCAATCCTATCTAACGCTGCTTATTACACAGCGCAAAGACCCTTTGAATGCATTATCATATTAGTTGAATATTGGTGATGGGATCAGACCACTGAAATCTGCTTTTTATTTCCAGACTTCGTGTTTCACCCAATCCACTTCCATAGTCCAGTTTTGGGTCATAGGCGAGTCATTGATTTTAGCAAAGTTTAAGATAGCGAAGAATGGCTCAGAAAGTTTAGCGGCCTCATTAGGCAGTCGATAAACTTCCATTTCATTGAGACGAAAAATCACATCATCACCAACCCATTCTACTGAGTACTCTTGGAATTCGTTAAGTTGGGCTGCTTGAACCAGCATCAATGATTGCCAATCACCGCCGTCACATTCACCATTACTTTTAATCGCACGTGCCGCATAATGATCGGGTCCACCATCCCCATGATGCTCAAAGATATCAATTTCACCTGAACCCACCATTGGCCAGCAGATGTTTTCATCCGGTTCTTGGACCGGTGGCTCATTATTTCGAGCACCGAGGAGCCACCACGCTGGGAACATGCCTGATTGACCACTGTTTTCAACCTTTAACCGAGCGGTCCATTTACCCTTTACAAATTCTTTGAGATTTTTCGATGCTATACGACCGGCAACATACTGGGTATCGGGGTGCTGCTCACCGTGTTTGTTGAAATTATCACAACTACGTTTCTCACCAATGTCGATAACTTTTAGCTTAATGCTGCCATTGCTCACTTCACGGGTACCAAACTCATTGTCTCGAACATAACAATGGTGCTCATTATTTACCCAAATCGGTTGATCTTGCCAGTTTTCTGGATTGAAGGTGTCGAACTCATCAATAAAGTTCACATGCCATCCACTTACGTCTGCAACCTGCTCTGGTAGAACCGATTTTTCTGAGGTAGGTTGGGAGCAGCCAGATGCTAAAAAGGCTAGTATAATAATGAACAAAATATTTTTCATATGATCTCCAAGGATTGAGTGGATAAAAAATTGATGGGTGTAATGCAGTCAAAACATAGGGTGTTGTACCTGCACAACTGCAGCTTAAAACCAGTAATCATTGACATCATCGCGTATTAAAAACTTCCATAATGAAAGCATGCATAATCAATATAAAGTATATATCACATATCGATTTTTCTACGTTGTACATTAAGTTAGCTTGGACTAGATTTGCGACAGGTTGGAATCTGTTTAAAAAAGTAACAGTGAAGAGTAATAATCAATCAATACAGAGGTATTTCACCTTTACTTGAGTATCGATAAATAAATTTTAAAAAAGGCTCCCGAACCTTTAACAAACCATACTGACAAGATGAAGAAGGTATTTAAGATGATTACGTCACCATGCATCGCATTGTGGGTTAGGAAAATACTTTTGTTTAGACATGAAACAGTCTATTTTACCACCCAAAATTCGTGTCTGGCACTCATCTTGGTATCTAGTTAAATTGTTATAAGTGATGAGATGAATGCGCCAATCAACTCGAAAAACTATTATTACGAGTTCCAATGGTGAATGAACAAAATAACTTAAGTGAAGTGGTCAAATTTAGTTGCCACCTCACTTAAAATCTGATTAACGATTAGTGCACTCTTATCAAACAAGGTTATATTTTTTCAAACAAAGCTTAATGTTTATCAAGCCAAGTGCCATAACCCAATATTATTCAGAATGTGCCAATCGATTAAATTTTTGTTGCTGATAATCGGCATCACCAAATGTGGTGTTAATCATCATCAGTCGCTTGACGTAATGACCTACATCAAGCTCATCGGTTATACCCATACCACCATGCAATTGAATAGCTTCATCACCAATCAGCTTTCCGTTACGACCAATCATCACTTTCAATGCAGCAATGTTTTTAGCCAAATCGTCTGCGCCACTTTCTGCTGCGCATACTGCACGATACAACATTGACTTAGCTTGCTCACCAGCCATAAACATATCAACCATACGGTGTTGCAAAGCTTGGAAACTGCTAATAGCCACACCAAATTGTTGTCGTGTTTTGGTATATTCAATAGTAGTGGTATTGAGCTTTTGCATAATGCCCATGGCTTCTGCACACAAAGCGATAATGACATCACCAACGACAGATTCAATCAGTGTGTAACCCTGGTCGACGTTACCTAGAATATGATCGGCGGCAACGCGCACATCGGTAAGCTTGATATTAGCGACCAATTGTCCGTCCATCAGGCGATAAGAGGTGCGTTCTACGCCTGGTGCGTCGGTATCAATCAGAAACAGTGTAATACCTGCTTCGTCACACTGGTCACCTGACGTTCTAGCAGATACAACCACTTTATTTGCAGCCATACCGTTGGATACCACTGTCTTTTCACCGTTGAGGACAAAATTATCGCCATCACGTTTGGCTTGTGTCTTCACGTCAGCCAACTCAAAACGACTTTGACGCTCTAAGTAGCCAAATGCACCTTGTAGTGAGCCATCGATAATTTTTTCAATATTGGCGTTTTGTAGGTCTGCGTTACCACTTTTATTCAACAAGCCACCAAACATTAATACTGTTGCCACAAAGGGCTCAACCACGAGACCTTTACCCATCTCTTCCATCACAGCCATTACGTCGGTCGCACCACCACCAAAACCACCATGAGCTTCGTCGAAGGGAATGGAAAGCCAACCAAGTTCAGCAAACATTTGCCAGTTTTTAGGGTTAAAACCTAAGTCACTGGCAGCATTAGCACGACGGCTATCAAAGTCATATTCGTCTCGCACAAAGCGCTCGACACTGTCTTTGAGCATGTTTTGTTCTTCAGATAAATTAAAATTCATAATTAAAGGCCCAGTACGTATTTGGCAGTAATGTTTTTCTGTACTTCGTTTGAACCACCGTAAATTGTGGCGGCTCGTCCGTACATATAAGCTTGTCTTGCAGAGTGTCCAAAGGCATGGCCGATAGATTCTTCAGTATCTTCGCCGTGGATCACACCACTGTAATAACCGGCTAAATCCATATACATCTGCTGAATGGCTTGTTGAATTTCAGTACCCTTGATTTTTAACAGTGAAGACTCCACACCCGGCCCTTTGCCGTCTGCTGTTGAAGCCAACACACGTAGCTCTGTATATTCTAGGGCCATCAATTCAATTTCAGTATTCGAGAGACGATTCTGGAACTGGGTGTCTTCACTTAGAGGACGTCCGCCGCTCACTTCTTGAGCGAGTAATTCGCGCAGCTCGCGCAACTTACGTTTAGAATCGGCAACGGCTGCAATTGAAGTACGTTCGTGAGCCAGCAAAGCCTTAGCATAAGTCCAGCCTTTTCCTTCCTCACCAATACGATTAGCAGTAGGAACACGGACATTATCAAAAACAACTTCATTAAGACTGTGGTGATCATCAATAGAAGAAATTTTATTAACTGAAACACCAGGACTGCTCATATCAATCAACAAAAAGGTAATCCCGTCTTGACGCTTGCCTGAAGAGTCGGTGCGAACTAAGCAGAAAATCCAGTCAGAATATTGCGCGTAAGTTGTCCAAATTTTAGCACCCGTGACGATGTAATCATCGCCATCTAATTCAGCTTTAGTTTTTAAAGCGGCTAGGTCTGAGCCTGCACCAGGTTCTGAATACCCCTGGCACCACCAATCTTCATTTTTAAGAATGCGTGGTAAAAAATGTTTTTTCTGTTCGTCGTTACCAAAATCGTAGATAACCGGAGCGACCATTTTCAAGCCGAATGGCACCACATCAGGGATACCAGCTAAAGAACGTTCCGTTTCAAAGATGAAGTTTTCTGTCACAGACCAGTCGACGCCACCATGCTCAACAGGCCAGCCAGGAGCGAGCCAACCTTTATCATTCAGTTTATTCTGCCACTCAATTTGTGCTGCTTTGTAATCGCCATCCCGACTATTGATGCGCGATGCTAAATTTTCCGTCCAATTCTCAGACAAAAATGCACGCACTTGGTCACGAAAAGCTAATTCTTCAGCCGAAAATGTAATATCCACTTAGTGTTTCCTCTGTCAATTGTTCATCTCGGGACTGCCCCCAAGCAAGCCATTACTTTACGCCCCTTCCTTTCTGTTGTACTTAGGGTAAAATGCCACTTAATATGGTATATGTGCCAAATAGTGCCAATGGAGGTAATGCAGTGTCCGAACCTAAATGGCGAGTTGCCTTAATTATTTATAATGGCGCCTGGGCTTCGACCATTTATGGCTCGTTGGAGTTATTTCACAGTGCTAACTTACGCCAGTCGCAAGATCAGCAATTTCAATGTGACCTGCTCAGTGCAGATAATCAACCGGTGCAACTCTATGGTGGCCATTCGATCCATGGCGATGCTGTAATAGGAGAGCAAACTTATGATCTAATTATGCTCGCGCACTACTGGGGAGATTTCGAACAGGTCACCCAGCAATATCCTGACATTCCGCCTTGGCTGGCGAAACAATACGCAAAGGGCACACGCATCGCTGGAATTAATAGCGGTATATTTTGGGCGGCAGAAGCGGGGATATTAAACGGAGGGCGAGCAACGACCTACTGGCGTCACCTGCGAGAGTTCGAACAGCGCTACCCCGATATTCAATGGCAAGCCAACCAAGCGAGTGTCGAACATGAGGGCATTTACAGCTCTAATGGTCAAAATGCCTCCATGGATCTTAGCTTGCACCTTCTGGAAATGTTTTGTGGTCCCTCCCTCGCCGCTGGCTTAGGCAGAGATATCAGCTCTGATACCCGTCGAATATACGATTTAAACCTCATCAATATCGCCGGTTTTCGACAACACCGGGATCTGGGTATTCACAGGGCACAGGATTGGCTCGATGAGTATTACACTGAAAGCTTGGAGCTTCAGGATCTCGCCAAACAAATTGGTATGAGTAAACGCACATTTATTCGCAGGTTTCAAAAAGCGACAGGTGAATTACCTTCTCGCTATTTGCAGCGACTTCGGGTTGAAGCGGCTAAACATCGCTTGGGTAATACCCAAGACAGCATTAAAACGATTGGAATGGGTGTGGGTTATCGAGATATTAGCTCGTTTTCAAAAGTGTTTAAGTCGCTGACCGATATCACGCCGCGAGAGTTTCGCGACAGATTACGACCAGTTTATGCTAGGAATACTTCAAAAGCCGACTAAAAATACGTTCGATATCTTTCAAATTTCGGCAAGGCTCAACACTGCCACACCAAGGCGCATATTCTGACATAATGGAATCGCCAGTATCCCAACTGTTGCGATGCTCCGGATTCAACCACAATACGCGTTTGCTCTGACGATACACCTTTTCCCAAATGTCAGTTCGGCCATCGCCTTCATTATTGCGTGCATCACCGAGCATGATAACCGTGGTTTTTTTATCGATGCTCGCCAAAGCTTGTGACTGAAAACCTGCGAAAGCTTTGCCATAGTCGGTAGACAAACCTCCCCAGCGTTTCATTATTTCTTCGAGCGCCAACTCAATACCTTGTTGCTTAAAAAGTTCTGTAACCTCGATCATCTCAGAGGCAAAAACAAAAGAACGCACTTTCGGCATAACGTCTTGCATAGAGTAAAGAAACAACAAAAGAAAACGCGCAACCCGACTAACCGAACCGCTGACATCACAGATCGCCACAATTTTAGGGCGTTCGATGCGCGTCGCTTTCCAGCGGGTGTGAAATAATGCTCCATCAAAAGCGGCATTAGCGGCAATGGTTTTACGTACATCCAACTGCCCCCGTTTGCGCGTTAAACGTTTGCGACTATGTTGCGAAGCTAATTTCCGTGCGGCTCGCTGTACCAAACGTTGCATTAATTTATAATCGAGACGATCAAGCTGGCTTAACTTTGCCTGCTGTAAATATTCCTCACGGTACTTCAGGCCTTTATGTTGAGCAAAAATTCCATACTGCTGCTCTACATAATCTTTCACTTGATCAAGCAGACGTGCTCGGGATTTTATCAATTCCCGTTGCTTTCTTTTGTGCTCAGGGCTGTTGGCGTCGGTACGAATTTCAGTGCTTAACAGATCATCCCCAAGGCGCTGCATTATTTTATAAGCAAAGTAATTTTTTTGAGTAAACAAAACAATGGAAGACAGTTTCTCATCTATAGCGGCCTGCGTGATTGCCAAACTCATATCTTTATTTTTACTTAGAGCCTTCCCCAATGATGAACTTGGGCTAGTTTGCATCCCCTCCCCATCTGACATATCAGCTTGGCTTGAGTGCGGGTTGTTCTTTGCTTCTTGCGCATTCTCAGAGGACTCGATCTCGCTTTTATCCGCTTCTTTATTCGACGCTTTATTTGACTCTTTAATCAACGTTTTGGCTTTTCCAACACCCGCAAAATATAAGTCAAACAACTCCTCATAAATCACCTGATCAGCCTGTCGCTTAACCAAGGTTAATGCTAAGACTGTTTTAGATGTTTCGCGACTTTCGAGTCCTAACAGCTTAATAGCTTTTAATGCATCTAAGGACTCAGCTGGCGACACATCTAAACCCGCTTCACGCAGCGCCCCTATAAAGTCGGCAACAAAACGCACCTAGCGTAAGCTCTTCAACAAGGCAGCAATTTCTGGCTCAACTAATTCGATATCATCCTGAAACTTGAGCAGTAAGTTTAACGTTTCTTTTACCCAGTGTGAGTCCAACTCTTCAACATTTAATAAAAGCAGCGCCCTTGCCCAGTCAATGGTTTCACTGACTGCGGGTGATTTTTTCAGCGGCATGTCTCTCAGTTTGCCAATCAATGCCACTATCTGTTCTCTTAGCTGTGTATCAAGGCCTTCCACTTGGGTCGCTAAAATACGACTTTCTAAAGCGGCATCGGGAAAAGGAATATACAGATGTAAACAACGGCGCTTTAGCGCGTCTCCGAGCTCTCGCGTGTTATTGCTGGTTAACATCACCACAGGGGTAGAAACAGCCTTAACCGTACCAATTTCTGGGATAGACACCTGATAATCAGATAATAACTCTAGCAAAAAAGCTTCAAATTCTTGATCGGCCTTGTCTATTTCATCTATCAGTAACACGGCACCATCTTGACACTGTAGGGCTTGCAATAAGGGCCTTGGTTCCAAAAAATCTTGTGAGTAAAATATATCCCCAAAATCATGAAGCCGGGCGATAGACTCATCTAAACCCCGCGCACCTCGAAGCACATCACCCAGTTGTTCTTTGAGTACCTGAGTGTAAAGCAGTTGTTTGCCATACTTCCACTCATACAGTGCTTTTGACTCGTCAAGCCCTTCATAACACTGCATACGGATCAGCGGCGCGTTAAGATAAGTGGCAGTAATTTTAGCTAATTCAGTTTTTCCTACGCCGGGAGGGCCTTCAATTAGAATGGGTTTTTGCAAGTGACAAGCCAAGTATATTGCAGTAGCGACTGAATGACTGCATATGTAACCTAAGTCTTCGAAACGACTTTGGATAATCTCTGGGGAGGCAATTTTCTCTTGATGTTTTATGATCACGGATATCTAACACTCAATGATAAATATCAGACATTATTCACCTTAGATACGGCAAATACCAATTACTTATGGTGATTGGTATACTTGCAATCCATCGCACTTGGCAAGCGAAGACAAGGTCCTACAATTTTTATTTAGGTTCTTTGTAAAAATAAAGGGTAAACAACCTATCAAAGACAGTAAAACCGTCTTTGAACCTAACAATTTTTACTCCTAGAGACTTCCATTTTTGAGTTCAAGATGACATTTATCGGTTTGTACTTTATGGTTGTCGCATGACGACCTTAAATATCAAAACGACCCCACGACAGTGCTACAGCAAGTCTCAAACAAAGCTGATGCAGGCCACTCTAGACTCTTTAATGGACGAAGGTGTGGATGGCTGCTCGGTGCGCAAAATTTGCGAAAGGGCTAATATGGCAGTTGGGCTGATTAATTATCACTTCGGTACGCTCAACAACCTATTGGCAGCGGCATATTTGGATTTGGCATTTTCTTTAATGGACAAGGCCATAGTAGAATCACAAAGCACCAAATTTCCTAGGCAAAAGCTGTCTGTTTTTATCCATGAGACCTTCAGCGATTCAGTGATGCAACAAAAAACCCTCCGCGCTTGGGTGGTGTTCTGGGGCATGATTGACAGAGCTCCCCAGATCAAAGAGGCTCATGACTCATCCAATCAGGCATTTCGAGTGTTTCTCGAACAAAGTTTTTCTGAATTAGACCAGACCCGGTCTGTTAAACCTACCCCGCGTCTAGCCGCCATAGGGCTAACCGCAATCATTGATGGTTTATGGCTCGAGTGGTGTTTATCTAGCGAAATTTTTAGCGCCGATGAAGCAGTAAAGTTATGCGAGCAGTGGGTAGACGCCGCGTGTGGGTAGAGTGTCATAAACACATCATCCTTATGCCAAATCCATAGGCATAGGCATAGGTGTAAATTAAGATCCCTTCACATTATTGCCATTTTTATAGGGTTTGCATAAAAATCTTATAATGTGTGCTAATAGCAGAAAACAGACAACCGATAAAATTGACTGCATGACGCCTTAGAGCCTAAAAGCGGTCATTCGAGTAATCGAAGCCGACCGTCTGCTTTGCCCAAGATAGCGGACGTAGCGATTTATTGTGGTTTAGTCCCCTTTGAGCGATCAGCGGACAGTCAGGACTTTTAAATAATTGACGTTTTTTGCCAATTTCAGACATTCAACTATCTAAAGTTTACTGCTTGTTTGTGGGGCTGATTTAAGCCGTCGTTGGCGATTAAATAAAGTCGTGCTGTCAACAATATCAAATAGAACATGCCCCATTAAATCATAACGAACCGTGGGATTAAAACGCTCAAGAAATAAAGAGGGCATACCCAATAAAAAGCAATGGCAGTAACTATCACAGGAGCGACCTAGTTTTTACTTGACCTAAGTCAATTAAGCTTTAGTTATATTGTGTTCAACTAATTGTTCTATCCGGTTTTGCTCTTCAGTCGTTCTATGTACTGAACAAAAATCCAGATGGTTACGTGTTTGCATCGGTGAATGCATCTCAATCAGGAATGTTCAGTAGAGCTGTAAATGCTGCACCATAAGGAGGTGTACCCATCATATGTTCGTGGAAAATCTAGCAGGAGAAACTTTCTGATGAAAAACCTTCCAGTAGTACTTAGTCTTATTTTAGTTGTTATGTTCGGCTGCACCACCAACGAGTATGCTCCCGTCACCGAGAAGAAGGTGAAGATAAAGCTCGTCCCGATCACCTGGGAGGATGCCTCCCTCGAAGACGGAGAAGACCTCTACCTTGCACTGTGCTCTGCATGCCATGGTAAAAGCGGAAAGGGTGATGGGCCAGCGGCACCTGCACTTAAAAAAACCGTGCCTAACTTGACTAACCTGGCCGCCATAAATGGTGGTGAATTTCCGCGTAAACAAGTCGAGGACTCTATAACTGGAGAATCTAGTACTATTGCACATAGAACTCTTGACATGCCAAGTTGGGGGCGACAGCTAGAAGACATTCGCTACGGCCATTGGAATACCAAACACCGCCAGAGCTTCGCGAAACAGAAGATTTACAACCTCACCGAGTATCTGTCAACTATTCAGAAGAAGTAATAGGTTAGGGAAACGGGGTTGTCGCAGTAAATTAGTTTTTGGACGCCCCGTTGGTGCTTTCTCAAATGTGGGTCAAAGTTAATTTTCGTTAACTAAACGTCGGCTTTGGCGCAAATATCGACTTCAAGTAACGCCACCATATAATCGCTAAATGTCGGCAATTCGATCATTGCCGTCAGTCAAATTTGATTAATCGTATGATGATTTTTCGCGAAATATAGTCTGATAGTTTGAATTCTCTAACGACCGCTATAGGTCGTTAGCTCCCCTTTTGGGCTGCGAACTAGACTGACAATTTATCGCTAAAATCAGTTTAACTGAAGTGACACCGAATGATGGGTATTGGCACTTTGCATCCTTAGCGATTCAAAAAACGTGTAAAGGATCCTGATAGTGGGGAAATATCTGGTGTTGGCATAAACTTCTCAGTCAACTATGAGCTGCGTATAACGGCTATGGCAGTCAATACAGCTATTAACGTTTTATTCAGTAAACGCAATGAATATTTCTTCTTAGCCGTCCCAAAGAAGAAGTTAATACACTTGTCTGTAAACGCTTACTCACAGTAACAGTTTAGCTAATGTAACCTGAAATTTACTTGGGCAAAGTGTGTAAATACCAGTTTAAAAAACTCTGCTGAAAACGTTCCATTTCAGATAAGCGTCCCGGTTGATAAAATCTAGAATTCACCCCTTTTTGATTGTTCATAATAATGGTTTTATCGGCTTGGGTGGTCACATCCCAAAGCCAAGTGAGCTGGTCTAGTTGATAGTCCTCCCCTTTTTCCGCCGACTCATTTACAAACCAGAACACCTCGCAGATACATTCATCCACAGAGATAGGCAGAAAACGGTACCCAAGCATGTGGTCGTCATAGATTAGAAAATAACTTAGCGGGCCAATCATCAATTCAGACGCGCCGCCATCGTAGTTTTTTAATGAACCAAGCAATGGAGCGACAGGCTTGCCGCCTACACTGCCGCTAAGTGCATCACCAAGCAATGGGTTCCTGTCATATTGATACCCTTCTTGGCCTTCTTCAGCTAAGTCGAAATAACGATTTAACGCTTTAAATTTTGGATTGCCTTGATTGGCCTTTGAAAAATTCTCTTTGGCTTTTTGAAACGCTTTGGGAGACTTCGCCATAGCATGAATTTGCGCAAACTCTGGATGGGATACCGCACAGTGATAACACTCTTGATAATTCTCAACCGCTAACTTCCAATTTGCAGGAATACGATATGACCTCCGTTCGGCCAGTTGCATACTCTTCATACCAAATAAATCGAAGGTCTGGTTAAGATCTTGGCGAAGAGAAGTAAGACTAGGTGCATCTTCACTTAAACAAACATAAATAAGTCCACCTAAAATCTCAACTTTTACCTTATGTAAGCCGTTCTGTGAGGGCTCAAAATCATCTGGCATATTGCGCGCCGAAATCAATTGTCCGTCTAGGTTATAGCTCCATGCGTGATAGGGGCAAGTAAGAGACTTTTTTGAACCTGATGGTTCAACACATATTTTTGAACCACGATGACGACATACATTCAAATGCGCCTTTACCTCACCCACAGCCGAACGTAAAACAATCACTGACTCAGTATCAAACTCAAAGGTAAAATAGTCACCCGCATTGGGTATTTGCGACACATGCCCAGCAAATAACCAATGTTTTAAGAAGATGTTTTTTATCTCAGCCTGATAAAGATCAAGATCTGTATAAAACGCTTGAGCAAGGGAATATCCGGGCTGCTGTGTGGCCACCAGTTGTTTAATTTTATCTGATTGTGAAAGTGTCATGCTTGAAAACCAACCTACTTGAGTGGCGATATTGACAGTATTGAACGAGTGTTCAATACTGTCAATCATCACAGAGACAATTTCTAGGAAAACAGATGTTAGATGCAATCATCATAGGCGGTGGTCACAACGGGTTAGTATGTGCCAACTATCTTGCTATGTCAGGTAAAAATGTGCGTGTACTAGAACGTCGCGATGTAGTAGGCGGTGCGGCTGTTACCGAAGAGTTCCATCCCGGCTTTCGCAATTCAGTGGCCTCTTACACTGTGAGTTTGCTTAATCCAAAGGTTATTGATGATTTACAGCTACACCAAAATGGTTTGAAGATTGTGCACAGAAAAGTGAATAATTTATGGCCTCACCAGAATGATGATTTCTTAGCCTTTGTGGTGGGCTCGGATAATTTAAAGGCCGAGATAGCACGTTTCTCAAAAACCGATGCAGATGCGCTAGACAGATATTTCAGAGACACGGGTATGGTGGCTGATCTTATTCGAGACTTTTTGCTGGAAACACCGCCCAATGTGGGTGGCGGGATCAGAGACATTTTTAAAGCCGCAAAATTTGGTAATCGTCTTCGCAAACTCCCTATCGAAGATGAACGCATAGTATTAGATATTTTCACTAAAAGTGTCTCAGACTTTTTAGACTTATATTTTGAAAACGAATATGTCAAAGGTGCCTTTGCTTTTGATGGCATTGTTGGCAATTACGCCGATACACAAACTCCCGGCTCTGCTTACGTGTTGATGCACCATGCATTTGGTGAAGTTAACGGTGAAAAAGGGGTGTGGGGCCACGCTATTGGTGGCATGGGTGCCATTACTCAGGCGATGGCCAAATCAGCAGTGGCTAAAGGGGTTGAAATACACACCGATGCTGCAGTCAAGAAAGTGTTGGTTCGTGATGGTCAAGCATACGGTGTACTGCTAGAGAATGGCCAGACACTAGAAGCAAAAGTGATTGTTTCAAATCTCAACCCAAGCCTATTGTATAACCAATTAGTCGATGCAAAAGAGCTACCAGAAGACTTTGCGCGGCGCATGAAACATTATAAGAACGGCTCAGGCACCTTTCGTATGAACGTGGCGTTAAGTGAACTACCTAAGTTTACTTGTTTAGCACAGCAAGAGCGAGCCACTGCAGACCACCTCACAGGTGGAATTATTGTTGGTGCCACATGTGATTATATCGACCAAGCCTACCGTGACTCAAAACAACACGGCTGGTCTAAGGCGCCCATCGTAGAAATGCTGATCCCTTCAACACTTGACGATACTCTTGCCCCAGAAGGCCAACATGTGGCGAGCTTGTTTTGCCAACAGTTCGATCCAGATATCGATTGGGATGAGCATCGTGAAACAGCAGCAGATTTAATTATTGAACAAGTCGAAAAAGTTGCCCCGGGGTTTACACAATCTGTGTTGGGTCGCCAACTTTTGAGCCCCCTTGATCTTGAACGTATATTCGGGCTTACTAAAGGTGACATTATGCATGGCAATATGAGCTTGGATCAGATGTTTAGCACTAGGCCCCTGTTAGGGCATGGCAACTATCGTTCGCCCATCAAAGGTTTGTACATGTGTGGTGCTGGCACGCATCCCGGTGGTGGAGTCACCGGTGCTCCTGGGCACAATGCAGCCAGAGAGATTATCCGAGATAACTAAATAAATGTGAGGATTAACGTATCGAGTCCGACCAACACAGCATAATTGATAAACCATTAAGCCGCTTCGACTCGGTACTCGTTAGTGTTATATTACTGACTCTAATGGGCGCAGTAATATGGATGTTTGGCAGTGATTCACTGTCTGGTGCCACTCAGGTTGCGATGATGGTTATCGCTTTTTTTACTGCGTTAATTGGGTTAAAAAACGGGATCAGTTGGCACGAAATTGAAAAAAGCATCGTTCGGTCATCCACAAAAACAACCGGTCCTATTTTAATATTCCTGTCTATCGGCGCATTAATTGGTAGTTTTATGTTATCAGGCGCGGTGCCCAGTCTGTTGTATTATGGGTTGAACATATTATCGCCCACCTATTTTTATCCACTGACCTGTTTAATTTGTGCGTTAGTCGCTATCTGTATTGGCAGTTCATGGACGACAGCGGCCACTATTGGCGTAGCGCTGATGGGCGTATCTTATGGTTTTGCCCTATCACCTGAAATTACCGCAGGCGCGATTATTTCTGGCGCCTATTTTGGCGACAAAATGTCACCCTTATCTGAAACAACCAATTTAGCCCCTTCTATTGCTGGCAGTGATTTGTTTGAACATATTCGACATATGGCTTGGGTGTCTGTGCCAAGCTTTGTGATTGCAGTATTCGCCTTCTTCGCTATCGGTTTAAATACTGCGGTTACACAAGGTAGCCAAACTAGTATTGACGCTTTTATCCAAACTCTCGACCAACATTTCGATATTTCTCCTATTAACCTAATACCTGTGGTTTTATTGCTGTGGCTAGCGGTTAAAAAAACCCCTGCCTTTTTAGCCATAATAGGTGTATCACTATTAGCTTGTATGTTTACCCTTATCTTTCAATATGACGTTTTGCTTAATTTTGCAGGTGGGTCCAGTGCGCCTTTGTTGTTCAAATCATTATGGACGGTACTGTTCGACGGTTTTAGCATCAATACTGAGAATGAAAGTGTGAATAGCTTATTGTCCCGTGGTGGCATGGCCTCTATGGTGAATATGGCGTGGTTGGTGATTGCATCCATGATGATGACAGGCGTGCTCGAAAGAATTGGCTATATTGATGCGTTGATGGGTGTACTCGTGAAGTTTGTTCGCTCAACTGGCTCACTTATCGCCTCCACTATGGCCACATGTTTAGGTGTAAATATAGTCACGGGCGACCAATATATGTCATTAGTACTGCCCGGCCAAATGTGGAAATCTGAATTTGCCAAACACAATCTAGCCAATGTGAATCTGTCTCGTACCTTAGAGGATGCAGGCACCCTCACCTCACCTTTAATTCCTTGGAATGCCTGCGGGGTCTATATGGCGGGTACTCTGGCAGTAGTCACTGTAGGTTATTTACCCTATTGCTTCTTCAACCTCATCAACCCTGTTATGGCGCTTTTATTTGCATTCTTGAATGTGAAAATTTTGCGGGTAAAGGAATTATCCTTTAAATAAGACCCCGTCCGCATAAAGAATCTAAACGCTCAGTGCTCTATTAAGGGCATGGATCCATGAAGAAATGGGAAGTCTAAAGGCTCATATATCACTCTTGTATACCGATGACGATTGGTAATAGTTTGAAACCCAACTACTCTTGTCATTTAACAGATACAAACTGAGACTAATCTTGTTGAGAATATATTTATATAGCCTTTTTTTCATGATAATTCTGCCGACAATGCCTAATGTTCAAGCAAATGAACAAATAAATCAGACCATTAAGGTGCCGTCTACGGGCCATTTATTCATTGACATCGATCGCGGCTCCGTTGAAGTGAAGGGTTGGGATAAAAATGAAATATTAGTATTGGGTGAATTAGATAGCGACACCCAAACATTAATGTTCAAGAGTAAAGGAGAGAAAACCTTAATCAAAATAAAGATTAGCGAAACTTTTTATCGTGGCAATGCACATTCAAGCGATGGCAATGAGCTTAAAATATTTGTTCCACAAAATGTCCAAGTTCACTTCAAAGGTATAGATACTGATTTTAATATTGCAGGCATAGACGCGGGCGTTGAAGGCAAAACAATTAGTGGCGAATTGTTGATTAATAACGTGCGCATCAGTATCAAGGTGTCCTCAATCAGTGGGGATATTAATGTAACTGAGTCTTATGGCACCGCCTATATCGAATCCATACAGGGTGACACAAGCATAATTGGCAATTTCGAAGATGTGAAACTCCGCACTGTCACTGGTGACATTTGGGCTGATATAACTGAAATTGACAATGTGAGTACCAACAATATCGCTGGAGATACCAAACTATCAGGTAGTCTCAAAAAGGATGCTCAGGTTAAAATGACCAGCGTAAAAGGAGACTTACATTATGAGGCCTCCGGAATACTTAACGCTAAATGTGAAGTACTCAGTCAATTTGGTGGTGAAATAGTGAATAACTTAACCACCGACCTACCTAACACTTCTCATATGCAGCAACAACAATTGCACTTTGTATCAGGTAATGGTTTAGGTACTTTGGTGATGAAGACTATCAATGGCACGGCAATTATAAATCGAGCACTGTAACTTAAGGGATTAGATTGAGCAGACAAACTTCCTTCTGTGCACTTTGGAGAGATTATTTGGAAAATATCTTATATCAGCTTAGGCAGCGACAGATTTTTAAAGTCGCAACGATTTATGCTGTTTCAGCTTGGCCATTAATACAAATTGCTGATTTGTCGGTTCCTGCCTTAGGGTTACCAGATTCAGTGATGACAATGTTGTTACAGGTTTTTGTAGCAGGTTTCCCAATTACATTAATATTTGCTTGGTTGTTTAATTTTACGCCCAATGGCATTGTCAGAGTTTCATCAGATAATCATTCACAAGGTGATCAGCCAATTAATTTAAAAGCCACTCTAGCCGTGGTGGGATCATTGCTGGTTATGACAACAATTTTATTCGCTTCACAATATTTATTCGATGACAAAAATTCATATGTTGCAGATAAACTAAACAATAATAACAGTAAGCTATTACCTCCCGTTCCTCCTGCCATCGGATCTAAAATTAATACCCAAGATGAACAGTTGAACAGTAAAAAAGAGTCCATTGCCATTTTACCTTTTGTGGCATTTAGCAGTGATCCCGAAGACGAATACTTTGCAGATGGAATGGTTGAGGAGCTGTTGAATTTACTCTCTAAAATTCCAGATTTACAGGTTGCTGCCAGAACATCTTCATTTGCATTTAAAGGGGTGACCAATAAAACCATCACCGCAATAGGCAAAGAGCTTGGTGTGGATATTATTCTTGAAGGCAGCATTCGCAAAAATGATACCACCAATAAAATAAGGGTGACCGCACAACTTATTAAAGTCAGTACTGGCGAGCACCTTTGGTCAGAAACCTACGATCGAGTCTATCAGGATATATTTAAAATTCAGGATGATATAGCCAATGCTGTGGTCAACAAAATGAAAGTCACGTTGCTGGGTGCTCAAAGAATTTATATTAGTGCAGAAACATTGAATGTAGATGCCATGATTGAACACGGCAAGGGTCAAAAAGAGCTGACTCATAGAAGTGTTGCCTCTATCAATAAGGCAATGACCCATTTTAAACGTGCTGTGTTACTCGACCCAAATTATGCCAGAGCCCACGTGGGTGTTGCCGACTCTACTATATTGTCAGCGCTTTACGGTAATACATCCAAGAAACTGGCGAGTGAAAATGCTCAAAGAGCGATAAATAAGGCGCTAGCAATAGATAAAGAGTTCGCTGCAGCCTTCGCATCTCAGGGGTTATTACTGAGTTGGGAAGATGTAGTTAAAGCGGAACAATCTTTCAAGAGGGCGATTGAGCTGAACCCAAATTATGCCATGACATATATGTGGTACGGCTCGTTACTAAAACAAAGTGGCAAGCTAAAAGGATCTCAAACGCTCTTTTTAAAAGCACTAAAACTGGATCCCAAATCACCGATTGCTGCGAATAATGTTGCCTGGGGTTATTACCTGATGGGCGATGAAACAAAAGCCATGGAGATCTTTTCCCAAATTATTTCCAATGATCCTTATTATCCTGGGGCCTACACCTTGGCGGGTGAAATTTTGACAACTCATGGCCGGCTGGACGAAGCAACTAATATGTATAACAGAGCATTAGAAGTCGATCCGGTCAACAGTCATGCAATTCAAGGATTACTGACAGCAAGCATGGATATGGGAGATTTTGATGCAACTGAACAATGGTTTGAGTATGTTGAAAAACGCATAGCACTGTTTTCAGAGCCATATGTTAACCTTTTAAAAGCCAGATTTAATTGGGTTCAGGGCAACCGTGAAGAGGCTCTGCGCTATCTGGACATGGCAGATTTTGATAAAGAAAATTTTGATAAGATGAGTTTTATAAATGGAGACAAAGCATTTTATAAAGAGAATTATGCTGAGGCGACTGCTTTTTATCAAAAGTTACGGGAAGAAAATCGTGATTCAGAAGTGTCGTTCTATTCGATACAAGATGGACGAATAGCCGCGTATTTGGCGTATGCTTTTCAACAACTAGGAGAAATAGAAAAAGCCAAAGTGATTATTGATGAATTTGAACAATATATAATAAAAAGCAAAATCACCCGCTCCAGTAGTCCTTCTTATTATATGAATATGGCACAAATAAACGCGTTACAACAAAATAAAGAAGAAGCCTTTTATTATATTCAAGGAGCGATAGATGTAGGTTGGGTGAGGGTGTGGGAAGTTGAACATGCACCTATTTTTGATTGGATAAGCCAAGACATGCAATTTACCCAAATGATGGGTGGTATTAAAGCCCGTCTAGCGACGATGCGCAATAGGATGCATAACGAAGATGCGTTTTTACTGGCAGAAGCTGAATACTTGTGAACAAACATTTCTAATAGCTGCACTTTTGCAGCCTATTAATTTTATGAACAAAGGCCTCGCCTTGTGTAATGCTTAAAGCTGGTTTACTTTTGCCTTAGGGGGTATTTTTAGTCACTTGTAATGAACATGCTGAACAGCCAATATTTAGAAAATAACAATTCACCGACAACTTAGTGTTACTTGAATAAACCTTAACTAATTGGTTCATATCCAGCATTGCAAAAAACTAACACCAGAGACAAGGCAGTAATCGAGAAGTCAATTGTCTCAACCTTCAAGTAGATTGCACTGTTCACATATTCTGACACTGGCTTTACCCTTTAATATGAGCACTATTTAAGTGAAAATGAATTATTTTATTCAAAAATAACAATTTGTTATATATGACAATATAATGGCGAATTATTAGCTAACACCGATATCGAAGTTAACTTTTCCGGCTCGGATACCGCCAATAAACATGAAATAGTGATCTTTATTTCTCATTCTCAATAATCACCTTAATAGCAGATCTGTTAGACTCCAACAGACACCTCACATTCATCACAAAGAGGAAATAATGAACACATATCAAAAATCACAAGACGCAATTTCTGCCCTGACACCAGAGCAGTTCAAAGTGACGCAAGAAAATGCTACTGAGCGTCCTGGCACCGGTGTATTATTAGATAACATTTTGCCTGGTATCTATGTAGATATCGTTTCTTCAGAGCCTTTGTTTGCCTCTTCTGCCAAGTATGAATCAGGATGTGGCTGGCCAAGTTTTACTAAAGCAATAGACCCAGTCAATGTAAATGAAATCACTGATAATACCCTCGGTATGACGCGCATTGAAGTACGCTCAGCTCATGGTGATAGTCACCTAGGACATGTTTTTCCAGATGGGCCTAAAGACCAAGGCGGTTTGCGTTATTGTATTAATTCCGCTTCATTACGTTTTGTCCATCGGGATGAGATGGCAAACGAAGGGTATGAAGCTTATTTAGATCAAGTTGAGGATATTTAATCATGGCAAATGAACGTGCAGTATTAGCCGGTGGGTGTTTTTGGGGGATGCAGGATCTTATTCGTAAACGTCCTGGTGTCACTTCCACTCGTGTGGGTTATACAGGCGGTGAAGTAGCGAACGCCACTTACCGCAATCATGGTAACCACGCCGAAGGTATTGAAATATTATTCAATAATGAGATCGTCAGTTATCGACAAATTCTAGAATTTTTCTTTCAAATTCATGATCCGAGTACTGAAAATAGACAAGGTAACGATACCGGTGCATCCTATCGTTCGGCTATTTATTATGTGTCTGATGAGCAACGAGCAGAAGCCGTAAGAACCATTGCGGACGTAGATGCTTGTGGATTATGGCCAGGCAAAGTAGTGACCGAAGTTGAGCCTGTTAGCGATTTTTGGGAAGCGGAAGTTGAACATCAAGACTACTTAGAAACCCGCCCCAACGGCTACACCTGTCATTTTGCTAGACCTGACTGGAAACTACCTGCTGTTTCGTGAGATTTCGTTAACCATTCAAACCTTCCTAATATGACAACTGCCCCAACTAAGATGGTTTAAGGGGTGGGTGTCACTGATGTACTCTGTGTGTTGACATCACTTATTGGCATAACTAAGTGGATCCCCGTAAAGAAAGCTTAGGAATGAGCTCCACTTTACACCCCAAATCACTATACATTTCTAACAACAATTCACTCTGCATTTCTACAAACAATTCAGAGTAACTATCGATGATCAGGCTACACAATATGCGTTAACAAAAAAGGTTTGGGGAATTGACAGCGCTTATGGATGAGTAAAAAGTGAGTGAGTAAATAATGCATATCTAATTTTTCATTTTTACCCTTTTGTCATGATTTTAATCAAACCTAACCGCTCTCTTTCCTCATTCTAGTATTTAAGTATTGTTAATATTAATCCAGTTATCCTGTCCTCAATAATCCTAAACTAACCACTTGTATGATGTTACAGTTATGCTAAATTTTTATCAAAAATCGGATCCCTTCAATGATGCGCTTCCTGAAAATCTTCATTATGATACTTGTTATGGTCACGGTCGCCGCTGTCTGGTATATGCATAGCAAACAACCTCTGCGCAATGGTGAGGTAAGCCTTGCCAATCTGCAAGCACCGGTTAATGTCCGTTATGACGAACGAGGCGTACCCCATATTCAAGCGAAAAACGAAGCAGATATGTATCGCACTCTTGGCTATGTTCATGCCCAAGACCGTTTGTTTCAGATGGAAATGGTGCGCCGTTTGGCGCGAGGTGAATTAGCCGCTATATTGGGTCCAAAACTACTCAACAGTGACCGTTTATTTCGTACGCTAGGCATTCGCGCACATGCCGATGCTTATGTAGCAAAGATGGACCCTAATACCCCTGCAAATAAAGCCTTGATGGCTTATTTAGATGGTATCAACCAATACCAAAATTCTCACCCCGCCCCGTTGGAATTTGATATTCTGGGCATTACAAAACGCCCATTCACGGCTGAGGACACCCTCAGTGTTGGCGGTTATATGGCTTACAGTTTTGCCGCCGCTTTTCGCACCGAGCCGGTGCTGACTTATGTACGCGATCAGCTTGGAGTTGAATACCTTGATGTGTTTGATTTAGCATGGCACACCGAGGGTGTTGTACCTGAGGCCATGACAGCTGAAGATTGGCGTGATCTTCAACGCATTGCCAATATCAGCCAACAAGCACTCACAGACAGCGGTTTAGCGTTATTTGAAGGTAGCAACGCCTGGGCAGTATCTGGTAGTCGCACCGCAAGTGGTAAGCCGCTGTTGGCAGGTGACCCTCACATTGGTTTTGCCGTTCCCTCAGTCTGGTACGAAGCACATTTGTCTTACCCTGGATTTGAGCTTTATGGCCACCATCAAGCACTTAATCCAGTCGCAAGCCTTGGGCACAACTTAGACTTTGGCTGGAGCATTACGATGTTTCAAAACGATGACATAGATCTCATTGCCGAGACAGTCAATCCAGATAACGCAGATCAAGTTTGGTATCAGGGTCAATGGGTAGAGCTACAAAGTCGCACTGAAAAAATTGAGATCAAAGGCGAGGATCCGATCACATTAACCCTGCGCCGTTCGCCTCACGGCCCTATCATCAACGATGCCCTTGGTGAGCATTCAGGTACAACACCTATCGCTATGTGGTGGGCTTTTCTTGAAACAAAGAACCCCATTCTTGATGCATTTTATCAACTCAACCGTGCTGATACCTTGGCAAAAGCCCGTGCAGCCAGTGAAAAAATTCATGCGCCAGGACTCAACATAGTCTGGGCCAATGCCAGTGGAGATATTGGTTGGTGGGCGGCAGCTAAACTGCCTTTACGTCCTAGCGGAGTCGAGCCTACGTTTATCCTCGACGGAAGCAGTTCTGAGGCAGATAAACTGGGGTTTGTGCCTTTTACTGATAACCCCCAAGAAGAAAACCCAGCTCGCGGCTACATCGTTTCGGCTAATTACCAGCCCCTTCCTGACAGCGGTATCAAGGTACCGGGTTATTACAATTTGCCCGCTCGCGGTATTCGACTTGATCAGCGTTTAGCCAACAATACTGTGAAGTGGAACTTGCAAAATAGTCAGGCACTGCAACTGGATACAGGCAGCGGCTATGCAAAGCGCTTACTTAAGCCACTATTACCTATCATACAGGCAACCGCTAGCGACGATGAACAAGAGCTAGTGAACTTACTCAGTAAGTGGAATGGGGAACATAATCTTGATGACATCGCTCCCACGATTTTTAACCAGTTAGTTTACCAACTTTCCTATGAGGCTATGCGTGACGAGATGGGTGACGATTTCTTTGGCACGTTAATTCGTACTCGAGTAATCGACTTTGCTTTACCTCGCTTGGCAAATAAACCCGATTCGCCATGGTGGGATAATCGAGAGACGGCCGTCACCGAAGATCGCACCACAATAGTCACAGTTGCATGGCAGGAAAGCCTAAAACACCTACGTAACACTCTGGGTGCTAATACAGCCGACTGGCAATGGGGTAGTGCCCATACGCTGACACATAAACACCCATTGGGCCAACTAAAAATCCTGGATAAATTGTTTAACGTCGGTCAGTTTGCCGCTCCTGGTGGTCACGAAACCCCTAACAACCTGTCACATAAAATGGGTCCTGCACCTTGGCCAGTGGCATACGGCCCTTCTACCCGTAGACTCATCGATTTTGCCGACCCTAGCCACTCACTGGGTATCAATCCTGTTGGGCAAAGTGGGGTATTGTTTGATCAGCATTATCAAGACCAAACCCAGTTGTATATTAATGGCCAGTACATAATGCAGCACTTTAGCGAAGCCGATGTCACAGCCAACACCAAAAGTACTCTGCGACTGGTGCCGGTCAAGTAAAAATAAAGGCGTTATACATAATTTGAGAATAGTGAAAACGTAAAACCCGGTTCCATCAAGGCTGTGAATGATCTTCACAATGGTTTTGCACATTAATTTGTGCATTGGGTGTATCGTTTCCAGGATACACCCAGCTTATTTTTAGCTTAAGGGTAACGCTAAGCTAAAAGCATCAATATGAGCACAATAATTTAAACCCTGATAAAAACTCACTTTACAGACACGATGGATAACATTGAAAATCGATACCTGTGGCCATAAACACTTCCGTATACTTCATCGGTCAATTGGCGACTACACAATTTATACTGGTTCTGGTTCTGCTGGTTCTGGGCCTTCATCTTCGCTTTCATGTTCTTCTTCATCATCTTCACCTAACAAGCTTTCGCTGGAGGCATCATAATTAAAAGCTCCCAAAAAGGTGGTGAATTCATCTTCAGTAACACCACTTTGTTTGACACTGTATTCCTGTTCAAAAAGTAAAATTATCCAGGTTACTTGCTCCATCTTATTTTTTTTCGCTTTACTCATCAAATTAACGATAAAAGAACTAGAGCAAGAACACCCACCCGCTGCTTCATGAATATCGATAGTACCCGTATGGGCACCATTAGTTTCCATCTGCTGTGGTGAAAAATAGCGAATTTTGTAGTTGTCTGACCAACAGTTTCTTGCCCGCGTACCTTTTTTGAAAAAGGTTTCCTCAAAATAATCATCAGGTATATCAGCGTAAGGATGTTGTGACGCCCAAACGGACACTTTGCCCTTTGTAGTAAAAAGTAACCCTTTTTCAGGAATGGATTTATTGTCTTCGTTCATGGGGAAAATGACTGCCAGTGACTAGGTATTAGCATATTCTATTATAGTGGTAAGGGAATAGCGAAAAAGAGGTCGCTTTGATAAAACTAGAAATGCATTATGGAGCTTATCTTTTTGGGATATGAGGGTAACCAATTAACACTTTGGCCAGGACATGAGGCATTCATTATTATAATTTTAGAGAAGTATATAAGCATCAGAGCTGAGTCTATGTCATTTAAGAGGTAGTTATCTCAGTATTGTGTTTATCTAAAATGGCTTGTAGCTCGCCTGAAGCTTTTATTTGTTTGATTGCCTTATTTATCAAAGTTAAGAAGCCTTAATTCGTCGTTAAACCGCTATTTTGAATGCTACCAGAATTTATAAGTAAGCTGGAAGAAATTCAGTTGTTCACAATATGCATTTCATGGGCAATGATTGGTTAGAAAGCTTCGTGACTTATTTAGAAACGCAACAAAGCTTGCACTAAAACATAAAAGGGAAAAACATGTGGGGGTGAATTTTCGGTTAGCTAACGGTAAAAAATATGGCAAAGCCTCTCACTTTTATAAAGATTTAGGCTTTTTCATATAGCCAGCGTGAGGGGTATACAAGGTAAGGTGCTTATGTAAAATTCACTATACATTAAAATAATTCACTGCAAAAAAAAGGCAAACACAGCACATAAAAGCACACTAGCTGCTAAACAGTTAGACTGATATCTAAATGCTCCATAAATATTGCAAGCCGACGTAAGCCCTCTTCGAGTTCAGATTCTGCAGAGGCAAATGACAAACGCACATACTGGTCGCCTTGGTATTCACCAAAATCATTGCCTGGTGTAAGCGCAACATGAGCTTCTTGCAATACTCGTTCACAAAAGGTCATAGCCGAGAGTCCAGTGGGACTCACATCGATGTAAACATAAAAAGCACCGTCAGGGGAAACCGGCACATGCAAACCACATTTTTGTAATCCAGTCAGCACCAGGGTTTTTCGTGTAATTAGCGTTGCCCGTCGTAACTCGCACACAGCAATAGAGCTTGGGGTAAAACATTGTAAAGCGGCTTTTTGCGCTAAAGTCGACGGACAAATATAATAATTCTGCGCCAATCTTTCCATGACTTCGACTGCACGCTCAGGCACCACACACCAACCTAATCGCCAACCTGTCATACCAAAATATTTAGAAAAACTATTAATCACTAAGGCCTCATCATCGAATGACAATACACTCATTGGCTGTGAATCGGCAGAGCCATGGTGCAAGTTAAGATAAATCTCATCAACAATGCGCCATGCCCCTTTGCTACGAGCAAATTGGCACATTGCGGCTAGTTCATCTGCCGCTATGGCGGTTCCTGTGGGATTAGAGGGAGTGGCTAACATTAAGCCGCGCGTGCCTGCCTGCCAGTGTTGTTCAAGCAACGCCATATTCAATTGAAAGTGCGAATCTGCTTGGGTCGGCACCAATTGCACCTTGCCACCAAAACTTTTTATAAATTGTTTATTACAGGGGTAAGACGGATCAGCCATGATCACCTTGTCACCTTCATCCACAAAGGCGGCCGACAGTAGCAATAAGGCTGCAGATGCCCCTGCTGTGACAACAATACGCTGTGGATCGATTTCAATTTGGTGGCTTGTTTGATAAAAGCCAGCAATAGCAGCACGTAATTCGGGTAATCCTAATGCCGAGGTGTATGGCAGAGGCGCATTGATCGCAAGGTCTTGCATGGCAAGTAACACGTCAGGCGGCGCACCAAAATCAGGCTCACCTATATTCAATTTAACAACGTGCTTGCCTTGGGCTTCCAAACGGGCTGCTTTTTCACCAAAGGCCATAGCAAAAAAGGGGGAAATGGCTTGCGCACGTTGTGAATATTTCAAATGATACTACTCAACTTTCTGGAAAATAGTGAAAACGAATACTTACTATTTTGCCATCTGTAGAGGTGTAAAACACCTTTTAAATACTTTGGAGATTTACATCAAATTAACGAAGGCATGCATTACCTAAAATACAAATAACCCAAATGAATTGAGCTGGCTTTGTCATTATCAAGATGCCAATAACCTCAGCGTAGTGTGTTAAATAACAAAACCATGACCTAGGGTAATTTATACTTTCCAATCCGATCATTATGCAAACTGCCCAAATACAGATAACCATCATGTTCACGAGCAGAAGTTATTTCCTTTAAATGCTGACCCGTGGGCTCATGTAAACTTTGGGTGATTTGGCCTTGTTCATTCAAAGCCAAAACTAAACCGTAAGGCTGGGGTTTAGGCCATAAAGCCTTGGGCAATTTGGACATTTGAGTTTTTAGAAAAGGAAAAGCATGGAGTGTATCCAACACGTTATTTCGAACCGTAAACAGAGCTAACCAAAATGTGCCTTGACCATTACTGGAAATGTTATCGGGAAATCCTGGTAAATTATCAATGAAGATATCTTGCGTGCCTGCTTGGGGTCCCCTGAGCCAATATCTGACAATCCTGTAGCGATAAGTCTCATTCACTAAGAGAAAGTCTTCTTCTTGAGATAGAGCGACCCCATTTGCAAAATAAAGCTCGCTCAATAACACCTTAATCTGACCATTATCCGGATGATAACTAAGAAGTCTGCCATAAGGTTTTGATTCTAAAAGATCATAAAGATGTTCGCTATGACCGTATTTGGAGCTCGCATCTGTAAAATAAATAGTTCCATCACTGGCAATATCTAACGCATCGGTTAACTTAAAGGGGAGGTTATCTGCTGACGCAGCCAGCACAGTTATTTTTCCTTGAGGATTAATCGACAGTAGCCCTTTATCCGCATCGCAGACAATCAAATTCTCATTTTTATCAAATTGCATACCCAAAGGACGACCATAGGTTTCAGCAAAAACATCCAGCTTGCCATCTGACGTTAGCACCATAATCTTGCCGTCTTGTGTGCCCCCATAGACTCGGCCTTGGCTGTCCACCGCCACCTCTTCTGGTCCATCGATTTCACCTAGGGCTAAAAGTTCTGCTTTCTGTAACAGCTTATTTGCTGTCAATACGCCGGAAAGTTCAAGAGGCGGAGAAGGTGCATAAGCTACTGGCGAAATAGGCGCGGAGATGAAAACAACCATGAGAATTAAAATGCCTAGTGTTCCGATTAGGCCAAGAATCAATTTATTCATACCTTCTCCATTCTTTTTACAATTAGGTGTACACAATTTTAAGAATACTGTTGATAAAATAATTTTATTGATCAAATCGCCGTGACGACGAAGTTGTTAGTAGGGCTTTCGCTTCATTCATATAATATTCATAGTAAGACAACTAAATGGCTGATACTAAAAGTAATAGCATAACCCAATTCTTGAAAAAACCTGAGCGTATAAAAAAAGTAGTGAGAGGTGTTTTTATACTGATATATATACGGATAGATATACGGGTAATGTCTTGTTTGCATGACAGCCTCGTCGTTTCAACGAGCTGCGTGGCCTATTTTGCTCTGTACCAAAGTAAAAAGTCCGCAACATACTGTCATGTTGGGAAACACTTGACCGCTCTAGATTCACTCTTGAACCTCTGTTTTCAAGCTCCTTCTAGCGTAATAGACGGTGCAAATTGTTCCAGACAATTTGTGTGAAATACATCCCTGTATTTCATCGCTTCGCAACCATGCTATAAGACGCATGTTCCTCCTAAGTGGCAATAGCAACATAGGGCAGCTTTAGCTAGCCTTCAAATAATGTGAACTACATAAATACTATGAATAAATTTGTTCTAAAAATTTGTCTAACCACCAAATACAAAAAAGCCCCGCTAAATTTATCAGCGGGGCTTTTTTGTATTTGGCGGAGAGCGAGAGATTCGAACTCTCGTTAGGTTTAACCCTAAACACACTTTCCAGGCGTGCGCCTTAAGCCACTCAGCCAGCTCTCCAAAACTTTTAAAATCTTAGCCTATTTACTTCAGTTAATTTTATTTAACTTGGTGCTTGGCCTGCACCTTGGTTTTTCTCCTTTGCAGCCTGTTAGCGCTTGGCGATTTAAGTCGCTCCCACAAAAGAGGCGCGTATGTTAGGTAAATCCGCTTGGCTGCGCAAGTAATAACTGCACCCAAACAGTTGATGTGGTGATTTATTGGTCATATACCCGCGAATGCCACAAAAAATACAGCTAACTGAAAATAATTAGCCTATTTATTATGGCAAGACTATCTTGCCGTTGATCACCATGATGCAGTCCATACCGGCATTTTGGGCGGCTTGACGGCCTACTTCAGTGTCTTCAAACACCACGCACTCATGTGGCTGTAAGCCCATATTTGTGGCTACGGTAACAAAAGTTTCACCGTGGGGTTTGCCGTGAGTGACATCAGAAGCAGTAACAACGGTGTCAAGACGTGCTAACAAGCCGGTATCGCTTAGCATTTGAATTGCGTTATTTCGCTCCGCGCCAGTACCGACTCCCATTTTAAGTTTACCTTGGTAAGTAAGCATTACTTGGTATGTATCGTCGACAATGCTTGGCTTATCTTTAAGATCGAGAAACGCTAAGCGTTTTGTTTCGCTGACTTCGTCTAAGTCATGGCTCAAACTATGTTTTTCATTGAGGTGTTTAACAATGTCTCTGGTGGGCACGCCGCCAAGGTTATGTATGTATTGTGAATCAAAAGGATAAGCATATTTTTCGCAGGTTTTTCGCCAAGCTATGCCGTGTGCACTCATTGAGTCTATTAAGGTTCCGTCCATATCAAACACTATCCCTTTGTAGTGACTTAAATCTGGCATTACACACGCTCCTAATTATTAAAATACTACAAATATATGTGGGATATAAAGATAAAACCCAGCTATAGCTGGCTTTTATCTGACTAATTGATGTACTACACAAGCCAAAACAATGGCACTAGGCATTACCCGTCACTTTCATTTTTAATTCAGCTGAAAAATCAAGCATACGGTTTAAAGGCACTAAGGCACGTTGACGCATGGCGTCATCAACAAAAATTTCATGACCTTTGCTATCTGTTAATGATTGGTGGATAGCGTGTAGGCCGTTCATGGCCATCCATGGGCAGTGGGCGCAGCTTTTGCAAGTGGCACCGTTGCCGCCTGTTGGGGCTTCTAACAATATTTTACCTGGTGCGGCTTGTTGCATTTTGTAAAAAATACCACGATCGGTGGCCACAATAAAATGGCTATTGGGCAAGGTTTTTGCTGCATTGATCAACTGAGTGGTTGAACCAACAGCATCAGCCAAAGCGACCACACTGGCAGGTGATTCTGGATGCACTAAAACTGCAGCATCAGGATAAAGGTGCTTCATGTCTAACAGCGCATGAGCTGAAAACTCGTCGTGAACGATACATTCACCTTGCCACATCAACATATCTGCGCCGGTCTGCTTAGCAATATATGCACCTAAATGGCGATCCGGAGCCCAAATGATTTTCTCACCTAATGCGTCTAGATGCTCAACGATTTCTAAGGCAATACTTGAAGTGACTACCCAATCAGCACGGGCTTTTACCGCAGCTGAAGTATTGGCATACACCACGACTTTGTGATCGGGATGGGCATCACAAAAACTTGAAAATTGATCCTCAGGACAGCCAATATCAAGTGAGCACGTCGCTTCTAAGGTAGGCATTAATACTGTTTTTTCAGGACTGAGAATTTTAGCTGTTTCGCCCATAAATTTTACGCCAGCCACAATCAAAGTGTCGGCTTCGCAGTCACGTCCAAACCTTGCCATCTCTAATGAATCAGAAATACACCCACCGGTTTCTTCGGCTAAGGCTTGGATTTCAGGATCAGTGTAATAATGCGCCACTAATACGGCATTATTTTTTTTAAGCAGTATTTTGATTTCCTGAACGTATTGTTGCTGTTGCAGTTGATTCAATGCAACGGGCTTGGCCGGAAAAGGGTACGCAATGGTTTTTACAGAAAATAACTCAGACATATTTTTATGAGGACTAATGGTACTGATAAGACGTCTAAGTATTATACTCATAAGTCATGCAATTAACATATTAACGAGTTAAAGAATATTGACCTAATTTGTAGAAGAAGATAAATACTGCTGGTATCTGGCTCGCCAAAATTGGCTTTCTGATAGGTTATCAGACTGCTCATACAACTGAGCAAAATTAATATGAGCCGATGGTTGATTTGGTGTAATTTGAAGTTGCCTTTGCCATGCCATTAAATAGCTAAATGGAATAAAGCCGGTATCGTGATATTCCATAAACGTGAGCTGCTTAGACGCTTTAAACGCTTGGGTAGAATGATTATCGCAAGTCCTAGCAGTAAATATGTCAGTATTATTTTTCAGACCTATTGACTGCCAATATTGTCGATCCGCTTTTAATTTTTTTGCCTGTTGAAACACTATGTTAGGTGCGTCGACTCCAGCACATACGCGCTTTGCAAGTGATTGACTGAGTGGGTATTCATCTATAAAACCTGAGAAGTGGGCTAACTCGTGAATAAACACATCGTAGGTGTCTTGGCGATCAAGAAACATCACACCGTTGTGAACGTTGGCTTTGCCTTTATTGGCAAACATCACTAAATGCGTAAAAGGTAAGCGTTTTAACTTCTCAGCCAGTGACAATAATTGACAGCCTAATCGGCCACTTTGGTGCCAATTTTCTTCGCAGGCAATATCAATGGGATCAAACCAAGTCATGTCATAGATACAAATAGGCAATGACTTTAAGCGTGGGTCCTGGGCAAAACGTGACCTAAAACTTTCAGCTTGCACTAAGGATTCTAGATCTGCTGTCACAAACAATAGTTTTTGTTTACAGTTACTGGGCAAAGTGGATAGCTGCTGCATAAATTCAGAATTTTGATTTTTATTAAAAGCAGCGGTGTGATACTGATACAACTTAGTTAAAGATTGCAGATCCTCATTCATTTTTTTTGACCCAAGTAATGAAAATACCTGTGCCGACTGTTGGTACTTTTTATCCCGCCAAAGTGCTAGGCCTGTGGCAAGTTGTTGTTCAGCCAGTTGATTAGATAATGGTTTCGAAGAAAGATGATTTTGTTGTGAAGGGGAGATATCCACAGAATAGTGATTAACCAAAAGCCAAACAGGGACCAGCACACAAACTAAGGCTATTCCCCATTTGGTAAATACAGTCATTTTTATTGGGTTTGTATCTCTTTTGTGGCGCTTTTATTGGCTTCATCACGCAATAAATTAAGCTCTAGTCGAGCGTATCGGTGTTCAACGTACTCGAATACATTAGTGCTTAATGCGAGTTTAAAATAGTTTGACGCCACACCTGTGTTGCCTCTTGCAGAGTGGTATTTACCTAAATAAAAATAGGCTTCACATAATCTGTCAGTCAATTGTTGTTGGCTGGTTACACCACTAATCAATGAGTTTAACAGTTCACTTTCGGTTGTTTTTTCGAGATACAGATCTACTAACTGTGTAGCCCAGTTGTTTTCATCTAAATTTTGACGTTGCTGAGTTAACTCAAGCATCGCTTTTGATTTATCTATTTCGCTGGAAGCGAGATAGCTCCAAAGGGCGCGATAAGGATCTGCTGCATTTCTGTTATAAAACGTACCAAAATCACGCACCGCCAAATCGGGGCGCCCACCGTAATATAAGGCAATACCACGGTTTAAAAATGCAAACTCCATATCTGGGTTAATATCTAAGGTAGCATCAAAGGCTTCGTAAGCTTGGATGAAATTCATTTGCTGGGTGTAATGTACCCCCATAGAATTGTAAGCTTCAGCCAAATCAGGTTTTAATCTAATGGCCTGATTAAAATCATATTGTGCCAACCCAGACAAACCGACACTGTCATATAAAGTACCACGCTGATGCAACAGTTGTGCTCTTTGCTCATCCTCTAAATCGGTATTAGCCAAAATATGGCTATAACGAGCAATGGCTAATTGTGAGCGCGGATTCATTGGAGCAGGTTCGGCCAATAACAAGTTGCCCATTTGTCTGTTGTCTTGCATTGAGCCGCTGTTGTTTGCACAACCAATTAATAATGCGCTGAATAAAATGATGATACTGTAATGTTTATGCATAATGAGTAGAGAATTTTTACCTGAAAATAGATTATTTGTATGACTCTAAATTTGAGCCTAGGTTTCACTACAACCCTTTAAAATCGTGAATAAACAATAAGAATTGATTTTCCTAGAATCGCTTATTTCCCTGTAAAAGTAAAGTTGCCCCAGTACCTGTTGTGTTAAAACATGAATTAGACTTGAATCTCACGCCTGAAATAAAGCAAACTATGGGTCGAGTTCAATTTAAAGTCTGATTTTTATGGCACTTGACCTAACCGCCGAACACAAAACACTTTTGGCGCTAGCCATTAACGCACAAAAAAATGCCTACGCGCCTTATTCAAATTTTCACGTGGGCGCCGCTATTCTTGATGAGAATGCACAACACCATGTCAGCTGCAATGTTGAAAATGCCGCTTACCCCCTAGGTCAGTGTGCTGAAGCAGGCGCTATTTCCGCCATGATTGCTTCGGGTAGTAAGCAGATTAAACACATTCTAATCGCCAGTCCAAATGATAACTTTTGCCCACCTTGCGGCGGTTGTCGACAAAAAATTGCTGAGTTTGCAAATGCCCAGACTGAGGTACATTTGGCTACCCAAAATGGTCAGCTTAAAACAGTGAAGTTCACAGACTTACTGCCTTTGGCATTTGGGTTTGATAAAAAATAGAAGGAGTTCACTTAGGGATTTCATTCCTCAATCCAGATTATTGGATGAACTAGTAAATTTCACAAAAAAGCCGCTATCTAAAGCGGCTTTTTAATCCGTTAAGACCCAATTTTCAACGACATAGGTTTAAACGGTAAGTCTCTATAACGTTTTCCCGAGGCGGCAAATACTGCATTAGCTTATGTAGCAGCAAATGGCCCTAGACCTAGTTCACCTAAACCTGTGGGTTTAAAATCATTTTTGACGAAGTACACATCAACTCGGGGCATTTCGTTGAGCATCACTTTTTGCCAGCGAATGAGCATCCTGATATACCTCAATATCTGGGGCAATACCGATAATTCTACCAGACCATCCAAGGGATGAGCCCCACTTAACTTACTCACGTTTAATTGACAAAACCCAAGGAAAATAATCACCAGAGACAGTGCTTTTACTGCCACAATTGGCTAATTTTTGCTTAATCACATCAAATTTACTGGCGAATACAGCTACTCCTAAACTGGAGGGTCCCATCTAAGGATCACTGTTTCGTAATAATCCTTTAGCTGGCAATGTGATTAGGCGTTATGTTTGCAGCGCTTGTCGTGCTGCAAACGCGGCCTTTTGTTCTGGAGTAGCCGCTAACTGATGATGGTCCTTCCATTCATTAAAGGGCATCCCATACACTGCTTCACGTGCTTGATCGTAATCTATCTCAACACCTTGCTCTTTTGCGCCAGCCATATACCACTTTGATAAACAATTACGGCAAAAATCAGCAAGGATCATCAAGTCAATATTTTGCACATCTTTGTTTTCATCAAGATGCTTTAATAATTGTCTAAAAGCGGAAGCTTCGGCAGCGAGTTTTTGTTGTTCGTTCATGTAATACCTGTTTGGGTTGCTTTGTTATGGGATTAATTTTTACGTGGATCGGTGGCAGTCACTTCAATGCGTTGGCTATTATCATCATGGAATGCCAATAAGTTGGTTAAGCCCTGCATGTTATGCAAATTCCTAAACTCTATCCAATCAATTAAACAATATAGACATATGGCAGGGTAGTTCCAACTGGTAAACTGCTGGTTCACCACCATCTGATTTAAGTGCACTAATACCGCGTTAACTCTCTCTTTTTGTAATTTAAAAAACAATTTATCTTCGTCAGCCTGAATATCTGAATTGGATAAAATAAACATTTGTACTAAAGAGTCGTTGGCTGAATCAATGATAGTTAATTGGTTTTCTTGCTCCCAACTCAGTAACGGATCATCAAACTTATCCGTTAAATAACGATAGATGATCCTTGAATCAAAAATGATCTGCGCAGTTTCATCAGTACCATCCTCTAGCATAGGTATTTTCATAGTAGGATTTTTAGTCGCTAGTACATGTCTATCTTGCTCTACAAAGATCTGCAAATTGACAAATTCATGTTCAGTGTTCGCCAACCATATACGTAAACGGCGAACATAGGGAGAAGTCGTAGAACCGTATAATTTCAACATTAAATACTCCAAAATAATCAATTTCTAACATTGGTTTAGATACTAGAGTGAACTGCACTATGCAGCAAATATAATAGCTTATTAACTGCATTCAGCGACTCTTTATCACAACCTTAGGCAGTTCCACACTCAGTATATATAAAAATGTAAAGCGGACTTAGATGGCAATAAAAAGGACCCTTCGACTAGTACAAGTTACCAAGTATGAAACAGATATCGGACGTTTAATGTTACCCCTTCATCTGTAAAAAAATATTAGGATGTCCCTTTGGGATTAAGATATAAAGACCATTTTATCAATCCCTTAGCCCACATTAACGACCCAAGCAGCGGCAACACCATTACTCTGCCGCAGTCAGTGAGGGATTAACTGATGGCATTCAAATATGAAATAGTATTTAAAATAGTATTTGAAATAGTCGATGATAGAAGCTTTTCTACATTTCAAATTGCAAGATCCCCTCCACCGAACGCCATCTTTTTGTCACTTTTGGGTAGGGTTATCTAATATACATTCCCCATTAACACCCAGAAAATATTTATCAACAAGGATGAGCTTAATGTGGAAGGTAGTTAGCCCTAGATGGCCCACCAAACAAGTATGCCCGATACTGAGCCAGTTATTTCTGCCTCGCCATATCTTGACAAGGTATTCTTCGGCCATTGGCATTTAGGCTTGACTCAAGCAACGGTTACTGGTGCTATGTTGTCAGCTTTTGCTACCGGTGATGATTTTCCGGTTTGCGGGCATTTTAAAATCGACTGCTCTTTATAATAAAAAAATAATGAACTTGCCGATCGTAAATAAACGAACATAAAAAAGAATAATACCATGCAAAAAAGTTTTCCAAATTATCGGTTGAAAAGTGGATGGAATGCGCTATTACCTGCCCGTGATGTGCAGCCAGCGTTGTTCGGCAAGCTTGCGGCAGATGTGGTTATCATAGGGGCTGGTTTTACCGGTCTGGCCTGTGCGCGACGTTGGCAGCAAATTTCTCCAGATGCTCGGGTTGTGGTTATTGACGCCAGTGAAATTGGTGAGGGGAACCCAGGGCGAAATTCCGGTTTTTTGCTGGATGTTGCCTTAGCTGAAGATGCTAAACCAGATAACATGCAGCGGATGTTGGAGTGTAATCGGCTGACTCAAGAGGCCATGCAATCTATTGTGCGTGATGTAGAAGCGTCTGGACAGGCAGTTGACTTACAACGTGCGGGTACCTATCGGGCAGCGGCTAGTGACGCGGGTGTTAAGTCGCTGGAAAACTACAAATTATTTCTCGAAGGTGCTGGATTACCTTATCGGCAACTGGATCAGGCCGACCTAGAGACCGAGCTGGGAACCCCTTTTTTTAGGTCTGGCTTGTTTTCACCGGATTGCTACCTTGCCCAGCCAGCGTCTGTTATTCGGGCGATACACCAACAGTTGCCAGACTCTGTGTCAGTTTATGAGAATACGCCAGCATTGGAAATCAACAAAACAGGAATCAACTGGGTGGTGAATACACCACAAGGCGAATTGACCTGTTCACAGTTAGTCTTAGCCAATAACTCCTTCGCAAAAAATCTGGGCATTAATCGTTCGCGTCTGGTTGGTGTGTATACCTATGCGGGGTTAACGCCCAGATTAAATGACTCTATGCTTGAAACTCTTGGTAGCAACCCTAACTGGGGCTTATTGCCTGCGCACCGGCTTGGCAGCACGTTGCGGCGCACGGCGGATGGCAGGCTATTAGTTAGGTCACTGCACAGCTATGAGCAAGAAATTACAGGTCAAAAAATTCGCCACGAACTACAGGATCGGATGTGGCGCCGTTTTCCCCAGCTTAGAGGTCAAGATTTCGAACATGTCTGGGGTGGTGCTGTAGGGGTTACCTACAATGGTGCCCCGGTTTGGGGTCAACAGAGCCCTGGACTCTTCGCTTCCACAGGTTGTAATGGTGGGGGCACAGTCAAAGGCACTATGTTAGGTGCTACCCTAGCGGATCTTGCCCATGGGAAAGCTGTGCCTGATATTGCCTCGCTATTTGGTTCGCCATCGTGGATGCCACCAGATCCCTTGCGCAGTATTGGCTTTCATTTGACTGCAGCCCTAGAAAGTTGGCAGGGCAGACAAGAGCAATAGCTAAACCTCTCAGTGGGATACTTCTGCTGTTACATACACGTTAGTTTTAAATGGGATAGATTATGGAAGTTACAGACTATATTGGTCCTCTGTCATTAGTGCCTGCCGCTGTTGCAGTTATATTAGCTTTTACTACTCGCAATACCGTGTTTTCGTTAGCAGTAGCCTGTCTTGTAGGCGTACTTGTCGCAGGCGAGGGTTTGTTGGGATTTCCCAAATTGTTAGTGGGAGCACTGGGTACCGAGAGCTTTTCGTGGATTTTATTGTTGGAGTTTTTCATCGGCATACTGCTTGCGTTTTTTCAGCGTACCGGTGCGATAGCCAATTTTTCCCAATTTATTGAACGCAGGAAGATGAATCGAAAGCGTGTCCAATTAATATCATGGTTTATGGGGATGTTTGTTTATTTCAGTGATTATTTCAGCCCGCTATTTGTGGGGTCTACCATGCGTGGTCTATCGGATCGCTACAAAATCTCTCGAGAAAAGCTGGCTTATATTTGCGACTCTACTTCTGCCCCAATCAGCATTCTGGTACCTTTTACGGGGTGGGCGGTCTTCGTTGCAGGCCTCACAATAGGCATGGGGCCAGTTGCTGATGCAGGTGACGGCATGATGTTTTTCATGGCTGCCATCCCTTTCAATATTTACCCAATACTCACCGTTATTATGGTGGGTCTGATAGCGTCAGGCACAATACCAGATTTTGGTCCGATGAAAACAGCTGAGCGTCGTGCCATGGAAGAGGGCAAGCCAGTGCGCGATGGCGGGCAGCCCCTTATGGCCGATGAGCTGACAGGCATCAAACCGATAGAGGGGATCCGCACCAGTCTTTTTTGGAATTTTGTGTTGCCCGTGTTTCTGGTCATTGGTTTCGCATTAGTTTCTGTCATATTGACTTCCAGTGCTAAACCTCTGGAGGCTTTTATGTTGGCAGTCTTTGTCTTGGCGATCATTATGCGTATCCAGGGTGTGCCTCTGGAAGAGATCACATCCACGGCGATGTCGGGCATTAAGGGCATTATGCCCGCGGTGGTGATCCTCGCTTTTGCCTATGCCCTAAACGATCTTTCTGCTGCACTCAATACTGCGGATTATATAGTTTCGGTTACTGAAGCATGGTTAACCCCTTCAGTGTTACCGGTACTGGTATTTGTTATTTCTGCACTTGTGGCCTTTTCCACAGGCAGTTCATGGGGTACCTACGCTATTATGATCCCCATATCAGTGCCGCTGGCGTTTAGTTTTTCCTCAGACCAGCTTTCGACATTAGTCTACGCAACTTTGGCGGCAACCGCTGGCGGTGGCGTATTTGGGGACCACTGTTCCCCCTTGTCGGACACCTCAATCTTGGCATCCACTGGCGCCGCCTCGGATCATATCGATCACGTGAAGACTCAGCTCCCCTACTCGCTATTGGTGGGTGTGATAAGTGTACTGGCTTATCTTTGGTTGGGCATGAGTCTCTGAATAAGGTCGTGGATTTTTAATTTTTACACACTGCCCTGATGAACCTCTTTTCTAGCGCTATGGCAGGGGCCAAGGAAGTGAGCCAGCAGCCAATCTGTACTCTTATTTGGGTAGATAATTATTCTCTCTATGAAAATACAGATAAAAGTTGCTACCCTTATCGTGCGCCAGATAGAATGTTATGGTGATGACATGAATCATTTTTGATAAAAATTAAAAGGGAAATAAATGCAAATTTTTAAAACTCAAATTCCAATAAAAACTATTGTATCTGCAGCGGTAGGTCTTATTTTACTGATGGGGTCTATTTACACAGTAAATGAAGGTCATATAGGTATTGTTAAGCGCTTTAGTGAAGCTAAAGAACAGGTGAACCCGGGTCTTCATTTTAAAGTGCCGTTTATTGATAGCGTAGAAGAGATAGAAGTCAGGACACGCAAAAACGAAGAAAAAATGGCATCAAGCACAAAAGAACAAATGCCTGTTACCGTTAGCGTCTCGGTTAACTGGACGGTCGATAAAACAGCCGCATTAGAATTGTTTAGGCAATATGGTGGCCTCACACAATTTGAAAGTAGGATCCTAGATCCTAGATTCAGATCAGCAACCAAAGACGTAATACCACAATTTGATGCTGAAAAATTAATTCAAGACCGTGCCAGCGCTATCCAAGCCATTGAAGCGAATTTAATTGAAGAGATGAAAGACTTCCCTGTAACTGTTGACAACATTCAAATAGAAAACATTCAGCTACCAGCCAAATACCTCACATCGATTGAGACCAAGCAAACTGAAAAAAATCTAGCCGCAGCAGAAGAGCATAAATTGGCAAGGCAAAATCTTGAAGCTCAACGTGATGTCAATACCGCTAAAGCCAAAGCAGATGGTATTAAATTAGTGGCTATCGCAGAAGCTGAATCAATCAGAATCAAAGGCTTAGCAGAAGCTGAAGCCATTACAGCAAAAGCAAAAGCTTTAGGCGATAACCCACTAATTGTGAAACTAACTGAAGCTCAAAATTGGGATGGAAAATTACCCACCACAATATTAGGTGGTCAGAATATGCCTATTTTAGATATGCGCACGAAATAGTTAAATTACCCCGTACACTTTTCTGCGTCTATGCGTCAGTTAATTACGAAACCCTTTATATAGTTTGGTATGACTGAGACAGAAGAAATAGACATTAAGGAACACTTTGAAGTGATGTAAGTATAAGTGTCGATTGATCAAACCCACCTATCATTTTGATAGGTGGGTGAATTTAATGGGCGACCTTTTTCTATTAGTTATCCACTCATTGATATTAAAATATCCCACCTATAAATAACTAATACTTCTCTGTCAATGTCACAGCTAAATTGGATTGGATGACTACCTGAAGTGCGCACAAGAATATAGTCGAAGCCGATAATGTCTGAGTTATCTTTAATGCTTGTTCCAAATATCGGAGACTGCTGCCAATAGAACTTTCCTTGCTCACGCTGGGTATCAAGTCTTGCCAGTGAGATTGCATAAATTTGTCAAATATTTTCACCATGACTTTTTTTTTAAGCCGTGTTTTATTGATGTGAAGAAATTCATCTGCTTCTTGAATGCCTAATTTTATTAGCATTTCAATCTGATCAAAATATAACGAGATCTTTTGCTCAACATTCTGGATAAGTAGGTCTAAAGTCTACATCTTTTGCTATTGTTTTTTTATACTAAGAAAAGCTTCAAACTATGGGGCTGTGATCGATTTTTCGCTAACAACTTCGCAATTTTTAAGAGCAAGAACAGGAGTGTCACTAGGTGTGTTTGTATCTGACAAAGCGGAGGCAATTTAGGAAAATAGAATAGGTACGGCTGAGGCAATAAATACTTGTGAAGTGATGTTCATGGGTAAACCTTTTTGTTGGTGAATCCACTTACTAAGTCGAACACACCACTAAAAAAGTTGGATCGAGATAAAAATAAATAGGCAAATCAAAAACTATGAACATCAGCCTTGTATCTGCCTATCGTTTAATCAAAATATATTAATACTCAGCTTTGTTCGCAAAAGACACGTCTTCGTACCAATCATCCATATTGTCGTACATCTCGCCTTTCATAATATAGTACAAAGACTTATGGTAAATCTTAATGTCGTGAAACGGGTCTGTGGCTATTTTACTAAACCAGACTAATCCTGATTGCACCCCCATTAGTTTAAACAAATGCACAGTTCTGAAGACTATCGCGCCTAAACCCAACACTAACCATATCATCGCCATGTTATTCACAAACCCGCTGATGTCGCTGATGCCGCTGAAATCAGTGGGAGCAGTAAATATGCCAAAAAATGTGGGTTCAAAAAAAAGCACGATTGGGACTAATGCCCATATAGATAACAACACAACCTTACGTTGCAGGTTATACCCCACTTTGACGCTTTCTTTATAATTGTGAGTAGTCTTGTTAACTTCGTCATAAGTCTTAGGTTCAAAAAAGAAGTGTCCGGTTTGACGCAATACCATAGCCAACAACCATCCCACTAGAGCGGCGGCTGCAGGATAGTAAAACACCAGAATATAGCTTGTGATAAAACAACTGGCGCTGAGTAAGTGCAAAAATTGGTTAATCCTATTGTGGTGATAATAGCGGTGGTCATCCCAACGTTGCTTTTGTAGTTCTTCAAAAAAGGTCATGTTGTTACCTATTAGTGGTTAGTCAGTTAAAAATCTACGGTTTACTAGCACCGCGTTAGTGTTATGGAAAACTGGTTAGATGCCCGGTAAGCAGGGGTTGCCCCATTTTTATCAGCTTGCCCTTTTCAATGCCTTCGCAAAATTGATAGTTACTGGTGGCAAATAAGATAATTGTAGAGCCATGCTGGAAGTAGCCCATTTCATCACCTTTATTAAACTGGGCATCACAGGGAATATTATTTGGGCCTTGGTATTTTAAATCTAGGACCTGAGGTAAAAAGTTAAACTTCATGCTCGCCACTAGAATGGCGGCAACTGGCACTAATGTAATGCAGCTGGTTGGGTGATTGCTGTGCAATTCAACTACTGCTCGCTCGTTTTTACAGAACAGTTTTTCTATGCGTTTAAGCGCAACCGGATTAACGTTCCAAGTGTCACCCGATATGTAGGTAACCTTGCTAACAGAACAATCAACAGGTGCATGAAATCGATGGTACATACTAGATTTCAAACGTAAGGTTATATATTTACCATTTCGGTATTTATGATTCATATGTAAATACGGAATTAACTCACTGATATCATATGGAAAACCTTTAGCTTGAAAGACCTGTGTACCTTGGATATCACCATATTCACCAATAATTGCATCGCACGGGCTTATGACTCGCTCAGGGTGTTTGGCGATAGGTCTTACCCCGTCTTTCAACTCACGTGTAAAACAATCACCTAAACTCGTGAAATGTCGTTTTTTTGCATCTTGAAGCCTTAAGTCTTCGGCAAATAAAGACCATAGCCAGATTGAAAACTTAGTTAATAGTGGACTTTGTATTTGACTATACCAGCCCATAAAAAAGGTTAACCATCTTCTTGGAATGCGATTGGTTAACAAAAAATTAAGCTGCTCACGTTTAGATAAACTTTGCACACGGGTGGTCACGCTTAAGCCACCGTTCTTTGATTGTTGTACATAATAGGTAGCTCTAAACCCATGTCTTGCAAAAATTGCTGCATGATAGGTTCAGCCTGATATTCAGAGGCCCTTTGCAGGGATTTTTGCTGCATATTATGCTGTATGTCTGGATGTAAAAAATACTCAATGATTTTTGAGCTCATACCGGCAATATCATCCACCAAATAGCCATTTTTATTATGTTGGATAATGTCTTTAGGCCCTTTGCAGTTGTAAGCAACAGCAGGCATACCATGTACAAAGGCCTCTAAAATCACATTGCCAAAAGTGTCAAAACGTGATGGGAATACAAATAAATCCAAACCTAAATACAGGGCCGCTAGTTGCTTTTTGTTTTGCCAACCTAAAAATATGGCATCGGGTAATATTTGCTTAAGTTGCTCTTGAGCAGGGCCTGAACCCGCCACCACAATTCTAAGCTTAGGAATACGTTTTTTAGCCCGTTCAACAATTTCAGGTAGGTCCAAAATTCCTTTCTCTTTGCTTAACCTACAGGCAATAAACAACACCGGAGTATTATCATTTGCACCAGGAATAATGCTGGCTTTGCTGATTTTGTGCAGACCTACATCTCTTGGCTGGGTGTGGTGAGCAGTCAAAAACACCTTATCTTCTTTAAGTTGCATTTCGTGCCCTGTTAGCCAGTCTTTGTGTTCACTGTTAAGCACAAACACACCATCATATCGATTGTACAAGGCGCGCATTAAGCGTCTAACTCTGTCTCTTTCGTGTTGATTGAGGTCGGTGGTATGTTTAATGAAATCCACCCAATCGGTGTGCATAAAGAAGTAACTAGGCACGTTGAACATTTGTTGAATAAACAGTGATACCGATGCCATAGGCCCTTCTGTTGAACAAATAATTCTATCGTAACCGCCTGCATAAAAAATATTAGCGATTTCCATCAAGTCGGGTATGCGAATTTTTTGTTCACCATAACGATGCACTTCAAATTCAGTGATCGGGCGTACCACATGTAAATGTGAGTCAGACTTTGCATCTGCGTGACAGATCAAAAAATCGACTGGCAAGTCGGCTCGCTGAATTTCTTTGAGTTTGCCAGACAAGGACGAAGAGACGCCATTTTTGTCGAGTAACGTATCAGTCAGATATAGGGCACGGTTTGAATGCTGATTTTTGCCTACGTGCTGTGCGAATTGATTCAGTAGTTGACGATTTTGATACAACACTCGGGTTGATGCCAAGGTAGAGCCCGCCAAAATCAAACTGATTAGGATGGGGAAAGATAATTTATCTAATAACTTTTCAATTCGAATATTGCTCATATTATCTTGGCGTTTTCCTTCGCCCAAAAACAACGCCGTGAGTTGGCTAGGAATTTCAAATTTACGGGTGATTTCTTCAGTAGAAAAGCTGTCCAAGCGGATGTCTTTACTGTCTTTAATCGCACTTTCTACCCTTTGTGCAATCAATCGATTGAGATGAGTAAACAAGTCTCTTATGGCAAGGTTAGTGGTGTCGGTGAACGCTTCAAGTCCTTCTTTTCTACTGTCAGCGATTTTTTCTAGTTGGGTAATACAAAACCTATAGTCTTTAGACACTTGCCACTTGAGCAACTTATTAGGTTTTTTACCTTGAAGTGATTCGTGGACAAAAGAGAAGAACTTCATGGTTTTTTTATGTTTTTGCATTTCTAACAATAGGTTACTGATCACAAAACAGCCCATTTTGTCCCATGTTGAACCACGGTGAAGCATGATTCTAAACAAGCCAGGATCTTTAATTTTGGTTGCCACCTGTGAAAAATAATCTAGCAACGCAATATTGAGCTTTTGATTCTCACCCACTTGACCAAAAGGTGCGATATCCCCATTTTTCATGGCTTCTAATGCCAGTTCAGAAGCGGGGGTGGTTTTAAGACGCTCAACCAAATTGTCGATATATAAGTACGAACCACACTGCCCTGCAAAAATGCCGGTGTGATCATCAGAGCCTCCGGTTAACACTTTGGGTGTATAAGGATCAACAGCAAAGTCGACAGGCTTGAGGTTATGTTTTCTGGCGTAACTGAGAATTTTTTCGGGACTGAGATTTTGCACCCAGTTTAGTGTCAGCACACTCTGCCACAGATCTCTTTGCCCGTTTAACACTTCAAAACGCGCAAACATAACCGCAAGCTTTTCAAACAGGCTTAGGTCAATTTTTCCGTTACGAGTATAAAAGTATAAAGGGTGCGGCATAATGACAGGCAGGTCTTGGGCCGCAGCATAACGCAAAAATTCATACACGTTTTGACGCTTGGTATTCAGTATCACTTCCTGCTCTGGGCTGAATCCATAGGTTAAAACGTGAATAAACAAATCGTACTCTGGGAAAAAACAGGTAAATTCTGCAGCAACCAGTACATCGATTCCTTTCGCCTTGAGATCCCAACAAGAACGCGCATTATTATGATTAGTAATGGTGATCACTTGGCTACCGTTATCCTTGAGCAACTTGACCAATTTTTTGGTTTTTAACCATGTTTCAGGCAACCTGAGGATACGCCCCCATAATTCGTCAGGTACATCGCTGTTGTGGTCATGGCAATGAAAATCAATTTTCAGACAATTTTCTGGGGCAAACCTCTGGCTCTGCTGTTGTAAAAAAATATCAAATTCAACGTGTAAAGACGGCCTAAAACTCTGCTCTTGTCGCTTATCTTTTTTGATTAACATATTTAACCTACCTGGTTTGTGTTGTTATTAGGCGGCCCTACAAATTCAGCTGCTGTTAAAGATTCATTGGTTGGATTGACTGAACATTTAAGCTTACTCAGCGGTGCAGGTAATAAAGGACGTAAAACAGGGCTTAGTATAGGAAACATGGCGGCTAACATATCCCCTAAGAATTGCCGCTTGATCGCTTTAGTAGTCAACCCAAGATGTGACCACCACCACCCGTCTTTCGACATCTGTTTTGCCGCTTTGACAAAACACTCAATTACCTGCTCAAATTCTTCATCGGTGTAACTAAAGCTCATGATAAACCGGCCCGTGCCTGTCCAACTAAGCTCTAGCCCGGCATGACGTAAATAGAATTGCAGCATCCAGTTGTAACGACTTGGCTGGGTATAAATCACCGACAAAATAGAATGCATGTTGGTAATTTTAAGGGGAAGTTTTTCAACTAATAATCGCTGATTAAAGTCAGCCACCCGCTCATTCCAAAGCGATTCAGACGTTTGATACAAGACTTGTATCTCAGGTAGTTGAATACGCCTGAGGAATTCATTCATGGCCCCCATCACATAAGGATGAGAATTAAAGGTGCCTCGCGCAAATGATACGTCTACTGGCTTATCATCTTTAAAACGTTTCATTAAGGAATAGGTACCTGCCAACACCCCTACCGGATAACCACCGCCTAAGGTTTTACCGTAGGTCACCATGTCCGCCTGAACGTCAAAGAAACCTTGCGCGCCTCGGTAACTTAATCTAAACCCTGTGAACACTTCATCAAATATCAGTACGATATTTTTTTGAGTGCAGATTTTCCTGATCCTGCATAACCAATGACTATAGGCAGCTTTATCAAAATGGGTGTTTCGGTCGCTAGCAATCAGCGACACGTCCGATGCTGAATCGGCATTAGGATGAAAAGCTTGTAACGGATTAATCAATACACAGGCTATATCTTTGCGAGTGTTGAGCACATGCAAAGTGTGTTCACTTAAATCAGCCAAGGTATACACATCGTGGGTTGCTCGATTATTACCAATGCCCGGCTGTACGCCATCCCACCAACCGTGATAAGCACCACAGAGTCTAACAAGGTGTGTCTTGCCTGTGTGATATCGTGCTAGCCGCACCGCTTGCATCACGGCTTCAGTACCCGACATATGAAAGGAGACTTCGTCTAAACCTGATATGTGTTTGATCAGTGCTACATTTTCGCCAATAACAGGATGATATGCCCCCAGCACTGGCCCCAATAATTTGGTTTTCTGAGCACCGACTTCCATACACTCTTTATAAAAATCATAACCAAACACGTTTACACCATATGAGCCTGACAAGTCATATCGCCAGTTTCCATCCAAATCTTTTATTTGGCTGCCTTTGGTTTCATCTGCGATAGAGCCAAGTTTGAATATTTTGCTTAAGCGATTTCGAAATGGAAAAGGGATTCGGTAGTGGCTGGTAAAACGTACATCTGAAACACTCTTTTCTATGGACTCACAATAAGCCAAGGTTTTTACAGATTGTTTGGCTAGCTTATCCTGTAACCTTTGCATGCTTGCTCGCCTGAGTTGAGCAATATTATTAGGTGCACCATCAGTGCTAAAATACTCGGAGTCAGTATAAGTAAAAAAGGGGATTTTTCTGGCTATACGCCGCGACCATTTACTGTGGCCTCGAAGAGAAGGGTGTTTAGCTCGAGAGAGTTGCAGACGGATGAAAGCCTTTGATACGAGGTAACATCCCAACAGAATTAAAACAAAATAAACGATGTAATCGAATTGCATATGTTCAGCTTAAGCCAACAGGTTTGGCTTAAGCTAACATCGCAGTTTGAATAAATTATTTCACTTTTGATACCGTTTGATGACAACTGCTTGAGTGGTCATCAAACAACCTGGTTTTGCCTCTATGCTTTACCTTACTGTCTTCAGTAAAGGTTTAGCATCGGCCGCAACCCTAAATTTACGATTAGTTAACCATACATTTATTCCATCTCAATACGCACGTAAAATAGCTTTTGAGTAAAAGACAATGTAAAACTGACAAATATGCATTTTCAAAGAAGATGATGAATAATAAAACGGTTCAAAATACATTCCTAAAAAACAACGGCTAAATTGCGACCCAGCATAAGTCGATAAAAAGTATCACTTAAAATACATAGCATGACGTATTATTTATGTTTGACGTTAGCAATAAAAAGTCACAATTAACTCACTTCTTTTTATCAAAAAATTCCATTGTAAAGTAAGTACACACATACCCTCAACAATCATTAGTTAATAACATTTCAATGTGATGTCGCAGCAACCAGCAACCTATGGTGAATGCGCGGGGTGCAGGTTAAGCTTAGTCAGTGATGTATTTTTACGTTCATCCCGCCTTGCCTTTAACGCCAACATACAAGGAGTAAGCACTAAGGTCAGGACGGTAGCAAAAGCTAAACCACCTGCAACCGCTGTCGCTAATTGTGACCACCACTCTGTGGATGGGCCACCTATATCTACATTGCGGCCGATAAAGTCGATATTGACCTCTGCGACCATAGGCAATAAACCTAAAATAGTCGTGACCGTGGTCATCAATACCGGGCGCAAACGCTGCGCACCAGTACGAAGAATGGCTTCCATGGCAGGCACACCTTCCTTACGCAAAATATTGTAGGTGTCGATAAGCACGATATTGTTATTCACCACTATGCCCGCTAAAGCAATCACCCCGATACCTGACATCACAATACCAAAGGGTTTTTGAAAAATAAGTAAACCAAGCACTACACCTACAGTAGAAAATAGCACGGCACTTAATATTAAGAATGCCTGATAAAAACTATTAAACTGTGTAACCAGAATAATCGCCATGACAAAAAGAGCGATTAAAAATGCATTTTGAAGAAATGCTGTGGATTCATCTTGTTGTTCATTTTGCCCTTTAACGGATAGATTCACACGAGGATCTAATCCTAAACTGGGTAACAGTGCCTGCAATTTTGGCAGCTCAATACTCAATAACTCACCAGGCACCATGTTGGCCTCTACAATGATCACTCTTTGACTATCGATATGTCTGATAAGGTCGGTTTTAGGATTTGCGGTACGCTCTACAAAATTAGAGATAGGTACCATGCCTCCTGCCGTTTTCATTCTGAGTTCATCAAGTTTACCAATAAACCGAGATTCAAGTGGATAACGCACCAGAATATCTAGCTCATCATCCACATCGTCTGGCCGATAATCGCCAATTTTTAAACCGTTAGTGATAAATTGCACCGTGCTACCCACCAAAGTGGCATCTGCGCCAAACCGCGCTGCATCAGCGCGGTTTACTTTGAGTTGCCATTCAATACCGGGTTTAGATGCGGTGTCACTGACAGAGGTAAACTTATCGTTGTTATCTAATGCTGTACGTATCTTTAGCGCTGCCTCATCTAACAACTCAGGGAAACGGGATGACAACTGAATTTGTAAATCTTTACCTGATTGTGGGCCATTTTGGTCTGGAGTAATTTCGATATCTATACCTGCCATACCCTTTAGGCGAGACTGTGTTTCTTTAAGCACATCATCAGAATGAGGGCGTAAGCGCCAGTCCAATAGGTTCAGTCGCATGTAACCTATTTGGTCGCGCCCGCCTGTGCGCACATATAAGGATTCAATCGACTCCATATCCAGTAAACGATTTTCAACTTTACGTACTACTTGGTCTTTTTCATAAATCGACATATCACCGGCACTGCGTACTGTGACATTAATACCCTGAACGTCAACATTCGGGAAAAATTGTGTACCTAAGCCAGATAATCCATAAGCAGTAAAAGATACAAAGGCGACAACAATTGCAGCTAATAAAATTTTCCATGGATGCTGAATGGCAGTGGCGAGCACACGAATATATTTACCCGTAAACCCCTTTAAATTGCGTATATCACCATTTTCGGCTTCAAGCATTTGCTGTTTGTCGAACTCAGAAACATACCTAGGTTTGCCAAATACCCCCCCTAACACAGGCACAAAAATCAGCGCCATCAACAATGATGCGGATAACACAGCAATCAAGGTGAATGGCAAATACTTCATAAATTCACCCATCATGCCCGGCCAAAACATCAGGGGCGCAAAAGCAGCTAACGTGGTGGCAGTAGAAGCGATAATAGGCCAAGCCATACGTTGTGCGGCTTTGCTGTAGGCCACTTTTTTGTCCATGCCTTCACTCATACAACGATCGGCATATTCAGTGACCACTATGGCGCCATCCACCAGCATACCTACAGCCATAATCAGTGAAAAAAGCACCACTGTATTTAATGTGTAACCAAATAAAGAAATAATCAGAATACCCGTCAAAAAAGAACCGGGAATAGACACGCCAACTAAAAGTGCGGTGCGCAGCCCTAAAATAGCCAAAATCACAATCGCCACCAAAATAACTGCACTGGATACATTATTTTGTAAATCGTTTAGCATCATGTTGACTTCGATTGTCTGATCCCCGGTGTAACTCACATTAATGCTCGCAGGCCAGATAGTTGACTGTTGCGATGCTGTCACTAACGTTTTCACGTTAGCTACAGTTTCCAACATATTTTCACCGGGCCGCTTTTTGACTTCGAGTGAAACTGATGGTTCGCCATTTAAACGTGCAAAACTAGTCGGGTCTTTATAAGAACGCCTGACTTGCGCCACATCCTGAAAGGTAATAACACTGTCACCTTGTACCTTTACAGGCTGTTCCATCACATCTTTAACTGATTCAAAAACAGAGGGGACTTTAACCGCAAAACTGCCTTTACCATTATCCATAGTACCGGCAGGAACCAGCCGGTTGTTGCGAGATAATAAATTAAGAATGTCAGTTTGATCGAGTCCATAAGACTCCATTAACAAAGGATCAACCACAATTTCAACGATGTCCTCACGATCTCCGCCAATCTCCACTTCCAGCACTTCGCTTATGCCTTCGAGCCGATTTTTTAGCTCACGAGCCACTGTTACAAGGGCTCTTTCTGAAACAGGTCCTGATAACACCACCGTTACTGCAGCTTGTTGCCCTGCCATGGTGACTTCATTAATAGTGGGCTCTTCTGTTTCCGAGGGTAATTTTGCTCTAGCGACGGTGACTTTGTCCCGTACATCAGCAAGGGCTGCGTCAGAATCAAGACCAGCAATAAATTCTAATGTGATACTGGCAAAGCCTTCACCAGCCGTGGCTTTCATTTCTTTTACCCCGTCAATAGAACGTAACTCGCGCTCCATGGGTTTGACCAACATACGCTCAGCATCTTCGGGGGAAATACCGTCATGTACAATAGACACATAAATCACGGGGATAGGCACGTCTGGGTTAGACTCTTTGGGGATATTTGAATACGTCACCACACCAGAAACCAGCAACAGTACAAATATCATCAGCACAGTTCGGCTATGGCTTAAGGCCCCAGAAATCATATTGTTCATTGGTTAGCCTTTGAAGAAAGACTATTTGAGGAATTGCGGCCTTCATCAGTTCGCACCACCTCTACCTTGTCACCATCTCGCACAAAACCATGACCTAGGGTAATAATGTCTGCTTGTTGGCCCATGCCAGATAACCACACACCTTGACTATCACTCTTAACAATATCGATTGGCACAAATTTCACATGTTCATCTACTACGGTTTTTACGCCCAAATTTCCCTGTTCATCCAGTGCCATTACAGCAGGTGAAATGCGCATGGCCCATGTTGTTTCTAGGGGTAAGGCTAACTCAGTGCTCATACCAGCCATTTGAGTAAAGTCTGGATTAGGCACCTCCACTTCTATTTTGAAGGTGTTGGTACCGGGCTCTGAAATACTGGATATATAACGAATCTTGCCTTGTAACCTATCACCAGACACCATACGCCCAGTTGCCAATTGCTGTGTTTTCAGCCCTTGTACATTTATCTCTGTTACATTCGCGGTGATCACCAAAGGGTCTAAATCAACTAATATGGCAATGTTGTCACCTTCTTTAAGAAAGTCGCCCACTTCAACAAAACGTTGATTTATGATGCCATCAAAAGGCGCAATAATTTGCGACTTGAATACAGCTAACTGGTACGACACCATATTCGCTTTTGCCATCTCTAGATTAGCGGTAGCTTGGGCCAAGGCTGTTTGCGATTGATAACCTTGTGCTTTGAGAGATTGTGCGCCTTTGAGCTCGACTTCACGTTGTGTTAACGTCGCTTTTGCAGATTGCAATCGGCTCACAATATCACTCTTTTCAAGGCTAATAATTTTTTGACCTTTGCTGACACGTTCACCCTCTTGAACATGCACGTCTTTGACTAGACCTTTCACCTCGGAGCGTAACGTGGCTATCCTGTCTGGCTCCGTTCTCCCATATAAATTAATTTCTCGGGTAACCTCATCGGCATTAACATGTTCGACCGTGACTTTAACCAATGGTGTTGCAGTCTTTTTGGGGTTATCTGAATCATTTTCGTTTTGTGCTTTCAGCATGCCAGAGGCAACCCATAAACAAAGAGCAATAAATATGATCAGGGCAATCCATGCTGGTTGCTGTTTTAGTTTGTTAATGGTGAACGCCATGATTTATCCGAGAAAATTTAATTGTGCGTAATTTAACTTTTTTTTATAGCAAGATCATGGCGAAAAACATCAATTAGGCGGGAAAATTGTTACTAGATGCTTAGAACGTTAAAACACTCCTCCTAATTGGTACCAAATCATTAAAATTGTATGCCAAAGACTGCTTGTTCTCCTAAATATGCTGGATACTACCCATTTCTTTAGAAATAAAATTTAAAAGAAAGTTTGTATCAAATTGTCCTTTTTCGGCATCCATTTGCTTACGCAAATAAATATGTGATGTTTAATTGAGGGGGTCTTTTAGCTGTGCTGAGAATTCAACTCTAGACAATAAATGTTGTACTCAAAATAAAAAGCCGAGTATGACTACAATCATACTCGGTTCATAAGTTGCTCAATAACAATAAAAAATAGGTCGGTGATAGCAGCGCTGATAGAACAGTCCTGTTACCTATTTTTAAGACTAGTCACTGTGCAAAGCATCGATGGGGTTGAGCTTACTGGCTTTTATAGCTGGAAATACCCCAAACCCGACACCCACCAACATGCAAATACTTAAAGACAATATGATAGCAGTACCAGACCAACTTACTGCCCAACCTGAATAAAACCCGATAATCTCAGATAACACCAACCCAAAGAAAATACCTAGTAACCCCCCCAGAACAGATATAGTAAAACTCTCAGCTATAAATTGTTGCCGAATATCATCTTGAGTGGCCCCCACGGCACGCAGCAAACCAATTTCTTTTGTCCTTTCCATAACGTTTGCAAGCATAATATTCATTATCCCAATACCGCCAACGAGTAAGGAAATACCGGCAACGCAGGCCATGACAATATTAAAAATTTGTTGTGTTTGTTTTTGCTGTTCTAATAATGCAGCAGGAATAATCAAGCTGTAATCATCTAGTCCGCCGTGGCGTAATTTAATTAGGCTATCAATGGCTTTGGCAGCCACAACAGGATCGGTGCCTTTGGCAATATTTAACTTAATACTGTCTAATTCACTGGCGAGTATATCGCTTGAAAATTTTTGTGTACTGACGCTTAAGGGCACAAAAACACGGTAACGGTCACCGCCTATTTGCACACCTTGAAATTCGTTTTTATTACCTGCAGGTGCTTCTAAGACCCCTACAACTTCTAACCACACATGATTGATTTTAACATACTGACCCAGCATTTCTTCAGCACTGAAATTAGTGCCTGTGAATAACTCATTGGCTGTGTTGGTACCTAAAACAGTCAATTGTGAAATTTTGTCATCATCTTGTTGTGTTAAAAATCTACCAGCGGACAATTGCATATTAGCATTCGTAAAATAACTCACGGTCACGCCCAATGCTTGCGCTTGGCTTTTATTGAAATCGCTGTACATATCATATACGTCAATATTTTTGGAGGCACTATAACCCTCTACAAAAGGTAACGTAGCTAAAGCGGCATTGACATCACCCAAATTCAATCCCAAACTTTCTTCCCGTATTTCAGACAGTTCTTCCTTCTCATAGTCTCTAGCATTCACAATGATGTTATTGACGCCCATAGAGTCTATAAGCTTTAAAGCCTCATTCTCTGCACCCTCACCAATATTTAGCATGGCGATGACTGAACCAACACCAAAAATCATGCCCAACATGGTTAAAAATGTACGTAACTTTTGCCCAAGTAACTCTGCAATAGCGTCTTTTATGAGTATTAAATATTTAGCCATCATTAGCTTCCCTGCACTTGTTGTCTTTGCGGCAAGCTTAAGGCGATGACATCGCCATTGCTTAAGCCTTCTGTGATTTCAACAAGATATAAATTTTTTCGTCCGCTAACAACAGACTGTTTGCTAAATTCATTACCCTCTTGAAGGTATACATAGGTGCTTCCATCTTCAAAGTGCAGCGCTTGTAAAGGCACAACAAGTTGATCGGTAGGCGCTTTTACATGTATTTTGGCAGTTAGTTTTCTACCCGGCTGCATCATGCTTTTATCTTGCTCGAGTAGCGTCACTACAATTTCAAAATAAGTGACTGGATTACCGCGTTCAATGCTTCTTGGAAAACCCGATACATCAGAAATTTCACCGCTAAACACTTTATTTGGAAAAGCGTTTAAGCGGATATCAACTGCTAATCCTTTGGCTAAATCAATCGCATCGTTTGCTTGCACAAATAAAGACGCTTGCATATTGTCTAAATTGGGAATTTGAGCAATAGGTCGGCCCGGAAATACAGATTGTCCGATGGCCGGTTTTTCTCCGCGCCTGTCTTTTTCATATACTAACAAACCTGAAAAAGGTGAGACGACTTCTAGACTGGATAAAGCCTGCTGATGTCTATTAAACATAGTTTCCACACCCGTTTTTCGGATATCTAGCACCGCATTCTCATTTGAATGCTGTTCAACAATACTGGTTTCTTTCCATTCTAAGAAATCATCTTTTGCTTCTAAAAAGTCTCTATTAGCCAGCGTATCTATTATCTCTAGTTGTGAATAAACACGCAGGTCATCAATGGCAAAGCGATCTGTGAAATCAAACTCATATTTCACGAAGCTTTGGTCTGAGTCTATGTCTTGTTTGGCCTGGTTTTGTTGCGCGTTACTTTTAACAATGTCCTGCGCAAGTAACATTAATTGGAGCTCTTCATCGCGACTGTCTTTGAGTATTTGCTGGGCATCAAATCTGGCAATGACCTCGCCTTTTTCAACATAAGTATTTTCATCTTTCAGCCAAGCAATTGTCATTGCTCTGCGCCCTGGAGTCATAATTTTTTGCGACTGCGCGGCTTCAATTTCACCAAATCCTTCTACTTCAATTGAAAAAGGGGTTTGAATGACCTTATAAAGTGGGATCGAGCTTTGTTCTTGTGAGCCGCATCCGCTTAAGAACATAACGGCTAATAACAAGCTCGGTGTTAAAAATTTCATATTGTTCCCTCTAAAGTATCAACGGTCGCTTTCATACCCGGCCGCATAATACTGAGCTCGAGCTTATTAAGTGTTACCCAAGCGTCGAACACCCTTTTTTGGTTATTCGTTGACTTCGTGCGGTATGACTGTCCGAGCTCTGTGATCTTGCCGGTAAAAGGACGCTCAGGAAATGCATCTAAAGTAACGCGTACGTTAGCGCCCAACACTATGTTAGATGTAAACGATTCGTCAAACTCGACCTTTACCGCTATCTTATCTAAGGCCGGCAAAGACATTAAACGGCTGCCCCTGTAGACAGTGTCCCCCACTGCTGGCTTTTCATCGTCACCATTTGGTATTAACACGACCATACCTTCTTTGGGCGCCATAATTTTAAGCCTCTCCATACTAAGTTTGAGCTCGTCGACTTCAGATTTAGCTTTGGATATTTTAGCTTGTTGAACCTGCTCATTAATTTGCATGGATTTTTTGTGTTGTGCTAAGCGCTGAAGGGCTTGTTTATGAAGTTCTGTCGTAATACCGAATTCTGATTGTTGCTTTCGTCTTTCAATATCTGAGCGTGAAATATCTGTTATCTCCACTTTTCGTTCGGCGATATTCATATTTTTTTTGGCTTCAGCTAAATCAAGGTTGAATTCTTCAAATTTCTCCTCATTCGCTAACTTCTTCTGTTCGGCCTCTTTGACCGCGGCATCAAAGTCACTGCGGCGAGTTACCATATCAGTGCGTAAGCTCTGGCCATCAAATTTTAGCAATACGTCACCTTTTTTTACCAGCGCATTTTCTCGGGCAATATATTCTATTTTATATTGCCACATACTTTGAATACTCGGCGCTGAAATAGAAATGTTTTGTAATGAAACTAATTCAGCAGGGGCCGAAATAATATTACTATTAGGCTGTTGACTGCCTTGCACTTGAACATCACTGATTTGCTCACCACACGCGCTTAGTAAAAATACACCTGTCGCTAAGGTTAATAAACGTGCTGCTTTAAACATTACTTGCACTCCCTTTAATTATCGACAGACGAACACTCATACCAGGAAGCAGACTAATTTCTGGCGCTTTGTCAAAAGTGATGATGGCGGGAAAATATGCACTTTTACCCCACAACGCTTTACGTTCACTTTGCTTCGACAAGCTTGAAATGACACCGCTATATGTTTTATTTGGATAAGCATCTAACACAATTTCAACTTCTATGTTCTCATCTAGTCCAACTGCATCTATCTCATGCACCCAGGTTTCTATTTGAAAATCACTGGTAGATTGCACGTCCAAGACTTTCCAACTGGCTCTAACATTCATGCCAGCACTTAACTTGGTGCCAAACCAAGGATGGGTAGCGTAGGTTACCGGACCTGTGACCTGCGCAATGACATTAAGATTGGCTAAAATATCTGTCAAGTAGACAAGCTCTTCTTTGACCCTTAGAATGTTGACTTCTTTTTTTGTGAGTTCAGCACGTCGCTCTTTTAACGCGCGCTGCAATGCTTCTTCTGCCTTAATTTCTTCTACTACATTGCGTTGCAAAGCGAGTTCAAATTGGCCTTTTTCAAATGCGGCTACTTGGGCAATAGGCACCGACGCCTCAATCTTAGCTTTTTCTACGCGCATTTTAGCCACTTTTAAGCGGCCGCTTGCATCAATTACACTTTGCTCTTGCTGAACTTTTAATTCTTCGAATTCAAGTAATAAACGGGCTAAATTTTCTTCATTTGCTATAAGTTGCGCTTGCGAAGCAGCACCGTCAAACAATACAACAGTTTCGCCTTTCTCTGCTGTCTTACCTTCTTCCTCCATCCACTGAATTTGCAACTGCCGGCTACCTGTTGGCGCATTGACAACTTGTTTAGCCGACGAACCTATTTGCCCGGTTAATAATAATTTTTCTGCATGAACCTTTGTGCTGATGAGTACACATGTGACCATCATGCCCAATATAACCATACCGAATATAGCCTTCATTATCTTTCTCCTACTACTTCGCCGTCTTTCATTATAATGACACGTTGTGCGTACTCTGCAATTTCGTCTTCGTGGGTTACCATGATTATGGTTTGTCCTTGCTGGTGTAATTCGGTCAGCAAATCCATGATTTCTTTGGAGGTTTTTGAATCTAAGTTACCGGTAGGTTCATCTGCTAAGATAACGCTCGGTTTGTTAATTAATGCTCTGGCAATCGCCACTCGCTGGCGTTGTCCGCCCGACATTTCAAACGGCTTATGGTTTTTACGATTAGTCAGGCCGACTCTTTCAATTAACGTTAGGGCGCGTTCTTCACCCTCTGCTTCACCTGTATCGGAATACCGCAGCGGGAGTTTGACGTTTTCCACAGCATCCAATTTGGACAATAAATGGAAAGTCTGAAAAATAAAACCAATATGTTTATTGCGTACTTGCGATAGTTCGTCATCGGTCATACTAGCTACGTCTTGACCGTTAAGCTTGTAAACACCGCTATTGGGCGTATCTAAGCAACCCAGTACGTTCATTAATGTTGATTTACCTGAACCCGAACTGCCCATAATAGCCACAAATTCATTTTCTTTTATTTCAATGCTGACGTCGTTTAGGGCGGTGACAACTTCTTCACCGTTTTGAAATGTTTTGTGGATATTAGTCAGTGATAGCATGTCTATTATATTTCTTTATTGATATTGCCCTTTTACGTTCTTTTTGGAGATAAAGATGTCTTTGAGCATGATTAAAAGTAAACGGTACGCAGTATTAAAAATGATAATAAACCATTGAACTTGAATTCAGTACATTAGTTAATTTAGTTTCGTTACAAATTGTTTAGGTTCCAATTTGACACAGCTTTGTTTAAAAAAGGTTAGCTAACTTCAGCCCATTTAAAATTTATCCTATCTTAGATACTCATGCCTCCTTTAAATAATTAGTCGATTAGCATACAGCTTGAAATTTATCTGGGTAACGTTGTGTCCATTGGAGCACCCAACGTGTTAAACAATCTGCGAAGAAAAGGTTATAAACCACATAGAAATGATAAAAACAAAGCTTCTAAAGCACAAGTAATGGCTTGTAATGCTCACTTATCTGGCCATGCCTGAATTAAAATTCCATGCTAAATAATCAGCAGCATAAGGCCCCGCTTCCAAGTCGACTATGGCATTAGCCAATGGAATATTAGTGGGGTTAAGTAAACGTGAATATATCTGATGGGTCGATTCTTTGCCTTGAAAAGCATCATCCACTCATTCAGTGCATGCATAAACATAAGTCGCAGTTCTAACCACCACTGGCGTGGCTGAAAACAAAGCAGTGACATTATCAAACAAGGAATAATGACTTTTACTCACTTGGGAGCCTGATTGTTTACTTAAACTTTGATAAGTAGCACGAAACGGGTTTTGTAAAGTATCAAGAATTTTAGCTATCTGAAAAGACAAAAACTTTTTAGCGTTAAAATAGGCCACTTTGTTTTCTTTACTCAGGCCTTCAAAGGTATCACTGGTGATTTGCCAAAGTTGCTGCATGTTGGCTTGTGTATAATACAAATGTTGTGCCGTATTAAACAAAGCTTGACCATACTCACTCTCTTTTTCGATACCAAAGTGAGCCAATTGTTCGTCTGTTAGTTCATCGATTGTGGTAGCTTGTGTAGTGTTTCTTTTTGGCGATAGAATTTTTGCCTGTTACATGACTTCAAGGTCAGTTATATTTTTGGCACTCATGCCTATATCTCTATGGATAATAATCTGCAATAACCAAGAATAACCGAATTTAATTCAATCTTAACGCCTTATTGACAAATATAATTTATTTAAAAAACAAATTAGTAACTTAATCTTTACATGGTATCTATTTAACTTATGCATAACGTAGCCATTTTGAGTCGTGATTCAGCACTCTACCTTACATTACTGAAAGCTGAGCAGTTGCCGCACCTAAAACTAGTATTAGTTGATAATAAAGCGGCTGATTTTGATTATTCACAGGTGGACATTTTATTGGGCGATCCTGATATAACTGCGCAAGTTATTAGCCAATGCACTGGATTAAAATGGCTACAATCTACTTGGGCTGGTAACACTCCCCTTTTTGCCTTAGATAAAATCGATTATCAACTGTGTGGGGTGAAAGATGTCTTTCAGCAAGCCATGCAAGAATATGTGTTTGCTTACCTGCTGTATTTTTCTCGTAATGTGGCTGGTTTTAATCAGGCGCAGATAAACAAGACATGGGCAGCACCGACTTATGGTTCGTTAGCGGGGAAAACCTTAGGCATAATGGGTGTAGGCAACATTGGTCAAGCTGTTGCCAAGATGGCTAAACACTTTTCGATGAAGACCCGTGGTTATACTAGAACTAGCAATGGCTGTGAATATATTGATCAATATTACACTTGCAACGATGCACAAAATTTTGCTGCTAATCTAGATTACCTGGTGTGCCTGTTACCTCAAAGTAACGCGACGACAGGACTAATCGACAG
>Ga0115564_10000017_pt1 | contig 159196 bp, 135 predicted proteins | sample COGITO_mtgs_1105_7_FD_88680 | JGI IMG/M metagenome (GOLD analysis project Ga0115564, IMG submission 88680) | Pelagic marine microbial communities from North Sea - COGITO_mtgs_110523 | ecosystem: Environmental > Aquatic > Marine > Epipelagic | place: Germany:Helgoland, sampling site...
GCCCGAACGCTCGACGAAGCTATTCGCTGGCACGGTGGAGAAGGCGAAAGTTCGAAGCTCGCTTTTGAAGCGCTCTCCGAAACAGATAAAACGACCTTATTAGACTTTTTGAAGAGTCTTTAATGTTTCTTTTAGGGCTATTTATAAACCTAGAAAAATACTAAACAGTACGTAATAAATTAATGGTCTCTAAGAATACATAAACGTGTAAAGGTCAAACAGCCCCCCTTATACTTGTATAAACAGATTAGCTAATGGTCGTTATTGCGCTGTCCTATTGGGGAAAATGATGTCCTCTATTTTCCCCATGGCAGAAAAAGGCTTCGCCATTATTGGTGGCCAATATCGAGGAGCCTCCTGCAAAGAAGTAGGGTATGGTTGCAGTCTTAAAACTAAACTCATTGCTATCCAAGTGTTGGCCGACTGGTTCCATACATTTTAAGATTTATGTTGCTAGAATTTTTATTTATAAAACGAACCCAAGGAGTAATAGATGAAACACAGATTCGTTATTTTAATTGGCCTTGCCTTCACATTCGCAGTTAACGCAGAGACATTGAGACTATCAGAGCCCGTCATACAAGACTCACAAAGTGAAACGTTTGGCGCAAAACTTGATCACTCACTGCCTAAACTGAGTATGGCAAGCTTAGTTACTGACTCCGCTTCACACTTAACAAAGTCATTTCAAGTAGAAGCTAGGATCGCCAAAGTATGTCAAAAGAAAGGGTGTTTCTTCATAGTACAACAAGACCAACATACTTTACGGGTTTCTATGCGCGATTACGGATTCTTTATTCCAACAAACAGCAGTGGTAAAACCGTTATCTTAGCAGGTGAATTGGTACAAAAAGTCATCCGCTCAGAACAAGCGGCTCATTTTAAAGCCGACCTAAAAGGCGACACTGGGATGCTGAATGCCGGTGTAGTTTATGAAATTGTGGCTGATAGTATAAAAATTCCACGCAGTTAATAAAACTGTCTTCTACTTTTCAGGCCGTAGAATGGGTATTATTGGGCACTGCCATCTCTGGCATGCCCTTATGAAAAGGTTAATAAACTTAAAACTTCAGTACATTAATTTCCAAATTATTTAAGTTATTCTCAAGACCAGTGTGATAAAGCGCTTCAATCGCCTGGGCTCCTGAGTATTCTGCTACTGAGACTTTGTCATTCATATGAATGGCAAAACTTTGCCAAGCTTTTGCATAACGTTCAGCAAAACCAGCATGTCCCCACTCAGCTGAGCGTTTTTTCACTTGGCTTGGAGCAAAGAAAAATTCACTGTCTAAATGACCATCTGGTTTATCTTGCTGCGCGTCTACATCGGTTGAGCCAATTAAAACTAACTTGTCGAGATTGTCAGAAAATTGTTTTTGTAAATTTAGTAGCAAACTCTTGTTGCCTGCAAAGTCCAAAACCCAGCTAGTGTTATCTTGGCCCAGTTCGGCAATTTCGTCATAGCTTAGTACTTGTTCATAACAGTCTAAGTCTTGGGTAAAAGCTTTGTTGCTGGCAGATGTTAGACCAATCACTTGATAATTTAAACCACGCTCTGCTTTGTGCTTCATCAACAAATGAGCCGCACCATAAGCCGTTTTACTGGAAGCGCTGGTTAATATCACCTGCGTAACAGGTTGCTCTGAAGCAACTAATCCTTCACCAACATAATCATCTAACACAAAAGAGGTCATAAACAGCGGACGATAATTTAGCTGCCATGCTTCTCTTGCAACTTGGTAACCGGGGTCGGTTGCACAGCGCACATAGTTGTCATATACAGGTGAGATACTTTTACGTTTTTCACTGATATCAAAAAAGTGAGTAGGTGAAATTTTGCCTGCAGTGATGACTAGATGCGTAGCCATAGGCAAATAACCATAAACTTTTTCGCCTACTTTAACGTCTGTACTCTTTGACTCTTGCACCGTAGCAAAACCCCACATGGGCACAATACCCCATGAGTCGTCAGCTGGAAAAAAGCCCCAATAGCCCATTTTATCGCCAAAAACTGAGTAAGTGACATTGTTTGCTGAAAAACCAAAAGAGTCGATTTTTAACAACACTTCATCGGCACCTAGTTGAGCGCTGTTAAACTCTTTTTCAACAATTTTAGTATTAGCTACATTGGATTTTTCAATCCAAATCTCGGTTACATTGTATGCTTCGCTCATTATGTTTCGCCCTAAAGTGAATTTATTCTGATAGATTAAGTATAAGATTTTAAATCGTTGTTACGGCATCACAAATTTGAATGCTGTGAAATAAACTAAGATGATTACCTAAGAGGCAAAACGACTATGCAAGATACTCCCCTTAAATTTGATATTATAATATTTGGCGCCACCAGTTTTGTTGGGCAAATAATGACTCGATATATGATTGCTCAGTTTGCCGTTGATGGCGATCTAAAATGGGCGATTGCTGGGCGTTCACAGAGTAAACTAAACGAATTAAAATTGTCTTTGGGTACCACAGGAGAAGCACTTGACGTTTTTGTTGCCGATGCAGCAGATGAAGACAGCCTGCGCTCATTGTGTGAATCCACCAAAGTGGTTGTTTCAACCGTTGGTCCCTATGCACTTTATGGTGAACCATTAGTAAAAACTTGTGTAGCTTTGGGCACAGATTACTGCGATCTAACGGGCGAAGTGCAATGGATAGCCAAAATGTTAGAGCGTTATGAAGACGTGGCTAAAATAAGCGGTGCGCGTATTGTTAATAGTTGTGGTTTTGATTCTGTACCCTCTGATTTAGGCGTGTACTTTTTGCAACAACATGCCAAGAAAAAGTTTGGCGAAACATGTAGCAGTATAAAAATGCGCGTCAAAAAAATGAAGGGCGCTGCGTCGGGCGGGACTGTGGCAAGCATGACCAATATATTTAAAGAAGTAGCCAGTAACCCTACCCTGCGTAAAACTTTAGCTAACCCATATGCGATTTGCCCGCCAAATCATGGCAATACTGTGCGCCAAAACAATATGAATCGCCCCCAATACGACAACGATTTTAACAGCTGGGTGGCACCTTTTGTTATGGCTGTCATTAACACCCGTATTGTGCATAGAAGCAATGCGTTAGTTGAAGATGGCTACAGTCAACATTTTGAATATAACGAAGCCATGTTGACCGGAAAAGGGTTAATGGGAAGTGGTATAGCTGCTGGTGTAGGTGTTGGCTTAGGAGGCTTTGCTATGGCTGCGGTTATCCCGCCTACCCGCTGGGCAATGGAAAAATTTATATTACCTAAACCTGGTGAAGGCCCAAGCCCAGAGGCCCAAGAAAAAGGTTTTTACGATTTGCGCTTTTATGGCAAGACCGATAGTGGTCAAGAAATTCGCTGTAAAGTCACAGGCGATCAAGATCCTGGTTATGGCTCCACAGCTAAAATGTTAGCACAAGCGGCCGCCTGTTTAGTTCAAGATATCAGTAAGGATAAAGTTCAAGGTGGATTTTGGACACCAGCCAGTATCTTTGGCTCTAAATTAATCTCACGCTTAGAAAATCATGCTGGTTTAACCTTTGAGTTAATCGAGTAACAATTAGAAAATCGATTGAAAATCATTACTCTTATGGTTTCTCAATCGATTCCCCTAACACCTCAATCTAACATTTCGATCCAACAAACAGCTCAACTAATCACATGATATGGACCTATGTTCACAAGCTGTCAAAAAATAGACTATCTTTAGAAAAATTCAAACTTTAGAACAATTCAAATTTTGACTTACATTCTTTGAGCTACGTTGTTAAATAAAATAGCTGGCAGTGACATATTTTTTATCTCGTATTTAAACGATGATGATCAATCATGTACTTTGCCCCTTACATATTTAAACTTCCCAAACTTAAATCATAAAGTTTCATTTAATCATTCCTTTTCAAACTAGCCGTTGTCCGTTTCGTAAAGTTAGCTCTTCCCCCATCCAGGTCCATTGTGTAGATTAGGGATAGCGATTAGTCTTGTTGTGCGTCAAAAATCGCATTAAAGCTTCAAAAATAATTATAAATTCAAATAAAAGCTAAGGATATTATATGAGCCAACCAAAGATGGCCGAGACAAAAAACTACCGCACGTTTGTATTATGGCTTCTCACATTAGCCTATATATTTAGTTTTATCGATCGCCAAATCATGGGCGCCTTATCTCCAAGCATCAAGGCCGACCTTGGCTTTGAAGATTGGCAATTAGGCCTTCTCAAAGGCTTTGGGTTCGCTTTACTCTACACCACAGTTGGCATACCAATAGCTTGGTTAGCTGACCGTTATAGCCGTACAAAGATCATCAGTATTTCAGTCTTTTTCTGGAGTTTATTTACGGCACTTACAGGTATGGCTAATAGTTTTACAAGCATGCTTATTGCCAGGACGGGTGTGGGTATTGGCGAAGCAGGCGGCTCGCCTCCCTCGCACTCTATCATTTCAGACCTATACCCAAAAGAGAAACGTGCAAGCGCCTTGGGTGTCTACTCGCTAGGTATTCCTATTGGTATCGCATTTTCCTACATCCTTGCTGGCATCTTGGTTGAGACTCTTGGTTGGCGAGGCACTCTTATCGCACTGGGGGTCGCGGGGGTTGTTTTGTCGTTAATTATCGCACTGGTAGTCCGTGAACCTAAACGTGGGCAAATGGAAGGCGACAACATTACCTTTGAGCCTGTTAGTATTGGTGAGTCTATAAAGACCTTAGCCAAAATTCCTAGTTGGTGGGCTATGTGTATGGGCATTGCGTGGGTCAGTTTTGGTGGTTATGCTGTGGCTAATTGGGGAGTCGATTATATTGTTCGCTTTCTTCCTGAATACGCACCTGGCGTTGGCAACGGCAAGTTTCGCTGGTTGATGTTAATGCTTGGCTTAGTTCATCTTGTTGGCTATGGCGCGGGCACTTACTATGGCGCCCTTATTACCGAAAAGTTAGCTAAAAAAAATATCAGTGCATATGGCTGGCTGCCGGGCGCAGTACTTATTGTTGGGGTCCCAGCCCTGATTGCTGCATTTTGGGTACAAAACATATATCTTCATTTAGCACTGGTAACGGTTTATCTCATTTCGGCAGGCGTTTATTTAGGTCCAAGCTTTGCTGCAGCGCAAACGCTGGCACCGATTAACATGCGCGCCATGTCGACAGCATTATTCTTTTTAATATTAAATCTGATAGCGCTGGGCGGAGGCCCAACTTATATCGGTCTCTTAAGCTCTGCATTAACGGAGCAATATGGAGAAGTGCATGCGTTACGCTTATCAATTACGACATTAATTGTTCCTTATATAATCTCTATTATTGCATTCTTTTGGGCGGCCAAAACACTGCCTAAAGATTGGGCTGAGGCTGAAGCTCGCAACGAGAAAATGGTGGCGAGTAATAAATCGACATCGACTTGAATTAATTGACACTTTAGTGTCGATATATATACCCATGCCTCCTCAAAATGACGGATGTAAAACAGCAGGCTGGGTTTTAAAACGATTTAGTCCCAGTCCCAAGCTTTGTGTAGGCTATTTTGACTTAGACCCCGTTTCTTTTAACGAAGGGTCTGTAAATAGCCTCATTGCTAGGGTGGCATAGGCCTATGTAGTACAGAAATAAATTGCAATATGTAAAAAGGTGGCGGTCTTTGAACTTCAATGGGCCAACACTCTTTTCGTATACCCGTTAGGATAGGCTGTAATTCAAGTCAGACATTTAGGCTTAAAGTCTCTTGGTTTATAGCTCTGATCAATCAAATGCAATGATCCTACTCAAAAAACAAGCGACTATTTAGAAGTTTAAACGACAATTCATTCTATCTCTGTTATTCGCTTTGAGCTGATAGTCTTGCGATAAATATAAGTAAGTAAACATCAATATGTGTCTGTCTCAAAAGTCCATTTTCCGTCGTTCAAAATACGGACTTAAAAAGTAAGGGCTATAGAGCCGACGTTGAACATGCCCTATTGTCTCCTCTTACTATTTGATTTTTTCATAATCCCGCGAGTTCAGGGGCGCTCTTAAGAAATAAAGTCAGTATTGACTCACTCTAGGACTGTTGTATAGGTCATGAATAATGTTTATTCTGACTATACCAAATCAAATTTAAATAGGATTACGTGCATGCATGAAATTGATACTGATTACTTAATTGTTGGCGCGGGCGCACTTGGCTTAGCTTTTGCGGATTCGTTGCTCGAATATGGCGATGGACAGATTACTTTTGTTGATCAGCATGCAAAGCCCGGTGGTCACTGGAATGTCGCTTATCCATTTGTAACGCTACATCAGCCTAGCGCAACTTATGGGCTCAACTCGATGAGTCTTGGGGATGAGCTTATGGACACAGATGGTCCCAACAAAGGTTTTTACAAGCTAGCGACAGGCACACAAGTACTCGGTTATTTTGAGCGTGCTATGCAAGAACGTTTCATCCCAAGCGGGCGCGTTAGTTACTATCCTATGTCTAAGTATCAATCAGGCACTAACGGCGAGCATACTATTGTGTCCAATATTTCTGGAAAAAAAACCCGTGTCAATATTCGTCGTAAACTGGTCGATGGCAGTGCTTGGAGCGCTTCTGTTCCTGCTACTCATAAACGCAAGTTTGACATCACTGATGGCGTGCGTTTGACCACACCGGGCAAACTCCCTGAAACATGGATCACCGATGCGAAGGTCCCTGAACATTACGTCATAATGGGCGGGGGGAAAACGGCTATGGATGTTGGCGTTTGGCTTATGAACATGGGTGTTGAAGCCTCAAAAATAAGTTGGGTCCGCCCTCGTGAAACCTGGTTGATCAACCGAGCTTCTACCCAACCCGGCTCAAAGTTCGCAGGGAACACTATTGGTTGGCAGCTAGAACAAATGCGCATTGGCGCAACGGCCACTAGCGGCGATGAAATATTCCTGCACTTGGAAAAACATGGGCATATGCTTCGTCTCGACCAAAATAGCCTGCCAAGCAAGTTTCATTATCCAACGATATCTCAAGGCGAGGTCGATTTACTACGAAAAATCGAACATGTGATTAAAATCGGACGCGTAAACTTAATTGAACCAGGCGTTTTACACGGATTGGATGGTGACGCCAAAGTGCCAGCTGATTCGTTATTTATTGATTGCACCGCCACCGCCGCAACACGCTCTGCAGTGTCACCGATTTGGGAGGGTGATCGCATCACACCTGCCATTCTGCAGATACCCTTGGTCTCTCTCAGTGCATCAGTCGCAGGATTTATCGAGGCAACGTTCGACACCAATGAGGAAAAAAATGCTCTCGCCATTCCAATACAAATGACAGATACCCCTGCAGATTATCCCCAGGCGATGCTGGGCAACGTGATGAACCGAATGCTTTGGTCGCAAAACACTGCCATTATGGACTTTCTGAACACCGCACGCCTTGATCCTGCACAGCGAATGAGGAATGTAATGGCCGATCTCAGCAAAAATGTTCTGCATGACGCCAGTCAAATCCGTTCTGCGACAATGGCCGCATTACCAAATTTAAAGGCGTTAGTGGCAAAAAACCATGGAGCAGAAAAAAAAGTGGTGGGGTGAACCCCCTAGGTCACAGCTTTTAAATACTGACGACTATGCCCTCGCAAACTGCCGGTGCAATCGTCTGGCTGATAAGTTATCGGATTATATGAACATTCGGGTAACGCATCAGCCAGCGAATATCATGTAAGCACTCACAATATCTGGCTTGTTAGAGTCTAGGGTGGCAATTGACCTTGGCTAAATATGTCGTTTTTGACAAGCATATGAGTGACTAGCCTGCCTTCTTAATGTCTAATCTTGTATTTTCCTTTTAACCCTAAGTGGATTGTCCAAATAAATCCACTTAGGGTTAACCATAATGCGGCAATAGCAAAGAACATATTCTGAATATTGTTAAAGCTACCAGTGTTACCATAATCCATAAAATGCAACATAAAGAAAATATCTGCTAAGTGTTTGTGCGCATCACTATGCCCAATAATCCTTCCTGAATTCGCCTCAATAAAGACGCTTGTATCAATCACATCATCAAAATATATTTCCCAAGTGGGATTTTGTTGCTTGGGAAAATCTGGAATAGTTGGATCCAGCAGTCTGAACTTGAAGATTTCTCCTGGCCCATTATAAGAAAGATTAGCAATTTCAGCTGCTACTTGTTCATCAATTAAGAATCTTTTAGCCGTGTAAGCATCCACTAATGTATATTTATTTTTAAAATGTGGGTAAAGCGCTTTCTCATGTGTCAGCTTATAAAAAGGTTCGCCCAGGATTTGTATTAGCTCAATAGCCACACTAGGTTTGTTTTTTAACAACACGATTGAAGGTTCAACTAGACGATCACCAACGAGTGGACTTTCGTAGTTGATGCGGGCCTGATAAGTTCGACCTTTGGCCTTAGTCGCATCCATTAAATTGAAGTAAATACCACTCAGTAACCACAGTAAAAATTGAATACCCACAACGATCGATGCCCATTTATGAAATTTTCTTATCCACTTCATTTAATGACCCCTCGCGACTTGTTTTTATGGAATGAGGCTAATTTTTTAGTGGGTCTGATAAGTAAAAAACCGGTCATTATCAGCCCTAATACACACCCTAAAATTGCAAAAAAAGTCACCATGAATAGTAGCCAGTTACCTATATCCCCTCCATCTTCATAGTCCATAACATGAAAGCGAAACATCCAGTCAAACAAACGCCAAAATGTGTGACGTTTGCCAACAAGTTCTCCGGTTGATTGAGAAAAATAAAGAGAAGGTGCACCAAAGTCATCAAAATTAATACGCCAAGCAGGTAATACTCGAGGACTGAGTTCAAAAGGGGGATTGTCAGTAATTAATACCACACTTTTCACCTTACCCAGTGTTGAATAATAGTGAGCGGCTTCAATGGCTTTCGACTCTGTAATCGGTGAAAGTGGTTTCCCAGAACGAGCATCCAGCAAAAACTGCACAGGTCCGCTTTGAGTGTTAACCTTGAAGCGATAAACCGGTTGCTGTAAAAATGTTGATAGGCGAATATTTTCAGCATTTGGGTATTCGCCAAACAAGGTACTTAATGAATACTCAATATCATGTGGATTGATCTTATCTTGGTGATTAACCACTAGGCTATCGCCATGAATATAATCAATATCAAAGAAGACCATATACGTACCAGTCACTGACCAAATAACGAATTGAATACCGATAAAAAGCATGAGCCATTTATGGATCTTACGGCTCACTTTATTTAATATTTTTCCGTTAGTATATTGTTTCAATTTTATCTTTATAGTCACAAGTATTTATTCTTATTATTAAATTTCCTTATTTATTATTTTTAACAATCGACGTCATGCTTAATTGCATTGTGTAAGGACAATAACTCAATAACCATATTAATTACTGGCCCATCTTCACATTGGACGTTCTGATAACTTCCACTAACAAAATAGAGACTGCTGGCCAAGAAATAGAATATAACGCTTATGTGGAAGATGGGTCAATTCGAATTCACTCTCTTTCAATCAAGATAGCTAAGCTCTTTTTTTTCGATTTACATCAATAACAACAAATTTTAACTGCATGATAAATACCGCTGGCAACCAAAAGTCTTAGGCTCAACCAACCAATAAGTATATTAAGATAGGATTAAATTGAAACATCGCCCCACCTTACTTCCCTTTCAGGGTGATAAGTGATCCTGCGTCACGAAGTACAAGTAATTAATATTGATAGATTGACCAGTTTTACTCTCATATCAAAAGGTCATAGAAGGGATTTGAGGCTGTGAAAACTGAATGCCTAAATTAATAGGCATTCAACTCTAGATAATTCTTTATTAAGCAATTTACATGCTCAACAACGCTATTATTTTTCGATATTATAGTATTCTTCTAAGGCTATTTTAGGTGTGCGATCTGAGTGAAATACCCCCCAATTTTTCTCTGCAATGCCATCAGGCTTGTCTTCGCCACCTTTCCACTTTTCATCGAAGGCTTCAAAATAATAAGACACAATATGATTGTCTACTAGCCATTGTCTGTACGCGTCATAAAATACTTTTTGGGCGCTTTCGCTAGCTTCACCGATGATTAAACTTTCGTCACCATTACTTGTGACAGCACTAGTTGCCCAACCTGATTCACCTAACACAATCTGCTTACTGGGGTGCAGGGTTTGAATATCATGGAAGGTTTTCTCAGTCCATGGCAAGGCATTTTCTAAGGTTTGTGAATTCCACATTGCGTAGGCATGCAGAACAATATAATCCAATGCTTGTGCTATTTCTTGGCTCCATGGTTTGTTCCAAAAATTATAGTCATCGGCTAGTGTGACTGGTACTTGCGTCTGTGCTTTAACTTTTTTAACCCATCCTAAATATTTTGGGTAATCAGATATTTTGAGTTTATGCGCTGACCAGTCGACAAAAATTTCATTGCCAAGGTTGACTGTCACCACTATGTCTTGGTATTCATTGGCCAAACGAATCACCTCTGAAATTTGTTGCTCATTTTCTTCGTCAGTCTGAGTAGAAGATAGCCAAGCGCCTTGCATGACTTTGACAGGTAAATTGTGTTTTTTAATAGTCTTTAATACATGTTCACTCGCCGCATCAGCCGCATACATGCGGATAAGATTCCAGGATATAGCGTTATTAGTAGTCAATAACATCATGTCTTGCAGAATGTCTTTCTCAGAGGAAACACTGCCTTTATGAGGGCTCTCACCATCACGGTAAGATCCATAGGAGATCCCTATACCAATCCATTTATCATCTATCTTAGGATCAAATACTGTCTTTATATTCAAAGGATTATTTGTTTTTGTTGTCATACTACTCGCCTGAAAATGAAAGCCCGTCAATATTAATATCATGGTGATAAAAGATAATAATTTCATATTGTATTTCCCACAATCCGGATGCTGTATTGATAATTAACTATAGTAAATCGAAGTTGCGGCATAGTTATCAAGTTATTTACGCTGTAACGGACTTTTATCCCGTTTATAGGGGTGAGTAATGGCTGTTACCATTCATTATACCAATCACCTATGGTGGTTGGTATTAGTGAAAGTAATATGGCAGTTAAGTTATGAAATGACATTTTTTAAAAGTTCCGCCCCTTCAAAACGTTAAAATCAAACAGCATACATTCGTCACTAAAATGTTCATTGGCTGGAATGGCTATTCTAAGAATTTAAAATAATAGCTCTGATATAAATAGATTGGTTAATGAATCAAAATACCGAGTGTTCGCTTTACCCAAACAATGGCCTAACACTAAATTTAAATGAATATTAAGAATGAAATGACTTGGGTAATGGGCGTTATAGGCAACAATGGTTCTCAAGGGAATAATCAATTAAATACTATGGTTATTTTTGAGGAGCCAGCTTGATAACAACTCCTCAGCAAGTCCAACTTAATCGAGCTGCACCAAATAATGATAATGATCACTACGACAACGACTCAATCTAAATTCAATCGCCTTGTTGTCTAGAGAGTGGGTGACTCTTGTCACTTCGAGTAGGGGAACCCCTTCTTGTATACCTAACGTCTGGGCATCTTTTTTTGTGGCAAGCACAGCTTTTATACTGTCTCTAGTGTCGCGTACTGTTAAGTTAAATTGGGTTTGATAAAAGTGGTAAAGGGTATGAGGGACTTCAGGTTTTTTTTCTAATATAGCAAAATACTTGTGTGGCAAAAAGATAGTCTCAGCCATACAAAACTCGTTATTTAAAATTCGCCTTCTAGTTAACACTATAACTTTTGCTGAAGAGTCTAATTCTAATGCTTGTGCAACCTGCTGTGATGCCACTTGCGTTTCGATTGACAACAATTCCGCTTTGGGTAACTCAGGGGAGCTTCCATCTGCAATTAATGGGAAGAACCGATACAAACTGTGATGGCCAGTATGCTCAGATACGAAGGTGCCAATACCTTGCTTACGGTTCAGAATTTTTGCATCGGTTAAGCTATTTAAGGCTTTACGAACCGTGCCTTGGCTAACATTCAGCTCACTCGCTAATTGAAACTCGTTTGGTAACATTTCACCAGGCTTCCAACGTTGCTCGACAATCAGTTGAGTCACATGTTCTTCAACTTGTTTGTATAAAGGTTGGAAAGCTAGCCCAGGGCGGCTGAGTTTATTATCAAAACGATTTTTATTCATTAACGTGAACAGAAATTTAACGTACCTATAGAATATTATTAACTATGACTCTTATACAAGATATTAAATAAATTTTATCTCTAAAAAGTTTAGACAAAAGCAATTGGTAAAGGCAATAAGCAATAAAAACAATGACAGATAACATTCATACCCATTGATTTTTCTCATCGATTGACAAAAATTTAACACTACTATAACTTGTGTCTTATATAAGATTAATGGCGCATTCTTTATTCATGTTTGATCCGTTCACTTAGCAGGAATGTTCAGAAACAAGTTTCTGATGAATAAAATGTAGCGTTTAAAAACAATCAGAGGTTACCTTTGTCCTTGCTTACACCATCACTTGCTCCCAAACTTAATCTATCCGCCCCCGATTGGAATACAGTGCCCCAAGTGACTGTGATGGGTGAGGCTTATTTTGCCGATGATGATTCGATTATATTACCCACTTCGGTTGGATCGTTACAGGTGAGTTTTCACTCATGTGGATTACGCCTTCGAATAGCAGGTAAGTCTAATACCCATTATGAAATGCTACTGCAAGAGCCTGAAACACTCACTTGTGGTCTCAGTCACTCAGAACAAGGTACCACCATTACCTGCGATGATTATAAACTGTTGATACAGCATACTCCTTTTTCATTTGCCTTAAGTTACGATGGAGAAAGCGTACAAAAAACACCTAACGATGGACATTTTGTACGCCAATTCCGTATGCCACCTTTAGCAAAAACGGCTCAAGGTTGGTTGTTCAGCTTAGACTTAGACGCAGAAGAAGCGGTGTATGGGTTAGGCGAAAAATGGTCGAGCTTGAATAAACGAGGTCAATTTATTCGCTCATATAATCATGACGCCCTTGGGGTGAACGCCGAAATTTCTTATAAAAACACCCCTTTTGCTTGGAGTCCATCAGGGTGGGGAGTATTTGTACATACCCCTGCTCCAGTCACTCATGCTGTCGGTTATGCACCTTGGTCGCAAAGAGCTTATGGCTTGTTGGTCGAAGATGACGCATTAGATATCTTTATCCTTAAAGGTGAAAATGGTGGTGACATAATCCATCAATATACCGAATTAACAGGCAAAGCACCCATACCACCTGTGTGGAGCTTGGGTGTGATCTTATCTAAAGCCTATTACAAAGATGTACCCGAACTAATGTCGACCGCAAAAGCAGTGCGTGAACATAATATGCCTTGCGATGTGATCACTTTAGATGGACGCGCATGGCAAGATACCGACACTCGCTTCGCCTTTGAATGGGATCCAAAACGATTTACCGACTTCGCGCCAAGTAAAGTCATTAGTGACTTAAAAGCCATGAACTTTAAAGTGTGTATTTGGGAATACCCTTTAGTATCTGTACAAAATCCATTGTTTAAAAAAATGGCTAATAAGGGCTGGTTACTTAAAGATAAACGCAGTGGCGAAGCCTACCGGTATCAATGGGATATGAGTGCCTTTGCCGAAGTACTTACGCCATTGCCCGAGTCAGGCATAGTTGATTTCACGCATCCCGACGCTTTTGCCTTTTGGCTAGAATCACACAAACCGTTATTCGACCTGGGCATAGATATGATCAAGGCGGACTTTGGCGAGCAAGTAGAAGATGACAATATGCTTGCCCACAACGGTGATTGTGGGCATCGATTACATAATGTTTATAGCTTATTATATAACCGCTGTGTGTATCGAGCAGCTGAAAAATATAGCAAAACAGGTGCATTCTTATTTAGCCGCAGCGCTTGGACCGGATCGCAGCGCTACCCCAGTCAATGGGGCGGCGACCCTCAAGCAGATTGGGGGGGGCTGATTGGTAGCATTCGTGGTGCTTTGTCTTGGGGGATGTCTGGTGCACCTTATTATGCCACCGATGTGGGCGGATTTTACAAAGACACTCGCGATTCAGAGTTATTTGTTCGGTGGTCACAAACGGCTGTTTTTTCGGCCCATATGCGTCTTCACGGTATAGGACAAAGAGAGCCTTGGAGTTATAGTCAAGAGGCAGAAAATGCTGTTAATCAGGCGTTAAAACTGCGTTATCAACTGATTCCTTATATTCAAACTACTATGCAGCAAGCCAGCGAAACAGGTTTACCCGTGATGCGTGCTATGGCCTTAGCCTTTCCTGATGACAGATTAGCCAAAGGCTTTGAAATACAGTTTATGTTTGGTGACAATTTATTGGTGGTACCTTGCACACAAGTCGGTGGTGAGGTGGAATTTTATTTACCTCAAGGCCAATGGCTGAGATTCCCCGGACAAAAAACCTTTACCGGAGGCGGGGTTCACAAACTGACTTTAGCGCTAGATGAAATAGCCGTGTTTGTTCCCGCGGGTCAAAAAATACCTATAGGCCCAAATGTGTTGCATACCGAACAATTAGAACATCCCAACATTGGCCAACAAATCAGTCATTACTGGCCAGTTAAAGATGCAAAATTACTATGATTAAACTGCAGCAAAAATTGTTCGCTATCAATACGCCATTGGGTAAGTTTAACTATGCAGTGGCGAGTGTAGCCAAAAACTTAGCCGGTGGATTACTTGCCCTTATGTTAGGCATGATACTGGCGCAGGTATTTTTTCGATATGTTCTCAACGATTCATTAGCTTGGACCGAAGAACTGGCAAAATTTGCCATGGTTTGGGTAGCCTGTTTAGTGGCACCTTGGGCGTATCGTGAGCACTTAAATGTGTCTATCCAAATGTTTGCCGATGCACTACCGGCAATCTTACGCAGAATAACCGAACTGATGATCACCCTATTAGTGATCGTTATTTGCGGGATATTTTTCCTGCAGAGCTTAGAATTTTGGCAGACAGGGCTGAGTATCAACGCATCGTCTGTGCCCGTGAAATTAGCTTACTTTTATAGCTGTGCACCTTTTGCTTTTGGCTCCATTTGTCTGGTTGGTCTAGAAAAACTTATCGAGCAATTATGCTTACCCTTAGATCATTGCTTCGCACCACAACAGGACCTGACCTAATATGTCATTAAGTTACTTTTGGGTATTTATTTTATTGTTAACCGCCGGTGCCCCAGTCATATTCGCACTGTTAATTGGCCCCGGCGTCAGCCTAATTTTAGACGGTAAGGAAGTGTTCTTCTCTGCCCTGTTAAATAGACTTTACTCAGGCATGAATTCTTTTCCTTTGATGGCAGTGCCGTTTTTCATACTCGCTGGCGAATTGATGAATCAGGGAGGTATCACCCAGTCAATTGTGCGTTTTAGCCAAACCTTGATAGGCCACTATCGAGGCGGATTAGCCCAAGTGAATATTTTATCTTCAGTGTTATTTGCAGGTTTATCTGGCTCAGCGGTAGCAGATACCTCGGCCCTAGGTAAAATGCTGATCCCAGCCATGGAGCAAAATGGTTACAGTAGACGTTTTGCTGCAGCGGTAACTGCCGCCTCGTCTGTCATTGGTCCCATTATACCGCCCTCAGGCATTATGATTTTGTACGCGTTTATTATGAATGTATCTGTCGCAGGCATGTTTTTGGCCGGCATAGTACCAGGCATACTGATTTGTGCGGGTTTGATGTTAATGACCAACCATATTGCCAAAAAACGAAATTACCCTATTGCTAATGTAAAAGCCACGTGGCATGAGCGAGGGAGCGCATTAAAAAGCTCTTTTTTACCGCTTTTAACACCTATCATTTTGTTGGGCGGCATAGTGCTTGGCGTTTTTACCCCCACCGAAGCCGCCGCAGTAGCAGCAGGTTACGCTCTAATTATCACCCTGTTTGTGACTCACACTCTCAAATTTAAAAAGTTGCCTTTGATATTAGTCAATGCCGCTGTGCAATCTGGAACCATTTTATTATTGGTCGGCTCTGCGGTCACTTTTGCTTGGATCATTACGGTATCGGGCATGGCCGATACGCTCGCCTCAGAAATATTGGGTATCACCGATAATGTGTTGTTGCTGTTGCTGATCATCAACTTATTTTTATTTGCTATAGGCATGTTCTTAGATGCAGGCCCCGCCATCTTAATTTTAGGCCCCGTGCTCGCTCCTATATTTATATCACTGGGCATAGATCCGTTACACTTCGCGGTGATCATGTGTGTGAATTTAACTGTGGGGCTCGCCACACCACCTATGGGTTTAGTGTTGTTTGTTGCTGCTGCAGTGTCAGGTGAAAAAACGGAAAATATAGCCTTAGAAATGTTGCCCTTTTTAGCCGTAGAAGCGGCTGTCATCTTTCTGATCACTTACTTCCCGGCCCTAACAATGACCTTACCTACCTTTTTTGGGTTCGCTTAACATGACATCAAAACGCTTAATTTTACTGATTATTTATGGGCTGATTGCCATTGGCTGCTTAGTAGGTATTTTTCGTGCGAGTGTGACCCAAGCAGAGTTTACTATTAAAGCGTCGATTCAAGCCTCCACCCAAGATGAAGATTATGTTGGACTCTTGGCATTCAAAGAACATGTGGAGAAGAACAGCAACGGCCGTGTACAAGTACAGCTTTATGCCTCAGGGCAATTTTGCGGTAGCGTACCCGAATGTATCGGGAGTTTACAATCAGGCGTCTTGGAAATGTTTCCTAGCACAGCAGGTGGCACTGGTAATTTTTTCGCACCGGCTCAAGTGTTAGATTTGCCCTATGTGTTTACCAGTGATGCACAGGCTGAATGTGTTTTAGATGGACCCATCTTAGTTAAAATGCGAGAGACTGTTCTCAGCCAAGGCTTAGATATTCGATTAATTGGAGTATCTAATACTGGAGGGTGGCGTAACTTTGCCACTACCGATAAACCCATTCGCAGTCCAGCAGACCTAAAAGGGCAAAAAATTCGCACTACACCAGCCGATATCCAACAAGAATTGGTCAGACAATTAGGGGCAAACCCTACCCCAATATCTTGGGCTGAACTCTATACCGCTTTAGCAACGGGTGTAGTTGAAGGCAGTAAAAACGGTATTCAAGATATTATTGGTGCTAAGTTACAAGAACATCTAAAATACATTATTCTTGATGGGCACTCATACATGGCAACTCTATGGTGGTTTTCTGAACCCGTGTGGAAAACCTTGCCAGAAGATATTCAGCAAATTGTACTAGAAGGATTTATTAAACTAAAAGCGGCAGCCAGTGAATTAGTAGCCAATGAGGAAAGTAATTCTTATAAAATTTTTGAGCAGGCAGGCGGTACTATTTACCGCCCTTCTATTGCAGAGAAACAAGCGTTTCAAAATGCATCGGTCAACATGCGTCAGTGGTTTATCACTAATTTTGGACAAGAATGGCTAGATTTGTTGGAAACCTCAGTTGAGAAATGTAACGCAAATATTCATTAATACACCTCGCCACACACAAAATTAACGTCCAAGCAACAAAATGATTGCATATTGTTTACTTAGAGGTTAAGTTTTCTCACGTCTTCTGTCTTATATAAGACAGGTAAAGTAATAACAATAATAATTGGTGCATTCATCCAATAACACATAATTCGTTACTCCAGCAGTTGAAACACTTTCATTGGAGCGCGGTTACATAACTAGATCAAGAACACATCTTGGGAGAATACTATGCAACTTAAACCCAGTAACTTACACTCCGGCATAACCAAAGCTCTTGCACTATCTGCTTGTATGACGATTGGTCTAACCGCCAACGCTCAAGAAGCTGAAAACGTTAAAAGTGAAGAAAAGCAAGGTTTTGAAACAATCACTGTTACCGCGCAAAAGCGTGTTGAAAACTTAAATGAGGTGCCTATAGCGGTATCTGTGCTTAGAGAAAATCAAATCAATTCAGCGTTTTCTGCAAATATTGAAGGCCTTCAAGCTTTAGTGCCTTCAGTTAGTTTTAGAAAAGGTAACACCACACGAAATTCAGCGATTACAATACGCGGAGTGGGTACTATTTCATTTAGTGTTGCTGCTGAGCCCAGCGTGTCGACTGTTGTTGATGGTGTGGTACTCGGGCGCTCTGGACAGGCATTCGTGGACTTATACGACCTTGATCGCATTGAAGTATTACGTGGACCACAAGGCACGCTTTTTGGTAAAAATGCTTCCGCTGGTGTCGTTAATATTACCACTAAGCGCCCATCAGATGAGTTTGAAGGCAGCTTTGAAGCAACACTTTTCCAAGATAACGAATACCGTTTAAAAACCAGTGTAACAGGCCCGCTAAACGATAACGTTAGTGGTAGTTTAACGGTTTTAAAGTCTCAATTTGATGGTTATATTAATAACGTATATAACAATCAAACAGTCAGTGGCTACGACAAAGAAGGTGTGCGAGCCATGCTTGATATCGAAGCGGCTGGTGACACCGACATCTTATTTATTTTTGAAAATGTAAATTCAAATGACAGTTGTTGCGCTGATTTAGAACTGGCTCCAAGTAACCGACATAATTCTGAAGCGTCACCTAACAGCTCAGGCAATGGTGTTCTTGATTTAGAACAAAGACAAATTGACCATGATTTTGAAACGCGTACTTTAGATGAAACCACTTCATTCTCCATTCAAGTGGATAAAGAGTTAGGTGAACATCAATTAACTTCAATTACCGCCTACCGTAGTTGGAACAATACTGAATTTAGAGAGGGTGATTTCACTTCAACGACTGGCTCAATTCCTTTCCCTGTTAATTTTGGTAACGTTAACAATGGAGGTGTAGCGTTTCAATTACACGATATAGGCCCCCAAGAATGGGACCAAGTCTCACAAGAGTTCCGTATAGCCTCTCCCACTGGTGGAGCCTTAGATTACCAAGCGGGGTTTTTCTGGTGGAACCAAAAATCAGAACGTAACTTCACTCGTGACGCCAGTTGTCAAAATAACGGTGGTCAATTCCAAACTGCGATTGGCAATTATCTCACTGACGTGTTGGGCGTTGCCAGCCCCTCTGATGCAGACATAGAACAGTTTATCAGCGATGAAAGTCTAACGTGTAACGCTAATGATATCGTTGGCGCCACAGCATATATGCAAACCGAGTTTGATAACTGGGCATTGTTTGCAGATGGTAAATACCATATCAGTGATGATTTAAGATTATTGTTTGGTGTACGTTACACCGCTGATGAAGTGAGTTTTACCCACAACAGAAATAGTAACGATGAATACGGACGTAAAGGTGTAGGTGTGCGTGAAGCCTCTCTAGATACCGACTATGATGGCTCTACCGATGAGTCAAATGTATCAGGTAAATTCGGCGCGCAGTTTGATATCAATGATAGCAGCATGGTCTACGCCACTTATTCTCAAGGTTACAAAGGCCCAGCCTTTAACGTGTTTTACAACATGGCAGATAACGATACTTTGCCCATTGGTGCAGAAACATCAGATGCTTATGAGCTAGGGTATAAATATGCGAGTCGTGACTTAATTTTTAATGCCGCTATATTTCGTACCAATATTGATGGCTTTCAAGCCAATAATCCAGAATTATTAGATGGCGTATTTATCACACGTTTGACTAATGCAGGTTCAGTCATCACCCAGGGGGTTGAATTTGACTTTATGTGGCAAGCGACAGAGCAACTTACCCTAACAGGTGGGCTATCAAGTGTTGACGCTGAAGTTGATGAATTCCGCTGCCCCGTTGGCTTGCCAAATTGTGATGGCAGATCAGGTGCTGACTTACCTTTTTCTCCTGATTTAAAATACTCAGTGACAGGAGAATATGTGTGGGAAATGGATGATATGGAAATCTATCTAAATGGTTCTTATGTTTACACAGACGAATTATTTGTCGGGGCACCTGGCAATACAGCCGGTGCAGAGAACCCTGTAGACCTGTTACCTGACTATGGCATTTTTAACGCTAGCTTAGCCTTCTCATTCAGTGATGATGACTACCGTATTTCTATCATTGGCAAAAATCTTACTGATGAAAGTTATGTCACCACTTACAGCGGAGACAACTTCCGTTATCAGATCCCACGGGATGCAGATCGTCACTTTGGTGTGCAGTTACGAGCGAAGTTCTAAACAAAAATTTAGTGTGTATTGGCGCTCTGCTTCTAAGAAGTGAGAGCGCTTTTTTTATGGGCGTTTTACAATCTAAATGTCTGCCCTTCAATATCAGGTGAGTAAAAAGGTATGCTATTGAAACAATAACAGAACCTTTCAGACGTGCAGATAAAGAACAACATCATACCATCGCCAACTATAATGCAAGGTTAACAAATACATATGGCTCACCTTTGAAAGTAACATAAAATAGTAAACTCACTGCAACACGTTCACAGCCTATAGAAAATCCATATAATACCTTCTTGTGAACATCACTTTATTTTCTGTATTCTTAGGGATAGTGATCCACTCTCATCATGCCTGAAATCTTAAGTGTAAAGCTTATGTGAATTGTCATAATATGATTGCATTGTATTTTCTTGGCAACGCAGGTTTTACTTAAGATATGAATACCAGATCCAAGTTTAACGCTATGAAAAAAGTTATAGGTAAGAATTGGTTATTTTAGTACAGGCATTAAATAGCTGGGTATAGGAGAGCGGCGACTGATTGCTATAGGACTATAATGGGTCTCGAGGTAATCGAGTATTTTTTGCTCTTGGGCACCCAGTGGCCACAACCCTTGAGACCTTTGCATCCAGCGGATCGTTTCTAACCAATTCTCTCGCGTCATACGATTTTGGGTCACTAGTTTTGCAGAATGGCAAGCAGTGCAATGAGCACGTACAATGTCATAGTTTTCACTGATGACAAGACCTGTCATGGGGTCGTATGTTATTTTATCTTTTGCCTGTATTGATAATGCTATTGTGCTCATCCCAAGCAGGATCAGCACAAACACCGGCATACAACGAATATTAATGGAGAACACCCTAAACGACCTGCACAGCGATACGATGGCAGGCATTATTTAAGTACCCCTTAGGGTTCCATCCAGGAAGCACCATAGGCTGACTCTTTCCGTCACTATCTGTGGCTTTGGCCCAGACCTCGTAATAACCTTTCTGTGAAAACAGTAAAGCGATGTGCCAATGTTGCCAGGCATTATGATTCACTGCTTTAGTTAATGTAGCCGATTGCCAAGTTTGACCAAAATCTATCGACGTCTGAACTTTATCAACCTGTTTATCACCTGCCCAGGCGTGGCCATTAACACCTAATTTATTAGCCAATGGGTGTAATTCACCTGATTTGGGATACGTGACTAACGACTTCACTGGCATAGCATGAATAATACACATATCTTCATCTGCTACTTTGGCACCGGGAGCCACTGTTTTGCAAGGCACACGATAGGCAGTTCCAGTCATTTTGGCGCCATCATGAACTTGATTGCGAATAACAATTTTTTCTAACCATTTGCCTGAAGTTGACGCTGGCCAACCACCGAATACTAATCGCAACGGATAGCCATTCATCACAGGTAAATCTTGGTCATTCATCGCCCATGCGATCAACGATTCATCTTCTAGCGCTTTATTTATCGGTACGCCACGTGAAATAGGGTTTTTGTTTGGGTCACCACTTAAATGTGTATCTTTACCATAATAGCCAATGTAAACGGCATCATCTTTTAAGCCTACATCTTTTAATACGTCAGCTAAACGTATACCTGTCCATTTAGGACAACCTACTGCACCGTTGGTCCACTGATTACCTTTAGCAGGAGGACTGAATTCAGAGCGTCCATTGCCACCGCATTCTAAAGTTAACTGATAGGTGTAATGGGTAAAACGTTGCTTAAGTTCTGCCAAGGTATAGGTTTTACTTTGCTTTGCTGACTCCCCTTCAATAGTGAGTGTCCAATTTTCAATATCGAATTTTTGTGGCGGTATACCATTATTACGTACGAACAGTTTATCGGCTGGTGTCACCTCATCGTTAAGTAAATGAGCAGGCGTTTCGGCATTTATAGGTCTATCGTTTAACAGCACTAACTCTGGGTCTTTACCGGGGATCAAAAAAGGCGATGATGTCTGGGCAAAGGCCACTGGGATAAGACCTGCAGGCAAAAATCGAGCAAACACTATTTCGCTACCAATTAGTGTTGTTATGGTAGCTAGGCCAGATAAAAAGCTACGTCTGTTAACAGGGACTGGTTGATATAGTGGTGGTATATCAGCAGGTGTTTTTTCTGGCTTAACACTTTTATTAGTCTTATCTTTGATATTACTCATTTTAGTCAATACAGCCTAAATGTAAGGTAAACTTAGGAGTATCAATCCCGCTATCCATAGTGTTTCTAATAATAGGAGCAAAATAGGTTTTAGCCCCACTTCTAACAATTGCCCAAGATTTGACTTCATACCAATGGCGGCAATTGAAATCACTAAGGCAAAACGTGAAATATCGGTGGCGCCTTGTGTTAATGTCTCGGGCAAATCCACTACACTATTAATTGTCATCAGCACAACAAAAGCAATTAAAAAGGCAGGGATACTAGGCGCCTTAGCATCTGAAGTCTTGTCCAAATTCATTCTCAATACTAACAATATACACACCACTACAGGCATTAAAAATGCCACTCTGACTAACTTAGTTAATGTCGCCAAATCACCCGTTTGTTCTGATACCGAATATCCAGCACCGACTACTTGTGCCACATCATGGATGGTGCCCCCTAAAAAGACACTCGTGTGAGTAGGGCTAAGGTTAAGTAGCTCCGCGACAATTGGGTATATCACCATAGCCACGGTAGACAATGCGGTGACGCCTACAATTGTCAGTAGGGTATCGCGGTCTTTATCTTTACTCTCGGGTAATACCGCTGCAATAGCCATGGCAGCTGAAGCACCACATATACCGACTGCGCCACCTGTTAATACCCCAAAGCGCTTTTGTAAGCCAAGTGCTTTGGCTAAAACAACGCCAAGACCAATAGTGCTAACAATAGCCACCACCAACAACACAGCAGTTTGCCAACCCAGTGCAGCCAAATCGCCAAACGCGATGCGTAATCCTAACAACGCCACACCAATTCGCAAAATATGGCGTGCGGTAAACTCAATTCCCTCTTTGCATATTGTACCTTCATACAAAAACGACATAGCGATGCCTAACAGCAAGGCAAATAACATAGCAGGTGCGCCATAGTGTTCACTCAAGAACAATGCAGCTAGACCAACAATGACAGAAATTAAAACACCTGGAAGTTTCGTTTTTATATGCAATTTATTAGCTCGAGTGACCTGTAAAGGTTATTGAAAAAACCGTTAATACTCGTTTAGTCGATGGCTAAAACCACCAGCACTTGACGCTTGCGCTCACCGGTAAATGGACGTCTACCATGCATGACCATGTAATTGTCTACTAAAGCGACATCGCCGTCTTGCCAAGGCAAATCAAAAGTGTACTTTTCAGACAATTTCACTGCCAGCTCTAAACCTACAGTTGGGATAGCAGTTCCATCACCAAAGGTAATGGCACTAGAAGGATTTTCACGTACTCCTTTCCAGCCCATAAATGCTGCAATCAATTGGTTGTAAAATACTTTTTTATCATTTCCCATATCGATTACAGCAGGTAATACTGGCGTTGTAGCACGTAAACTGCCATCTGCAAGCCATTCCCAACTATAACCTAACTCAGCCAATTTTTGTTCGGCTTGGACATCATTTTGTACACTTAACGTACTCCTCCAACTTCGTCCTTGTCCTGAGTTAGGATCATCTTCTGCTGGCATCTGAGTAGTATATTTAAGACCCTTACTCATAAAATCAGCAGCTAACTCTGGCATGTGTTTCGCTAAGTCTTGAAACAACATATCGGAGCGACATAGAGGTGTTTGGCCTCCTTCCTCAGCGGCACTTTTACAAAAGAAAAACAATTTACTGGGTGAGATAGGCGTTTGCGCCATTTCATGATGCAAAAATATTTCCACATCTTTTGGAGCTTCATTGGCGGTAAATACACGTTCAGTGAAGTTTAACCTGACAGCATTCGACAAAGATTCTTTGTAAGTGAAATTTGGATAACCAAAAGAATGTGAGAATTCATCGAACGTTTCCGCCGAATTCACAGGAAAACCTCTAAATAAAATCGCTCCCGTTTTACGTAATTTAGCCTCTAGTTCAGTCAAATTTGATTTGATCCAGTGGTCACATTCTTGTTGTGTAGTCAGCGAACCATCGTTGACCACAACACTAGGGAAAACCGAATCTCCACAATCTAATTGATGTGGGACTTCTACATAATTAACCGGTTGCATAGCTTGGCCTCTGTCTAATCGTAAATAGGATGAAAAGTATTAAAGGCAGCTTCACAGAAATTTCCCGGATCATTAAATCGCCTATTACTGTTAAGCGCTGAAATTTCATCCATCTCTTGTGAAGTCAATTCGAAATCAAAAATATCTAAATTTTCTTTTAAACGCTCAGGACGAGATGTTTTTGGAATAATAGCGTTACCCCTTTGAACACCCCAACGTAACACGACCTGTGCAGCAGTTTTACCTAACCTTTTTGCTGCTTGTTTCACTGCTGTCTGTTCTAACACCGACTCTGAAGCCCCAGCCATATCCAGCTCTAAATATGATAACGCGCCAAGGGGAGAGAAAGCAGTAACCTGAAGCTCATACTGATGAGCTAAACGCATCAAACGCTCTTGGGTCAAATAAGGGTGGGATTCTACTTGTAATACCGAAGGCTTAGTTTGAGCATAAGACATCAAGTCATGCAACAAACCCGAGTTATAATTACAAACACCAATTTGTTTAACCAGGCCTTGTTGGTATAAATCTTCCATAGCTTGCCATGTTTCGAATAATGGCACGGGTGCTAATTCCATTTTGCCAACTGCGGTATCAGTTATCCACTCAGGTGGATAACGATCATCGAAATCCACAAATGGTTGTGCGATAGGAAAATGTATCAAATATAAATCGAGATAATCCAACTGCAAATCAACCAAAGTTTTTTCTAAAGCAGGCTTTACATGTTCTTTAGCATGATAAGTATTCCACAACTTAGATGTCACCCATAAATCTTCGCGAGAACACAGGCCATTATCAATAGCACGTTTAATACCCTCACCTACTTGCACCTCGTTTCCGTAATCACAAGCGCTGTCTAAATGACGATATCCAGCCTTAATGGCGTTATACACTGCGTCTGCACAGATATCTTTAGGTATTTTCCAAAGACCAAAGCCAACCTTTGGCATCGTTTTATGACTATTTGGCATCTATTGTATCCAATTAATAAAGTGTTAATTTTGATTTTATGTCTTATATAAGACTAAGTTAAGTGAATGCTTAAACTTTGTCAAACTTGCTTTAGAAATAAGCGGCTTTATTGGGATGAAACTGGCATCTTTAAAGGATAGCTTCGCTCATTTAAACAGCTCGACATACGACTTAAATGGACACATAAAGGAAGAATAATGCTGGTTCACCTTACTGGCGATCCAGTTATCGAAATAATTGAGAATGATACGCTCTAAACGAGTGCCAATATTTATGAACGTTTAGTGAAATAGTTAATATGGTCACCTAATAAAAGGTATTGAACAAATCGGTTCTGTTCCCCTACTTCTTTTGATTGTAGAAAAGAAGAAGGCGAACAGGGAGTCTTGGCTGGATGCTAGTAAAAAAGATTATGTGGAGTCAAATAAAAATACATAAATTCAGTACATATATTTACCAATAGGGAGTCAAACCAGCTCATCTTCACCTTCAACAGCTCCTTCCCCACGTATTTTCATCTGTAACCCTTTCAAAAAGTTACGCATAATTTGGTCATTACAAGCACGATACTGGCGATTTTCTGGTTTTCTAAAAAAGGCACTTAATTCGTGTTTGCTGATTTTAAAGCCACTTAAATCCATTGCTTCTAATACCGCTTCGGCTTGCATATTGAGAGCAATTTTTAATTTCATAAAGATGATGTTGTTGGTAAGTTTACGCTCAACGGGTGCTTCAACGCCTTCGCGTTTGCCACGATTCATATTTATCAAACCGTTTAAAAATAGAGAAAACTGAAGATCGGTAAGTTCAACAAAAGCAGGATCATCGTCTTTACGCAACCAAGTATGTAGTTGTGCGACTGTAGCGGGGTAATCAGCTTGAGCAAAAATTTCAAGCATTTTTGCGTCGTTGAAATCGAAGATATAGCGCAAACGGCGCATAACATCATTGTTGATCATAATATTCCTAAAGACTAAGTTGGTTTATTCAACTTTAAACATGTCACTAGTTTAAAGCTTTTTATAACGAATGTTTTACTTTATTGACAGTTAATCAATAACGGTCTGCAATATATGCTTTTAAACTTAGCTTTAATTACTATTGTATTTGAAAAGTATTTAGAAACAAAAACTGGTTTGTTGCCTTTGTGACTTCAAACGTTTGGCTTGCTGTTCTCTTGCAAAGGCTCTGAGTTTATTCATTCTATTCAGTATATTGTCCGCATCCTCAGAAATTTGAGCCTGACTACACAAGTCCATACTGGCGTAATGCTTGGGGCAAAGGGGATGGTTGTGGTTGACGCTATTTACAACGCTATTTGCACCACTTTTTGCACCACTTTTTATAAAAAGAGTGGTATTTGAATAACTGATCATGTTGCCTCCAACAAACAACTGTTTATACATACAGTATAAATATTGATTATTAATTGTGCAACTATTTTTTATAGCCTAAAGTCTATTAGCTTATTTATTGGGTTATGTTTAAAGCTAATAGCAGGGTTTGCCTGGTATTAGCCGGTTCAATAACCGCATCAATTTCTAGAACACTGGCCACTTCTTGGGCTTGGCCTTTTTGATATTGCGCAGCTAAGAGTTGTTCATAGAGTACTTTTCTTGCTGACGTATCCTGCACGGCTGCAAGTTCTTTTTTAAAACCCAACTTAACCGCCCCTTCAAGCCCCATTGCGCCAAATTCACCTGTGGGCCAAGCAATAGTGTAACTTGGCTGACTGGTATTTCCTCCCAACAATGCTTGTGCACCCAATCCATAACATTTTCTTAAAACCACGGCGACTAATGGCACAGTAAGTTGGCTGCCAGCAACAAACAGTTGAGCCAGCCTGCGAACGGCGCCTCTCTCTTCATGTTCTGGCCCCACCATAAATCCGGGAGTATCACATAGTATTACTAAAGGAATAGAGAACTGCTGGCAAAGATGCATAAATTGACTCGCTTTTTCGCCGGCGTCAACATCAATAGCACCGCCTAATACTTTGCAATTACTGGCTAACACTCCCACCGGATGACCTTGTAAATGCATAAAACCACTAATAATTGCAGTACCGAATTGGGCTTTAATTTCAGTAAAAGAATCGGTATCTGCGAGAATATTAATGATCTCTTTTACATCATATACAAAACGCCTGTCTTCCGGAAGAACCTGTTCAAGAGCTTGTTGGTCAGCATATGTACTTTGTTGTCCGTCGACTAATGGTCCTTGAAAATACAACAAACATTTTTTTGCCATTTTGGCTGCTTGCTGCTCGTTTTCGACCAAAATATCTATCACACCATTTTTAACCTGTTTAGCACTAGGGCCAATATCAGTTGGCTTAACCACCCCCAAACCACCCCCTTCTATCATCGCAGGGCCCGCCATACCTATCCATGAAGACTCAGTTGCAATAGTGATATCTGCAGCGCCAAACAAAGCAGCGTTACCTGCAAAGCAGTATCCATTTGCCACTGATATGCGCGGCACTTTTCCTTGTAAACTAGCCCAGGAGGCAAAAGATTGGCATTGCAATCCAGAATTTACAGTCGTGATATCGGTATCGCCAGGGCGACCCCCCCCCCCTTCAGTAAACATCACCACTGGATACTTTTTATCCACCGCAACGGCTAATATCCGATCTAACTTTAAATGATGGAAATATCCCTGCGTGCCAGCTAATACGCTGTAATCATTGATCACGATGACGGTCTGTGTTTTTTGCTTTGTGATTAAATTTTGATTCACTTGTCCTACACCGGTGATAATACCGTCAGCGGCAGTAGCCGATTTCAAATCATCATAGTCTCTGCGCAAACGCTGGGCAGCTACCGCCATTTGTCCGTACTCCATAAAACTATTAATGGGGCATAAATTTTGTAAATTCTCTCTTGCTGTTAAATAACCTTTTTGTCGGCGTTTTTGTTGTTGTTCGATTCTTTGCTCATCAAGTGTGAGTGCCTCTCTGGTGCGCAGTTCGTTTAGTAATCTTTGATTTGTAGTACTGGAAGTTGGCATTTTTACAATTTTTGACTTGCTAGCATCGTCTGCGTGCATATCCACCAAGGGCATCCCCACAAAACAATCATCCCCAACATTGACAAAAACTTGGCCTACTTCGCCCGAAACGTCTGCGCACAAGGTGGTTTGCATTTTCATGGCTTCAATAATAACCAAAGGTTGATCTATATGTACTCGCTCATTTTGATTGACCAGTACAGCAACAACAGATCCTATATTGGGTGCGCACAATGTGTAAATGGGGGGCATAAAAGTCATCAGCAAATTATCAAATTTTCTTATTCTAACATTGACCAGCATATTTAGCGCCGCCAAAAGTCATGAATTATGAAAACTATAAGTGGCACTAACAGGTCAATAAACGCTCGAGACTCGTTATTAAAAATATTGATAAATAGAAGGGAAAAGCTTCTGTAAACACAGCCATTATTGTGAAGGTGCATGATTTTGGAATATTGGCCAAAAGCATAGAAAACTTTACCAAAGTAGCCACCTTAATCCAGTTGAGCTTGCATAAACTCTAGGCAATGAGTGAACCAAACCCATGCGGGCAAAAATGTGGCTTAATTACTTTGGGTTAAAGTATTTTGGATTGCAACCTCATCACTGCCATAGGCATTCGTTAATATAAACAATACCTATATCAATCTCCTTCCAACAAAAATCGTTCTGCCCGCTCAACTTTTCGTGGTTTCGCTGCAATAACTATCACATCACCGGCCAATAAAGCCATGTGCTCATCTGGCTCCGACAGTTCATGATTGTCCCTTCTCAGTCCCTTGACACTAACCCGCCATTGTTGCAAGTTGAGTTGCTTTAATGATTTACCAACAGCATAAGCATTTTTAGTAAGGATGACCGCGTGCATAAATTCAAATTTCTCTTGTTTAATATAATCAAGCTCAGTGGTTTCACCAGGAAAGAAACCATGCATATTGGCATAATGTCCCTTGCGCTCTTTACGCACGCGTTTGAGTATGCGAGACATTGGCACACCAGATAATTGTAAAACCTGAGTCACTAACATTAGACTACCTTCTAGAATTTCTGGCACTACCTGTGATGCGCCTGCCTCAAGTAATTCTTCCATACGATTGTCTTTTCTAGTTCTCACCACTACTGGCAAGTCTGGATACAAGCGTTTAACTAAACGAATCACACTCATGGCTTTTTCATGCTGGTCAAAAGTGATCAGCACCAGCTTGGCTCTTTCAATTCCGACAGAATGCAATATATCTTTTTGCTTAACATCGCCAAAATACACAGGCTCTCCTGCACTTTGACTTTCTTGCACACGGATGGGATCAGCATCAACTACCATGTAAGGAATAGCTTCAATTTTTAATAAACGACTAACCGATTGACCTACTCGGCCATAACCAAAAATGAGTACGTGGTCAGTTAGTTGTTGGTCTTGGGCTGAAAGTTGTTCTAACCCTTTTACATCAGGCGTTGCTTCAGGACTGATTGCTTTGGCAATTTGTGGACTTTTATCGACTAACCAAGGCGTGATGGCCATACTCATCACACCGATAGTTAATAGTAACGAACCTTGCTCTGAGTTTAAAATAGCATGGTCGACAGCCAATGCTGCCAACACAAAACTAAACTCGCCCATTTGACACAGTTTAAGCCCGGCCGCCCAAGCATCTTGTTTGCCTAATTTAAAAATCTCAGCTGACATCCGGATAAGCAACACTTTTAGCAACACAATAATCACCAAGCCTAATAGTGCCCAGTGGATCTGACTTGGCAAATTGTGTAGTTCTAGGCGCATACCTATAGTAATAAAAAATAGTCCCATCAGGATATCTCTAAAGGGTCGTATATCAGCTTCTAGTTGATATTTATATTGGCTCTCACCTAACATCATGCCTGCTAAGAACGCGCCTAATGCCATGGATAGGCCAAAGGAAAAAGCTAAACCTGCGGCCATTAAAGCCACCATAATAGTCGTCAACACAAAAAGTTCATCTGTGCGAGTGCGGGCCACTTCACTAAACACTTTAGGTAACACCCATTTGCCGATGGATAACAAAATGCCAACAACCAATAGCCCCTTAAGAAATGCCATTGATATAGCAATGCCTAAACTTTGTTCGGAATCAGCAGCCAGTAAGGGCACCAATATAAGCAAAGGCACAACAGCAAGATCTTGTAGTAATAAAATACTCACCGCGATTTGCGCGCGAGGCGTATTCAGGATACCTAGATCACTGGTTTGTTTAATCACAATGGCAGTTGAAGACAGCGCTATAATCCCACCTATTACGAAGGAAGCTTTAGCATCAAAATCCAGTAATAAGGCCAGCCCCATAAACACTAAAGTAGTCAACATCATCTGCGCAAGCCCTACGCCAAATACCAGATGACGCATGGCTAACATTTTGGGAAGTGAAAACTCCAAGCCCAATGAAAACAACAAAAAAACAATACCCAACTCGGCAAAATTTTGCATATCTTCTGGATGTTCAAATAATGCGAGGAGATCAGGACCTGCCAAAATACCACAAAAAAGATAGGCCAGAATTGGTGGTAAATTAATACGTTTAAATAGCCAAACAGTTATCACTGCTACGGCCATTAGAATAACAATACTGCCTAAATTTCCATGCATAACGTTGTGTTCATCCTTCTAAGTTGTTTGCTAAGCACAATACTTGCCGAATATTAGCTAAGAATCATTTTCTATAGTAATTCGCCATATTGTTGGCAGGAGAAACCGTTGGAACAACTTAACCAGTTTTACGACGCAAATGTCGGTGAGCCTTATTTCAATCTTGAGGAGGCTAATCAAGACCTTGAGCATGGGCACAAACTTGGTCTGACGCAAGGTCAGCTTAATAAACTCATCCTTGAATTGTTAATATCCATAGACTTGCTCAGTCTGAGTAAATTATATTTTGAGTGATTAGAAAGTACACTACCGTTGTCTGAGCTAAAAATCCAGTTTGAAGATAATAGAACTAGGTTTGGTCAAACGCTAAAAAACACATACTTAAAAACTCTTAACTGTTTGCAGATAAAAAATGTCATTGCCGTATGGATTATTCCTGTACTTAACCGTTGTCGTTAAGGTATTGGCAAATATTGCAATAAATGCATATTAAATTTTGTTATCCATTCAAAAATGCCTTAGAACATCACAATCAAGCAGTTTGCTATGAAGGACGTCTTAACAACCTTAGGAAATAAAGCTAGTTACGACGAAGCCATGGTAAGACTGCCAGCCAAGCACAAAAGCATCATCAACCCTTTGGTTTACTAGTGTTAGATATGGACAACTTTAAACAAGTTAACGATATTCATGAGCATCAAGAAGGCGATAAAGTATTGTTGGCTTTGCTGATACTATTTTAAATAGCCTAAGAGGTCCGACTTAGCCTTTAGATTTTGTGAGGATGTGTTTTGCTACTGACTACCAAAGGTGGATAATCAGACTAACAATTTAATTGCGGAGCGTATCCAAATAGCTATTGAATCGGAACCGTTTCTGCAACAGCAGAAAATATTTTGCAGTATTGCCAGCGCGACTTTTTAGGAAAAGATTGAAAAAAAAACATCTTCTCTCGCACTAACGAAGCACTATATGCTCCCAAGCAGGCAGGTAAAATTGTATTAGAGCCGCTTAGGAATGTAATTGCAAGCAACGATGATAAACAGCAATGTATTGCATAATAGTTGAGAAATAAGCAACATTCTCAAGGATCTAAAAAGCCATGCTTTAGAGCATGGCTTTTTAACTTAACGTTAATGGTATTGATTATCTAAACAACACTTTTTCTTGGTTAAACCAATACACACAAAATGCAAACAACGCGCCTGCAATAATCACTGTTGAACCAAATATGGCAAATAATTGGTAGTAATCCATGGTTCCCTTCACTAATTCTTTCATAGCGAGGGAAACGTTAGTGACCGGCACCCAAGCCCAGCCTCCCTTTAATTCCACGCCAGGTAAAAGTGCTAACATAATAGGCACAACAACCAAAATAGTCATAGGCCCCATGTAACTTTGTGCTTCTTTAAAACTTTTGGCATAGATGGAAATACTCAACAAGACTGCCGAGAATATAGCCACCACAGGGACTAACATTAGAAAAATCAGTAGAAAATCAAGGATCGCAATCTGTGCCATAAAATCCGCAACAAATTTGATTGCCATGCCTTGGCTCAACACCAAGCCCCAAATCACCATACTCAAAACAGTAATCAACGCAGTCATGGTGCCAGCAAAAGCAATAGTCAAAAACTTACCCATTACAATTTTATTTCGATCTATAGGTGAAATCAGTAACGTTTCTAGTGTACCGCGCTCTTTTTCACCGGCGCCAATATCGGTAGCCGGAGCCATTGCACCTGATAGACAAATTAGAAACAACAAATAGGGCAACATCCCACCTATTTTTTCGCCCCAATTTTCTCGATCGTCAGCGGTATTCACTTTCTCTAATACAAGCGGTTCTATTAGTGCACTTTGTTCTGCAGCGTCTAACCCCAGACTAGTAAACGCGCTTTGTTGAAATAACTCAGACTGACTCTTTACTATTTCATTGACCCGTCTGTAGACCAGATTTAGCCCGGCATCATTGAAATATAATTTAACGTTAGCCTGACCATTTTTAAGCACATCGTTAGAATAATTTTCGGGGATTTCCAACACAAAATCGACTGTTTCATTGCGAATAATTGAGGTGTAATCGGCGTTTCCTTCAATTTCGACCAGGCTAAATTTTTCTGGTTGTTGCAGCTCCTTAACAATATCCGGCGCATATTGGCCACCTATCAATGCATAATTGAGCACTTGGGTTTCAGCTTTGTCTATGGCTTGTTTACTCACAAAACCCACAATCCCAATAATCAAAGGGAAGATTAATAACGGCAGGGCAATCATAAAAAATAATGTTTTACGGTCGCGAAGTAATTCTTTTATCTCTTTTTTAAATACTAACCACATATTGTATATCTCTTTATTTATAAGCAGCTAAAGGCTCTCTATTCGCTAGTAGTTGATTGAATGGCGGCCATAAACGATTGGTGCAATGAGCCATCAGCAAGGGCTTTAAAGCTAGCAATATCCCCATCAAACATAGTTCGGCCTTGATCGATAACAGTGACCTTGTCACATAACTCTTCCACTTCATCCAAATGATGCGTTGAGAAAATCACGGGAGTACCCTGCTCTTTTAAGCCACGAATAAATTCGAGTACGGTTTGTGTGGCCATAATATCTAAGCCCGTTGTGGGTTCATCTAAAATAACCAGCTTTGGTGAATGCACTACTGCACGTGCAATAGCGGTTTTTTGTTTCATACCTGTAGAGAAATTCTCTGAACGTCGGTCCAAAAAGTTATGCATATCTAATAAATCAGCTAACTCTTTTATACGAAGTGCAATAGATGCGTCGCTCATGCCATGTAACTGACCAAAATAATGGATGTTTTCACGACCGGTTAAACGACCATACAAACCCGTTGAACCCGATAAAAAGCCTATCTTCTTGCGAGCAATAACAGGATTGGTTAACACATTATCACCGCTTATTTCTACGCTGCCACTATCGGGCTTCAGTGCAGTAGACAACATACGTAAGGTCGTCGTTTTACCCGCACCATTAGGGCCAAGCAACCCTAACACTTCTCCTTTTTGACATGTAAAAGACACATCTTGAACAGAATGAAAAAAGCGCCCTTTTAACCTCGGGTCTTTTTTTTCTTGCTCACTGAGCTTTTTAGGATTTTCCACAGCGAATTTCTTAGCCAGTTGTTTTATTTCTATCATTCCATTTTCCTGGTTTGTGGGCGATTTATTTCTATAGTCCTTCAATTTCTAGTTTATTACATGCGATCTAGAAAAAAAATATGTAACAATATTAAATTCGTTCAGACTACTGCAACTAATTTTGGGCACATATTGCTATAACATAATTTAATAGGAGGATTTGTATGCAACTGGTCAGTAATCCATTTGAGGCCATGAAGGATATTTTTGTTAAGCCTAATCAGGTATTTGCCACTATAAATGAAACACACAATTGGTCTTGGATACCCTTTATCTGTATTGCAGTTATCGGTGCATTACCTATTTACATGTATTTTAATTTTGTGGATTTTTCTTGGTATACCGAATTAATGGTTCAAGCTATGGCGGGAGATTTAAGCCCCGCTGAGCAAAATGTATTTCGAAACATGATGGCAGATAAATCACAATCCTTGTGGACAGGTGTGTTTGGCTCTGTATTTATGCTGCTTGTCAGTAATGCGATAATGGCGCTTTATTTAAATATTGTTACCAAAGCAGATGAAGAGTGTGTGCAAGGTTATACCGACTGGTATGGCTTTAGTTGGTGGGTAAGCATCCCTGTCATTGTCTCTAGCCTATTGGGTATATTGGTGGTGTTAGTGGCCCAGGATAATCAACTATCACCTGTTAGCATGGCTCCCACTTCATTTGCATTTATTTTTTCTGTCGAAATGAACTCGTCATGGGCGTCTTTGATGCAGGCTATCCGCTTAGAGTCTGTCTGGGTGATGTACTTGACTGCAGTAGGATTAAGTCAATGGACCCAACTCCCAGTAAAGAAGACCTATATAATAGCAATCGCTCCCTACGTATTAATTTGGGCAATCTGGGCTTTATTTATTATTCTTTGATGCTGATTTTGATGATGACTTTGGCGAAGGCCTAGGTCTGAAATAATCAGTATTCTCATAAAATTCAGGGTCGTTGTTGGCATCCCATACATCAGGGATACCCAATAATGGTATTGGGTTAAATGGCTTTGATGTCGAAAATAAATTGGCTTTCTTAATATGGCTGACTAAGCGTGTATCAAGTTCAGCCACCTGTTTTTGATAGGGTAAAGTTGAAAATCGACTATCAACTTCTATTACCAAGCATTTTCCAGTCAACCCCATAAAGGGTTGTAGCAACATTTCAAGATTGGCATGACCAAACATAAAACTATTAATCTCGTTACCCCAATGATGCCTATTTTCAACAAACACAGCATGCCATTGATGCTGCTTTAAATTTTCTATTAGTTGGGAAAAAACCTCTGTACGCTGATAAGTGACAATCACCCCGCACTCATCAAAATGGGTTAAGTTATTTCTTCTAAGGGTCCGAGGTGATAACCCGTATTGCTCAATATCTTCAACATGCTGTTGATTTAACAAGCGCTTTGTTTGTGGAAATTGCAGCCAAATCAAACCATTAAATAAATCGTGCCAGCTGTTTGGGCGGGTCGGAATAATATGTTGTTGGTGGATGATTTGTTCATAATAATGGTTAGATGTTGTTAGATGGTTTTGACAAATAAAACGAGGAATATGGCTCTCCCCTTTGAGCTTCATTAAGGCATTTAGTCCTTGGGCATTGGGCCAATCAGTCAAACGCGATAAGCCAAAAAAGTTTTCAAGCTGCTGCATGGGCAACATCGGTAGTTGCTTAATAAAGTCCTGTTGCCAATCTGTCACAATTGCCCTTGATATTGATTTAATGTAAAAAGAGACACTTATAATCTTTAACCTTACTCACTACAAGAGCAACTATATGAAATTTTGCCACAAGCTCCTCATACTTTTTTCGCCAATGATCCTGGCTCTATCAGCCTGCCAAGACAAACAAGCCAAAGTTCCTTTACCGGTTGCAGATAACTTTATCGATGTTTATCAAGGCATTAACACCGATGATTTAAAAAAACATATCAAAACTTTAGCTTCGGATGAATTTGAAGGACGCTTACCCACCACAGTTGGTGAGCAAAAAACATTGGATTATTTGGTTAACGAATTCAAACAAATGGGTTACCAACCAGGTAACGGTGACAGTTACTTGCAACCGGTTGAACTCATTGAGATAACTGCCGACTCGGATATGACCATGACGATAGGCGAAAATAATTTTGTCTATAAAGAAGGCATGATGGCCTCTACCAGTCGAGAACAAGCAAGAGTAGCACTAAAAAACTCGGAATTAGTGTTTGTGGGTTACGGTGTCAACGCACCAGAGTACGACTGGAATGACTATGAAGGCTTAGATGTAAAAGGCAAAACCGTCGTTATTTTAGTCAACGATCCTGGTTTTGAAAATCCAACAGGTGATAAATTTCAGGGTAAAACCATGACCTACTATGGCCGCTGGACATATAAGTATGAAGAGGCCAGTCGTCAAGGCGCAGAAGCTGCCATTATAGTGCATGAAACTAGGCCCGCCTCTTATGGTTGGTCTGTAGTGGCGAATAGTTGGAGTGGACCACAATATGGCCTTGTAAGCAAAAATGGTAATGCCGATCGTGTAGCGGTTGAAGGTTGGTTAACTGTTGAAGCCGCACAAAAGGTATTTGCTGATGCTGGGCTTGATTTTGCTGAAGAAAAGTCCAAAGCCATAGCCGCCCCATACAACAAAAGTTTGGGAGTAGACGCCTCAGTAACCATTAACAATAGTTTCAAAAAATCTATCAGTTATAACGTAATTACGACATTGCCCGGTTCTGAAAAACCTGACGAACACCTAATATTTACCGCCCATTGGGATCACTTAGGCAAAGATGAAAGCAAAGACGGTGACCAAATCTACAACGGTGCTCATGATAATGCGACAGGCACAGCAGCGGCTCTAGTGATGGCCAAAGCTTATTCTGAGTTAAAGATCAAGCCTAAGCGTTCCACCACCTTTTTAATCGTCACAGCAGAAGAACAAGGCTTGTTAGGCTCAAAGTATTATTCAGAACATCCCATTATCCCTTTAGATAAAACCGTCGCCAATATCAATATGGATGCCATGAGTGTCTTGGGCAAAACCAAAGATGTCGCTGTTATTGGCATGGGCAAGTCTGAACTAGAAGCGTATCTTGAAAAAGCGGCCAAACGCCAAGACCGTTATTTGGTTCAAGAAGGTCGTCCAGAAGCAGGCTATTACTATCGTTCTGATCATTTCAGTTTTGCTAAGCAAGGAGTACCAGCACTGTATGCTAAAGGTGGTGAAGAACCTATTGATGAAGCCACAGCACAATATCGCAAACGTACTAATGTGATTGTCACAGGTTGTTATCATCAGGTTTGTGATAAATTTCGCGAAAACTGGGACTTATCAGGTATCCAGCAGGATGCACAATTATTGTTTGAAGTCGGGTATGACTTAGTATCATCGGATGATTGGCCAAAGTGGAAAGCAACGAGTGAGTTTCAGCGGAAGTAGGATGTAGGGTTCAGGCTTACGCTTTTGCAGCGTAAGCCTCTTTTAAGCTAAAACCATGCCCTAGCGGGCACCCTATCCATGCGAGTTTTAACTCGAATCCCTTCGAGCCAGTGATTGTTTAACAATAAGAAAACTAACCAGACAATGCCTGCTATTATGATTTCCCTGTTAATTTTGCTCAAGATATTACTAAAGGTGTGTCTTCTTTATCCTAAAAACTCATCAAACTCTCGTTCAACGTAACGCGGTAGTCACTTGTCTTGCTCTGCCAGAGAGAGTTGAAAGTCGGGATAATATTTAGAAACAATTTGATAAGGTTGAGTGGTCTCGGCTCGATGACGGACATATCCCTGCGTAATACCCTGTCCGGCATTCCTTACCGCTGGCGTGTTGACGGAAAGCATTCACATTCCAGCACCTTATTCTTCAATGATTCATGATTTTGTTATCACTGATAATTATATTTTGATCCCAGTATTTCCAATCTCTGGCAGTCTAGAGCTGCGATGGAAGGTGGAGCTCCATTTGCGTGGGAGCCATATTTACAAGTGAAAATAGGCGTTTTAGCGCGTAATGGTGGCAGTTCTGAAAACATTCGGTGACTGGATATGGATTTGTCATTTGTATTCCATTTTATGAATGGCTTTGATCAGGACGGTGTTATAACGTTTGATTGGTGTCAGCTTAGTCATGTACCTTTGTTTCCGTTGGTTGACGGCAGTGATAGTGGAAAAGCGATTCCGTATTTACATCGTTGGACTATCGACGTGAATGCAGAAAAGCCGCAGATTGAATTTAAGAAAATTGATCAGTATGAGTCAGAATTTCCACAGTGTGATTTACCTATATAATTAAGCCCTATCGTCACTTTTGGTATGTATCGCCTGACGGCGAGCTGGCAAGAACGATAAGTAAAGACGCCGATCACTTTTTTAATATGGTTGGACATTTTGATCATGAGACTGGTAAAAATGAACGTTATTCGTTAGGGCAAAGCATTGAATCGGACGCATTATTTGTACCTAAGTCAGAAGATGCTGGCGAAGGTGAAGGATTTTTACTGACTGTTGGCAGCAGTTTTGAAACTCATAGCAGTAGCTTATATATTTTTGATGCATTGGAATTATCGAAAGGACCGTTAGCCGTTGTGCATCTGTCGCACTATGTGCCTGCTGGGTCTCACGGTACTTGGCGTCAGGGCCGCTAACTAAAAAGCCGAGCTAAGCTCGGATTTTTAGTTACTTTTATTGAGGGTAATAGGAATAGGCATAGGCATGAACATGGCAAAGTGTTTTTCTGTTTTAGTCGGGCTACTTTTTGTTAATTTGGCAGTGTCACAGCAAGCCAATTTGGTAGTTCCCGTTTCCGACATTGCTGATGATACTGGCAGTGTCGTGGTAGTTGTTTTTGATAACGCAGAAAATTGGTTGAATACAAAAGTTGGCACCCCTGCATTTTTAGATGTAAGTCGTGAGGTTAATGGTGAAGCTGAACTACTTTTTTTGATTGAGGATATTCCAGCAGGTAGTTGCAGCTTATCTATTTTTCATGATGTGAATGCCAATGGTGAATGGGATGCTAACTTTATTGGTTACCCGAAATAGCCGTTCGGATTTTCTGCTCCAGTGGGCAAGTTTGGGCCACCTAGTTTTATTCAGGCCAGCATTTTAGTCAAACTAGGACTTAACGAAATTAGTGTAGCCATAGACTAATGATAAAATAGATTTATAGTCGCTCATTAGTCGCTTTAAGTTAGGCGATATTAAGGAAGATTTTATTTTTCTCGAACAACCTTAATCAAATAATTGAAGCTTGGTTATTGCAAAAAATCTTTTTACTAAGCCAGTCGCTATTGTGTTGCACTATTTGTAGTGACTAGTCATCGCAGAGATTTACCTAATCTTAACCATGAGACGGTTACTCTAGGTAGCGGAAAAAGCTATCTATTGTACGGTACTTATTGGATCTCTTGATGGCAAGTTAACTGAGTTTGCGAAGGAACATAGTAAGCTGATATGGCAATTTGGCTCCAGCTAGTTTGTTGCAACTCTATAACGGTGCGCACGTTCCTGTCGTCTCAAGGAGCAGCATTTATTCCATTCTGTTTGATCATAGATTAAAGAACCTCTCTAGGCGTTCCTGCCCGCAGCGGTAGTCTTTAATCCTAGCGACATATCACCGTGTTAGTCCGCTGCATGGGTTGGCGAAGGCAACCGAGTGCGCACCAAAAGGGCACGTATTATTGAACTATCGGTGCATCGGTCTTCGTTTCTGATAGCACTAGATATTGTAAAAACTATGAAAATTCTTTATTAATCAATTATCTAGAATTATACATACAGATTGGCATAGATAGTGCTTTTTTAGTCTCACAGAATTAGTGTTGAGGCAAAATCGTGCAATTACTTACATTCAAAACGCTTTGGGGGCATATCGGTAGCATAGAGGAAGCCGCTGTTCTGGCGAAATCTGCTGGCTTCGCCGGGCTAGAGGCTCCAGTAATAGACAAGAACTCTGCTCACTTGCCGTCACTGCGCCAGGCCTTAAGTGAACATAACTTAGAATGGGTGCAGGAAATTTGTACCGCAGGCTCTTACGTTCCTAGAAGGCATGCCAGCGTAAGCGAACACCTTGAAGATCTAGAGGTACAGATCCTTATCGGCAAACCACTGGACCCCAAGTTTGTTAACGTGATGGGAGGCTGCGATGCATGGCCTGTAAGCACTAGTGTTGATTTCTTTAAGGCGGCAATGGATATCGCGGACAAGCATGATGTTGTTTGCTCATTCGAGACCCATCGCGGCCGCTCCTTTTTCAGCCCCTGGAATACCATGGCTGTGCTTGAGCAAATACCTGACATTAAAATAACCTGTGATTTTAGTCATTGGGTCGTTGTGTGTGAGCGGCTCATGGACAGTGAGTGGGACGCCATCGAGCTTGCCGCAAAGCATGCACACCATGTGCACAGCCGAGTGGGTTATGACCAAGGGCCACAAGTGCCTCACCCGGGCGCGCCAGAATATGCCGATGCGCTTGCCAGTCACCAGCGCTGCTGGGAAGCAGTTTGGGCTGCACAAGCTAGCCGAGGCTATAAACAAACCACTATGACACCTGAGTTTGGCCCCGACGGATACTTGCATCATCTGCCATTCACCAACGCACCCATCGCAGATCTTTGGGATCTTAATCGTTGGATCGGTGCCACTGAACAGAACCATTTTAAGGCTTGGTCACAAGTGTCGAGTCAAAAGGAAGTACATCATGCTTAACACACTTGAACTTCGCGATCCCAAAGGCGCACGCCATACCGCGGCCGTGTTAATTTACATTGCTGTCGCTTACATTGGCGGCTGGATTGCAATTTTTAACCAAAGCGCAACTATTAATGTCATAGGTGTGATCGCCTTGACTCACGGTATGATTATTGCGGCTTACCTACTTCACGATTGTAGCCATAACACCATATTTGTATCCACTAGCAAAAACGCATACTTAGGTAAAATTCTCAATTGGTTAGTAGGCAGTTGCTATGGACGTTATGAAGATATTCGTTACAAGCACATGCGCCATCATGTTGATAACTATGACCCAGTTGTATGGGACTATCGCAGCTTTTTGAAGCGTCACAAATTTTTAGAAGCGGTGGTAAAGGCGGCCGAATGGGCCTGGATACCCGCTGTAGAAATTATGATGCACGTTATGCTGGTGGTGGCTCCTTGGTCTATCGAGTCGAAGCGCGGGCAGCGCCGTCGTATTATTCAGGTCTTATTAATCCGCACTGCTTTATTAACTACCGTATTCGTATTCAATCCCGTGGCTTTCTTGTTGTACGTGTTGGCGCAATTACTGTTATTCACTGTTTTACGTTTCATGGATTGCTATCAACATAATTACGAAGTGGTGTTTAACCTTGAAGATAAATCCGCTGATCTTCCTTACCGCGGAGATGCTGAATATGAACAACGCAACACCTACAGCAACTTACTGTCTGCTCGCTTTCCAAAACTCAATTTACTGGTTCTGAATTTTTGTTATCACAACGCTCACCACGAGAAGCCGACGCTTGGTTGGTATTTACTGCCCGCACTTCACGCGCAAATGTACCCCGCCGTTGAGCCCCAAACTTTGGGCTTTATAGAGCAATCTCGTTCTTTTCATAAGCACCGTATGGCTCGAATTTATGCCGAAGATTACGGCGACGATGAAGTCAAAGAATCCCTTAAGCAAGGTCGGGCAGTGGGCGCCGATGCCCTCAGCTTTCTGACTGCGTTTTAGATGCTAAGTATGGATGCCATTACTTCAATGATGAGATTTAGAACCTCACTTGTATCTTTGCTAAGCCATAAGATTTTTTTAGGATGCTTAGGCTGGACTTTATTTGTAGGAGGTTGGTGGCTTGCCGCCAACGCTCATCTGGCACCCACACGACTGTTCCCTGGTCCCGACCGAGTGTTCATGAGTTTGTATGAATTATTAGCCGAGAAAAATTTTGCAGCCGATATTTGGGCCAGCGTAAAACGCATTTTAACCAGTTTTTCAATAGCCGTGTTACTGGCGTTGCCTTTTGGTCTGCTGATCGGTGCTTACCGGCCAGTAGATAATCTATTGGGGCCATTGGCCGGCACTTTTCGTTACCTGCCAGCCCCGGCATTTATACCACTGTTGCTAATGTGGTTGGGCACTGGAGAAGCACAAAAAATTGCCTTACTGGTCATTGGTGTCTTGTTTTTTTTGATCATTATGATTGCCGATGTCACACGACAAGCACCAAAAGTCTTCATAGAAACAGCCAAAACTCTGGGCTTACGCCCTATTCAAATACTGGGCTCAGTAATTTTCAGAGCAAGTATGGCCGGCTATGTTGATGTATTTCGCCAACTGCTGGCGGTAAGTTGGACCTATCTGGTGATAGCCGAAATTGTCGCCGCTACCGACGGCATCGGCGCCATGATGATGCGTGCTAAACGATTTGTCCATGTAGATGACATCATGGCCGGTATTTTAGTTATCGGCTTGCTAGGCCTGTTATTTGACACTTTATTTAAAGCGCTGCATCGCACCGCATTTCGTTATCTTGAACCCAATAAATAACATTTTTTAACTAAGGAGAAACACTATGCATAAAATTCGACTAGGAATTGCCATCCTGGCATTCTCAATGTGTATCAGTACCAGTGCACAAAGTTCAGACCCGGTAAAACTGTCGCTGTTTTCATGGCCCGGCTATGGATTTTGGTTTATTGCCAAAGAAAAAGGTTTAACCGAAGGTTTAGAGCTAGAGATTAGTATTATTGAAGACCCTTACCAAAGCTTTGGCATGATGACCGCAGGGGTACTTGATGTAACGTCAAGCACCGCTGAATACGGTCCTATTGCGGCGGATAAAGATGTGGGCATAAAACTGGTTACCTACACCAACCCATCTTATGGCACCGACAAAATAATCTTAGCGCCTGGCATTACCAGTGCCGAACAGCTTAAGGGCAAAACGGTGGCGGTACTTGAAGGGGGTCTGACACAGATCTTTATGGCTGAATGGCTGACTGATAATGGCGTGGGAATTGATGAGGTTAAATTTACCAATCTGATCATGGACGACGCCGTCGCTGCAATGGTAGGTGGAACGGCAGCGGCCGCTGAATTTTGGGAACCGTTTGGCTCTCAAGTACTTGAAGCCATGCCTGGTTCCAAAGTAGCGGCCGACTCAACTGAAGAGAAGTACATCACTACGGCGATGCTTGGAGATGCCTTGTATATGAGTACCGCATTTCTTGAAAAGCGACCTGAAGATGCAGCCAAGCTAACAAAAGCTTACTTTAATGCGGTTGATTTCTGGAAAGAAAATACCACTGAAGCGAATAAAATTATTGCCGACGGCTTGAAGTTTTCTGTGGCCGACGTTGAGCAAGTATTGGGCAGCACAGGTGAAATACACAAAGGTGGCATATTCGCTTTTGATCGCGATCAAGCGGCTATTTTTATGGGCCTTAAAAAAGGTAAACTACCACTTAACATTGTGGCCGATGGCATGAAAGCTCACTGGGACGTCACGACTGACTGGTGGTTAAAGTTTGGTTTTATTGACAAAGCCATGCCAATGTCAGCTGGCGTCGATACCACACCGCTAGCAGCAGCACTGAAAAAATGATCCAGCAAGATAAAAATGGGTTATCAGTCTCGGGCGTCAGCAAAACATTTACGCTGCGTTCGGGGCAACCAGTGAAAGCCTTGGATAATATACACCTTGAGCTTAAAAAGAGTTCGGTGGGCGTTCTGCTGGGTCCCTCTGGCTGTGGAAAATCAACGCTTCTGAGAATAATCGCTGGGCTTGAAAGTCAGGACCAGGGTGATATCTCAGTGGCTGGAAAGTCCATCCAAGGTCCAGGAGTGGATCGTGGAATGGTGTTTCAAAATTACAGTTCTTTCCCATGGCTTACGGTAGAAGAGAACGTCGCGTTTGGATTAAAAGCTAGGCACGAAGCCACTGCCTTACGGGAAGGTTCTGTTGACTATTTTATTCAGGCAGTAAAATTGGGTGGCTTTGAAAAAGCTTACCCTCACCAACTATCCGGCGGTATGCAACAGCGAGTTGCCATCGCCCGGAGTTTAGTCGGTAGCCCATCTATTTTGTTAATGGACGAGCCATTTGGTGCTCTGGACCCAGAAACCCGCTGGCAAATGCAAAGTCTTTTGCTAGAAATTGTCAAAAAGGAACAAACCACAGTACTGATGGTATCCCACGATATAGAAGAAGCACTTTACTTAGGTGATGTGATTTTTTTCATGGGCACGCGTCCTGGGCAAATCTTGAAAACTATCCGACCCAGGTTTGATAAGAACAGCACCGACCGTGATGCCATTCTTGATATTAGTGAATATAGGGAACTGGAACGAGAAATTAGGCAAATGATGCGTGCACAATCACTTGCGTGTTCTTAGCAGTCGAAGGAACTCCCCCACAAAAAAGTCCAAGTTATTATTCAAGTCCGTTATTTTTGAATCAAATAACCAGCTTTGTGTAATCCCCATTAGGTAAGCATACATTGACAGCGCCACAGTATCACTGGCAGTGGATGCGGTGATATCTTCCTTCTTACGATACAGCGTCACCCATGATGAGAACATGACAATGAACGAAGCTGTAAGCGCTCGTTCCCGTTCCAATATTTGATCAAAGGCTTCAGTAAATTCAGTTTTGTTAAGGAAAATTTCAAAGGATTGGCGGAAGTAGAGATCATTTATTAGTAGGCCTAACCACTGTCGCGAAAAGTTATCAGCGGCCCACTCAGGGTCGCTGCTGTTCTGGTGTGTGGCCACCAATTGTTCCAGTGGCACCTGAGAGTAAGAAAGAATCTCCTCAAAAAGCTCTTCCTTATTGGCAAAATACCAATATATAGGTCCCCTTGAGCAGCCAGCCTCCTGAGCAATAAGGCGCAAAGTGGTCCCGCTATAGCCGCGCTGCCCAAAAATTTTTAGGGCCGCATCTACCAAACTTTGGCGAGTCTTTGCTGCATCTTCTTTGGTGCGTCTCATTTACATTCAGACCTTTGCAAAAGATTGATTCTAATGACCCAGTTCTTAAAGGTCAACGGCGTGAACCACTTTAAGCCTTCTTGTTTTCACTAACCAAACTGACGTAGGTAACGTTGCATTTCCCACTCAGATATCGTGTTGTGATAGCTATCCCACTCACTACGCTTGAAGTCGATAAAAGCTTTGTGCATATCCGCACCCAGTACACTATAGGCCAGCGCATCATCGGCTATCGCATCGGTTGCCTCCGACAGGTTTCTGGGTAAGCATTCAATACCCGCGTCGTCAATTTCCTTGTCACTATAGTTATACATGTTTTCTCGGTGCGGCAGACCGGGATCTATACTTTGCTCTATCCCTTCCAAACCTGCTGCCAACAGCATTGCGGCGCCGAGATAGGGGTTACAAGCTATATCAGGTGCGCGGCATTCAACCCGAGCACCAGCACTTGGAATACGCAACATATTGGTTCGGTTATTATTTCCATAACAGCAAAACACCGGAGCCCAGGTAGAGCCGGACATACTGCCTTGTCTCACTAAGCGTTTGTAGCTGTTTACCGTCGGCGCCACTACCGCGCTGATAGGTTTGGCGTGACCCAAAATCCCGCCAATAAATTGATAGGCTAGTTCAGACACACCGCAGTCGTAGCGATCGTCTTCAGGATCTACTGCAAATAGGTTTTCACCTGTTTCAATATTGGCAAGCGACATATTGAAGTGAGCACCGCTGCCAGTTCGGTCGGCAAAGGGTTTCGGCATGAAACTCGCGAATGCGCCATGCTTGCGCGCTATTTCATTGGCCAGCATCCGGAAATAGATAATCCGATCTGCCATGGTGAGAGCATCACTGAAGTTAAAGTCGATTTCGAACTGGCCGTTGGCGTCTTCGTGATCAAATGAGTAAACACCCCAGCCCATATCATCAAGTGCCTGTACCAATTCATCAATAATGGCAATATTGTCCATCATTGTGGGCACATCGTAGCAGGGCTTTTCCTGGGTATCTCGGCTGCTGAAAGGCACAACCTTACCGTCTGGTAGTTGTCGCAAAATAAAGAATTCGGTTTCGATGCCTAAGTTAAATTTGTAGCCCATTGACGCTGCTTTATCCAACTGGCGCTTAAGTATATTTCTAGAGCAGGCCTCAAACGGTTTGCCATTCAGATACAGATCGCTTGCAAACCACGCCAATTCAGGATTCCATTGGCATTGCTGCATGGAGGTCATATCGGGCATAGCGGCTACTTCGTCATCCGAAATATCTTGGGGAACACCATCTAGTGCCGCCCCGGTAAACAGTTCAGAGCCAGCAAACATCTGTTTGAAATGGTTGACCGGCACAAATTTCCCTTTGCTCGCACCATGAACATCTACGTAGCTGGCGATACCATATTTGATGCCCTTGTCTCGGCACTGTTGTTGTAACTGCTCAATTTTCATATAATTTCCTTAAGTGGGAATGATTCTTGCTGACTAACATTATTCAATAAATATGCCAACTTGTATGTTTAATTAGAGTGGTTAGTTAATAGAGAGTAAGTCATTGAAAAATATAAAAGAATGGGAGCAGCATGAGTTTGAATTAGGTGACTTTACGCTGGCAAGCGGTGAAGTTCTGCTAAATGGAAAACTCTGCTATCACCAATTCGGTGCGCTTAACGCACTAAAAAATAACCTGATTATCATGCCTACTTATTACGGTGGTAAGGGCATTAGTAATAAGCCTTGGGTGGATGATCCATCGAGTCCCTTTTATGGGCAGGACTTTTGCCTGATCATCCCCTGCTTATTCGGCGCCGGAGAGTCCAGTTCACCCAGCAATACCAGTGGCTCCCAAGCAGGGCCAAATTTCCCTGAGATCAGCCTGGGCGACAACGTCTGCGCGCAGCGGCAACTGCTTGCGGTAAGCTTCCTCGATGCTAAGCCTCGCATGGTGATGGGCTGGTCCATGGGCGGCATGCAGGCAATTCAGTGGGCCCATCAATACCCTGGCCATGTTGGCAGTGTGTTGGCAATTTGTGCGACCGCAAAATGCTACCCTCATAATCAAGTTTTTCTTGAAGGCGTGGCCAGCGCGCTGACCGCAGATGCTGATTTTGCTGATGGACATTATGTAGCTCCACCAAAGCGAGGTTTGACGGCCTTTGCCAAGGTTTATGCGGGATGGGCTTACAGCCAGCCTTTTTATCGAGATGGCAGGTACCGTGAGTTAGGCTTTGAGTCTATTGATCAGTTATTGGAATTCTGGGTTCAAGATCACCTAGAGCAGGATGCTAACGATCTGCTCCTCCAGTTACGAACCTGGCAAAGTGGCAACATTATAGGGTCTGACCAACACAGTGGGCGTGCAGTGGAGCAATTATCCTGCCCCGGTATCATCATGCCGTCGAGCAGTGATTTATATTTTACTGCGGCTGATGCCCGTCAAGACGCAAATGATCTAGGGCTCAACTGTCAAATACTGGAGTCTGACTTTGGCCATATTGCGGGCGGGCCAGGTCGATTACCGGCAGAGACTCAAGTGATTTTTAACGCTGCAGAAAATCTATTAGCCCAAACAGAGTAGAAATATCCTGGTGATAGTGCCGAAATATAGCCGCGATATTCGCGGCTTTAGTAACAATAAATACATCTACGTTGGAACCTGACATCGGCGTTTGAATAACTTTAAGGCGTTGATCCATTAGGTTAAATTTTTAAGGATATACAAATCTATAACAGTGGTGGTACGACCCGCACATTGTCCAAATAGACGTGCTGATTGTGGCAAGGAAAGTTAAATAACCACCAATTCGGAGTAGAGTATTGGAAGAATGAACGCTAACCCTGATCTAATTAATGCCTCTTAGGCTGAACTTGGACTGTGCTCATGAAGCAAAACTGGTCATTCAATTAGCGTGTGGCGGATGAAAAAATAAAAATGAGAGGCTTGATTAAATGAAAAAGGCTGGTGTGGCTAGCCTCGCTGCAAAATCGGTCTAATGGCACAGCCCAGCCAGCACTCTTTTGAGCGTGTTTATTAGCAAAATCTGCACGCTGAATAACATAGGTTGAAATCTCACGATGCACGATGCTCATCACTTTACCTAATTCACAGAGGTAACGTGCCAGTAATAAGTAAAGTGGAATGGGCAGGCTCAGTACCCATTGCCGGATCGGATAGCCTCCCAGTACATCATCGGCTAACAGTGCGGCACTTTCGACCATTCTGCGGGATCCACAACTTGGACAAAATCTGCGACGCTTGCAACTAAAGGCGACCAGTTTCTCGTGTTTGCAATCATCACATACCGCCCGCAAAAAACCATATTCCAGGCGACCGCAGCGTAAAAAACTCATCAAACTCGCGTTCAACGTATCGCGGTAGACGCTTGTCTTGCTCTGCCAGAGAGAGTTGAAAATCGGGATAATATTTATCAATAATTTGATAAAGTTGAGTGTTCTCGGGTCGATGACGGACATATCCCTGCGTAATACCCGGCCCGACATTCCTTGCCACTTATATAACTCGCCCTACTTCACTGTGATAATATACAGTAATAATCCAGAAAGCTTCAGTATGCAATAATTCCTTAATGATTCAAATACAGATAGAAGAGGCTCACCAATTATTGCGAACGCCTGAGACCTAAGAGAGTGGGAGTTTAAGGCGCATTCATCCTTACTCAAGTGCCAAATCCATAGTGCCAGGTGACGTTTGACCGAAATAGGAACCATCTGGGATGGGAATGTCATCTTGGCTATAACGAGTGCGGCTCATCACTAGAACAATTTTAGTGTTAACACGCTTCATAATTTACTTTTTATTTTAAAATTAACGAATTATTTAACTTCCATATCGAATCTTCGCCTTATACGGCGCCATAGCTCTACTCGCCTACTTCCCCAGCGGCGCACTGGGCGGCTTATACCTTTACACCCTACCCGGCCACACAGGACTTTACCTGCTGTTCGCCTATTGGAGTCTTACCAGTATTCTGCTGTTTTGGGCATCCCTGCCTAAACCACCCGCGACTGGGACGGCACGAAGACCAGGGCATGACTTTTGGTGTGCTTGATGGGGGTCGCGGCTTAATGGCCAGTCTTTTTGCTACATTCGGTTTGCTGCTACTCAGTCATACACTCATTAGCGGCGCAACATCTACCCTAGTATTGCAGCGGGTGATTTTATTCTATAGCGCTGCGACCTTATTTGCCGAGATACTGATCCGGTGGCTGCTGCCCAGTGACCCAACCACTAACACACACAAAGACTACACGGCCACAGTGGCGTCAGCTATTTGCCAGACACAGCTTCTGGCTGCAGGCGATCGAAGTAATCTGTTCCTACGGTGGTTACAAAGCACTGGACAATTACGGTATTTATGCCGTGGAGATACTAGGCATGAACCAACTAGAAGCCGCCAGCCTAACAACCTAAGCCAGCTAGACCCGTCCCATCGCTGCTATCGCAACCGGGCTCTGGGCAGACCGCTGAAGGCCCAGCGGTTTAATTACATTGTTATTTGCCTGTGCCATGGCGGCCTTCTTAGCCTTAAGCCAGTTGCACAATGTCACGGCTCTAAGCACCGTAGTGATGGCGAATCTATTAATCACCTTTATCGCCGTTTACGCCCTGCGCGGTATTTACTTCAGCCTAATCGAAGAAGCCGTCGTGGGCCGTCGTGTCACCGCTGCTGCGGTAGGATTAATTTCCATGATTGGCTTACCCCGGACATCTTTTTTGCGGCAGTCTCCGGCCGTATATTGGATGCCAACTCTGTCGCGGTTGGATTTGAGAATTATTTTTATTAATAGCGGTGATAGCAGGGATCGGGATGCTTTGTACACTGACTTTGAGTTGGCGACTGGGTTTAACCAGAACGGCATAGGTCATGATAGAAAACTCCTCGTATAAGTTTATGTCAAAACTAGGAGTATCGGTCGAACTGTTCAACAAATGACGCGCATAACTGGGCTTGGTCACTATCACTAACGCTAACACTAACATTAACCAAGAGAAAAGCATTTATGAGCACAGTTAGAAATAGAGCTATCAGGGATCAGCTAGGACGCAACACTGTAGCTTTGATAAGTCTGGTTATCACCTTTTCGACATTAAGTTACAACACCTAGCGCAACGAGAGATCAGAAGATAATCGCAACCATCGCCCGGCTGCGTTTGAAATACTATTAAAGCTAAACGAGTTTCAGCAGGTAGTATTTCATCATCGCTACGATAGGGATTATAGCGATAAAGGTAATCCCCGGCTTTGTTGGGCTTACGTATTAACCATACGCGATCTCGCACAGTTACTGGACTCTCCCCTGACACACAATACCAACTCACTTGTCAGTACATTGAGTGAACACTGGGAAGAGATTAGTAACAATCAAAGCAGCGTGGATTCTGTGTTGGGCAGTGTTGATAAATTGCGCGAGGACACTCTTACTCTGATTAAGTTTCTTGGCTAATAGTTCATCAAAGAATGGGCAGGTCGCAAACGCTTGTCAAAACCTTACGAGCGGATCAGCGCAGTCTGCCGAGCACTGCAACCTGCCTACTCCCTCGCCATCCATTCCCGCCATGAACCAAACTCAGTAATATCCCGTGCGCCCTCAAGCCCATAAGTATCACAAATAAACCCGCTGACCCAACGGCCGTCTGCTAACTCCACTTGACCAATACCCAATGGTGCAGGAATACCCGCCACAAATGAGCCAAAATTGGCAACGGGCATTGACCATACTTCAACACCAATAGCAGACCCCTCTAGTTCATCACGTACCATACCCGGTCTTTTACCATCTGCCAGTGCATAGAGCTTATAGTCAGCAGAACTGCTAGTTTTTACTAGAAGTCTTGAGTCGCGTTCAGTCAGCTGCCAGTTGAGTGGCTGTCCTTCCAGATGAGCGCCACAGACAACAACCTCGACGTGATTGTTAAGCTGTTTACCACTACCTACTTCGATGGCCGGTAATAGGTGATCGCCCGTAGCCATCGGCAACTTGCAGGCATGCTGCAACAGCTGGCAGTAATTAAGTATATGAATGTCCTCAAAAGCCTGCCCCAACAGTGTTACACCCCATGGCACGCCACAGTCGGTAAAACCTGCGGGTACTGCAGTGGCGGTATAGTCCAGAAGGTTCACAAAATTGGTATAGGTACCCAAAGTCGAGTTGTGAACGATCGGATCTTCAGCCATTTGCGCACGAGTGAAAAAAGTCGGCATAGTGGGCATCAAGACAAATTCAAACCCTGCTATCAACGCATCACACTGTTTTTTCAGTACCGCCAACTTGTATTGTGCCGAGAACGCATCCGCAGCGGTGGTGCCTTCTGCACCATTGATGATGGTCTGGATCACCGGTAGCATCGATTGCTTATCGACCGATTGAGTGGCAAGCCAACGCTCGGCCACCCAGGGACCTTCATAAAGTAATTTCGCTACCGCTAAAAACGGCTCAAAGTCGATCGTATTTGCAACGCCACCGGCTGCTTCAAAGTGCGTGACACTCTCGTTAAACAAACGCTCGGTTTCCGGGTTGCCCTGAAAATCCAGTTCAGCGGGTACTGCGAATGTGAAAGCATCTTTTACGCCGGCGGGTCCGTAGTAGCGGCTACGATTGTCATACTTGTTGTTTCGAGCATAGGCATCTTGTTCATCGTAATTTGCTGCGACGTCAAAAATTGCCGCTGCATCGTCAGTATTTAGGGCAAAGATACTGACACAATCCAGGGTCCGGCAAGCAGGGACGACTCCCCGGGTACTGAGCAGGCCTTTACTAGGCTTCAATCCGACAAGATTATTCAATGCGGCAGGCACACGGCCTGAACCTGCGGTATCAGTGCCTAGGGCAAAACTGACCTGACCGAGCCCAGTTGCAATTGCCGAGCCAGCACTACTCCCGCCAGAGATATACTCAGGCTTAAAGCTGTTTTTCCCTTCACCGTAAGGCGAACGGGTACCAACTAGGCCTGTGGCAAACTGGTCGAGATTAGTTTTACCCAACGGGATTGCACCGGCTTTAATCAGTACGTCAATCAAGGCTGCGGATTGCTCGGGGAGATAAGCAAAGTCGGGACAGGCTGCTGTGGTCAGCACATTCGCTAAATCAATATTGTCTTTAATCGCAAAGGGCACACCGTAAAGGGGCAGTATCGATGGGCCTACGGTTTCCAGCGCCGCCAGATAAGGCTCAAGCTCCGACTCGGATAATAAATGAATCCAGGCATTGAAATCACACTGGGCCAGCGCCTGTTCACGCAACTGCAGTATTAACTGTCGTGGTGAAGTACTGCCATCGGCATAAGCCTGCTGAAGAGCCGACAGTGATAAATTATGGATTGTGTTATTCATGGAAGCTACCCGAAATTATTGGTTTTAAGAAATACTTAGCCACAACAGTGGCTGGCCAGCGATAACACCCTGACCCTTTTTTGCGAGAATTTTTTCTACCCTGCCATCACAGTCAGCGTGGATATCGATTTCCATTTTCATCGACTCCAGCACCATCAGAACATCACCCGCCTTAACAGGGTCACCCTCGGCCACCTGAAGTTGCCAGACATTACCGGCAATCGAACTATCTATGCCGCTAATACCCTCAGGAACTTGCTCGGTTTGTAACTCAACGACTTCGCTATCTTGCTGCTCGTAAGTGAGCAAACCTTCAGCTCGCCAATGCGCAAGTTCGTCTGCAAATGCACCTTCGCGTAGCTGCTGGAAATCATTGATGGTGTCGGCTTCTTGATCAAGAAACTGTTGGTAGTCCACCAGATTAAATTCAATTTCTTCAATCTTGAGCGGGTAATTGCCCAATGGAAAATCGCGACGTATCTGTTGCAACTCGGCTGGCGATACCGGATAAAAACGAATCTGGTCAAAGAAACGCAGCAACCAGGGTTGCTCAAAATATGTCGTCTGGCGATAGCGATTCCACATTTGTAAGGTACGACCTACAAACTGATAACCGCCCGGCCCCTCCATGCCATAAACACACATATAAGCACCACCAATACCTACCGAGTTTTCCGCAGTCCAGGTACGAGCGGGATTGTACTTGGTGGTGACCAGACGGTGACGCGGGTCTAGCGGCGTGGCCACTGGCGCACCAAGATAAACATCGCCTAAGCCCATAACCAGATAAGAGGCGTCGAACACAATATTCTTAACGGCGTCGATATCTTTCAACCCGTTAATACGACGGATAAACTCAAGATTACTAGGGCACCAAGGCGCATCGGGGCGCACCGACTGCGTATATTTTTCAATCGCCAGCCGACAGGCATCGTCATCCCAACTCAGCGGAAGGTGGACAATTCGTGAGGGAACGCTAAGTTTATCGGCATCCGCCAGCTGCTCACAGCCCTGATCGATATGCCCCAGTAGCTTATCGATAGATAGCCGTTGTGAATCATAGTGAACCTGAAGTGAACGAATACCCGGCGTCAATTCACGCATGCCATTTAGGCTATTGTCCTGTAACCACAGCATCAAGGCGTGCACTATAAAACGCCGTTCAATATCCAGTTCCAACGGACCGATTTCAACCAATAGGAAATGATCGCCGGCCATACGATAAACCACTTGGTCATAACCGAGCTTCGAGGTCTTTACAATTGGCGAGGTTAATGGCTTTTTTTCCACCTCCAGCGATGGTAGCTCTGATAAGAGTTGTATAGCCCTATCCTGTGTTGCTTCCAACTCAACGGCCTGCTCCAGCGTTACCGGCTGGAAGCGTAATTTAGCACCGGCCTTAAGTTGTCCCAGCTTCCACAGATCAGCCTGAATGACGGTAGCCGGACACACAAATCCCCCCAGGGAAGGACCATCGGGGCCAAGTATGACTGGCATATCACCGGTAAAATCGACGCTCCCAAATGCATAGGCGTTGTCATGAATGTTGGAGGGGTGCAGGCCGGCCTCACCACCAGTTTCCCTTGCCCACTTGGGCTTGGGGCCGATCAAACGGACCCCAGTGCGACTGGAGTTGTAGTGAACTTCCCAGTCGTGTTCAAACAACTTGTCTATATCACACTGGGTAAAAAAATCCGGGGCACCCTGGGGTCCATAGATGACTCGCAATGTCCAGCACTGCGCTATAACGGGCAACATCGGCGCAGACAAGGCCTGATGTTCTGACCAGGCAACCTGATCTATTTTTAACACATCGCCGGTACGCAGAGCACGACCCGCATGGCCACCGAACTGGCCTAGGGTAAAAGTCGACCGAGAGCCTAGGTACTCAGGGCACAAGAAGCCACCAGCAACAGACAGATAACTGCGGGCACCGGCCAACAGCCTACCCAGTTTCAGGATCTCACCAGCGGCAATCGACAAGGTGGTATTCATCGCCACCTTATCGCCATCTATACTGGCTTCAATTTCACCACCACAGATAGCTATTTGTGTCGCGACTGTAAATAACAAAGTCGGCCCATTGAGCGTTATCTCCAGAGCCGCCGCGTCGATTGGATTATTTAACAGGCGGTTAGCTAGGCGAAAGGACAAAGAATCCATTGGACCCGAGGGTGGCACCCCAACATGCCAGAGGCCACTACGACCTGGGTAATCCTGAATAGTCGTTTGTGTACCGCCTTGCAGCACCTGTATCAGCGTCGGCTGATAACTAAAACCCGCGAGACTACGTGTCAATAATTCCCCTCGTTGACAGACAGGTTCTGCAAGTAGCGCCTGAAGATAATCAAGATTGGTTTCAATACCATAGAGTTCACTATCGGCAAGTCCAGCAGCGAGCGTTGCCAGTGCACGTTGGCGATCCACATCATAGGAAATAATTTTTGCCAGCATTGGATCGAAAAGCGAAGAGACTTCAATCCCTGACTCAATCCAATGATCGATACGCAGCCCGGGAGCCTCGGGCCAATTCACTACAGATAACAAGCCGGCACAAGGTTGGAAATCTTTCGCTGGATCTTCGGCATACACACGCACCTGTATGGCATGACCTCTAGGCGTTAGCTCTGATTTGAGTATCTTTAAATCGGCCAACTCCCCAGACGCCTGCTGCAACATCCAGTTCACCAGATCTACGCCCCAGACCTGTTCGGTGACGCCGTGTTCAACTTGCAGACGGGTATTGACCTCAAGAAAATAAAACTGTTTCTGATCGGCATCAAAAATGAATTCGACGGTGCCGGCGTTGCGATAGTTGACCGAAGCCATCAAACGTTCAGCAGTAATAAGCAGTTCTTCACGGGTCGCCTGATCGAGATTGGGTGCCGGTGATTCCTCGATGACCTTCTGGTTACGGCGCTGGGCGGAACAGTCGCGCTCACCCAGCGACACTACCGTACCGTTGCCATCACCAAACACTTGCACTTCAATATGGCGGGCATTGCCAATATACTTTTCCAGAAAAACGTCGTCATTGGCAAAGTAATTAGCGCTGAGACGCTTGACACTGTCCCAGGCACCGACCAGTGACTCTTTGCCATTACAGACCTGCATACCAATGCCGCCACCACCTGCGGTACTTTTAAGCATGACCGGGTAACCCACCTGCTGCGCCCAGCTCATCGCGGCATCGACATCACTCAACAGGGGTGAGCCCGGTACAAGCGGCACCCCAGCGAGTTCCGCAGCATCGCGAGCTAGGTGCTTAAGGCCAAACAAGTTCATCTGCTCAGCGGTAGGTCCGATAAAGGTAATGCCCTCGGCCTCACAGCGGCTAACAAATTCGGTATTCTCACTAAGAAAGCCGTAGCCAGGATGAATCGCCTCGGCACCCTCGGCCTTGGCAGCGGCCAGTATTTTATTCATATCCAAATAAGTCTCTGCGGCACTGCCTTCGCCAAGACTGACCGCCCTGTCGGCTCGCTGCACATGCAGCGATTCAACATCGGCTTCGTTGTAAACAGCAACTGACTCAATCCCCATAGCCTGAAGGGTACGAATGATACGGGTGGCAATCGCGCCACGGTTGGCTATCAATACACGAGTAAACATAGTGGCTTAATCCCAAATCAGAACTTCGACAGGTGTCGGGTTGTAGGCATTGCAAGGGTTGTTGAGCTGTGGACAATTGGATATCAGCACAATCACATCCATCCTTGCCTGCAGCTCCACGTATTTACCGGCATCACTGATACCGTCCTCAAAGGTCAATCCGCCATCGGGGGTTATCGGCACATTCATGAAAAAATTAATATTGTGTGTAATATCGCGCTTGCTCATACCAAAGCTTTCATTCTCAGCCACCGCCAGTAACCACGAATCACGACATGCGTGCATACACTTTTTACCCAAGGCATAGCGCACAGTATTGGACTCAGTGGAGCAGGCACCTCCAAGGGTATCGTGGCGACCGCAGGTATCAGCGACAATCTCGAGCATGGGGTTGTTTTCATTGGTCATTAACACCGAGCCTGCGGTGAGGTAGACATTGCCCTGTTCACGGATCGTATCGATGGCACTGTAGCGCTCGGTGGGATCCAACTCGCTATAAAATAAGGTGTCCGCCGCCTGATTTCCTTCCAGGTCAAGAATCCGAAGCGTCTGCCCAGCCTTGAGGGGGCGCATATAATAATCCCCAGCTTCAACCACTTCGCGGTAATCAGCCTGGCTTGCTTGCAAACTACTTTTTACAATCATGCGCTTGCTCCTGGTAATCCGAGCATAAATAACTCTGTGTTTTTAAACCCGCGCTGATTTTCAGGGCAGTGGTTCATACACTGATCATCATCAGCAACAGGTGCCGACCTTCTCAACTGATAGGTGATGGGCTTGCGTGGGTAAGCCTTGGCAGGATTAAGCGGGTGCGGGCAACTATGCATCACTACCAGAGTATCCATTTCAAAGCGCAAATCGATATAACGACCAGGCGTTACGGACAATTCATCGAAGGCTAAATTACCCAATTCATCGACTACCACTTTACTGAATAAGTTTAGGTTGGCAGACAGGTCTTTTTTACCCAGACCATACTTGGCTACTTCCACCAAAAAGCTGTCATAGCCGTTTAACTGCCAGTTATTACGGTATTGCTGATAGCTGTGATGCCCCCATTTTTTTTCAACCATCTCGCGATTAGTGTTGCCGCAAACCGTGTCGTGCCAACCAGCCGTGTCTTCGAGAATGGAACAAAATATTCTTCCCATATCGGAATACAAGCAGTGGCCCTGAGTTAGTTTAAAACTGTGCTGGCACTTCAAGGTATCAGGGGCGTTATAACACTCCAGCAGGTTTGAGGGGTTATACATCAGCATACCAACATTGGCGCCACCCTCATCGTCAATCAATCGCAGGGTCATACCTTTACGCAGGGTCATGGACCAGTGGCAACCGCCGGGTAAGCTGTCCTGATATAAAATTTCGGAATACGTGGGATCGTTCATGGCTTGATACTCCATGGGTTAGGGTTGAAAGGTCCAGATGTTACGGGTGTCCGATAGCTGGATCGGAAGTTAACGGGCTTTAGCATGGCAAGGGGTCACGGGCCGTCCCGTTGGAAATGAAACTGCGGGGTCGTCCCCACCGTCGATTAAAAAGAATGATTGTCAGACACAGCGCACACTAGTCGACCTCGGATGTCATAGCTGAACCATTACCATCTTCGACGTCATCGCCGACACGGACCATGCGCACCATCGACAGGCCAGGCTCATCAGCAGCAGGGGTATGGATCAAATTTTCCAGTCGTTTTTTTGTCGCTAAAAATTCTGGCGAAATTGCCTGCTCGAAATTGCGCGGTCTGGGCACCGACACCTCGATCAACTCATTCACTTTCCCAGGGTGAGCCTTCAACACTAGGATACGATCTGCCAGGTAAATAGCCTCATCCAGATCATGGGTGATGAACAATACGGTAATATCAATATTGCGCCAGATCTCTAGCAAGTTGGCTTGCATTTTACCGCGGGTCTGGGCATCAAGAGCGCCGAAGGGTTCGTCCATCAAAAGAATACGCGGTTTATTGGCAAGGGCTCTGGCAATGGCTACCCGCTGCTTCATGCCTCCAGATAACTCAGACGGATAAGCATCGGCAAATTTATCCAGCCCTACCAGACCAATCCAGTCCATGGCTTCACCTTCGGCGGTGGATTTGGAATGACCGGACATTTCAAGGCCAAACATAACGTTCCTTTTAACGGTTAACCAGGGGAACAGGGTGTAGCCCTGAAACACCATGCCGCGATCGGGGCCCGGCTCAAACACCGGTTTGCCATCAAGCAGCACTTCACCGCTAGTGGGGGTTTCAAGGCCGGCCAACATCCGAATCAAAGTCGACTTACCACAACCAGAGGGGCCAATCACACAGACAAACTCGCGTCGATGGGTTTTAAAACTAATATCTTTGAGCGCAGTTAACGTACCCTGTGCACTATCAAAGGTTTTACCCAAGCCCTTAACCTCAAGAATGGTCTCCCTGGCCTTGAGTTTGTCAAAACGTGTCTTAACCTTGTCGGACTGCTCAAGGTAGCTAGGTAATTCAAACATGCTCATAAGGTCTGTTCCTTACCCATTAGGATTTAGCCTGGGCTTTATCCCAGGAAAACAGGCGTTTGCCCAACTGCGACAGAATAAAATCTGAAAACAAGCCGATGATGCCAATCATAATGATCGCAGCAAACACATTATCAAAATTCTTGTAGCGAGCCTGCTGGGTGATAAACCAAGTAATGCCCGAACTGGTGCCGATCAACTCAGCAACAATCAGGTAGGTCCAAGCCCAGCCTAACAAAATACGTAGATCTCGAAACAAATCAGGCAATATCCCAGGGATCACCACCCGAAATAACAATTGCATTTTTTTTGCCCCCAGCGTCAAGGATGCTTCCACCAACGCCATGTCTAATTTTCGCGTGGTGTTGGCAACGATCAATACCTGCTGAAAAAAGGTGCCAATAAAAATAATCGCTATCTTGGGACCATCATGAATACCGAGTATCGCCACCGCAAGCGCCCCAAAAGCTGGCGCAGGCAAGTAGCGAAAAAACTCGACAAAGGGCTCATTTAATTTTGACACCGCCGCATAGGTACCACAGAGAATTCCTATCGGCACACCTACTAAAGAAGACAACACAAAGCCCCAAAAGATAATCGTGATACTGTGCCCCAAACTTTCATGTAACCACTTTTCACTTTTGCGCTTTGGCTCTGCAGTAAAGGCGGTATAAAAAGCACTGCCAACTTCATGGGGTGCAGGTAAGTATACCGGGTTAGCGCGGTCACCCTCGGGCAGCAACACACCGGTTTGTTCCGACTCAACAAGCTGCTCGGCAAAGACCTGGCGATCGACCAGCATTCCGGATTTAAACCAGCTAACACCACCCGGGTCAGTAATTTCAATTTTGGGGTGCCAGATAAATGGAACATAACTAATCAGGCACCACAATAATAAAGGCACTAGAAAGGACGATACTGTGAGCAGCATCGCCCGATCTCTTGGCAAGGCTTTACGAACTGCAAACCACTGAGTAGAGCCTGCCATAGGTACTCCTGTATTTATTGGGTGAGCTGATCTACAGAGCTGTGGTCAAGGAGCTATCTATATAGCTGTCAATGGATTGCGCCTCGGGATAAACCTCGTATTTCAGGTTGAAGTCATCGGCGATCTTGGTGGAACCGGATAGCGATCCAAACCCTTCGGCTTTGACAAAGATTTTCTTGGCTTCATCAAGTCTTAGTAGCTTAGTACCTTTTAAAAAAGGCGCGTACTCTTCAGAAGTCAGTCCAACCCGTGCGGCCATAATGGACAGAGCATCAGCCTGAGTCTTTTCATCGAGAATGTAATCGACGGTCTTGTACCAGACTTCTACCACTTTCTGCCAATCCGCTTTGCGGGTAGCCAGGGAAGCAGGACTCACTGCAAGCACATCATAAATCAGGCCAGGCTCATCGGCAGAACTTGCTATTCCCTTAGATCCGGGAACTTGCTGCAGTGCCTGTCCAGAGTTTGGCTGCCAGGCCACAATAGCGTCGACATCACCAGAAGCCAGCACCTGTGGTGTTTCATTAGTTGAGACATTAACCAGTTCAACGTCAGCTTCTGTGAGGCCAACTTTTTCCAAGGCGTTCAACAACAACAGATGGCCAACAAAGCCGACTTCAACACCAACCTTCTTGCCCTTAAGGTCAGCCACAGATTTGATACCCTGCTTAGCAACAATCATGTCATTACCATTGGAGTAATCATTGATAATAATCATCACACCCTGGGCACCTGTAGCGCCGGTCACCAGAGTATCGCCGTTAGTCATTGTCACCGCATCCAGTTTGCCAGCGGCAAAAGCATCCATCGAGGCAACATAATCGAACCATTCAAACTCAACTTCAACACCGGCTTCCTTAAACCAGCTTTTTTCAATCGCCACTTCCCAAGCTACCCAGCCAGGCCAGTCGCTGTATCCAATTTTTAAGGGTTCCGATGCCTGGGCTGCGAAACTGACAACAGAAATGACCGCAGCAGCGGCAAGTGAACTAAGAGTCTTACGGATAGAAAATTGATTGTTCATGGAACTCTCCAAAGTTATTACACAGGTTTTCGAGCGCGCGAGATCCTCTACTAGGTCTCCCGGGCTTTTATCCCTCCGTGTAACCCCCTTTGAAGGAGGTCGATAGCTCTCGGTCCAGACGTTTCACTCAGTATGAAACCGGAACCCTAGCCACCTATTGGGTTTGTTAATGCCCCCCGACGTTATAGCCAAGGATCTCACGCATTAATCGAATATTTGCAATAGCTGTGCCAACAGGCGTTAATAGCGGATTAGTGGGCTTAAGTGTGGTGAAGGAATTGAAATCGAGTGTAAATTCGCACCAGTTTGGAGCTGACGCACCAAACTGAACGGGAGGGTGGTGCAGCTAAAGGACTTTGGGCAGGTTAGGCTTTGCTTTTGGCAGGTTATGTCCCTAGTGACCTACGTAGCACAAGCGAGTATAGGAATAATAAACGCTAACCTTGGTCTAATCAATGAGTGGCTTAAATAAATGAAAAGGGCTGGTGTGGCTAGCCTCGATGCAAAATCGGTCTTAATAGCCAAGCCCAGCCACCACTCTTTTGAGCGTGTTTAATGTACTAAAAAAAGACAAGGCTTAACTGTATGGCTAAGCTATGCGCTCCAGTTGAAAGTGTGTTGTACTGGGCCGGCCACCGGTGGTCAATGCTGTGGCGGTATTAAGTGGTGCGGCTGTGGTATGAGTGAAGGAGACACCTGTTTATCTAAGTGTAACAATATTTTTTGGATAACCTTGGGCGCGGTGAGCGAGGGGTCGATGCTGGGTACGTTCTGCGTGCTCATCCACATGGCGGTCGGCGTAATCATTAATTACACGGCCTGCACTGCGCATAATCACCCCCCCTAAAATAAAAATCACTACATTGGCAAGATTAGATGGCCTTGACCAGCTATCCACAATGCCCAAAGCGTGGGCTAAAGCAAAAGATAGATGCCTATGGGTTTATCCAATCGCATTAATTGCATAAATAAGGGTGATTTTGGGTGTCAAGATATAAGTCAGATACAAACCAGTTCATGGGCAGGGACAAAAGTCTTGTTAATATGGTGAACCTTTCTAACCGCTTGGAGAAGGATTAAGAAATTATTTAATCAATAATAGCTTGGGTAAAAAATACTCGCTCACCAGCAACGGCTTATTCCCGACCTTGAAGATAGAGCGCCTAGCCAAGGATGCTTGGCTATTGACACGGCCAGGCTTAACTTCAACCGGGCCCCTTACCATAGACTTGTGCTTAAATAAAAATCCACGTCAATGCTTGTTTTTTAAAAAAATAGCTGTCGTTCGGATCCTGTTAAAGTGCTTCTTGAAATAATACTACGAGCAAATACACAGGGTTGATCATCAACACATAAGGCCACTTCACGGACATAAACCTGCTCGCGAGTGGGTATATTCAGCGCATGGCTTTCAGACAGTGATGCTCTGGCAAACCCCGTATGTAATACTTTGATAGAAAACTATTTAGGCGCCAAGTTCTTTAGCCTAAGGGTTAGGGAGCCCTTGTCTAAAAGCCAGTTGCGCTAAGGCCCAGCTAGCATGCTAGTCCGCATGGGAGACAATTTAAGACAATGCTGAAGGCGTAAATGTGATGAAATTAAAAGCGGCATGATGCGGGTACTGGTAATATTTTATCGAAGAATGCGATAACAGTCCCCCTAAATAAAGCTTTGATTTGTACCCATGCTGCACTTTGTTGTAAGGTGTCGCGGCGATTTCTATCAGCGTGTATTAAATTAGGAGATAAAAATGAGTCAAGACTACAAAAAGTGGCAATGCATCGTTTGCGGTTGGATTTACGACGAAGCGGAAGGTTGCGCGGATGAAGGTCTAGCGGCAGGAACACGTTGGAGCGACGTTCCAGAAGATTGGTTGTGCCCAGATTGTGGTGTTGGAAAAGTCGATTTTGAGATGACCGAAATCTAAGGCTACGTTAGTTACGTCTGAACTGCATAGACTGTTTTACCGACCATTGTCATGTATTTACCTATTTTATGGATGGTACGTGCCTTTGCTAGCAAAACAGACGCTTTGTTAGTCCGACACCAATAACGGTTACTGTTCAGTAAAGCGTCTGAAATTATTTATAGGATTATTATATGTCTGCTCCTCTTATTGTTATTGGTACCGGTTTAGCGGGTTATAACCTAGTTAAAGAATTTCGTAAATTAGACGCCGATCGCGACGTGATAATGCTCACGTCTGACGATGGCCGCCAATACAGCAAGCCCATGTTATCCACAGGATTCAGCAAACAAAAAGATGATAACGGTTTGACCATGAATGATGCTGGCACCATGGCAGAAACCCTAAAAATTGAAATCCGCACCTTTCAGACTATTGATAAAATTGATGTGAAAAACAAAACCGTTTACGTGAATGACGATGCCATTGTCTACGGTCAGCTGGTACTGGGATTAGGCGCAGCACCTATTAGATTGCCCATTAAAGGAGCTGAATTTGCTTTACACGTAAACGATCTAATGGACTATCAAGTATTTTATCAAGCGGTGCAGGATAAAAAGCGTATTGCGGTCATCGGTGCAGGACTTGTGGGTTCAGAATACGCCCATGATTTGGCTAGCGCAAGATTCGCGGTTGATTTGATCGCACCTGAGCAGCAACCACTGACTAACTTGATTCCAGCGGCTTGTGGTCAAGCATTGATGCCTGCGCTTGAGACATTGGGCGTGACACTGCACATGGAAAAAACCGCTAATGAAATTATTAAGCAAGAAAGCGGATACAGCGTTATTTTAAATGATGGCACCACATTAGATTGTGACGTGGTATTAAGTGCGGTGGGCCTGCGCGCACGCACTCAGCTAGCCAGTGAGGCAGGACTTGCTGTTGATAGAGGCATTCAAGTTGATCGTCATTTAAAAACATCAAATAAATATATTTTTGCCCTGGGTGATTGTGCCCAGGTAGACGGTTTGCATTTGCTATATGTCTTACCGTTAATGAACAGTGCTCGTGCGTTGGCAAAAACCTTATCAGGTAATGATACTGAAGTGACATATCCAGTGATGCCAGTCATGGTAAAAACACCTAGTCTTCCCATCGTAACTTGCCCTCCGGCACAGGGTAGCCAAGGAAATTGGGAGATTGATGGTCAATCCCCACATTTACAGGCGTTATTTAAAGGTTCTACCGGTGATTTACTGGGTTACACCTTGACCGGAGAGCGTGTTGCTGAAAAGATGAAGCTCAATAAGAAATTGCCAGCCATGCTGGCTTCAATATAAAAATAACAATATAAATGTTACAAATGCGCAAGCCTGAATTAGCAGCTTTCGTGGCAGATCAAGCGTACATCAGCAAGGATAAAGCTGCAGAAATTATCAATATTATTATTGACTAAATAACAGAAACGTTGCGCCAAAACGAGCAAGTTTATCTAATAGGGTTTGGTAGTTTTGTTCAAAGAAATCGTCCAGAACGTCAGGGTAAAAATCCTCAAACAGTTGAAGCCAGGTAAAACATTAAAAGAAGCGGTTAACTATTAATCGCCATTTTAAAAAAGACACGTTAAGTGGCCTTTTTTATGTCTAATCATCTTGTCACGATTGCCTTCCAAAAAACAGACAACGTCATTGATGCTCAAGTTAACCGTGTTATCAACCATGGGCGTTTTAATGCCCGCTACACACCCCGATAAGACCGATTTATGGTGACAACAGTGGGGGCTTTTAATTTACAATTACGTTAAGTGTCTCAATCAATGCTAAAATTTAAATTTTTACTATAGGCCTTGGCTCAAGTACTTAAAAAATGAGCCAGCCTGCGCTGAATACATTGATGGCAAAGATATTGTATTTCAAATTCAAACAGCCACTGGCAGTGGCCGTAATTTCACCATAAAAAACGGCAAGGTAAAATCGTCAGGTGGGTTAGCCAAAGAATCTACGTTTACCTTACTGTTTAAAGACCCTGCTGCAGGCATGTCAATTTTAACAGCGAAAGATAAAAATGCTTTTATGGCTGGTATACAAAGTAAAGACCTTATTATCAGCGGTAACTTTGGTGAAGTGGTCAGATTAACTCTGGGTTTGGGCAGCAGCGCCGCTAAGTGTTCCCTTTAATAGATGTGAATATGAGAAATTTAAGGCAGAGTGTATTGTCATTTTTTAAAAGTGATTAACCTATTCAAAATTAAGGAAATGTGATGTCTAAGAGTATGAAATCAAATTTAACCAGTGCATGCTTTAGCCTTATTATGGTCTTTTCAGTATCCGGAAATGCCGTAGCAGATAATCATGGTGCCCTTGTGCCAGATAGCCACAGTGACGCGATGACGATGATGCTTGATAATGCTGCGAAGTTCATTGAGACATTTAATCGAGGTAATATTACAGAGCTTGCGGATTTGTATACAGAGGATGCTATTCAGTCAGGGACAAATATGACAGAGCCATTATATGGCCGGGCTGCAATCAAGGCCTCCATGGAAAAAAATGCAGATGAGATCGTAACGCGCGATATTCTAAGTACAGAAGTCTTCACAGCACACGATTTAGGTAATGGATATATTGCAGCGAATGGTAGCTGGGAAATACATGACAAAGAGGGAGCTAGGGTCAGAGGTGGCCTGTGGTCAAATTTATATAGGGTGGTTGATGGTGAGATGCTTATGTTCCGTGAGTCGGCAAGCCGCAATTAGCTTAGTTTAAGTAGGGCAGTAATGATACAGGTTACCCTCTGTAATTTACTTTTCTATACCCATTAGTAATAAAAATACAAGTCTGTGGTGAAGATTACTCTGCTGCAGATTTTTGATTGTTGGGACCGTTATGTATACATATTTACTCCCTTCAGACTAATTTTAAGTATGAATTATGTTCGCGCTTATCTGATGTGTTGAAGCAATCTGAGAATGGGAGCGTTTTCGTTAATCTGACACTGCCAATCCGAATTATCTCTGTCGCAGAATTAATCATAGCTTGCTTTGTCCGCATAAAGGTAATTTGCCTGAGTGGCTCGAGCTCCCACTTTTTTCTTCTGACGTGGTTGAATGTTACTCAAAACGCTCAACCCTTTAGTCTCAATCGCAAAACACAGGTAATTTCCTGAGCACTCCTTACCTAAACCTATAGGTAATTAACTAACAATAATTAACAAGACATCCATGATAATTAATTGCGATTGGCCGAAGTGAAAAGTGACGAGTGAGTTTCAGCGGAAGTAGGATTTAATGTTCTGACTTACGCGACTAAAAGCGTAAGCCGTTTTCAACCTCAAACCATGCCCTAGCGGGTACTCACATCTATGCGAGTTTTTATCCAAAATCTTTCGTGCCAGTGACTCTTTTTATAAGGTGCGTCCCACACGGCGTCCGCTGCATTTACCTTTCAGGCCAGCTAAAGCTATTCCATATTTATCCCGTCAATATGGTCAACAGCAAAAAAGAGTAACCAGACAAACTAGTCGGGAACCATTTTGAATATCTGCAAGATAACCCAATGGGCAAATTACAAGGTTGTAATTTGTAAAATGCCACTCGCTGCTAAAGTTCTTAACCGCACAAAAAGACTTGTTTTGCTGTAACTTTAAAAAGACGAGAAAACAGTGGCGGCGCCACCAAAGGTGGGAATCAGTGAAACCGATGTTTTGCAACAGCAACGATAATTTTGTCACTCTACCTCATTGAAATTTCCATAACATATTGATTGTATTACTACTTTTTTAAAATGGTTGCCTCTGTCATTGCTTCCTGTCATGACGTGAGTGTCGCAGTATTTTTTAAGGAATTAGTTATTAACAGCAAAACTTTGTCTATTATCAATAGTGTTGAATCAACACATCCTAATAGTAAGTTGTTGAGTATATTTTTTGTCATGTGCTGGTCTGACCGTTTATTTAAACAAGGAGAAACAGCGATGAATACTAAAACTCAAGTAAAAATAATCAAAAAAATCTTTGCCGAAGGTGGCAAAGCGCTAATTAAAGCCGGTAAAGCCATTGAGTGCGAAAAGGATCCTGCAATGGAATTTACTATGATGGAAAAGTGCCTTCGTGGGTTGGACCAACGCATAAAAGACATCGATGAAATGGGGAGCGGCATATTATTGGAGGCAATTGGTGACGGCTGTGGCTTAATTGGTAACGCACTTGATAGCATAAGTGACACGGCAGTTGGGCCATGTACTGAACTAAAAATGCAACACTTATTAAGCGGATTAGAAGTCACGGCAGATGCAGTGCTTGCTGCAGCGAATTCAGTTAATCCGCCAGGTAACCTTAACGACGAGGATAAAAAACGCTCTAAAAAAATTCTTAGCCGCTTTCCTGTACTTCAACTCGAAGCTGCTGCAGTGGGTTATGACTTTCACAATGCTGCCAGTATCTTGCGTGATCTAGCAGGCATCCCTCAACGTGCAGATTACCAGTTTCCAAGTGGTGGCTGTGGCTGCAGTGAGACACAATCAACAACAACCAATGTTGTGAATGGTAATCCATCGATGGTCGAATTAAACCCATCGCTAGCCTTTCCTAATTGTGAGGCAAAAATGGTGGTGGAAAGTATGCCCAACTTATCGGCATCACTGGCTTCCATTATGATAACGGTAGGCGGATTCATTAGTGAGTTCCCAGTGGCATTTTTATTCGCATGTTGTCCCAACCTGTGTGCCACGCCAGGGTCATCAAGTGGCTGCACCTTAGGTACTATAGCTGCGACAAACAATGGAACCAGCTGGGTGCCAACCTTTACCTTGAACTGGGTAATGTGTTGCTCAACCGGTTGTTGCTTGATGCTCAGCCGAAACACTAATGTCACTCGCACTACAATCCATACTGTAGGAGGAATAGGAGCAATCCCTAATACGCGCCCTGTGGGTGCTGCAAATACTGCTGCGAGAGGAACCGCAACAGCATCAGCAACGGCGGCTAATAATGCTCTAATTGCAACACCACCGGTAGCAGTGCCAGCACAAGCCCCGGCTATAAGGCGAAAGACAGCCATCCCCGGTTTGGCCTTACCTGCGTGTTAAGCTAACTTCAAGCTATAAACACTCAAGGGGCATTAATGCCCCTTTTTTTTGTCCTATGCGTGTAAATGGATCCGAAGGGGCACCCCATAGCATAAAAAAGTAGCGATACTGCATACTGTCTCTGACTATTTTTCGTGTCCAAACCTTCTAAAACAAGCATTGTTCTTACTAATTCCTTTCTAGTGTAAGAAAATCACATTTTATCCTTGCTTTTTTCGCTCAGACTGGCAAATTCAAGTACGCGAAAACATATCTAAAAATATCAACAGATTTCGCCTTTTTCGGCTTGTCACGATAGAAATACCAAGCCCCTTATTAACACCAAGTAACTCAAGAGAAACATTTTTATGTGTGGTATTTTCGGTATTCTGGGTATCAAAAGTGATGCAGCAGAACTTAGAACGCAAGCGTTAGAGCTTTCCAAATCACTCCGTCATCGCGGTCCTGACTGGTCAGGTATTTGGAATAATGACAATGCTATTTTATGTCACGAACGTTTGGCGATAGTCGACGTTGACACAGGCGCTCAACCGCTAATAAGCCGCGATAATAATCAAGTGTTAGCCGTAAATGGCGAAATTTACAACCATAAGGCCTTGGAAACTGCGCTAGATACTCCTTATGACTTCAGAACCAAATCTGACTGCGAAATAATTCTGCCTTTGTACCAGCAAAAAGGTATTGAGTTTATCGACGAACTGGAAGGCATGTTTGCCTTTATTCTCTACGATGCAGAGCAAGACGCGTACTTGATTGCGCGTGACCATATGGGCATTATTCCTTTGTATACTGGTTATGATGAACACGGCAATTTATACGTTGCTTCAGAAATGAAAGCGTTGGCGCCCGTGTGTAAAACAATTCAAGAATTTCCTCCTGGCCATTATATGTGGAGTAAGACAGGTCAATTAACCAATTACTATCAACGTGATTGGATGGACTATGAGAATGTCAAAAACAACGAAACCAACCTTGACGATCTAAAAGTAGCATTTGAAAAAGCAGTTAAGTCACACTTAATGTCTGATGTGCCTTATGGTGTGCTCTTGTCAGGCGGCCTCGACTCTTCTTTGGTCTCTGCGGTAGCAGCCAAATACGTGGCTAAACGGGTTGAAGATGGTGATCAATCAGATGCTTGGTGGCCACGCTTACATTCTTTTGCTGTTGGTTTAGAAGGTGCCCCAGATCTCATTGCGGCACAAAAAGTCGCTAAGATGATTGGAACAGTGCATCACGAAGTGCACTTTACTGTGCAAGAAGGCATCGATGCCTTACGTGACGTGATTTATCATATAGAAACCTATGACACCACCACAATTCGCGCCTCTACTCCCATGTATTTACTGAGTCGTAAAATCAAAGCTATGGGCATAAAAATGGTGTTGTCGGGTGAAGGGGCTGATGAAATTTTTGGTGGGTATCTGTATTTCCACAAAGCACCCAATGCAAAAGAATTTCATGAAGAAACCCTGCGTAAACTTAACCGCTTGCACATGTTCGATTGCGCTCGTGCTAATAAATCCACTTCGGCTTGGGGTGTTGAGGGGCGAGTGCCTTTCTTAGACAAAGAGTTTATGGACGTAGCCATGCGCTTGAACCCACAAGACAAAATGTGCCTTGATGGAAAAATGGAAAAATGGGTATTGCGTAAGGCTTTCGATAATAACGAATATTTACCTGCTGAAATATTATGGCGTCAAAAAGAGCAATTCAGTGATGGCGTTGGTTATTCGTGGATTGATTCACTTAAAGAATATATTGAAACCCAAGTCACCGATCCGCAAATGGCTTCAGCGGAATTTCGTTTCCCAGTGAATACCCCTGATACCAAAGAAGGTTACTTTTATCGCAGCATTTTCGAAGGTTACTTTCCACAAGAAACTGCAGCCAAATGTGTTCCTAGCGGGAAATCTATCGCTTGTAGTACAGTAGAAGCCTTAGAGTGGGATGCTAGCTTCAAAGCCAATGCGGACCCTTCAGGTCGCGCAATGAGTTCAGTTCACGGTAAAGGCTAGGTGATAAGTCACCGAATCTATATATATTAAGAAGATAAAACCAGAGTAACCGCTCTGGTTTTTTTATGGTTCAATCGGATGGTTAATCTTACCGTCAAACCATAATTCCTTTCTGTCTAAGGGAGTCTCTTCTGGTAGAAAGGCATTTTCTAACGGGTAAAACGTTCTATTTTCAATCTGTGCTTTTTCAATATAAGTTTTATAATTTTCTACAAATAATGCTTCATACGTTCCATTTTCAATGGCTTTCTCAAGTCCTGTTTCAATCAGATTTGCCAATGGCACACTTTTTTTATTCACAAAAAAGTATATCGCCGCGGGATAGCGTATCCCTAGAGAGGGCTGGATTTGGATCTGTATTTCATTTGCTACTTTACTTCTTGCCAACTCTTCCCAAACTTCAATAATGGAACGAGGGAAGAAATCGCCTTGTGCCCTACCGAGCATTTTCATAAGAGAGGTTTGATTGCGCTCGGTAATTACATCGAAACCATTGGATTGCAATATTTTGGTGTCTGGCCAATCTCGCCCCTGTAATGGTGAAAGTTTAACTAAATGCTCGAATTGCTGAATATAGGTAAAACGTTCAGCCATATCTTGTCGAATTAAGAGCAGACGCCATCCAATCAAACCTTTAAATATTGGAATGCGTATTGGCAGTAAATCTTTTTCACGCTGAACATTGGTCATACCCCAAACAATGTTTATTTCTCTGTTGTCTTGCAGCCTATCGAGGGCCTTGCCTTTAGACAAAAAATTGTCCGAGGGTATGAGTTGATAACTCACCCCCGTTTGATCCAAAGCCAATGCCAACAGCTTTATTGGGTACTCATCAATTTTTGACGCCGTATCCAGCGAACTAGGAAAAGTTATTTGCCATGATGCACTTTGAGCATTAACACTGAAAAGTAGGATAAACACGGCAAGTATCTTATTCATAAATCACTCAGCAAAGTAAAAAAAATTAAGTTTATTTTCATCATCAATAACCACCATAATTATCTTAGCTTGTTTATCTAGCACTTTTGAAAAAAATCACAAATCTGATAACCCCATAGTTTACTGCAAATTAGGTATAAACGTTTTTAATGTCTACTCACTTAAAGCGTGAAAACATCTGGCTAATTACAGATTGTAATTCTACCTCGCCAGTAATTATTTTTTTACCTTTGTCATTCATAATGAGATTAAGTATTTAACAAAAGCGGACAACTTTTTAAAACTCAAAAATATCTAATGCGTTTGCATAAACAGCCAGAAAGTATCCTGTATCAACGGGCATCTATAACCCAATAAGCAAATACACATATTCTGTGCTTAAAACCGCTATTCGATCCCAATAAATTTATGAGTTTGCAATGATAATCGCCAATTACGCGCTATGCAGGTTTTAATTGCAAGGTCAGTTGCACGTTTTTGTTGGCTAATGGGCTGTAAATAAATGTTGGGTGCAGCTTGGTCACCTAATAGTGTTAACACCTCGTCTAGTTCTTCGATATGTTTTTGCATCGCTATCGGATGCTTAATTTCATTTGCTCGGCGCATTGCACTGCTTAATACAGCCCTGCCTCCCGGCATATTAACTTTTGGCGAAACTGTTACCCATGTGTCTGGGTGCACAAAAATTTCATATGTACCGCTAGTTTCAATTTGCACCGAATAACCTTTTGCGATTAAGCTGCTAGTGATCTCAGTCAAGTCATACAAACAAGGCTCACCACCAGTGATCACGATATGTTTAGCCACATAACCAAATTGATGAAAAAGGCCTAATAACTGTTCAGAAGTGTGTTCAAACCAACTATCTGACTCAGACTTTTCGGACATCACCTTATCGCTTGTAGCTTGTAACTCAGGTGATACCACCCAAGTATGTTTAGTATCACACCATGGACAACCGACTGGACAACCTTGCAAGCGAACAAAAATCGATGGCAAGCCCGTATAACTGCCCTCTCCTTGCAAAGATTCAAACACCTCATTAATTTTATATGAACTCAATCACTTTCCTTTTTGTTTAACGCATTCCTGTTGTGGGAATTTACCGTCAAATCACTTAAAATCGTATTAATTAATTGATTATAAAGAAGCAACGCCCATGTCACAAAAGGTAGTGGTAATTTTTTCCGGAGGGATGGACTCATTTACCGTCCTAAACCTAGCAGTTAAGGAGGGCTTAGAGGTATTTGCCTTATCTTTTGACTATGGGCAAAGACACAAAAAAGAACTGGATTATGCAGCTCGTGCCTGCAAAACGTTAAATGTTCAGCACAAAATAGTCGATATTTCAGCCATCAACCAACTAATTGGTGGTTCATCACTCACATCAGATATTGACGTGGCAGAAGGTCACTACGAAGAAGACAGCATGAAAAGCACCGTGGTGCCTAACCGTAATATGATTTTATTATCTATGGCAGTAGGTTATGCTGTTTCAATTTGTGCCAAAAAAGTTTACTACGGCGCTCACTCGGGTGACCATGCAATATACCCAGACTGTCGCCCAGAATTCGTCCACAAAATGAATGACGTATGCGCCATAGCCAACTATGAAGCAGTCGAAATTGTCACACCTTATTTGGCCGTCAGTAAAACGGCTATTTTAACAGCAGGCTTAGAAATGGGCTTGGATTACAACCTAACCTGGACTTGTTATAACGGCCGTGAAAAAGCTTGTGGTAAATGCGGAGCGTGTCAGGAAAGATTAGAAGCGTTTACTGAAAATGGGGTGACTGATCCTTTGGTGTATGAAGGGTGTTGCCCTTGAGTGTTTTTTTACTGACATGTTGATGCTATTTGTAAAAAAGTAAGTCAAATACAAGGGATTTCGTACAAGAAATCTATCGATAGAGGGTTTCTCAGAACGTAAAGCATTCCTCACTGGATAAATTGCACATTGTAAATTCACATAAAAAAGCCGCACAAAGCGGCTTTTAAAATCAATTTTTTATCCTTAGCTAAATTCTACTTATCAACCTGCTGAATAAAGTAAGTAATCTCCTTAATTAAATGTCTTAACACAGGATTTAACCGGGTATTTTTACCATTCATCACAAATAATTCGTGCTTGAATTCAAATAAATTTTTACCGACTGGCACTAGTCCTAACCCCACGCCTTGGTTTGTGAGTATGTAATCAGGTAATAGTCCGACATATTCACCCGTCATAATCGCAGCTAGGCAAGCATCGTAGGAGTCAGAAAAGGTGTGAATAGCCATACGTAAATCGTCAGAAATGTAATTCGCAGAGGACAAGCCAGAGATACCAATTGCTGGATAGTCTCCAATCTTAACGTTATCAGGTAAACCATCGCGATATTTTGCTAGAGCATGGGAAGGTGAGCAATAAAGTCTTCCTTTACACGAAACTTCAACTGGGTGAAAAGTGACTGACTCAGGTTTAACCATATCATAAGTCGATAACACCAAATGACATTCGCCAGATAAAGCAACATGCTCAACTTCGTTATACAATCGGGTTTGAATATTCACGTGAATATCAGTGAACTTTTTCATGGTACTTTTAACGGATTTACTGACCGCCAAGTGATATGAAAGAGGTAAACCCGCCATCATCACTAAGGTGATGTTACCGGAATAATCATCGTGCAAACTCTTTAGGTTAAACACAAAGTTATCGAAAGAATTGAATATACGCTTGGTTTCCTGAAACACCACCTCGCCCTCTTTGGTCATTTGAAAACCACCCCGACCACGATGACATAATACTAAATCTAATCGTTCTTCGAGCTTTTTAATGGCAGCACTAATATTCGGTCGTTGCATCCTCAGTACAGGCTCCGCAGCAGTAAAGCCATTACAAGAGGCAACAGCGTAAAATACACGCAATAATTTGATATCAGATTCTTGAAGACGATTTAACATTGCAACACCACTTATAGGTATATTTCTTAATACTAAAGTATTATATTAGGAAAGGCTTAGCCGGATTTCAATGGTAACTAAACAAAAAAGCTAAAAAACGATTTTAGTGATAGAAAAGATATTGAACCACTTAGGACAACAGGTGGCTAGATTCACAATGTGAACCTATACAATGCTCAAGCATAATATTGTTATTTTACTGCTTATCTTATTTTATTCCTCTTTTACTGTGCTGCAGATAGTCTTTTGCCTATTCTATTCATTGCCTAATAGTTAACCAACGCAGCACACTAAGACTTTTTTATGTCAGACATTTGTGCTGGTACCGTATAGTTTGAATCGCTTTGGATTTATTAGGAATTTTTCACTATTTGAGCTCGATAGGCTTCAATATCATCACGAAAATTCGCAGCCTTTTCAAAGTCCAAATCCTTCGCAGCCTTAAACATAACTTTTTCCAGTTCAGTAATTTTTTGCAAAAGTTGTGGTGTGCTAAGTGAATTATATTTTTTACTCGACTCAGCAACTAACCTGAGTTTCACTTTACCATCAGAACTGCCGTCTCCCACATCCATGATATCGGTGATGGGTTTATTCATCTGCGTAGGAATAATGCCATGCTTAAGATTGTAGGCCCGCTGTATGTCTCGACGTCTATCAGTTTCTTCAATAGCTCGCTGCATCGAGCCGGTGATCCTATCAGCATATAATATTGCTCGGCCGTTGATATGCCTTGCTGCCCGCCCCATAGTTTGAATTAAGGATTTATCAGAACGCAAAAATCCTTCTTTATCTGCATCAAGAATAGCCACTAACGATACTTCAGGCATATCAAGTCCCTCTCGCAGTAGATTGATCCCCACTAACACATCAAACTTACCAATACGCAAATCACGTATAATTTCAATACGCTCGACTGTGTCTATATCTGAATGCAAATAACGGGCTTTTACACCGTGCTCATCAAGATAATCACTTAAGTCTTCAGACATACGTTTGGTTAACGTGGTGACTAGCACCCTTTCATTAACTGCCACACATTTATGGATTTCAGAGAGCAAGTCATCAACTTGTGTGCCTACGGGGCGTATTTCAATTTCTGGATCAAGCAAACCTGTAGGACGAACTAGTTGCTCAACTATATCGTCTGGTGCAATAGCCAGTTCAAATTTACCAGGTGTGGCAGATACATAAATAGTTTGTGGACTGATTTGTTCAAACTCCTCAAACTTTAGAGGTCTATTATCTAATGCAGAAGGTAACCTGAACCCATATTCGACTAAGGTTTCCTTACGAGACCTGTCGCCTTTATACATTGCACCGATTTGTGAAACAGTCACATGGGACTCATCAATAAACATTAAGCCATCTGATGGGAAATAATCAATCAGAGTGGGAGGTGGATCACCCGGGGCGCGGCCTGATAAGTAGCGAGAATAGTTTTCAATGCCTGAGCAATAACCCAACTCCTGCATCATTTCCATATCAAATTGACAGCGCTGAGAAACGCGCTGCTCTTCCACTAATTTGCTAACGGACTTCAGCTGTTCGCACCTTTCTTTGAGCTCAACTTTGATATGTTCAATCGCATCAATAATTTTTTCTCTAGGGGTGACGTAATGAGTTTTAGGGAAAACCGTGGCGCGTGTCACTGTTTTCTCAACTGCACCTGTAAGTGGGTCGAATATGCTGATGCGTTCAACTTCCTCGTCAAACAATTCCACTCTTATGCCATGACGTTCTGAGTCAGCAGGGAATATGTCAATCACATCACCACGCACTCTAAAAGTACCGCGGTCGAATGCGACATCATTACGGGAATATTGAATTTCAACCAAACGACGTAAAATATCACGCTGATTCATGATATCGCCTTGACGAAAATGCACTAACATTTTCATATAAGACTCAGGATCGCCCAAACCATAAATGGCCGACACACTAGAAACTATAATAACGTCGCGTCTTTCCATCAGGGATTTGGTAGCTGATAAACGCATTTGTTCTATGTGTGCGTTTATCGATGCATCTTTCTCAATAAAAGTGTCACTGGAGGGCACATAAGCCTCTGGTTGATAATAATCGTAATAAGAGACGAAATATTCCACCGCATTATTGGGGAAAAACTCTTTCATTTCACCATAGAGCTGCGCAGCCAACGTTTTATTATGTGCCAAGATTAATGTTGGCCGCTGTACTTTTTCAATCACATTAGCCATAGTAAATGTTTTACCAGAACCCGTTACACCTAACAATATTTGTCGTGCTAGGCCATCTTCTAAACCTTCTACTAACCCTTTAATTGCACGGGGCTGGTCTCCAGCAGGGGAATAACTGGAGGATAATTCAAATGCTCTGCTCATAAATATTATTTACTCAATACACTTTGTTCAAATCGAGAGGCAAGGATAGTTTTACACCAAATAAAAGCAATACAGCCAACGGTAAGGTTAGCTAATGCTCCCGCCCAAAAAAGTCCGGATAAATCAAACCAATAACTGCCTAAAAAAGAAAAAGGCACAAAAAACACAAATAAACGCATAAAATTTAACGATAGAGCTGACATAGGCATATGCATGGCATTAAAGGATGAGTTGGTCAGGATCGTCACACCTTGCAATCCATATCCTAAGGGCACAATCACTAGAAACATGATTATGGTGGAGGCAACTTTTGGCTCATCAGTAAATATATTGGCAATGACGCCTGATAATAACGCCAAAATAGCAAAAATAAACAGTTGCCATATAATCACAAATTTCACACTTAAACTATAAGCCTGCATGACTCGCTCTAGCTTATTTGCCCCAAAATTTTGACTAATGAAGGGTGGCAATGACATCGACAAAGACAATATCACTATACTAGCAATAGATTCTAAGCGACCACCGACGCCCCAAGCAGCAACAGCTTCTGGCCCATAATCTGCAACAATTGCTGTGACTATCCCAGCAGAAATGGGGGTTAACATATTTGCTCCAGCAGCCGGTAATCCAATTTTTAAAATACTGCCTGCTCTGCGTTTTAGCTGCTTCCAGCTAAGTAATTTAGGTTCAATCAACTTTCGCTTTACAGCCAATATATACAATATATAAAACAAACCCACAGCCCAAGCTATAAGTGTGGCGATAGCCGCTCCTTGAATGCCAAGCGCTGGCACTGGGCCCCAGCCAAATATAAGTATTGGATCTAGTATCACATTGATAAGACCACCGAAGGCCATCACATAACTAGGTGTTTTAGTATCACCAGAAGCACGCAACACACTGTTGCCAACCATAGGCATTGCCAGAAATACCCCCGCTGCATACCACACCAACATATACTCTTTAATAAAGACGAATTGTTGTTGATCAGCTCCCATCAGACGAAAGATAGGTTCCATTGTCATAACGCCGATAGTAGCTAAAACAATGGCTAGCACCATGGTTAGCATCAATGCGCCTGTTGCTGTCTCCTTCGCTTGGTCGTGTTGACCTGCGCCAAGCAACTTAGCAATAATAGCAGATGTACCAATACCCAGCCCAATGTTAAGACTAATAAACGTAAAGGTAACCGGAAAAGTAAAACTGATAGCGGCAAGTTGTTGAGTACCTAACATGCCAATAAAAAAGGTATCCACCAAACCAAATGTCATAAGTACAATCATACCTACAATCATAGGCAGAGTCATTTTACGCAGCGTTAAAGTAATATCGTTATTTAGCAAATCTGGGGGAAATGATGTTTTAGTGCTTAAGGTCAATATTACTCTCTCTTAATTGAAGATATTGATGGGTAAGAAGGTCACCTAGCTCATAATCTCATGTCACAGATTTTATCCTTAAAATATCAATAATCCGTAATTGAGTCTTAATACGGCATTAGAGATAATTATAATACGCGATTTCTCCATGATCTTTATTATATTTAATGTTATGAAATTGTTGCAATATTCAACTTCTATAGACGTATTTTTTTTTGACGTAGTAAATATTATCCCATTGCCTCAATGTAAGATAATTTCATTATTTAAAAAAAATCAATTCAAAAAGCAAAAAAAAACTTCTATTTTTACATTTCTGTTTAAAAACAACACACAAGCGAAATACAACAAAATTTAGAGTGATATTTTTATTCGTGGGATAAACTCAAAAAAAACATAACTAACTGTTTTAAATAAACTTATTAAATTATCTTAATAATACTCACTTCAACTCTTGACATTTATTTGATAAGTATTAGCTTAATTCAGGTAGTTTAATCCACAGGGTTATCCACAGATTTCGTGGATAACTGTCCTCACCCTTTACTTGGCGTACATTGACAACACTGCGTGGTTTATTTTAGTTGGTGACCACTAACCTTAGCATGACTGACAAAGGTTAACCCTTCCTTAAACACTGGCAATTTGTACAGTTATCAATAGATTTTTAATAACAATTAGCTATAACGAAGTGAGAAAATAGTTTTTGATGAAACATCAAATTGGCAAACTCAAATCGAACAAATTTAAAGCAATAAAAATTTGTTTATATGTATCTGCTGTTAATACGCACAAATTGAGTATAAGTTTATAAAAATATAGTTAAAAACCTCACTTTGAGTGTTGACAGCGAGCAGTATGCTCATTAGTATTCCGCACCGTTGAAAAGGCACCTAGTTTATAACTAAGTATCGTTTTAGCGTAAGTATAATGTTCCCCCTTAGCTCAGCTGGTTAGAGCGACGGACTGTTAATCCGCAGGTCCCCTGTTCGAGTCGGGGAGGGGGAGCCAAATAATACTTACAGTTAAATATTGTTCGAAGAACGATGTTTAACCAGAAATTGAATTCCCCCTTAGCTCAGCTGGTTAGAGCGACGGACTGTTAATCCGCAGGTCCCCTGTTCGAGTCGGGGAGGGGGAGCCAATTCAATAATTATATATTTCCCCACTTATTACCTCTAGTTATCGAGCCTTATTTCAATAAAAAACACTTAAAAGTAATAAACTTTCGAATATCAAGTTGTTAATGGTCACTTAAATAAAGATAATGACGGCCCATTAATAACTCCTGGCTAATATCTACTTTACATGACCGAATTCTTACTATTATTAATTGGTACCGTGCTGGTAAACAACTTCGTGTTGGTTCAATTCTTAGGCTTGTGCCCATTTATGGGAGTATCAGGTAAGTTAGAAACAGCTATTGGCATGTCTATGGCCACTACATTTGTGCTAACACTTGCCTCTCTTTCCAGCTATCTAGTAGAACATTATATATTACTACCGCTTGGTATCGGCTATTTGCGTACGCTAAGTTTTATACTAGTCATAGCCGTTGTAGTGCAGTTCACAGAAATGGTAGTGCACAAAACTAGCCCAACCTTATACCGCCTATTAGGTATTTTTTTACCGCTCATCACCACCAATTGTGCCGTCCTAGGGGTTGCACTATTAAATATTAACCAAGAACATAATTTTGTTGAATCTGTTATTTATGGCTTTGGTGCTGCTGTTGGTTTTTCTTTAGTACTGATTTTATTTTCCGCCATGCGTGAACGTTTAGCCGTTGCAGACGTACCTAAACCTTTTAAAGGAGCCTCTATAGGTATGATCACTGCAGGATTGATGTCTTTAGCCTTTATGGGCTTTACTGGTTTGGTTAAGTTTTAATGTCACTGAGTTTTGCTATTTTAACAGCCTTATTAGCCATAGGTCTGTTGGCACTCTTTTTTGGAGTGGTACTTGGATTTGCTGCGGTAAAATTTAAAGTTGAAAGCGATCCTTTAGTCGAACAAATTGATCAAATTCTGCCTCAAACCCAATGTGGCCAATGCGGATACCCGGGCTGTAAGCCCTATGCTGAAGCAATAGCTAATGGTGACGAAATAAATAAATGCCCACCAGGTGGCGACATCACCATAAAAAAATTAGCTGACCTGATGGGTGTAGAGCCTAAATCTTTAGATGCGGCACACGGTCAAGAAGATATAAAAAAGATTGCCTACATCCGTGAAGATGAATGTATCGGTTGTACAAAGTGTATTCAAGCATGTCCTGTTGATGCCATTTTAGGCGCTGCAAAACAGATGCACACTGTTATCGCAGACGAATGTACTGGGTGCGACCTATGTGTTGATCCCTGCCCCGTTGATTGCATTGACATGTTACCGGTGGCAAATAGTTCCTCATCCTGGCGCTGGGATATCGATGCCATACCTATAAAGCAAATAGTCTAGACAGAAATTATGCAAAATAGCTTTGAAGACATTATGGAGAAACTTGACAACCACGAATTGTGGGACTTCCCCGGAGGCGTGTTTCCTGCTGAACGTAAAACACTGTCCAATCAAACACCAATAGGTAAATTAGCCATCCCTGCACGCCTATACGTGACCGTTAAACAGCATATAGGAGTAGAGGGGCAAATAATTGTTGATGTCGGTCAAAAGGTACTCAAAGGTCAAGCGTTAACCAAAAGTATGAACCCATTTGCGGTACCCATTCATGCACCCACATCGGGCGAAATAGCAGCCATCCATAAACATGTGTCAGCTCACCCTTCTGGCTTTCCAGAATTGACGATTGAAATAAGCAGTGACCAAGAGGACAGATGGACTAAACTGTTCCCCCAGATTGATTATCAAAATCAACCAACAATGCAAGTGTTGACAGCCATTTGTGATGCCGGTATCAGTGGCATGGGTGGTGCTGGTTTTCCTACTCATATTAAGTCATCACCAAAAAAAGATATCGACTTTTTGATTATCAACGGAATTGAATGCGAGCCTTACATTACTTCTGATGACCGTTTAATGCGCGAGCATGCTTGGCAAATTCGCCAAGGGATCGATATTTTGTGCCATTTACTTAAGCCAAAACACGTCTTAATTGGTATTGAACACAACAAACCTGAAGCGATCGAAGCGTTGCAAGTAGCATGTCGAGAAAACACCAATTATCGTGTGTGTATTATACCGACTAAGTATCCTGCTGGCGGCGAAAAGCAACTGATCCAAGTGTTGACCAACAGAGAAGTGCCTGCGCAGGGATTACCAGTCGATGTGGGCGTAATCATGCATAATGTAGGCACTTGTTTTGCCATTGCAGATGCGATTTTTTCAGGCAAACCACTCATCGAAAGAGTAGTGACTGTCACGGGTGAAGCAGTAGAAAACCCCGGCAATATGTGGGCACTGATTGGTACCCCTGTCTCTGACCTGTTGGCACATTGTAATTATAAGCAAACAGGTCAAAACCGGCCAAACATTATTATGGGTGGCCCAATGATGGGCTTTAGTGTGACAAGCGATTTGGTCCCAGTAGTAAAAACCACCAACTGTATCTTGGCACCGACTGACAATGAAATAGCGGGTAATAACGAACAACCTTGTATTCGCTGCAGTGCATGCGCAGATGTTTGTCCTGCTAGCTTGCTACCACAACAATTATTTTGGCATTCAAAAGCCAAAGAATTAGATAAAGCTCAAGATTATAATTTATTTGATTGTATTGAATGTGGTGCTTGTGCATATGTTTGCCCCAGCGAAATACCTTTAGTTCACTATTATCGTATTGCAAAATCAGAAATAAGAGTAGAACAGGAAGATAAACAAAAGTCAGATAAGGCAAGAGAGCGCTTCGAAAAACGCGAAGCTAGGTTAATTGCTGAACAACAGGCAAGAGACGAAAAACATCGCTTGGCGGCTCAGGCCAGAAAACAAGCCATGGCAAGTAATGGCAATACGGCTAAAGACAAGATTGCAGCAGCATTAGCTAGAGCAAAAGCAAAAAAACAAAACGCTAGCATAGTGAATGAAAAGCCAATAGACCCTACAGAAGTTACCCTTGCCGATAAATCAGTGCAAGAAGTGAAAACTGATGAATCTAATACATCTACAAAAGCAGCCAGTTCAAATCAAAGAGTTCAAGCTGCCATCACTAGAGCAAAAGCAAAAAAGGCGGCGGCTGAAGTAACCATCACCCAAACTGAGCTAAAAAATAAAATCAACACTGGTCAAATAATAGAAAATAAGCGTGAAATAAAGCATCAAGGCAATGATGTTAAATTTGCATCAAAACAAGCTAGCGAAGTCAAGATGAAGGATCAAGCTGATGTCAATCATAGCCTCCACACAGCTGATGTTTCCCCGCAACCTCAAAAGCAGGTTATAACTGACAGTAAACAACTCAAAATAACCACTGCCGTAGCGAAAGCAAAAGCAAAACATGAAGCTCAAAAAATCGCAAACAGTCAAGACGTGCCAAATCCAGTGCCAGCAGCTAAGGTGAATAGCCCCCAAACTAACATTTCAGTTGAACCAGCCAAAACACAAGAACAACAGATAGATATGAAAAAGCGCAGAATTGCGGCTGCAGTAGCTAAAGCTAAGGCCAAAAAATCAGCTCAAATAGAAGCGACTAGCAAAAAAGATAAGCCCTCATGAGATTTAGGTTAGCCAGCTCGCCGCATCAGCATATTCGACGTGATACCGGTCAAGTGATGCGCTTAGTCATTCTCGCTATGGTACCGGGTATATTAATGCAAACCTGGTTCTTTGGTTGGGGCACGATCATCCAGATTGTACTTGCAGTCATAACGGCAATTGTCACCGAAGCTGTCATTTTAGAGTTGCGTAAACGCGACTTTGAGCGAGCATTAAAAGATTATAGTGCGGTTTTAGCTGCGATGTTATTGGCAGTGAGCATTCCACCTTTTGCCCCTTGGTGGGTGATTGTGATTGGCACATTTTTCGCCATTGGAGTGGTTAAACAATTATATGGAGGTTTGGGTTTTAATGTATTTAACCCGGCAATGGCGGCTTATGTCATGTTGTTGGTTTCTTTTCCTGTGCAAATGACTCAATGGCTACCACCTGTCAATCTGGCACAATATAGCCATGACTTCATGGATGCACTGTACGCAATTTTTACTGATTTCAGTGTTGAGGGTTTTAGCCTTGCACAACTCCAAACTGGCATCGATGGTGTGACTATGGCCACGGGACTAGACACTGTCAAAACAGCAATGGCTCAAGGACTTACCTATTCAGAAACAATTGAATTACCCATTTTTGATAGTGTCATTTTTGGATTAAGTGTGGCATCAAGCTGGATAAGCTTGGGTTATCTTCTTGGCGGCCTATATTTACTCAAACAAAAAGTCATTAATTGGCATATACCTGTTAGCATGATCACAGGGTTGTTTATCTGCTCGTTAATAATGTCGCTAGTAGACAATGATTTATATCCATCCAGCCTGTTCCACCTGTTCAATGGAAGTATCATTATCGGCGCTTTTTTTATTGCTACCGATCCCGTATCTGCATCTACCACGAATAAAGGTCGAATAATTTTTGGCGCGGCTATTGGGGTGTGGGTATACATCATAAGAGAATGGGGGGGCTATCCTGACGCTGTTGCTTTTGCAGTATTAATAATGAATATGGCGGTGCCTTTGATTGATTATTACACACGTCCACGCACATATGGTCATACATCAAATAAGCGAGTCCCCGAAGACAAGGCTAAGTCATGACAAACAGCATGCAATATACTATGACTAAAAATGGCTTGATATTGGCTGTTTTCGCGATAATCACAACGGGACTCATTGCAGTTACTTTTTTTGGTACTAAAAATCAGATTGCTTTACAGCAACAACAAAAACTATTATCCATTCTTAATGCGGTTATTGATGAAAATAGTTATGACAATATCATCCAGTTAGACTGCGCGTTGGTGACTTCAGCTGAATTGTTAGGTTCAAATCAGCCACAGCATATTTATCGAGCGACTAAACAAGGGCAAGCTGTTGCGGCGGCTATCGAAACTACAGCGCCAGACGGTTATAGTGGAAAGATCCAATTAGTGGTGGGTATCACTAGTTCTCAAGCAGGTTCAGCCACAGTAACAGGTGTCAGAGTACTGGAACACAAAGAGACCCCAGGCTTGGGTGACAAAGTTGACTTGCGGATTAGTAATTGGGTGCTGGACTTCGACAATCAAAGTTATAGTGAAGAAATAGCCACCAATTGGGCAGTCAAAAAAGACGGAGGGCAGTTTGATCAGTTTACAGGTGCCACTATTACCCCTAGGGCAGTGGTCAGTGCAGTTAAGTTAAGTATCGATTATTACTTAGCGAATCAAGCCGCAATTTTTAATGCGGTTAACGAGTGCGCAGTGAATACCATTTCTGAAGACGCAGTTGCTAAGAATGAGAACGAAAGTGATGAATGAGTTTAAAGAGTTAAGCTGGCAAGGACTTTGGAAAAACAATCCTGCCTTAGTACAGCTATTAGGTTTATGCCCTTTGCTCGCAGTAACAGCCACAGTCACCAATGGTTTAGGTTTAGGTCTTGCCACCACTCTAGTATTGATTGGTTCAAATACCACAGTGTCGATAATCCGTAATTGGGTACCAAGTGAAATTCGGATCCCAATTTTTGTGATGATCATCGCTGCATTTGTGACCATAGTGCAGCTATTGATGAATGCCTACACTTTTACACTGTATCAAGCCTTAGGTATTTTTATCCCACTGATAGTCACGAATTGCGCCATTATTGGACGGGCTGAAGCCTATGCATCTAAAAACACCGTGGGAAAATCAGCTTTCGACGGTTTAATGATGGGGCTAGGTTTTACTGTGGTATTAGTATTATTAGGCGCGATGCGCGAAATATTAGGCTATGGCACCTTGTTTGACGGTGCCAATTTATTGTTAGGTGATTGGGCTACTGTCTTAAAAATCACTGTATTTGAAACAGATAACCCCTTTTTATTAGCTATTTTACCCCCGGGTGCTTTTTTATGTATGGGACTGTTGATCGCCCTTAAAAATATATTAGATAACCATATGGAAAAATTGTTTGCTGCCAAGACTGAAGAAAAAGTGGTACAGCGGGCACGCGTCACCACTGAAAGCTGAAGCTACAAGATACATATCTGGTCGCCCCGCGATACAATATTTATTAGAGTGTAAATGATATCAAATGAATAAACTCAAACGTTTAGAAATGTTGACTCGCTGGCGCGAAGCTAACCCAAATCCTGAAACAGAGCTTAATTTCTCTAGCCCCTTTGAGCTGCTAATTGCGGTAATTTTATCTGCACAAGCAACCGATGTAAGTGTTAATAAAGCAACTGATAAATTGTACCCAGTAGCGAATACCCCAGAGGCTATTTATGCCCTGGGTGTGGATGGCTTAAAAACCTACATTAAGACCATTGGTTTGTTTAATGCCAAGGCTGAGAACGTGATTAAAACCTGTGGCATGTTAATTAATCTACATGGGTCAGTGGTACCACAAGATAGAGAGGCACTAGAAGCCTTACCAGGCGTGGGGCGAAAAACAGCTAATGTAGTTTTAAATACTGCCTTTGGCTGGCCTACCATAGCTGTAGACACGCATATTTTTAGAGTGTCAAACAGAACTAAATTAGCTATGGGCAAAAACGTTGATTTAGTTGAGCAAAAATTGTTGAAAGTGATACCTGCCGAATTTAAAGTAGATGTGCATCACTGGTTGATTTTACATGGCAGGTATACTTGTATTGCCCGTAAACCACGCTGCGGTTCATGTTTAATTGAAGATTTATGTGAATTTAAAGATAAGAATGAAGACTAGGAAATAACAATGGAAGGCACAAAACGAGCCAATATAAAGATAGGTGCACAAGTTTCTATTGTGCTTAAACAAGACCAAAGAACAGGTGATTTAACTGAGGGTGTGGTCGAAAAAATTCTCACTAACTCGCCGAATCATCCCCATGGGATTAAAGTCCGATTAGACAGCGGTGAGGTGGGCAGAGTTAAACAGGTTCATCAGTAAAAACCATACTCTAACACCTCCAGCAATATTCAGTTGAACTGAAAGTACCATTATTATTTGCATCCCATGCTCGTCGTCCATCGCTGTAAAAGGCAACCTTTCCGTCACCTGCTTGGGAAGTCCCCGTTACAGGCTTAGCCTCAATTAAATAGGCACTGCCACTGGCCGAACTGATATACAAATCATATTTACGATTATCGTAGAGCTCAGCAGATGGCGAATGCTGATGGAAAATAGCGGGTTTCCCTGTATCTGCAGCAGAGTCTGCGGCAGACTTATAACTAAAACTTGCTGCTTTGTGTCGCTCCATAGCAGCCGCTAGGCTCATCAAATCAGCTTGGGCAGCCCCTCTATTAGTACTAACAGCGAACCCTTGATAACTGGGATATGCAATACTGGCAATAATGCCAATAATAGCCACCGTTATCATCAATTCAATTAATGAAAACCCTTTTTGCCTTTGACTCAGTGTATTTAGCGTTATTTTCATGGTCTCTCTGTCTCTGTCTTCCAGCTACTTTTTTGCACTCGCTCAAAATAACTGTGAATATTTTCAGCTAAACACTCAAAATCCGAACCACAGGCAACCTTGTTACCATCTTCATCGACCTCTATGACTGTCGACGCACATTCAGTTCCCAAACAAATAATAGGCTTAATAATATCTTCAATCAAAATTTTAGTATCTGGAGCGATACCTGTTTGTTTTAATTGTGCATAACGGTCTTCATGTAACTGTGTGCCATCATTATTAAGATCTATCACCGAGTTACCGTTGATCAGTTCAACTAGATACGCACGGCTGTTTCCTGTTGGTGGCGCGCATTCGCTATCGCTAGCCGTTGCTGGTAAATAAGTGGTAAATATCACTTGATAGTCCAAAATGAGTGGTGAGGCAAGCACCTTTTCTCCACCAGTTTTAAGACTAATATACCAACCCCGTGACTCTGAAAATTGTTCAAATGCCAATTCTTTAGCCGCTGAATCTGAAGATGTCAGAAAATGTTCGGTGGCATCATATAAATCAGTTAAACCTAAAGGAGTAGAGGGCAAACCAAATTCTCCATTTGCATCAAAGGTAAAGACTCCGTCGTCCTTGATCATATAGAAATGGTCATTAATAGTTGTATTTAATGGATGTGCACGAAAACCAGAACCTAGAACAACTGCGTAATAGTGTTCAGCGCCCAAGCTGATCTCAGAGATGTCTGGGCCATAATAGAAGCGCCTGTTATCATTCTCGATATCGCCAGCAAAATTAGCTAATAAGCCACCAGTGACTAAATCCACAACTGACTCTCCATTGTGGATATCCAGTCTAAATAGCTGACCTCCCATATCTGCAACATACATATGATCGGCGAATCCATCATTGTCACGATCAATCACAGAAATCCTGGCAGGAATACTATATCCCATTTCAGGTAGATTTAAGTCAGCATCAGTTTTGCTTGCAGACCAGATAAGTTCGCCGCTATCAGCGTCGACAATAAATACTGAGTTACCTACGGTATCGGTACTTCTGAGTAATTTACTGTCTTGATCTTCGTCATAACCACCACCAAATATCAATACATTTCTACTCGTCGATCCCACTTTAATTTTTGTCACGGTTGGCTTAGACCACGTTTGTCCCAAATTTTCAAAATCCCCTGTACCGCCTTCAATTTTAAACATTAACTTAGGGTTAGTTTTGCTGGTAATATCAAAAGCATAATAATTATTCCCACCACGGCGCATACCAACGTAGAGATAGATATTATTGCCCACTGTTCTGAGCACCATATCTCCGTCTAGACCGTATATATGTGAAAATGTCGAAGAGTCCAGATATAAATCATATAAATTATCCATCAAGTCTTTTGGCATAATCGCAAAGTTTTCTTCACCGGTTGCTGGGTCGAAGGAGTGTAAAAAACCATGATTAGTTGCCACAAAAACAGCACTGTCTGTAAGAGAGTAATTAACAATGACTGGTTGAGAATGAATAGGGTCACCCATTGCTTGTCTAGCATCATCGGTACTGCCATCGCCATCATCATCTTTCACATCAACGCCACGTGCCCATTTCAATACGGTTTCACGCGTTGTTGCTGGGTCTGCTAAGGCACCAACGGCTAAATCTGTAATGGTTAAACTAGCGTTATCTTCATGCAATAAGTTGTCAGTTTTGATAATTGTACCCGCACCACTAAAAGTGTATACAGCACGAGGCAACCCCATTTTCTCAGCAGTCCCACCTTCTCGCACGTCATTTCCATCAGCCAACAATGACCAATAGCTGTGAGCACTATCGTTAAAAAAGCCAGTGACACTGTCCACAGCATTTAAGCCATTTTCATCCAAAATATCCGAACCATCTAACCTATACCTCTTAACATTTCCTGGCCAAATAGTGCCTTCGGCAGGCTTAAATAAAGCAAAATACAACTCGTCGTTATGCGTTAATCGGTTAAGTTGGTTGACAGCTACACCGGGTGAAACAAATGTAGCATTAACATCTTTGACAGTTTTTAATATGGATTGAAAAACCCCCACTAACTCGTCAGTATTATCTGCAGTATAGAAATCACCGTTACCGCTAATCGCTAAGTCGTTCAAGAATGCGTTTGCTGTTGAACCTGCAGCGAAGCCAATTGTGTGAGTAAAAACTCGTGTATCAATCTCTGAATCATCACCGTCACCTATATTTTTAGCTAAATCGACTCCGCATTTTTCTCCACCAGAACCGGTACATGACTTTCCAAGTAATGTTTCAATTTCAGTAACACTGTGATTATAGTTAGCCACACCGTCAGATAAAAGAACGATGTGATTGTTGGTCTGACAGACTTTATCAGTCACTGGGCTGATATAAGTGGCACCTTGTGGAATATATTCATTCATACAGTATGAGCTACTCAGGTTATCTTCAGTACAGCCTGAAGGTAAAACAGAATCAGCTCCAATGTATGACAACCTATGACTCACTCTGGTGCTACGTCGTACTGTACTTGAAACAGATGATTGACCACGAATTTTCCCATAATCAACGGGAAGTCCACCATAATAACTGGCAGCTTCGTACAACGTATCGACTATGGGCGTATAGCCACTTGCACTCAATGCATCGACTTGACTGACTAGTAGTTCACGCACGGTTGAAGTACCACCAGGCGTAGCCTTACCCTGATACTCTACTACCAAGCTTACTGAACCTGAGGGCTTCCCATTATAGGTGTAGGCACCTCGAACACCCACAAAATCTGAAAATACAAACATCATTTCGTTGCCAGACGTCCAACCTGCACGCCCAACAATTTGTTCTACTATGCTAGTCACTGGAGGACTTTGATAAGTGTAATTTTTATACCACCGAGGAATGTCAGACCACGCAACAGCTGTCGTTTTTTGCTTATCCCTCAATAGATACCTAGTGTAGCGTCTAAAATTGCCGGGATCATCTTGGTCGACTCCTGCAATATTAAAACTAGCGAATGAGTTTTGACTACTTTGGTACGCAGTAAACTCCAGATAAGCATTTAAAATACTCGCGCCTTGGGGCAAGGCTATGTTTCTAAATCTGGCAGCGATATACTTATTTGAACTATCCCTAAACGTCAGTTCTGTTCCTGTAGATTGATACCCGTCGCTGCGCTCTTCAGCATTATTGTTTTGTGAGCTGACCTGATAGCTTAACTTACCTCTCACACAACCCGTTGCAGTGGTCTCATCATAGACCACTACTAGTTGAGGACCTAACCCTTCACCATCCTCAAATGCGGGTGAGACACGCTCACTACTGGTGCTGATACCTTGACCATCAACAATGATGTTTAAAGAATTTCCCCCGCACCAGTCAGATTGATTGACAATTTCTTGCACAATGTTACTTAAGTCAGGTGACACTGTCGTTTCGTTCGACACTGGCCAGACATTATCAGTATCCCAAAGTACTGAATTAGCTGTCTTGGTCCGAGCAGATATATTGTTATTTGTTTCACTGAATGTAATTGAATCACCAATTAGCTCACCACTAAAAGTTAAGCTTGTTGCCCCGCTATTAAAGCCACTTGAACTGAAGCGAATATATGCATTAGTAATCAGCGCACCACGAGGAATATTAAGGTCTTGATAACGAAGTCCTAGGGAAACTGTATTGGTACTTTGGGATAATTTGAGTGTAGTACTGGAACTGTTGACAGTTGAAGCAATTTCATAGGCATCATCTGAGGCCTGTGAAATAGAAGTGATAATTTCAGGGGAAACGGAGTCATCAATTGACCTAACAGGGTATAAAACTGGACCACCAAAATCTGAAAAACGCATTAAACCCGCGTTGATATTGGTGACGGAATTAAGCGTTTTTTTTAGTGCATTTTGTACCCGTAACATTCTTGATTCATCACCACCATCCTTACCGGTCATACTGCCCGAGGTATCCATAATAAAGAGTACATTGGGATTGTAGGTCACTTCACTGCCTGCGTTTCCTAGGTATATTTCCAAGTCATCCGCACTAATAACGCTACTGAAAAGCGTCAAACTAGTCGCAAGCCATAATGCTATAAATTTGTTGATAGATTTCATAAAAACACCACTTATTGAGTTGCAGGTGCAAAAACTGAAGCGTTTACAGAATTGGCCACAGCGTAATTGCTATCCTCTAATTGCCCACATCCCCTAACAATAAAAATGTGACAACTAATATTACTACCACCAATAACATTGCTTGAGCCGACACAAGGTTGCTCACGCACAAATGCAGCACGAGACCAGCTTTTCACAACAGGATTATCAGTATAATTACCCGCACTAGTATGTTGTGTTCCCGCGCTTAAACCCGCTTTGGTAAGCACTCTATTGGTCCACGTTATATCTTCAAAACAACTAATCGTTTCAACGGTTAAATCTAAAATATTACCTCCTCTGGCAGCGGATAATGGATCATCTAATGCTATGTTACTCAGTAATTCTTCGTCCTCAGATTCAAACATCACGGCTGCGATTGCAGATTCAGCCGCGTCAAATGAAAGAGACCGTTTTTCCATGGATGAGGCCATTTTGCTTTGCATTAAACTACTGGATACTGATGACACACCTAGAATGGTTAGGCTCATGAGTATTAACAAAGCAAACACCATGACCATGCCAGATTTTTTTTGTCTTGATAGATAATTCATATATTTCTACTTCGAGCGAAATTTTTGCTATTACGCAAAGTGATTGTGGTTTCAAATTGTTTATACAGCCTTTTTTCAGAGGGCTGAATCGGATCTTCATTAAGCAGTTTAAACTTAGGGACGGGGTTGATTAATAAATCAGAATCAGCTTTTAGTAATAATGCAATTCGAATAGCAACAACGAGTGATCCAGCCGCTTTTTCTGCGCCTAACAAGTCAGCTTCTATAAATTTCACTGGTCTTGCTGAGTTGTCTTGTGAAGCAATATTATCTGTGATGCCGTATTGAACTTGAAAACTAACAACGTCGTCCAACAAAGTGTAAGCGCTATCGTCGTCCACCGCTATTTTAAGGCCTCGTAATACCCTGCCATCGAACCCTCGACATTTTAATGATGTGTCCTCTAAAAAGTATTCATTGACCACCATAAATTCTTCATCGACATAACCATGAGTGGCGCCTCTGCAATCTTGACGTGCTTGTAGTGCTACCATCAAAGTATCACTCGCAGTTCCTGCCCCCTCAATAACACCTTTGGTTAAGCCATTACTAAAATCGCCTACCACAGGAATAGAATTATTATGTAAAAAAGCCCCTTCAACAATGATATCAACATCTTTATTGAGGTCTGGTTGTAATATATCGTAGCGCCCAGTCATGATTAAATCGTTGCGAAGTCGGGCAATAATAAAACGACCATTTTCTTGAGCAGATGCAATTGACCGGTTTAGTCGTTCGGTAGAATTGTTGCTAATCATCACCTGTACCACGGCTGCAGATAAAATGAGCCCAAGGGTTAGGGATATCATCAGCTCAATTAAGCTAAAGCCACCTTGTTGGCTTCGTTGCCGACTGAATACAATCATAATGTCACATCCACTGACACGCAGTCATGACGTAGCGTTTCGCCAACATTACAATCATCGTTTAAAGTGCGCTCAATATTTTGCCAGCTTTCCACAGGCCAACTTAAAATCACAATATGTTTAGAACCAACACTGCAAGCGTCTGTATCAGCAGCATTATTATCCAACTCACAACTTAAACTGATTTCTATTTCTGGATTTGCTGCCACCGCTGAACATGACACTTCATAGGCATCAGAAACGGCTAATTGAGCTGCAGTGCAGACGTTGTCATTGCAATTGGGAATAGATGTTGGGCGTTCCAAACAATAGCAAGTATGAGGTAGACCAGTGGCACAGATCATGCCAGAAAAATTGTATAAATCTTCATCAAAATAATCATTATGCACCACCAAACCTTTTCCAAGTGGCGAAAAAACTGCGCTGGCTCTCAAGCGTTCAGTCAATTGCTGGGCGACCAACACTGATTGGGAACGACTTAACGCCTCAGAGTTTGTTAATGAACCAACAAATTGTAAATATGCCACACCAAGTAACCCCACAGATAAAATAAACAAAGTCACTAACACTTCAATCATGCCGACACCTTGCTGGTTATTTGCATACTGTTTTTCAGGTTTGCTATTCACGCTCTTATCTCACTCTGGTGGCAAAACACAGATATTTGACTAGTTTGGCTAAGTGTCTGTATAAATCTATATTTAGCATATTAGCTAAAAATATTGAGTGTTACGTTATTAGTAAGGGAATAAAGGTATATATTTTGACTTAATGAAAACTTGGTTCCAAATAATAAGTGCATAACTTGAACGGGGTGAAAAAGCGGTCAGCTGAATATATGCTAATCGCTTTTTCTCCAGCAAGAGATGCAACAATAAAAACGTTTAAACTACTGATTCATGAACAACGATGCCAGATTTATGCTTTAAGTAAGTCAGGTATGAGCCAAAATAAAATTGCCAAACAACTAAAGGATAGTCAATCAACCATTAGCAGGGAGTTTTTCTGCAATACAGGCAAACGTGGATATCGTTTAAAGCAAGCTCAAAAATTCACAGACACACGCCGATTTGCCTGGTGTAAAGCCATTAAAATGACAACAGCACTCATTGCGTTAATTGAAACAAAACTTACTGAGAAGTGGAGCCCAGAGCAATATTTGGTGGGCTTAGGGAAGACCAGAGTAACGATATTAGCTATGAAACTATTTATCAGCACATTCGGTCTGACAAACAATGTGGTAGCAACTCATTCAAACATTTACGAAGAAAAGGTAAAGCTTATCCATCACGTAGTAAGGATAAACAAGCTGGCAGAGCGACGTCGCTTTTGTGTCACACCCGGATGGTGTAATCGCTGCGCCATGTTATTAAAGGATGGCGTGATGTGTCAGACGCGTTTAACCAATCAGGTCATTCCGTTGACAAACAATAAAGCCGAACGCTCGTTACGGAGTTATGTGTTATAACGAAATAACAGTTAAAATCAATGGCCACTTTAAAACGAACTATCTCATCAACGTATTACAACCACCGTAGAAAGTTGCCGCAAACTTGAGGTAAATTTTCTACGGTGGCTGCAGGTCATCGTGCGCAGTGACACTAAAGAATCAACCTACCCAACCCTTTTAAGAATTGGATGCATTAAGTCAATAACAACCTGTTACCAGCCTTACTTGCAATGACCGATTCATTTGGCAAGACCATTAATGACAATTTTAACAACTCAAGCCACATTTGAAGATACTTGGATCTGCACTCAGGATTTAACCTCTTTTTTATTATGTTAATATTTGGTACATTATGTTATTCAAGCAAAGTTGTTAATAAATTAATGCTAAAGAAGTTGAATAAAATTACGTTAGTATATTTCCCTCATAGGCAGTTACTAATCCGCCAAAATGGTGAAGTTAAATATCTCCCCATCTCAACATCTATTCAGCTTTTTTTGACTTTAATTCTGTTAACTATTTTCACTTGGTTTAGTTACTCTACCACCAAATATTTTTCTTTAAATGAAAAAGTCTCTCAGACTAAAGACATTTTAAAGCAATCCCAAACAAATTTTGATGCTTTATCATCACAATATCAGACAAAAAACACGCAATTAAACCAACAATTATCTCAACTCCAACAGCAGCAATTTATATTGCAAAATTTATTAGACTCACTACCGGAAAAAATTGCACCTAGTAATACATCAGATGTACCTAAGCCTCTCAATAATTCGAGTAATGATACGCAAGTTACGGATAATTCCGTTTTAAAAAATTTGATTCAGGTAAAAAAACGACTTAACTCACTTGAAGCAACTCAAAAAATCAGTTTTGAAAAAATGTCCCTACAAATCAGTAAGAGAAAACAGCAACTGATTAAGGCATTTGATTTAACAGACATAAGCATAGATATGATTCACCAACAATCCATTCAACCCCTTTATGCCCAAGGTGGCCCATTAATTGAATTGAGTGGAAATATAACTGATAAATATCATCATCTTACTAACGAACTTATTAAATTAAGGCAGTTGGAGACCTCGCTAAAGAATGTACCAGTAAAATTACCTGCAAAAGATTATTATATATCTAGCACGTATGGCTATCGTAAAGACCCTATTGTTGGTAAAAAAACAATGCATAAAGGAATTGATATGGCTGGGCGGATTAAAACTGAGATTATTGCCCCAGCCAATGGGAAAGTTAGACGTGCAGGTAAGAATGGTAGTTATGGTAATTTTATTGAAATAGATCATTTAAATGGATTTACAACTCGCTATGGCCATCTTTACAAGGTGAAGGTTAAAAAAGGCCAACATGTCAATGAGAATTTTGTAATCGGCCTTATGGGTAGTACAGGACGCAGTACCAGTACTCATTTGCATTATGAAGTTCTTTTTGATGATAAAACAATCAATCCATTAAAACTTATAAAGGCCCTCAAACATGTTCTCTAAGAATGCACCAAGCTCTACAATCGAAAACAAAAATGGCATACCCTCAATTATTGGAGGTGACGTCGTTATTCAAGGTAATGTCACCAGTCAAGGTTTGGTGCAATTAGATGGAAAATTTGAAGGGGAAATCCGTATTCATAGCCTTACAGTTGGTGAGCAAGGATGGGTTGATGGTGTGATTGACGCACAAGAGATTATTATTAAAGGAAAAGTAACAGGTTCTATTAATGCAATTAAAGTGACGATAGAGAAAACAGCTGATATCAGTGGTGATATTACGCATCATTCCATTAGTGTTGCAAGCGGTGCAAAAGTAAATGCGAATATTTCACAATTTAATGAAGAGCAAAAAGTAACTGACCTGAACAGTAAAAAAGTAACTGACCTAGACAGCAAAAAAGCAACTTTTTAGGTATAACATTTAAATATCCAACTATTTTAATTAGAAAATTCTTTCCCTCAGAAATAAACACAGGGATGTGACTGATGTATGTCCTCATATAGTAAAAAGCCAGTTAGGTATCTGAATAGAAAATGAAGTAATCGTGTAAATTATACGCCCATAAAATAGAGCATCCATGCGGATAAGTCTGTATCGATAAAATAGGAACTTATCATAAAAAACAATATTCAAAACTGCTTTGCACATCACTTAAAAGTATTTTTTTGAATTCTGAAATTTGTGAAAAAGTTGATTAATAAGTGAAAAATAATCACATTACTCCCTCGATGGTATAGAAAAAGAAGTCAATATTGAAAAAATGAGGCTTCGTATATTAATATTTTTTTAAAAGATGACGTTTTACTCAACCTTTACTCGTTGTTTCTTAATTAGTTTTTGGGAAACATACTTATGAAGTGATTATTTCTTCTGTGTCTACTGAGTAACTCAACAAATAGTTACAGGGCAAAATAATAAAAGATAGCGCCCTATGCAGTAATGCTTTTCGGCTTTACATCAGACTTAATTCACAAGCGGCTCAATGTAGGGGCTGGTGTTCAGGTTATTAAAAAAGTATTCCACATTCAAAAATGTTAATGCTTACCATAGCAGTTTAAAGCTCAACAACATTTAGCGGGAACATAGCCAAAATAGTAAATAGCCAGTTATCTTGACAACATTGTACATAAAATATTCAATCACTGGATTGTAAACTAACATAGTTGATTTAATTGTAAGCAAGCGACAACTTTCCCCCGAAATATTCTTGCATTAATCAGGCCGATTGCATAATGTATGCGCCATCAAAGCGCACTGACAAGAAAGAATCACAATATATGAACATTACCTTGAAAGTAGTCGTACATCATCATATAGCTTAGCCTTTCAGGTATATGCTGGGAGGTTTATTGAATCCTTCTAGCGGCGCAGACACACTCTAAACCCCCGGAAGGCCTCTTTCGGGGGTTTTTCTTTTGGGTGGGGGTAGCCACTGACCAACGGCAAGTTAAGTAATAATTTTTTAATAGGAATGAAATAAACATGATTGATAACAATAGATTACGTATTGCCGTACAGAAATCAGGAAGATTAAGTGACGACAGCATTTCTTTATTAAAAGCGATTGGCATCAAATTGCAAATTCGTGACCGTTTGTTGATTGCTCACTCTACTAACCAACCTATTGATTTGTTGTTAGTGCGTGACGATGACATTCCAGGTTTAGTGATGGACGGTGTAGTAGATTTAGGTTTTATTGGCCAAAACGAATTAGAAGAAAAGATGTTGGAACGTAAAGCAGCAGGCAAAAAAGCTGAATACATTGAGCTTAGACGATTAGATTACGGTGGTTGTCGCTTATCTATTGCCGTGCCTAATGAAATGGATTACCAAGGACTAGAGTCATTACAGGGCAAAAAAGTCGCCACTACTTACCCTTTTTTATTAGAACGTTTTTTTAAAGTAAAGAACATTAATGCTAGTACAGTCATGCTAACAGGATCGGTTGAAGTGGCGCCTCGCGCTGGTTTGGCAGATGCGATTTGTGACCTTGTATCGACTGGAGCCACCCTTGAAGCCAATGGTTTACAAGAAGCCGATGAAATATTTACATCTAAAGCGGTATTCATCCAGCGTGGCGGCGAAATGCCGGAGGCTAAACAAGCACTGATCAGCAAAATACTGCCGCGTATGGATGGTATTACTCAGGCCAAAGAGAGCAAATACATTATGCTACATGCGCCTAAGGCATATTTAGCACAAGTAAAAAGCTTACTTCCCGGCTCTGAAAATCCAACGGTGCTGCCTCTTGCAGGTAATGATGACATTGTTGCTGTCCACGTAGTCAGCCCTGAAACCCTATTTTGGGAAACCATGGAAAAACTCAAAGCATTGGGTTGTAGTTCGATCTTGGTGATGCCGATTGAAAAGATGATGTCCTAAGGTAAAGCGAAAACAGCTAAAAGGCTAAATAGACATGCAAATATGGGCACAACTTAACCCAACTGAACAAGCTAAATTACTCAGCAGACCCGCGCTTGCCAATAGCCAAGCTTTGGGTGATACGGTAACTGACATTATTGAGCAAGTTAAACAACATGGCGATAAAGCTTTGTTGGCCTTTACCGAGCGTTTTGACGGCACAAAATTAGACAATGTACGTTTTAATGATGAGACACTCAGCAGCTTCGCCAGCCAAATTAAACCAGAAGTAAAATGGGCAATTGACCAAGCCTATGCAAACATCAAAGCATTTCATCAAGCTCAGTACCCCGATGATGTTGTTGTTGAAACCACCCCCGGCGTGGTTTGTGAACTTAAACATGCGCCTTTAGCGTCAGTTGGCTTATATATTCCAGGCGGAACAGCTCCACTACCTTCAACGGTTTTAATGTTAGGCGCCACGGCTCAGGTGGCCGGCTGTGCTAGAAAAGTACTTTGCACACCTCCAAATAAAGACGGTCAAATAGCTGTTGAAATTCGTTATGCGGCCAGTCTGTGTGATATCGATGAAATATACTTAGTCGGTGGAGCACAAGCTATTGCAGCTTTAGCACTGGGCACTGAAAGTATTATTAAGGTGGATAAGATTTTTGGCCCAGGTAATAGTTATGTCACCGAAGCCAAACAACAGGTCAGCCTTATTCCAGCAGGCCCGGCAATAGATATGCCCGCGGGTCCATCTGAGGTATTAGTGATTGCTGATAAGCAAGCAAACCCTGTATTTGTTGCAGCTGACTTATTGTCTCAAGCCGAGCATGGCACTGACTCTCAAGCGGTATTAGTGTCCAACAGTGCTGATTTAATCGCAGCGGTTAAACAACAAGTAACCTTGCAGTTGGCAACATTAAATCGTAAAACGATTGCCGAGCAAGCGGTTAAACATAGTCGCTATATTCTGACAGAAACCTTGGAGCAAGCATTTGAAGTCAGCAATGCTTATGCGCCTGAACACCTCATTATACAAATTGAAAATGCCCGTGACAGCTTAGATAAACTGACTAATGCTGGTTCAATCTTTGTGGGTCAATGGTCACCTGAATCAGCTGGCGATTATGCCAGTGGTACTAATCATGTATTGCCAACATATGGTTATGCACGCAATTATTCAAGCTTAGGCTTAGCTGACTTTATGCGCCGTTATACGGTACAAGAACTGAGTTACCATGGCTTACAAAATATCGGCAATGCGATTATGGATTTAGCTGATGCTGAAGGGTTAGATGCCCACAGGCAGGCAGTAAAGCTGAGATTAGATGCTGAATACTTGGAAAGTAAATAACCATGAGCAAATTAGTCAATAAGCTAATGTGCGAAAATATAAAGGCCTTAAAACCTTATGAATCAGCTAGACGAATTTTTGCGGGTGGTGATAGCGACAGCGAAACTTGGCTGAACGCAAATGAGTCACCTTTTGCTAATGATTTCGACATCGACACTGGGCATTTTAATCGTTATCCAGATTGCCAACCACAACGCGTGTTATTGCCTTACTCAGAATATGCAGGTGTACAAGCCAACCAGTTATTGGTGAGTCGCGGGGCCGACGAAGGCATTGAGTTACTTATCCGCACGTTTTGTTCACCGGGCAAAGACAGTATTTTAATTTGCCCACCGACTTATGGTATGTACGCCATCAGCGCTGAAACATGCAATATAGGTGTCGAGAGAGCGCCTTTGAATGCAGATTTTTCTTTAGATGTTTCTGCCATTAGTGCTTACAAAGGTAAAGTGAACTTAGTGTTTATTTGTTCACCCAATAATCCAACAGGTACATCGATTGGCAAGGCGCAACTTAAACAAGTATTAGAGCACTTCGCTGACTCAGCCTTAGTCGTGGTTGACGAAGCTTATTTTGAATTTGATGCCAACAATACATGGGCCACTGAATTAGCAACATATCCAAATTTAGTCGTGTTGCGTACCTTATCCAAAGCGTTTGCATTAGCAGGGTTACGCTGTGGCTTTACCTTAGCCAACAATGACATTATTCACAGCATCATGAAGGTGATTGCACCCTACCCTGTGCCAGAGCCGGTCGCACAAATTGCAGCCCAAGCACTCAGTCCAAAAGGGCTCAAGCAAATGACTGAGCAAGTAGAATATTTGCAACAGCAAAGTCAATTAGTCAAACAACAGTTGAGTCAATTCCCTGAGCTCGAATTAGTCGGTGATGATAACGCTAATTTTATATTGTTCCGCCATCCCCAAAAACAAGGGTTAATGGACTATTTGGTGGCCAACTCAGTACTTATACGTGACCAGTCTAAACAAGTAAACTTGGTTAATTGCCTGCGTATTACGCTTGGCACTCAACAACAAAACGAAAAATTGCTAGCGTTAATGGCAAGCTTTTTTACACAGCAGGAAAAATCAGCATGAGCCAGCAACCCCTTCTTTTCATTGATCGCGATGGTACCTTGGTTGAAGAGCCAGTCATCGACAAACAACTTGATAGTTTAGAAAAATTAGTCTTCGAACCACATGTTTTACCTGTGTTGCTCAAGCTACAGCAAAATGGTTTTCGTTTAGTGATGGTGTCAAACCAAGATGGATTGGGAACAGAGAGTTTCCCCCAAGCCAATTTTGACTTAGCCCACACCAAGATGATGGACATTTTTACTAGCCAAGGCGTGACGTTTGACGATGTATTAATTTGTCCACACTTTGATAATGACAACTGCGCCTGCCGAAAGCCTAAACTAGGTTTAGTGAAAGACTATTTGCAACAAGGTAAAATTGATTTTACCCGTTCATTTGTGATTGGTGATCGCGATACTGATATCCAGCTAGCTGAAAACATGGGGATTGTAGGTATCAAGTACAATCGCGAAAATAACAACTGGCAAGGGATTGAAAAACAGTTATTGGCGTCTTCACGTGTAGCCCACGTAGTACGCAAAACCTCTGAAACCAATATCAATGTCACAGTAAATTTAGACTCAAGTGCGAAATCGACAATTCAAACAGGCCTTGGGTTCTTTGACCATATGCTTGATCAAGTTGCCACTCATGCAGGTTTTGAATTAACACTAACGGTAGATGGCGATTTACATATAGACGACCACCACAGCGTAGAAGACACCGCCCTTGCACTTGGCGAAGCACTTAAAAAAGCACTAGGTGACAAACGCGGTATTGGCCGTTTTGGTTTTGCATTACCTATGGATGAATGCCGCGCCGAATGTATTTTAGATATATCTAATCGACCGCATTTAAAATTTGATGCTCCTTTTAGCCGCGACCAAGTAGGCGATATGGCTACCGAAATGGTGCCACACTTTTTTTACTCTATTGCTCAGGCTATGGGTTTATCACTGCACCTTTCGACTACAGAGGGCAATGCTCACCATCAAGTTGAAAGTTTGTTTAAAGTATTTGGCCGCGCATTACGACAAGCTATTCACAAACAAGGTGAAGCGTTACCAAGTACTAAAGGTGCCTTGTAAACATGGCATCGCAACAAATTGTTATTGTTAATACTGGCTGTGCGAATATTTCATCGGTAAAATTTGCTGTTGAACGTTTAGGTTCACACGTCACAGTGAGTGACGACATACATATCATTCAAACAGCCGACAAAGTATTTTTACCCGGTGTAGGTAGTGCGAATGCAGCCATGGCCAGCATTGAGAAAAAACAATTAGTCAGCTGTATTCAAGGACTGACTCAACCAGTTTTAGGCATATGTTTAGGTATGCAGTTGATGGTTGAAAAGTCAGAAGAAAGCCTTAGCAATAACACGCCTTGTTTAGGTCTTATTCCCGGACAAGTAAAACGATTGCAAGTAGGCGATTTACGTTTACCTCATATGGGTTGGAATACCGTGACGCCCGATGCCGATGCGCGATTATTTAAAGGCATCGATGCGGGTAGTTACTTTTATTTTGTTCACAGTTTTGCTGTGGCAGTTTCAGAATTTACAATGGCCAGTTGCCAATACGGCATGGACTTTTCTGCAGCTATTCACAAAGACAACTTTTTTGGTGTGCAATTTCATCCTGAGCGTTCGAGTGACGCAGGTGCACACCTTTTGAAAAACTTTATCGATTTATAAAAGACCGAGTCTTAAGAAAGGATTAACAAGCAAAATATGATCATCCCAGCGATAGATTTAATAGAAGGTTCAGTAGTGCGTTTATACCAAGGCGACTATGAACAGAAAACCGAATACAAACTCGACCCTATCGATGTCGTGCATAGTTATGCGGACCAAGGGGCAAAGTGGTTGCATATTGTTGACTTAACCGGTGCCAAAAATACCAGTAAGCGTCAACTCGAACTCATTGGTAAGATGGTTGCCACTGGTCGCATGCACTTTCAAGTAGGTGGCGGTATTCGCAGCGAAGCTGATGTGAAACAACTTCTAGATATAGGCGTTAAACGTGTGGTCATTGGCTCATTGGCAGTCAAAGAGCCTGAGCTGGTTAAAGGTTGGATCACAAAATATGGCGCAGAGGCCATAGTGCTCGCGCTGGACATCAACATTGACGACTCAGGTAACAAATTTATCGCCACCCATGGCTGGCAAGAAAACTCTGGCGTGTCGATTGAAGCTTTACTTGAAAACTTCTTATCTGTGGGCGCGAAACATGTGCTTTGCACTGACATCAGCCGTGACGGTACTTTACAAGGTGCTAATCATCAACTTTACACTGAAATGACAAAACAATTTTCGAGTGTAGGTTGGCAAGCGTCTGGTGGTATTGGTAACCTGACCGACATAGCAGTGCTTAAACCGACCAAGGTAAGTGGTGTCATTTTAGGTCGTGCTCTCTTGGAAGGTAAATTCACAGTAGAACAAGCAATTGAATGTTGGAACTCGGCACAAGAGTAACAGCACCACATGTTGGCAACAGACTTAAAATAACAAATTAGGAAATTATCATGGCGGCTTTTGGTACAGTGTTTATGCCACATATGGCATTCACTACCTTTGAAAATAATCAATGGAATGAAGCAGCAATTGTTGCATCTGACAGCATTCAATTACATCCCGGCGCCCATGTGTTGCATTACTCCAGCACCTGCTTTGAAGGACTAAAAGCCTTCAAACATGCCGACGGCAGTGTCCATGTGTTCCGTATGGATCAAAACCTTTCCCGTTTTGCACAAAGCAGCCAATTGTTGTCGTTACCAGAAATTGACCAAAACCAAGTATCTAAGATGATTTTAGACATAACGGCACAATACAGTGCCGATATCCCAGAGCCACCTGGGTCGATGTATATCCGTCCTACACATATAGGCACTGAAGCGGCGATAGGTAAAGCCGCTGCACCAAGTGCTAGTTCTATGTTATATGTGCTGATTTCACCTGTGGGTGACTACTTTGCCGGCGGCTCAAAGCCGCTTAGGGTGTTACTTGACGAAACAGGTTTGCGCTGTGCCCCACATATGGGAATGATCAAAAGTGGTGGCAATTATGCCAGTGCACTAGGTCCAATTTTAGCTGCAAAACACGATGTACAGGCTGATCAAATATTGTTCTGCCCAAATGGTGACGTGCAGGAAACAGGCGCAGCTAACTTCTTATTAATTGATGGCGACGAAATTATCACCAAAGCATTAGATCCAACTTTTTTACATGGTGTTACCCGCAACTCGATTTTAACCTTAGCCGCAGATATGGGCATGAAAGTCACTGAAACCCGATTAACTGTTGAAGAATTATTAAAAAGAGCTGCTAAACCTCATGTTGAAGCTGCCTTATCAGGCACAGCTGCCGTTCTGACATCAGTAGGCACTCTAATCCATAATGGTAAAGAGCACACTGTGGGAGTAGGCGAACACGGCCCAACCACCAAAAAATTACGCCAAGCACTAAACGATATTCAATGGGGCAAAGCGCCAGATAAGCACCATTGGTTAACACAAGTTAAATAAGGTTTTTTATGTTAGCTAGACGCATTATCCCCTGCTTAGATGTCAAAGATGGCAAAGTCGTCAAGGGAGTGAAGTTTCGTAATCACGAAATCATTGGCGACATAGTGCCCTTAGCTCAGCAGTATGCACAACAAGGTGCTGATGAATTAGTGTTTTACGACATCACTGCATCCAGCGATAAGCGCGTTGTGGATAAAAGTTGGGTAACACGCATTGCACAGGTCATTGATATCCCGTTTTGTGTCGCAGGTGGCATTAAAACAATTGAAGAAGCGGGTAAAATATTAGAAATGGGAGCAGACAAAATATCCGTTAACTCACCCGCTTTGGCTGATCCTGAATTGATCACTCGCCTTCACGACACCTTTGGCCAACAATGTGTGGTGGTGGGTATCGACAGTTTTTTCAATGAAGAAACGGGTAAATATCAAGTTCATCAATACACAGGCGATGAAACTCGCACCCAAGTCACTGCCTGGGAAACCGCTGATTGGGTTAATGAGGTACAGCAACGTGGTGCTGGTGAAATTGTACTTAATTGCATGAACCAAGATGGTGTGCGCAAAGGTTACGATATCAAACAACTAGCTGCGATTCGAAAAAACTGTTGCGTACCATTGATCGCTTCAGGCGGCGCAGGTGAAAGCGTGCATTTTAAAAACGTTTTTGATCAAGCAGACGTTGATGGCGCATTAGCCGCGTCAGTGTTTCACAAAGGTATTATTCCCATACCAGTATTAAAAGCCTATTTACGAATACAAAATATAGCTATTAGAGATTAAGATGATTATTACAAAAGAAAATATGGCGAAACTGGCTTGGGATAAAATGGATAACCTTATCCCTTGTATCGTGCAAAATGCGGTCAGTGGTAAAGTGTTGATGCAGGGCTTTATGAACCAAGATGCTTTGGATAAAACCTTAGAAGCAAACCTAGTAACTTTCTTTAGTCGTTCAAAACAACGTTTATGGACTAAAGGTGAAGAGTCAGGGAATAGTTTAGGTCTAGTTGAAATCACCAGCGACTGTGACAATGACTCTTTGCTTGCTTTAGTTAATCCAATCGGACCTACATGCCACAAAGGTACAGAAACTTGCTGGGCCGATAGTCAATCAGCTGATATCAGTTTTATTGCTGAATTGGAGGATGTGATTGCCTCACGAAAAGGAGCCGATCCTGACTCTAGTTACACCGCTCACTTATACAGTAAAGGTATCAAACGTATCGCGCAAAAAGTCGGTGAAGAAGGCGTTGAAACAGCACTTGCCGCTACGGTAAAAGACTTAGAAGAGTTAAAAAATGAGTCTGCAGATTTGTTGTATCACTTAATTGTATTACTACAAGCGAGCGACTTGAATTTATCTGATGTGATCAAAGTATTAAAACAACGTCATTCAAAATAGTTGTCTAAGGTTATTATCTATTCCTTCATGCAATGTGAAGGAATAGGAATGTATTTTGAACCAAATTTACATACAAATCGCAAAAATAGTTAATCTAAAAAGCAAGACCAAGCTGCCTCCTCTTTTACATCCTGATGACTAGATTTTAATCGAATTCGTTCAAAAAATAATTCAATAATAATCAATAACTTGCAGATTAATAAACGTCAAACTCTATATTTTAAAAGATTAACATTGATCTAACATTTTTTTGAGGGCGTACAATAAATCAACTATTAAGTACACCTACAAATATTTAAAAGGATGATTATGAACATTTTTAGAAAGTTTCTAACGGTTTCCGTATGTTCCATAGCGTTAGCAGCATGTAGCGATGACGATGATGTTGTTATCATCGATGAAACTCCAACCCTCACTTCAGATCTTCGAATTATTCATGGTGTACCCGATGCACCAACTGTCAATATATATGCAGGCGCAGCTGTACTTGCTGGCCTAGAAAACGTTGATTATCAAGTATCCTCTGGTTGGATCACCGTTGACGAAGGGACGTATGCAGTGCGAGTTGAAGCAAATGTACCCGGTGGCACCGCTGACGTCATCACTGCATCACTTACTCTTGAAGGCGAAAAATCTTATAATGTATTGGCTGTTGGCTCTACAGTTGATGGCACAATTGAACCATTAGTTGTATCAACCGATAGGTCTAGCATCACCGCAGGAAACGTTCGGGTACAGATAGTTCACGCAGCTGCAGCAGCTCCAATGGTAGATATTTATGTCACTGCGCCAGATGCAGACATTGAAGCAGAACAACCATTAGCCACTGCATCGTTTAAAGATAGCACTGGCCAAGTAGAAGTCGCTGGCGGTGATTATCAAATCAGGATCACACCCGCGGGATCAAAAACAGTTGTGTTTGATTCTGGCACAATTACTTTGCCTGCAGACGCAGATTTATTAGTAGTTGCGACTCAAAATACTGGTACAGGCAGCTCTCCTGTCACCTTACTTGTTGCAGACGGCACCTCATCATTTAAAATTTGGGACGTAAATTCAAAAGCAAACGTGCGTGTTGTTCATGCTGTATCTGACGCCCCCGCTGTTGATGTAATTGCCAACAATGCCTTAACGTTATTTGATGGTATTAGTTATCCAGACGTGACGGCTTATGTAGCAGTCGACGCTGGAGACTACACTATCGATATAGCCGTAGATGGGGCTGAAGACACAGTAGCCATTGACGATGCAGCCATTAGTGTTGAAAGTGGACTATTTTATACTGCTTTCGCCAACAGTGATTTAGCAAGTATTGGCCTTGATCTTGTTGTAGATGTACCCCGACCAATCGCTACTGCTGCAAAAGTTAGAATTTTCCATGCCTCACCGGATGCTAGCACAGTGGATATTTATGTAACGGTAGACGGTAACATAAGCGCAGTGAACCCAACTTTTCCAGGCGTGCCTTTCACCACACCTAAATTGTCCGAGACAGGTTATGTTGAATTAGCAGCGGGTGATTACGTCGTCACCGTAACCGGCGCAGGTTCAAAAGATGCGGCGATAGAAACAGGCAATTTGAGCTTAGAAGTCAACAAGGTTTATACAGCCATTGCTATTGATGGGCTGATGGCAGATGACGGTCCTACATTAGTTACGGCTGATGATTTAGCACCTAGTTTTACTGCTTCAACAACCTTCAATATCACACTACAGGGAAATCAAGAAGTCCCTATGGTTGATACCATGTCTTTAGCTACTGCAATAGTTGAGATAGATGAGGCATTGCCCGCTTTTAAAATCACCTTAGATGCCAGCATGGTTACTGATGCCAGTGCAGCACACGTGCATGATGGTGACATTGGTACGAATGGCGGTGTTGCATTTGGTTTAACCGATATGGGTAATGGTACTTTTGCACTAGAGCAAACTGGGATCACAGCAGGTTTGTTAAACGACTTACTTAGCGGTGAATGGTATTTAAATGTTCATACGCCAAACAACCCAAGCGGTGAAGTACGTGGACAAATTGTCCCAGATACTACTGTTGTCGTGACCTTTCCGCTAAGTGGTTTACAAGAAATACCACAAGTAATGAGTGGTGGCATGGGTGGCGGTTATGCACTTTTTGATACCACGGATAACGGTGTCACTTTAGCTCTCGCCACCACAGGTGTTGAAGATGCCACTATGGCTCACATCCATACGGGGTATGCGGGTGTAAATGGCGGTGTATTAGTCGCATTGGCGCAAGACACATCTGATGTAAGTTTATGGACATCAGGGGGTGAAGTTAATTTAGATGAAGCAACCGCAAACTTATTATTGTCAGGTGGGCATTACGTCAATGTGCATACGCCTGCTCATCCTAGCGGTGAATTAAGAGGGCAAATTACCGCTGCAAACATAGAAGTATATGGCGTAGTACCAACAGGTGATCAAGAAGTACCCGCAGTGATAACAGATGCAACCGGAACTGGCGCTATTACATTAAACACTACAACGGGGCTAATCATCGGCACAATTAACGTATTTGATATAAGTCCGACTATGGCACACATTCATGCGGGTGACGTGGGTGTAAATGGTGGTGTAGTGCTAGCGCTAAACGATACAGGAAATGGTGTATTCATTGTGCCAGCGGGTACAGTGTTGAACATGGCACAAGTAGACTTAATGCAAGCTGAAGCTCTATACACTAATTTTCATACGGCCGAGAATCCAAATGGTGAAATTCGTGGACAAATCATCCTAGGTTTTTAGTGACAACAGTCAAATATAAACCAACAAAAACGGGCTAAGTCGCCCGTTTTTTTTTCTAGAAGTAAAATTTTTTTATTATCTAAACGAATGACGTTTAGTCGCTATGCAAAAACCTCTCTGCAGCATCAACTGTCACTTTAGGGAGCCTCTTCGTGGGGAACATGTACTAAACCACTGAAGGATATAAATTCGTTATGAGCTATTTCTCGATAAAAACGTTGACCAACACTGATAGGTATTAAGCTGTCTTGCTCACCCCACATGATGAAAGCAGGATGGATCAACTCACCTATCCAGTCTGCAAGTTGACCCACTTTTGTATCAATAAAACGCTTTCCGAGTGCTTCTCGGTTGCCCTATCTGATGTTCAGCCCAAAATATCGGTCAACTAAATTTTCGGTACCTTTTTTTGGATTACCATATACATTTTCAATACTGCTTCTCACTACTGATCTGAGCATGATATTGCCAAGCAAATATTTGAGCAGAGGTGATTGAGAGAGCCGAAACCCAATAGGCACAGAAAGGGATTCAAATGGGTAGCCACTTGAATCTACCAAAACAAGCTTAGCTGCACGCTCTGTCAACTCTGCTACTGGCAAATTAGTCTCGTCGAAAGCTTAGCTGCGTCGTCCACACTTTTTTTGCCTAAATTGTGTTAAGAATCGATTAAATAACCATATATTTTTTAACAGGTATAAATTATGATGAACACGAATTAATGAATGACCGACTGTCGGTCATTCATAGGCAACTTACACTTTGTGGATCAAATGGCAATTAAAGTAGATAAAGATAAGAAGAGAAGGGACATAGCGATTGCTTGTACTGAGCTTTTATTAGAAAAGGGAATGAAAAATTTAACTATCACTGAGATTGCTAAAACCGCAGGAATTGGAAAAGGAACCATCTATGATTATTTCAGCAACAAAGAAGAAATTGTTTTTGAAATAATTCGAAATTTTATTGAAAAACATCACCATAACTTGCTGAATCAAAGCGACAAGAAGACTTCGACTAAGCAAAAAGTTTTATATCTATTTGATGTTTTTTTATCTGAATATATGCCTTATGAAAAACACCTCGACGTTTTTAGAGAATATTTAAGCGTAACCTTGTCTTCAAAATGCAGCCCAATGATCGAGTTCAACAGAGAATGTTCAAACTTTATCAGAAATACCTTAGAAGACATTATTGAAGAAGGGATCAATAAAGGCGAAATCAACGAAGTTTCTAGAAACCTAATTGATGGAATAATGCGTGCAGAAAGGGGGTATATGGTGATTGCTTGGGCAGAAGGCAGGGACTTAAAAAAAGAATTTAAAGATTTTATAGACACGCTATTCGATTTGATAGAGATAAAAAAATGAAAAAAATTATAGTGTTAGTCCTAGTGCTTTGCTTTACAAACGCACACGCAAAAGAAATATATGCAACATTTACAGTCTATGCAAAACAGGGGGCCAAATTAGCGTTCAATTCCACCGGTATCATAAAAGAACTGCATGTTGACATTATGAGTGTAGTTAAAAAGGGTGAGATTCTGGCCACATTAGCCAGTGACGACCTGATTGCCACAAACAATGCGTCTAAGGTGACATTAAAGTATGCAAGTTTAGACTACGAAAGGCACAAGGATTTATACCAGAAAAAGTTGATTGATAAATCTATGTTAGACAAATATGCCATGGCCTACGAGGCCATAAAAGCCAAAATTGAAATAGAAAAGACGCACTTTGCAAAAACAATTTTAAGAGCACCCTTTGATGGTGTCATTACCAAAAGAATGATTGAAATAGGAGATGTAGTAAGTGGGCAGATGATAAAAACTGCATTTAATATTCAAAGTGAACATGCCCGAATATTGATCGTTCAGATGGACCAAAAATACAACAGCGATATCAGTATTGGCGATCCCTTTTTATATAGAGTCGATGGTGATGACCAACAATACCAAGGCGAAATTTATAGGATCTATCCAGAAGCAAACAGTAATAATAGAAAAATTTCCTTACAGGTTATTGCCAAGGATTTAAAGGTAGGACTGTTTGGTGAAGGTAAAATAATTACATCGGATGATAGACATCATTTAGCCAAAGAAAGTCAAGAATAGCCTTATGTATAAATTTGCAATCAATCGTCCCATCACCATCCTTATGGCCGTCATGGCGTTAATAATATTTGGCATTAAGTCATACACCTCAATGCCTTTGGCACTTTTCCCTAATGTAGATTTCCCAATAGTCACCATCCAAACGGTTTACCCGGGTGCAGATGCTAAAACGGTTGAATCTAAAATTACTGATAAAATTGAAGAAGCTGTTTCGGGTATCAACGGCATCGATAAGTTGAACTCAACCAGTTACGAAGGCTTGAGTTATGTCACTGTCATATTTGATTTAGAAATGGACATTAACGAAGCGGCTAACGATGTGCGAGATAAAATCGGTGGTGTAATATTACCTGATAACGCACTGGCGCCACGGGTGCAGAAAATCAGCACTGCAGGCCAGGCTATCAGTGTATTTGTGGTCAGCGAAACGGGTGATATGTCTGCTTTGATGCAGCTTGTTGATGAGAAAATAAAACCAAAGCTTCAACGTATCTCCAATGTGGGTGACGTTGATATTGATGGCTACCAAGATCGAGAAATTCGTATCTTAGTTGACCCCTATCTGCTCAATAAATACAATTTATCAGCGATTGAGTTGCAAAATATAATTGGCAATGAAAATTTCAAATCCAGTTCTGGCAAAAGTATTAACGATAAACAAGAATTGATTATTAAATTTCAAGGTGATGCCAAAGACATCGAATCATTGGGCAATATAGCAATAAAACCAGGTTTACGTTTAAAAGATGTGGCAAAAGTCTTTGATGGATTAAGTGATGTAGCAAGTTACTCGTCTTACAACGGACAAGTGGGCGTGATGCTGAATATTATGAAAATTTCAGGCACTAATGTCATTAGTATCATTGATGAAACCAAGCAATTGTTACCCGAATTAAAATCTCTAGCCGGGGATAATTACCAAATAAGCTTAATCAAAGACCAGTCAGATAAAATCATGCACAGTGTCGACCAAGTGAAATTTGATTTAGTCTTTGGCGCCATATTAGCTATCATCATTGTTTTCATATTTTTACGAAATTTTACCGCCACAATTGTCTCTGCACTGGCCATCCCAACTTCTATCATCGGTACTTTCGCAATCATTGATTACATGGGTTATGACCTGAATAAATTAACCTTAATTGGCCTCACCTTAGCCATAGGCATTTTCATAGACGATGCCATTGTAGTGGTTGAAAACATCAGTAAAAAAATGGAATCTGGCATGGAAGCTTATCAAGCCACTTATGAAGGTGTACACGAAATTGCTTTTTCCCTACTAGCAATATCCGCGATGTTATTGGCTGTTTTCATACCGGTTGCTTTCATGGGGGGACTGATAGGCAAGTTTTTTAATGCTTTTGCTATGACGGTTGCATCCGGTATCGTGCTGTCTTATTTTGTGGCTATTATGTTTATTCCCACCATCGGCGCCCGTGTATTAAGACATAAAGAAACGAAATTTCACGCCAAAACAGAGCCCATGTTTCAAGCGTTGGATAATGCCTATGTTAAAATTCTGAAGCCCCTGATCAGGTTTAAATATATTACGGTATTAGTCACCTTTGGACTCCTTATATTATCCAGCAAAATATTCACAAATGTAGGTATGGATTTTGTCCCTGCAGAAGACAATAGCGAATTTCAAATCACGGTTAAAGCCGAGGTAGGTACATCTATTACCGAAATGAAAAACAGAATAAAACCCATTATGGATGTCATCAAAAAAGATAATATGGTTGATTATTATGCTCTTAGCATTGGCTATACAACAGCCAAGGAGTCACACAAAGCCTTGGTTTATATAAAATTAAAACCTATTGAACAACGAGGACTGGGTCAGGCAGACATCATAGTCAATTACCGCGAACAGTTTAAATCAATACAATCTATGACGTTGGCTGTTGAAAAAATCCCTCTCATTAATACTGGTAGCAGTAATGCCCCGTTACAGATTGTTATCACGGGTGACAGTTTAGAAAAGCTTAGCGAAATATCTCAAAAAGTCTCCCAGATGTTAGGGGGTTTTGAAGGAGCAGTGGATATTGATAGTGATTACCAAGATGGAAAGCCTGAAATCAGCATATCTGTCATAAGACATAATACAGCGAGGTTAGGCATTACCGCGATGCAAATTGCAGCCTTGTTAAATTCAAATTACTCTAGTGACAGTAAAATCAGTAATTTTGAACAAAAAGGCAGAGAATACGACATCACCTTAAGATTTGATGATGAGAGCCGCGCGAATATAGATAACCTTAAAAAATTACAGATCCGTGCAAATAATGGTGAATATGTCTTTTTAGATGGTTTAATTCGTTTTGAACAAAGCAGTTCAATAGCGACTATAAACAGGTTTGATCGCGAACGAAAAGTATTGATCACCAGTAACGTATCCAATGTATCTTTGAGCTCAATCGTCAACCAGGTAGATGCGAATATAGCCCAAGTATTACCCGAAGGTTACCACTATACTTTTGCCGGTGATGTTGAACAAATGCAAAAAACGGTAGTGTCATTTAGTACCGCGGTTGGCCTTGCGGTGATACTTATCTACCTAATACTGGCAGCATTATATGAGTCACTTATTCAACCTATTATTATCATGGTCACTATGCCATTAGCGTTTACAGGTGTGATAACGGCATTAGGTCTTAGTGGTAATAACTTTTCATTGTTTGTCATGATTGGCATCATTTTATTATTAGGAATGGTAGGTAAGAATGCCATATTGGTGGTAGATTTTGCTAACAGGGCCATTAAACAGGGCGAATCTGTTGATGAAGCACTGATTCATGCTGGCGAAAAGCGATTACGTCCCATATTGATGACCACATTTGCCATGGTAGGCGCCATGCTACCTTTAGCTTTTGGCAGTGGTGCTGGCCACGAGATGAATTCACCTATGGCGTTATCTGTTATAGGGGGATTAATTAGTTCTACCATTTTAGCATTATTGGTAGTGCCAGCCTTTTACAAGATTCTTTATCCCGTAGATAGCTGGCTTAGAAAATGGTACGAAGTTGGAAAGATTTAACTCACCTCACCCTCCCTTTTCTGCTAATAGGCCAGTATATCTATTAGCAGTAGGTGCTGTCATTGGTTTTGAACTAACTGAGTGGACTGATATTTAACAGTTAGATATTTTAAACGTAAGCCTGCATTTGAGGTTTTCTAGCCCAATAAAAAAAATAACAAAACTCGCTATTTTTTCGACGGGTTACCCGCCAGACCCATTAACATGCCTGACTTGCTAATTTTAGCAGCGTACTGTCAATAGTGTTGTCATACACGCTGAACTTAACTATGGGCAGCCAACTATTCAGAATTGACATCCAGCCCCAGAAAACCAAATACTTTGATAGATGGGGTTACCGTCATTATTCGACGTTAGCCAGGTTCTAATGAAACTTTAATCTAACTTTAATCTAACTGCTAGTCGTACTCAGTCATTTCACATTAAAGCCTGTTGAGCGTATGAACTAACCTTGATTAGATATTGAAATATAGCTGTATTTCAATCAAATTGAATTTTGAGGGGCAATAGGCAGATTTTAAGCATGCCATTAGATCCTCGGCTTAGTCAAAAAACCACGGTAGATAAAAATTAAAATCCGAATTGAATCAAAATTATTGGCAAATACAAAACTGGCTTAACAAAAATCTGGGGATGAAAATTGAGTACTTGCTTGGTGGTGTCCTCAAAAGGTTTTTATTTCAACTATAGTGATAGGTGAATACCGTGATCCAGTGATCCAGTGATTTAGTGATATGAGATAACAGGCCATCAACAATCCGTTAGCGAAGTCTATCCACAATATGCACTGGTTTGAGGTGACTAGCACGTAATGTGACATCAAGAATGATAAGGCTGTTTTCTGACGGGTTACTATTAAGGTTGGATTTACTCCGGATTAATTCTCTTTGACTTGTACAGAAACATTATGACCATCATCCGTATTTTGTGATATTGCTATGAAATATATAGAATGAAGTCTATCTTAATGCTTCTAGACTTTATTCTGATAGTAATGAAAAATCTGAAGTAATGAAGGAGATAAAGTGGAATCATTAAAAGTTGGCGATTATATGAACACCCATCCAGTTACCTTTACGATTGAGATGCCGGTAGTGGAAGCGGTTGAACGTTTGTTAAGTGTTCATCAAACCGGTGGGCCGGTGATCGATGAATACAAAAAAGTAATTGGATTTTTGTCAGAGCAAGATTGTCTCAAACAGATGATGGCATCAAGTTATTATCAGGAACAGATATGTTTGGTAAAAGACATAATGCGCACAGAAGTATTATCCATAAAACCCTATACCTCTGTATTTGAGCTTGCTCAAATGATGTTAGGCGAAAAACCTAAGTTTTATCCCGTCGTGGATGATGACGGCTACTTACTGGGCAGTATTAATCGAACCGCGGTATTAAATGCTATCGATGTACATTTTAAAGATGGCTACAAAAAAGTGGGATAAAAATCTGTTTGTAACTGAATATTTACCGCTCCTCGGAAGAAACTAGTATAGGCATTGCAGATAAACTCAAAAATACTAAGACACCCGTTTAAAACTGAATGCTACTTTTAATTGCATTTAGCTTATAGGTGTTTTATTTCTAATCAGGTAAATAACAATTTAGATTTCAGCAAAATGGCTTATATGGGTGACAAGGGGCATGGGTAAAAATATTTTTTTGAAGCACAGCTTTGCCGAATTCAGCAGCTTGACAAGCAATTTTTGTTGCTTACTTTTTAGCAGCAGCAAAAAATAGGTTATACGAAAGAATTTTTAGAATAAAGCCATGTGGCGATATCGCAAGATAACAGTTAACGCCAGCGTATGCTTTAGATTACGCATCAAGTTACTGAGTATATATCCTCTTCATAATCAAAGTTGTCATTTCAAATCACTAAGTACCACTTCGCAGATTTTTTAATTAATTTAAGTCGTTTAAATAATGTTATCGAAAAGCAGTAACGTTTCACCGAACACTTTAATTTTAAAACCGAGGAACTTAACTATCTTGAAAATGGTGATTACTTCTATCGCTACCGCCTCTTTAATTTTTGATGGCAACGCACCAGCGAAGCATTACAAATATCTACACTCTCGTTAAAGCAGATGAAAAAGGTGAATGATGTGAAACAATGAAGTCCATTCAGTCTGACTTAAACTTAAACTTAAAGATTACTATTCAGGTGTTGCTTAAGGTAGAAACAGCCTTACTCGCCCCGCTTTGCTTAACTAAGCAGTTGAAACAGGTACTTTGATGCTCAAAAAAATGCTAAAAGTAGACTTAATCTCACTATGGGCACACGGGAAAAAGTATTGATTTAGGCTTATGAAAATGGTCAAGATGCTTCAGCAATTATGACTGCTCTTATAGACAAAATATAAGTTACGGGCTGCGCAAGAGTTGTGCTTGAACGAGCTTAAAGTTCAACATGGTAGGTCGATTATGCTAATTAATTAACGGCCCCTAAGTAAACGGCCTCTCTGGAGGCCGTTTTTTAAGACTGAATACAAAAGAAATCTGAGTAACAGACAAAACCCATGTTTATAAGCTGTTCTTAAGGCCTTAAGGTCATTTTACCTTTTACTTCTCGGTTCATGACTTTATTCAACGCATCTTTGGCATTTTCTAAAGGCACTACTTCATCGACTACCACTTTGACTTTACCTTGCACATACCATAACAATAACTCTTTCATATTATCGGCAAAATCTTTGGGTTGATGTAGGGTGAAAGAGCCCCAAAAAACTCCCATCACTGAGTAACCTTTTACCAGAGCTAAATTCACAGGAAATTCCGGAATAGTACCGCCAGCAAAGCCAACCACTAACAGTCTGCCGTTCCAAGCCATGCTTCTTGAACATGCATGAAAAGTATCTCCGCCCACACATTCATACACCACATCAACACCTTTGCCATCGGTCACTTCTTTAACGGCAGTTTTTAAATCGGTTTCTGTGTAGTTAATGAGAATGTCTGCACCATTGGCTTTAGCCATATCTAATTTTTCTTGGGTAGAACAAACCGCAATAACTGTTGCCCCCATCTCTTTACCAATTTGCACTGCGGCTAAACCCGTTCCACCCGCGGCACCAGTAACCAATAAAGTTTCACCTGGTTTAATCTGTGCGCGTTGCTTGAGTGCATGATGTGCCGTAGCGTGAGCAGTAACTAATGCTGCCGCTTCTTCATCAGGGATTTCGTCGGGAATAGGCATGATGTGTGAAACCGGACATAATACTTTTTCAGCATAACCACCTAACATACACATAGCAATCACTCGCATACCGACTCTAAGGTGAGATACACCCTCACCTATTTCGCTTATTACACCTGCGACTTCATTACCAGGTACGAAAGGAAATGGTGGTTTCATCTGATACAAACCTTGTACCAACAATCCATCAGGAAAGTTGACGCCACATGCTGTAACATTGACAACTACGTGGCCTTTTATGGCCACGGGATCGGGAACATCTATATACTTCAGTTGTTCTACTGGGGCAAATTCTTCACATACTATTGCTTTCATTACATTCTCCGTGAAAGGTCTGGTATTCAAGCAAAATTCTAACGTTTTGTTGAATGCTATTGGGTAAGTTTTAATGCGTATTGGGCTAAAGGTTTAACGATAGCGCCGACAGCCTGTGCTTCTTTATTTGACGCATTGCCATCTTCAGCTCGCTTTGCCACACCTTGGGCAATGGCACCTAAGCGGAAAAAACTAAAGGCTAGGTAGAAATTCCAATTATCGATTTTTTCGATACCCACCAATTTACAATAAGCGTCGACATATTCTTGTTCTTCTGGGATCCCTAATGGGGCTCTCTCAATACCACCAAGCCCAGTCGCTTTTCCAACGTTTTCAGGCAAACGCAGCTGCATGCATTGGTACGCCAAATCAGCATAAGGATGGCCTAAGGTAGATAACTCCCAATCCAACACAGCTAAAATTTTAGGCTCTGTTGGATGAAACATTAAGTTATCCATACGATAATCACCGTGCACCAGTGATATCTTGTCATCATCTTCAGGCAAATGCTTTTCTAGCCAAGCGATTAACTGATCCATTTCAGGGATATCGTGCGTTTCTGACAACTTGTATTGTTTACTCCAACGGCTAAACTGGCGTTCATAATAGTTACCAGGTTTGCCATAATCGCTCAAACCTACTTTTTCGATATCCACACTATGCAATGCAGCGAGTACTTCAACCATTTCTTGATACATTTGGCTGCGTATTTTGTTATCAGAAATTTCTGGTAATGCGCTATCCCAAAACACCCGACCTTCAACATATTCCATGATATAAAACATGCTGCCAATCAGGGATGTGTCCTCACAAAGATGGTAGACTTTCGCTACCGGTACTGTTGAATTTTCAAGTGCAGCCAATACTTTATATTCACGATCAACAGCATGGGCAGACTTCAGTAACTTGCCAGGTGGTTGACGTCGTAACACATAAGACTGATTAGCAGTTATTAACTTAAAGGTAGGATTTGACTGTCCACCAGCAAACTTAGTTGCCGTGACGGGCCCTTCAAAACCTGCAACATGTTGGGTTAAATAGTCAGCAAGAAGTTGCACGTCTAATTGATCAACTGAGCCTTTTTCGGTCATAACATTTTCCTTTTTATCACACTCATATTAAGCGTTTTGGTCTTTTATCAGATTACGACCTAACTGCATCATATGCACTTCGTCGGGCCCATCAGCTAACCTTATGGTGCGCGCGTAAGCATATATAGCAGACAAGACATAATCCTGACTAGTTCCTCCACCACCGTGCATTTGAATCGATTGATCAATTACATTACAGGCCATTTTTGGTGCCACGATTTTAATGGCGGCAATAATATTTCGGCTGACTTTATTACCGTATCTGTCCATGTTATCAGCCGCTTTTAGTGTCAGTAAACGGGCTTGTTCAATATCACAGTGCATTTGCGCAATTCGTTCACGGATAGATTGTTGTTTACTTAAGGGCTGACCAAATGCGATGCGGTTTTCAACTCTTTCACATGCCATATCCAAGGCACGCTGGGCACAGCCAATTAAACGCATGCAATGGTGAATACGGCCCGGCCCTAAGCGACCTTGAGCAATGGCAAAACCTTCGCCTTCACCGACCAATAAATTTGCTGCTGGTACTCTGACGTTGTCAAATAACACTTCAGCATGTCCAATCGGCTCATCGTAGTGGCCCATAGCAGCTAAAGGTCGAACGACCGTAATCCCTTTCGAGTCCAGTGGTACCAAAACTTGTGATTGTTGTTGATGTCGAGCCGCAGTAGGATCCGTTTTACCCATTACCACCATAATTTTACAGTTAGCGTTCATGGCACCGCTGGTCCACCATTTACGCCCATTTATTACATACTCATCACCATCTCGTTGTATAGAGGTTTCTATATTAGTGGCATCTGATGATGCAACTGCAGGTTCAGTCATAGCAAAAGCTGAGCGTATTTTACCTTCAAGCAGTGGTATCAAGTACTTTTGCTTGTCTTGTTCGGAACCGTATCTAGCCAATACTTCCATATTGCCTGTATCAGGAGCACTGCAGTTGAACACTTCTGAACTCCACATTACCCGCCCCATAATTTCGCATAATGGTGCATACTCGAGGTTGGTTAAACCTGCTCCGTAGGGTAAATATTCTTCGGGCAAAAATAAGTTCCACAGACCTGCATCTTTAGCTTTTTGCTTCAATTCCTCCATCACTTCCGGTGTCACCCAGCGTGTTTCTTTACTGGCAGAATTGGCATGTACCAAATTAGTATAATCTTTTTCAATAGGATAAATGTGTTCATCCATAAAGGCTTGTAAGCGGTCGATCAATGTTTGCGATTTGTCGGAGTAATCAAAATTCATGGTTATATTTCCTTTAGCTAAAGGTGATGGAGTCGAGCCTATCTGGGCTGTCTAAATGTGGGATATTATTAAAACTTGATAAACGTATATTGCTTTCGTTGAAGAAGAAATGGCTGATACTGGTGTTGCGGACTTGCATATTCAACTCTATGACTTGTTTAGCATCCAGTCCTAATACTAAGCTCATTAACATGGATATGGCTCCCCCTGAACTCACAATCAGAATAGGCTTATCACTATTTTGCTGGCAAGCTGCCTGTAAAGCACGCTGCACTCTATCTTTAAAATCTCCCCAGCTTTCTTCTAGTGTATCTTTGGGCAACAAGTCCTCAGACCATGCGTGCATCGCTAGTTTTAACAAACGGTAAAAATCAGCGGGTTTAGGGTTTTCTGGCAAGCTCCTTTTTGGGTTTAATGCCAGATAACTGTCACCAATATTTTTGAAATTAAATTCATTAAAGCCAGTATCTATTGTTACAGCTGGAGATTGACTTAATCCATCTAGAATACCTTGGGTAGTTTCTCTATGGCGAACCATGTCTCCCATAAATGCTTGAGAGAAAATAATATCTCTTGATGTGAAGTATTCTCCAAGCCATCGCGCCTGTTGATGACCCAGTTCGCTTAACTTGTCGTAATTTTTTGCTCCAAATGAAGCTTGTCCATGACGGACTAAATAGAATTCAGACACTTATTCACCATTATTTTTTAACTCACATGATAGTATTCTCAATAGATCTATAAGTTGAATTTATTATTTTAATTAAATTACATTTAGTAAATTTATATCGCCAACCCTAATCTTAAAAGTTAACGCAGAATAAACCAATCTATCACGTAACAGATGTTTATAATTTACGCCAACATTCCACTATACTCATTGATGAATATGGCAAAATTAAAACAAAATAGGGAAGATCAATGAACACTTTCACAGTACTGGGATATACCACAAACCCTATATAGACTGGTTTATGTGAGTATTAAGATAAAACTGTGGCGTGTTGTGGGCAGAAACATTTCATTATTAACAATTAATAAACCAAACATTTACTTTAAACCATGAATTTTGATAAAATGCAGCCCCTCAAGTGAGTCTATAGGGAATTGAACACTGCATAGAAAGACTCACTTTCACCTTTTTTGATTAAACAACCCAAACACAGACTAGCAAAGCTAGCTAATAGAGAACACACAATGAAACAAACGCTACCAATACGTTTTAAGTCTTCTAAGGTATCAAGCATAGTCGCTTTATCCCTTGCACTTAGCAGCTCCATGACTTTTGCGCAAGAAGCAGAACAAGAGGGCCGCTTAGAAACTATCACAGTCACCGCACAAAAAAGAGCACAAAATCTTCAAGAAGTGCCCGTGTCAGTCACTGCTTTTACCGGTGATGAAATGGCCGAAGCGGTCATTAAAGACATGTACGACTTGCAAACAAATGTGCCAGGTTTAGGCGCATTCCAAAGTCAAAGTGCAACCAACTCTAGTTTTTCTATTCGTGGCGTAGGTACCTCATCACAAAACTTTGGTCTTGAATCTTCTGTGGGTTTATATGTTGATGGTGTATATCGTGCTCGTCAAAATTCGATGATCAATAACTTAGTTGATGTCGCCGCTGTTGAAGTATTACGTGGACCTCAAGGTACACTTTTTGGCAAAAATACCCCATCAGGTGCAATATTAGTTAGCACCGTTGCGCCCAGTCATGATGGCGATGATAGCTTTATTGAAGCAACATTTGGTAATTATGGCTTAGTCAATCTTTCAGGAGCGATGTCATTTTCTGCGATTGAAGATATTCTCGCATTTCGCGCAACCGCTTTCAGTAGCTCAAGAGATGGCACAATCAGTGATGTTAATTTAGGCAAAGATACCCTTAATGACAGAAATCGCTGGGGTGCTCGCTTTCAAGCGCTGTATACACCTAATGATGACGTATCTATCAGAGTTATCGCAGATTACTCTGAAATTGATGAGATATGTTGTGGCGCACCCGTGCAGTTAAGTAACTTTCAAGCGCTTGAAATACCTGGAAAGTTTGGCTCAGACGCAACATTACCTAGTCTAGGCGGTACTGTGTTCGCTGGCGGTGATGCATTTTACGACAGAGAAGTAGCAGTATCATTTTTACCAGAGTCAAGCATGACAGACAGAGGGTTGTCTGCAGAACTAAATTGGGATATTGATGACGATTACACTTTTGTTTCAATCTCTGCCTACCGAAACTTTGAGTCCTTTGACAATCTTGATACTGATTTTACTGATGCTGATTTATTTGGTACCAGTAACTTATCTGAACAAGAATCATTCTCACAAGAAATACGTTTAGATTATACTGGCGATAAACTTAATTATATATTAGGTGCTTATTATTTCACTCAAGAGCTAGATTTAGAATACAGCCTTTATACAGATACGCTATTTAATCCATTTTTCTTGGCTCAGTTTCAAGGAGCATTTGACCCACTATTTGCCGGGTTAGATGGAATAAGTGCCTTAACAGGCGGATTTATTGCTCCAACAGCAGTAGCAGCACCAAATGGTACAGGGTTCGACCATGTTGCAGCGCAAGAGCACGAGAGTTATGCACTTTTCGCACAATTAGATTATCAGTTTACCGATGAACTCACATTAACAGCCGGTATTCGTTACACAGATGAGTCAAAAGATTTGGCCACTGAATTTAGTGAAAATTTGCCAGGCGGCGAAGACTTCCCTACATTTTTTGCTAATACTACTGAATTGGCAATTGGCGGTGGTTTAGCAGGAGCAGCACTGGGTAACATTGGTGCAGCATTACTTTCGGGACAAGCACCTACAGCTTCTGATTTAGAAGCGATTCGACCTTTTCAAACAATAGGTTGGGGGTTTAATGCTTTAGGCGCAACAACAGCCGCTCGTCCTAACATTGTCGAATCAATAGCAGATGATCAGATAACAGGTACACTTAAATTAAGCTGGCAACCAAACCGAGATACTTTGGTATATGGTTCATATGGAACTGGTTATAAGTCTGGCGGTACAAACACTGATCGTATAGCAAATGGCTTTGCACCTTTGTTTGATGCTGAGACCTCTGAATCTTTCGAATTAGGTATTAAGAAGGATTTTCGCGATTATGATCTTCGTATCAACGCGGCAGCGCACTATACGACCGTTGAAGATTTCCAGGCCAACACCTTTACAGGTAATGGATTTAACTTACAGAACGCCGGGGATTATGAGATTTCTGGCTTTGAGGTTGAAGCAACTTGGTTACCCATGGATACTGTTGAAGTCAACTTCGCTTGGGCTTTTGTCAATGCTGAGTACAAAACCTTTAAAGGTGGAAACTGTTACGTAGCTTACACTTGGCATACTGGTATAGACGATCCAGGTCGTCAAAATGCCACTGACCAATTCTGTGATCGTTCAGGTGACAGACCTGGTGGCGAACCAGAGCACTATGCCGTTATTAGTGTAAAGAAAGATTTCGAAACAGCCGATGGTGTGTATAGTTATGTGCAAGGAGACTTCAGCCACACCAGCGAGATCATTCTAGACGGCAGTAACGACCCTTTTGCTATTCAAGATGGTTACAATGTGGTTAACCTAAGATTCTTTATAAACTTTGAAGATGCTGATACAGATATAGTTGTTTGGGCCCGTAACCTTCTAGACGAAGAATATATTAATCGTACTAACTTCAACGCACCATTACAAACTGGTAAGTTGAATGCATACATGTCCGAGCCAGCTACGTTTAGTGTGACAGTTAAGAAACGTTTTTAATTATTACAGCTTAAGTTAGATTATTTCAAGCCGGCTTATGCCGGCTTTTTGTTGCCTTAAAAATGGAAGTCGCTTTAGATAAAAACCCACAATGACCACGATGCAGTCAAACTTTTGCCATCTAAACCATTCCCTTGCACTAAAATATAGCCTCATATTACCTATGACATTATATTTTTAGTTAACATTTTATTAACTAAACATTTACTTTTAACCACTATTATTGATAATATTTCAGGTCTGATGAGTGGACCTTCTGGCTTTTAAGCTGTATTTGGATCCATTTTTTATCATTTGTTTATTAAAAAAGCCAAAAAAGAGAAAACATCAATGAACAGACATACGCTCAATAGCCTGCCGCAAGCGCGCAGAACATTTAAAAAAACATTATTAGTTTCAGCCGTAATAGGCGCATTAAGTGCGACTAACCTCCAAGCCCAAGAAGGCGACACTAACGAAGCTGATGATGGAGGCATTGAGCGAATTTTTGTCACCGCATCAAAACGAACGACAGGTTTACAAGAAACCCCTGTAGCCATTCAGGTAGTATCTGGCGAAGCTATGGAGCAAGCCAATCTTGCTAATATAAGTGACTTACAAATTTTGGTGCCTACACTGCGTGTAGCACCATTAGAACGCTCTAGTAACGTTACCTTTTCTCTTCGTGGTTTTGGTAACGGAGCAAACAACACAGGTATTGAACCATCTGTAGGTATATTTATTGATGGTGTATACCGCTCTCGCGCTGGAGGCGTCATTAACAGTTTACCAAGAGTGTCGCAAATTGAAGTACTCAGTGGCCCTCAAAGCACCTTATTTGGTAAGAATGCCTCTGCGGGTGTTATTAGTGTCCGTACTTTAGAACCGTCTTATGACTTTCAAGGCAAAGTTGAAGCCGGTATTGGTAACTATAATAACCGGTTAGTAAAAGGTTACATCACTAACGGCATCACAGATAATTTAGCCTACAGCTTATCCGGTGGTTTTAACACACGCGATGGGTTTACCAAGAGTATTAGTAATGTTCCAGGGATCAAGAACCTAAATGACAAAGATAGATGGAACTTGCGTGGCCAAATGTTGTATGAACCAACCGAAGATGTGAAAGTTCGTTTTATTGCAGACTACAGCGAAATCAGTGAAATCTGCTGTACCGTAGCTGCAGCCATAAACGGCCCAACTGCTGGGGCTACTCAAGCATTAGGTGGCATGGTGCTGGATGCAACAGACCCCTTTGCTTTTGAATCGGCCCTTAATACTAGCCCTACCAATGATGTAGAAGATGGCGGTGTATCTATGCAGGTAGATGTGGATTTTGAAAAATTTGCATTTACTTCTATTACTGCCTTCCGAACTAACGAAGTACTTACCGGCAAAGACGAGCCACATGATGTGGACTATAACTCTTCAGATGTCTTAGGTCTTTCAACACGTACCGACATAGAAACGTTTACTCAGGAATTCCGCCTGACTTCCACAGGCGATAACACGCTCGACTGGATGGTAGGCGGTTTTTACTTTTCTGAACAAGTTGAGTTTAGCGACAGCTTAAGTTTTGGTGAAGATGCCAGTGGTTTTATTGACTTTTTAATTGGTGGCCCTGGTACACTTGCTTTTCTAGAGGGCGCAATCGGTTTTCCTCCAGATAGCTTCTACACTGCAGGTTCGCAGATTAATACCGACTTAACCCAAGAAAACGATGCATATTCAATATTTGGTAACTTTGACTACCATGTTTCGGATAATTTAACCGCTACCCTTGGCATCGCTTACACGAATGATGAAAAAGAAGTCACTATGTTGCAGCCCCTTAACGGAGCAACATTTTCATCATTTCAATTACCCCCATTTTTAGCGGCTTTAGCTGGCGTTCAGTTTTTACCGCCAAACCTAGACTTACCTAATTCAGTTGAAGATAACTCAACCTCTGACAGTAAAACAACTTACTCAGCACGATTGGCCTATACCTTAAATAACAATGTCAATTTCTTTGCTACAGCTGCCACTGGGTTTAAAGCGACATCATGGAATTTATCTCGTGATTCTCGCCCTTTCCCTACTGATGAAGCTGCATTAGTGGCTGCTGGACTCACTCAGGCAAACCAAAGTTACGGCACCCGTTATGCTTCTCCTGAATTAGCAACTGTATATGAGTTAGGCATGAAGACACGCTTTAAAAAAGGCAGCCTGAATGTGACCTTATTTGATCAAACCATTGAAGGCTTTCAATCAAGCACCTTTATTGGTACCGGCTTTGTGTTAGCCAATGCGGGAGAGCAAACGACGAAAGGGATTGAGTTTGATTCTGTGTATCGTGCTTCAGATGAATGGACCTTGACCTTAGCAGGTACTTTCCTTGATCCAATTTACGATTCATTTGTAGGTGCAGCAGGTGTTACGGGCCAGGTTGATTTATCAGGTACTAAACCAGCGGGTATTCACGAGCAAAGTATCTCCGCGGGAATTGTCTACAACTACGAGTTGGACAACGGAATGTACGGATATGTGCGCACCGATTACATCTACGAAAGCGAGGTTAGACTTGTGGCGAACTTGCCAGGATCTCTTTCTCGTGAAGTCAGTACCTTTAACGCAAGTGCCGGTCTGAACTTAGAAAATGGTGTAATGCTGCAACTTTATGTACGTAATCTCACTAATGATGAATATTACATGTCAGGCTTCCCACCTCCAACCCAAGCTGGAAGCTTTTCTGTCTATCCTAATCAACCACGCACCTTTGGTATTAACGTATCGTATGAGTTTGACTAAACAGTAAACATCTAAATTAGAGCCGGCACTTGCCGGCTTTTTATTACCCAAAATAAATGAAAGTGATCCATAAAACCACTCCAACCACTAAACACTATGCGAACAACATAAAATCACGAATGAAACCCAAATTAGATTTAGATTTTATGGGTTTCTAAAAGAAGGCACAACATCATGAAGTCATTAATGAACATTAAGATATTTGTTACCATTGTTTTACTGTCAGTCGCATCATTAGGTGCCCAAGCAAGCAACTGTCCAGATTTACTCAAATTTGTCAAACGTAAGCTCAACTCTCAAGACACAGTCAATATGTGTGAAGCCTATCAGGGTAAAACGATTCTATTTGTGAATACGGCCAGTTACTGTGGTTTTACACCTCAGTTTGAAGGGCTTGAAGCTTTGTATAGTAAATATAACGATAAAGGCTTTGTGGTACTGGGGTTTCCCTCACATGACTTTAATCAAGAAGACAAAAGCGAAGTCAAAACAGGGCAAATCTGCCGACTCACTTACGGGGTTAAATTTCCCATGTTTGAGGCGATGTCTGTAAGGGGTGAAGATGTGGATCCGTTGTATCGGATGCTAGCTAAAAAGTCAGGGCAAGCGCCTAAATGGAACTTTTTCAAATACCTAATGGATAAGAATGGCAAGGTTGTTAATGCTTATGCATCAGCCATAAAACCTACAAATAAGGCCTTAGTTGATGATATTGAACAGGCATTGCAATTATAAATAGCTCTAAGGTTTTCTAAAGAGTTTGATGTTCTCAACTTGACGTGGAAGCGCAACACGGCCTCGTCATATAGTTGCGTTAAATAAAATTATGCTAAATAAACGTGCCGAAGCGCTTTGATGGTTCCTGTTATTTAAGTTACAAGAACTCCTACACTCTGTTCTAATGTCACTGTTTTGGCATCCACTCGGTCAATAATTTTAATGATAGTAGTTTGCACTGTCTCATTCTGACGAATATCCGTGTCGCTGTTGAAGGTTTCCAGCATAGGTTCGGCATTTTCTTGTTCAATAAAGCCCACTTCTACTTTTGTAGCTAATGCCTGATTTGGCCCAAAGTAATGAATGCTGATCATCGGATACCCGTGAAATCCACGTTTAACACGCTTACTGATGCGTTTTTGCGACTTGTCTAAGTTCATATTTTATACCGTGGATGGTTTCAAAGGTAATAATGATAACGGGTAAAGCATGTAAGAGGGAAATATTATGTTTACATTCGATAAAAATATTATTGCCTGTGACGTAAAGCGACCACTTAACGTATAATAATTTTAATTATGTTTGTTTAAGATATTACAATGACAGTTGAAACCTATACCCCCAATAAAACTACCACTTTAGAAACGCCAGTCAGAATTTTGGAAGACTCTTCTACCCCTAAAGCTGATGGCTCTCCAGTACAAAAAACCAAAGGCACCAGAATTGGCTTCGTGAGCTTAGGCTGCCCTAAAAATTTAGTGGACTCAGAACGAATTTTGACGCAGCTGCGAACTGAAGGTTATGACGTGGTGCCTACCTATAACGATTCAGATCTGGTGATTGTGAATACTTGTGGGTTTATCGATTCGGCGGTTCAAGAATCCTTAGACACTATAGGGGAAGCACTAGCCGAAAATGGCAAAGTGATAGTCACTGGGTGTTTGGGCATTAAAGAAGATGAAATACGTGAAGTACACCCTAATGTGTTGGCGATTACTGGCCCTCATGCTTATGAAGAAGTGGTTAATCAAGTTCATGAACATTTACCTCAGCCTGAACATAACCCCTATTTGAATTTGGTGCCAGATATTGGGGTGAAACTTACGCCTCGTCACTATGCCTATTTAAAAATATCTGAAGGCTGCAATCACAGGTGCACTTTTTGCATTATCCCTTCTATGCGCGGTGATCTAGTGAGTCGCCCTATTGGTAGTATTTTGGACGAAGCAAAACGTTTGAAAAATGCGGGTGTAAAAGAGTTATTGGTGATTTCTCAAGATACCAGCGCATATGGTGTAGACGTCAAAAACAAAACTGATTTTTGGGATGGTATGCCGGTGAAAACCGACATGAAATCACTGTGCGAAAAGCTTGGCGAAATGGGAATTTGGGTGCGTTTGCACTACGTATACCCCTACCCTTCGGTGGATAAAATTATGCCACTGATGGCACAAGGGAAAATCTTGCCTTATTTGGATATCCCATTTCAACATGCCAGCCCGCGTATTCTTAAACTGATGAAACGCCCAGCGGCTGCCGAACGTACTATGGAGCGTATCAAAGCATGGCGTGAGGTTTGCCCGAATATTGTTATTCGCTCAACGTTTATTGTGGGTTTCCCAGGTGAAACCGAAGAAGACTTCCAAATGTTATTAGACTTTTTAGATGAAGCGCAACTTGACCGTGTAGGGTGTTTTAAGTATTCAGATGTAGATGGCGCAAAAGCCAACGACTTACCAGACCCATTAAGCGATGCTGTCAAACAAGAGCGTTACGACCGCTTTATGCAAAAACAATCGGACATCAGCACAGCTAAGTTACAAGCTAAAATCGGTTTAGAGTATCAAGTCATTATTGATGAAGTCACACCAGAAGGCGCGGTTGGCCGCTGTTATGCCGATGCACCTGAAATTGATGGTAGTGTGCATTTAACGGACGAATTTGATGTAGAGCCAGGCGACATCATCTGGGCACAAATCATTCATAGTAACGAATACGATTTGTGGGCTGTAAAAGTGGATGATGATGAAAACGAAGATCAAGAGATTGAAACCGTTGAATAGGTGTAAAAGGACTTAATTATGTCAACCTCTGTTACCGACCTTGCCCAAGTCATCCAAATCGTTGTGGCTCCTATCTTTATGTTGACTGGTATCGCGGGGTTTTTAAACGTGATGTCGGGCCGTTTAGGTCGGATTGTTGACAGAGCACGCATTATGGAACGCCGGGTTTTTACGATTAAGGATCCAGAGTTTTTAGACCAATCAGAAAACGAATTAAAAAACTTATGGCGCAGGATAAAACTGATTAACCGCTCAATTGGCTTATGTACTGCGTCAGCTTTATTTGTATGCTCGGTCGTAGTGTTATTGTTCTTGGGCGATCTATTACTGTTTGATTTGAGTCAACTGATCATAACATTGTTTGTCATTGCGCTGTTTTTATTGATTTTTGCCTTGCTGACATTTCTAAAAGAAGTACAGTTAGCCACTACAACGTTAAAGATGGGTAAGGAAAAAATGTTCAACCAGTGAGCTATTTGATGACTTAACCTGAGCTCGGATTATTATACCCACTGCATTTCACGTAACAAGAACAACCCCAGTGTTGAGCTGATAATTGACATCAGTGTACTACCCGCGATAATAGCGGCGGTTAAATGGTAATCACCACCAATACTTCTGACCATTGGATACGCGGCAGCCGCTGTGGGCGCAGCTGTCATCATAAAGAGTACCCCAAGTTCCTCGCCTCTAAGCCCAATATAGAAACCCAAAGCCGTGGCCACCATCGGGATAAATATAATCTTACTGCTTATGGCCCAATACAAGACGCTTGAAGAGCGAAATTCTTGCAAACGGATGGTCGCTCCCACGCACAATAATGCCAAAGGTAAAGTCATACTCGCAAGATAATGGCCTGTATCGAGCATCAACCTAGGGACTTGAATAGGCAACAAAGCCACGAGTATCGCCAACGAAATAGCAATAGCTAAAGGATTAGTGAATACACTGCGAGCCACTTCTGTAACGCTAGGTGTTTTTTCTTGATGATAGTATAAAGTTAAAATAGAAAAGATATTTAACGGTACCACTAAAACGGCTAAATACATCGAAGCGATAGCTAAGGCTGAATCACCAAAAGCATTGACTGACAACGCCAAACCTATGATAGCCATATTGCCTCTACATGCTCCTTGTACAAAAGCGCCCCTAGTCAGTTTGTTAGCGATACCATAAGCCAAGAGGTGGAAAATCAAGAATACAGCTGTCATTGCACTGCCAGCAAACACAATCAACAAGGTAGGAAAATGATCAGTCAGATTAGTGGTCGCAATATTGACAAACAGTAAGCAGGGTAGCGTTAGGTTAAATACTAAGTCTGAGCCTGCTTTTGCAAATTCGTCTGTTATCCAACCTATACGTTTTAACAAAATACCCAAGCCGATGATCAGGCTGATCGGTAGGGTCACATCTAGTGCATAACTCAGTGATTCAAACATGGCGCTTCCAATTGCAGTAGATTATTCATTTAAGGTTTGCTTCTTTTGGCTGCCATCCAGACTGAACTGGTAATATAGGTCGATGGCATTACTGGCGCCGCTCACCGCTTCAATATAAAGTTTAGGTAATAATTGATAACGTATTGCGACTTCTGAAATAGGATCAAATACCCCGACCCCATAACGTAATTGCACACCAGGAGCAACAGTACCCGTTAACGATAGTTGGGTACTATCACCTTGCCCCGACGTGTCTAAACTGACGTCTTCAAAACCAAGTGTATTGCCTACTTTGCTGATAATATTTTCACTTTGTCCCAAACCAAGAGACAGCAAAGCATTGGTTAAAATAGTATCTTGGCTGTCACCACTAGACTCATTTAAACCTCGCCCAGTTAACATGTAAGACAAGATCTGTTGTTGCTCCATCACAGGTTCAGAAAATACGGTGACTGTTGGGTTTTGCGCCATACCAACCACTAATAATCCAGCGATGACATCGTCCTCGGTTAATTTAGGATCACGTACCGCTTCTATATTCAAATATGGACGGCCCAGCGCGTTGGTAAATAAAATATCACCGTCACGAATAACCAGTTTTTGGCCATAAGCCCGATACCTACCATTAACCAGTTGCACCTCACCACTACCAAATATTACCGCTTTATTGTTTTGCAGTCGCAATTGACCTTGTAAGTCGGTGGTTAATCCAAAAGCATCTAATTTGACCTCCTGACGCTCCAGAGGATCAAGTTTCAGCAACACATTCAGCACCAGCTTTTGTTGAGCTGTATTTTGTTCGGCCTGTTTTTCAACTAACACTATGTCTTTTGATGGAGATATTGACCCTGTTGGTAATTCACGTACTTTGACGCGTGCATAAGGGACAGCCACTTCACCTACTAATTCTAAATGATTGGGTTCGAACATAAGATTAATGTTTGGGCTAACTTTGGCTTTTACAATATTTTGATAATCAAATTCCAATGCTTCACCCGTTAGGTGTAAATGACCTTTAAGCGTTGGCAACCAAACAATATTACCCTGCATTTCACCTATACCTTTGCCTAGCTTATAACTGCCATTGAAATCAGCACGTTGTCCTTTTAAGCTGATACTTTGCTCAATGGCACTGAGTGCCACAGGCAATGATTCATCTTTTAGCGCACCGTTGGACAGCTTTAATTCGCCAGTCAGTAAAGGATTACTTAATGTGCCATCAATTTGTGCTTGGCCATTAATCCCCCCTTGTAATACATCTAATTGCGGGACTAGCGCTTTAAGCGCAGCTAGGTCAAAACGCTCAATAAGTAACTCACCTTGTATGGGTCTGCTTAGTGGGTCGGCATACACTCCAGACTCCCCTTGTATGCTGGCACTCAAAGAGCCAACCTTATTACCAGACAAATTAATTTTAGCCAGAATGTTTTTTGGAGTGATCTGTGCCTCAACTAACGTCTCGTCTAATGTCAGTTGAAAGTTGTCCTGCTCGCTAAATACCCAATCCCCTGAACTCAAATTAGCACGTAAGTTTGCATGAGGTAGCTGTGCAATATCCCACTCACCGAATATATCTAAATTTAGTCGACTATTAGTTTGTATTTTTGACATTCCCGGCACCAAACGACGCACCACTGAAAGCACATCAAACTCTTTAAGTGACACATTCCAAGCTGCGGTGTTGTGCATAAATTCGGCCTGTTTAATACACAGTTGATTGTCAAAATGCTGCCAGCAATGAGGTGCAATCTGATATTGCTGTTTGCCCCAATCAGCCTCAATTTTAAAAGATTCAAGTAAGGTCAAATTTGCGTAAGATGATTTAATGTCACCAGATAACCAGTTACCTAGCCAAGACGTTTGACTAAGCTGGCCTTGAATACTCAAATTAACGTTGCTGTTTTGTCCACTGGTTGTCACATCAAATCGGTGATCATTAGCATCACCGCTTAATATTATCTGGACACTATCAACTTGGTTACTTATGCCTTGAATACCGGCTAGATTTAGATTTAATTCCACCGGTTTTTGCTCATCCCACTTAATAGAGCCCTTACCTTCAGCTTGCTGAATAAACACCTCTGAAACCAGCAAATTATTACCTGACAGCGCATAACTTAGTTCTGGCTGTTCAACACTCCCCCTCACATTGCCTACTAAATTGAGTGACCCGCCTAATTGAGGAAGTGAATTTGAAAGGTCAGCAGCATCTAGTGAAAACGAAATATCAAGTGCTTGCTGCTGGGATACACCGCCTTCTAGTAGTAAAATATTATCAGCATTTTTTAAGGACAATGCGTTCAGTTGCAAACCGTTTTTTTGATGAAAATCAACACTGCCTGAGATACTTAAGGGGTAACCTTGCCACTGTCCGTTAATCTCTACCTCATTTAATTTAGCGTTCCAAATACCTTGGCTGTTATTGGCTTGGGTGAACACTTCCCCATTAATATCTGCCACCCATTCAGGCCATAAAATACCTGGGTCAAGGTGGCTCAAAACAGAACTGCCTTGCCAATTGATATACTCAGCAAAGGTCAATTTACCTTTGCTGAGGACTTGACCACCCAAGGTTTCCAGCAAAAACGCATTCAACTCAACACTTTTACTCAGTGCATTTAATGCGCCGATAGCGCTAAGGCGAATTTTGGTGTCTGGCATATTAAGACCCGCTAACATGGTCTTAATAGTCATGTTTAATGCTGTTAAGTCACCATTAATATCAATCACACCTGACTCGGACTTAAACTCTGGCGCGACTAGAGGCCATTCCAAATGAGTCCAATCTAACCTTATTTTTACAGGTAAGGTGGCTTTAGAAGGTTGTGCAATGATATCTACCACCAGCTTTAAAGGTTTGGCTTGAGAAGCATCAGTTTGTGTTTTAACTAATAAAGATGTCTCAATTAATTCGACTTTTGTCGATACAGAATGAATATTGCCTGAAGACCGTAATGTTAGCTTTAAGGGTGATTTTTGGTCTAAATTAGCATAGGTGTCTACAGAAAGCTCATGCTCATAATCACCACTTAATTGCACGTTACCTTTGGCTAATAATTGCCCATTCTCATGCTCTACCAGCAGCTCATGCAACAGTATTGCTGTCTCACTGCCTGTGGCCTTTAGGCTGAGACTTTTAAGTTTAATTGGCTCTTGCCCTCCCAGTTGCGCACTAGCGGCAGTCATGTTGAAGGCCAACACATCAAAATGTATAGGTAGCACAATAGGGCGTGGAGTGATGGGTTGATACTGCCATTTAGCCCAATCAAAGGGTTCAGCCTGAGTGGTTAATCGCTTATTTTCCGTGGCATAGGTTGTTAGATTAAATCCGTCCAACTGCATTTTTTCAATACGAAGGCGCTGATAAAAGTCCAATTTACCTGAAAGTCTCTGCCAAGATATGTCTGCCGTATCTTGTACCTCTAGGGAAAACGTATTTATACTGAAATTTTGGATGGAGACAGAAAAGGGTAACGAAAAGGCTAAAGCAGCTTCAGTTCTAGGCGATGGATCTGTTGCTTGTATTTTTACCACCATTTTCTGTGTACTGACTGAATCAATACACACGGCAAACCTGAATACACAAGACAGTTTTACTGAAAGAAGTAGATCATTAATATCCACGTGACTAGCAGGTTGTTGCCACTTTACAGAAGACAAATTCAGCTCAGATCCTAGGCCACCACTGTGATACTCGATAGTTAATTCATCAACTACCCTGCTCACCGAGCTTATGACTGCTTGGGTGCCCCAAGGTGTGAATACACATCCTAACAAAAGACCGATAACAATCATTAACAGCAACAATGACTTGAGCATGGCAGTGATGATTTTACGGTGTAAACTAGGTGTATCTTGTTGTGCTTCCACGTTTTTATGAGTATCCGCTACAGAGCTCATAATGCAGGTCCCATGGAAATATGCACATAGCGTGTTTCACCAAAATCACTCTTGCCCTTGGCTAAATAAAAACGCACCGGCCCAATTGGTGAGGTCCATATGGCGCCAAGTCCAAAACCAATAGCGCGATCTTTCAATAACTCTTTTGTGGCATTACCTGCATCCACAAAAGCAGCCCCACGCCAATTTTTGGCAACAGGGTAAGAATATTCAACACTGGCAACCGCTAAGTATTGGCCACCTGTCAGTTCGCGTTCGCCATCTGAGTCAAGTTTAAAGGGGGATAATGTTTTGTAAACAAAGCCACGAACACTTTGGTCACCTCCCGTAAAAAAGCGCAAACTTGATGGTACCTGCTCAAAATCATTGGTGACGATACCGCCTAACTCTGCCCGCCATAAAAAGCGATGCTGCCCGACACTTCTGACCCACTTCGATGCAGCTGTCACCCGCAACATATTGATATCTGAAAACAAAGACTCTGAGGCAAACTCGGCAGTGATGGTTTGTTTATCACCCCAATTAATATCCAAGCCGCCCTTACTACGTAATCTGCTGAAGGTAAAACCTGGTGTTAGCAAGCGAGTGGTTTGTTCTGCCTCTAGACCCTGAATAAACGTTTCTTGCTCTAGCCTAAGAAAAGCGGAACGTTGCCAGTCTGAGTTTTCAACTGCCCAGTGCCGAGAGGCGGATATAGACCACTTATGACTACTGGTATCATTATCGTTTTGCGCTTGATACCCCGCCTGATAGCTCAAATAGTTATGAATAGCGTCTTCCAAAGGTACCTTATAATCAAAAGACACATATTGCTCAGGAGAAGACACATATATTTGAGCGCCTGCAGAATGGCCGCTATCGTTTACCCATGGACGCTGCCACTTTCCGGTAAATCGTGGGCCGACATCAGAGGACACCCCCATTCCCAGATCAAAATTATCTCTTGGCTTATGGGTTAAAATAACGTCTATAGGCACAACAGCGTCGACAGATGATGCCACTAAAGGCCTGACAATCACATGGCGAAAGTATTGAGTTTGTTTAAGCCTTTGATTCAATAAACCCAGTTGACTGGCTTGATATAAATCACCCGTCTTAAAAGGCGCTAAACGCTTGGCTAACGTTTGTGACCGAGTATCATTTGCAATGCGCAAGTCACCAAATTTGTAACGTGTACCGCTTTGAATAAGAATGGTAATATCAGCAACATTTAGCGATTCAAATACCTTTATATTGCTTTGTTCAAATTCAAAATCAAAGTACCCCCGTGACAAAGCTAAACTTTGCAATGCATTTTTAGCGTTTTCGTAGACTGAATGTTCGAGAGGTTGGCCTTGTTTAAGTGTGAAGGAACTCAGTAAAGTTTGAATTGCTTTATCCTTTGCACCTTGCCCCTCAATTTTGATTGAAAGTTGCCTGACAAGTGTCAAGGGGCCTAACTCAACGTGTAAGCCCCAATTTTTATTTTTTGTTACACCACTTGAAGCCGCACTTGGGGGAGTCACCACAGTAATTGCATGATAATAGCCAAACACCTGTGTGGCGGCTGCCACTTTTATCTGCAAATTTTCTTGGTATTGTCCAAATTGATAACTGGCATTGGGAATGTCTAGGCTTTCAATATGCGCACTGACATTTTTTAACACCCGATCATCATCAATTCCCTTTATATCCACTTCTGCTGCGTGCACTTCAAATAAAGTCAATAACAAGAGGGAGAGTAAAAACAGTGTGTTAAAAAAAGAGTGATAAAAAAACAAAACGTCTCGCTTTTAGAGATAAGTTGATATTTGTACGTTCAACAGCCTTAACAATACAAAATAATTCGGTGAGTATTCTACAATAGCCCTGCGCCACTGTATTGCACAAAATACTTATTCACACTTGGTCAGCCGGCCATGTTGCATTACTATTGTAGTATAATTTTATTTTAAATTAAGTTCATATGTCAGACCCTATAACGCCACCCGCATTAAATAAACCCGTATGTATTGTCACCGGAGGAAGCTTTGGTATAGGTGATGCCGTATGCGAAAAGTTTAGCAATGAAGGTTACATCGTGATTAACCTTGATATTCAAGCCAATCCAGCACAATCAAAAGCAATAGACTGGCGTAAATGTGATGTGTCAGTATCGTCTCAGGTTAGCGAGTGTATTCAACACGCGATTAAGCAATATGGCTCAGTTGACTGCCTTGTTTCAAACGCAGGCATACATTTTTCTGGAACCATAGAAGATACCGATGAAAAGGACTTTGAACAAGTATTTGGCTTAAATGTAAAAGGCGCTATCGCGGCGACTAAAGCTGTGTTGCCGCAAATGAAATCGCAACAAAGCGGTGTGATTTTATATATGGCGTCTGACCAAGCACTGATTGCTAAACACAACTCGTTTGCGTATAACATGAGCAAAGCCGCACTGGCCTCAATGGCCAAAACGACGGCTTTGGATTACGCTAAATATCAAATAAGAGCCAACGCTATCTGCCCCGGCACCATAGAAACCCCTCTTTATCACAAAGCTATCAATAACTATGTCACTCAGTCTGGTGCCAATATTGAGCAAGTACATGCTGAAGAAGCGGCGCTGCAACCCATAGGACGACTCGGAAAAACTAGCGAAGTAGCCGCTTTGACCTATTTTTTAGCTACTGATGATGCACGATTTATCACTGGCAGTTTGCAAGTTATCGACGGTGGTTATACGGCGCAATAGCGCATCTAATACCATGACTGACTCACACCACAAAATTATCGATCCCCATCTGCACTTATTCAATCTGCAAAAAGGCGATTACGCTTGGCTTAAACCCCAAAATCCACCTTTTTGGCCAGACAAGCATATTGTAAACAAAAATTTTGTGGAAGCCGATGTATGGCTTCGTCCACCTCAGCAACTGGCTGGATTTGTGCACATCGAAGCAGGCTTTGACAATCACCTGCCTTGGCGAGAAATAGACTGGTTACAACAGCATTGCTCCCTCCCTTTTTCATCTGTGGCCTTTGCCGATATCACCGCCACAACTTTTGCTGAACATATCAAGTTGTTAAAACAACGAAAATCAGTGGTAGGTATTCGGCATATTCTCGATGAACAGGCTGAACAAATTCTGACGTCTGAATTAATAGATCAACATTTTGCTCTGTTATCACAATATGAATTCAGTTTTGACGCGCAGTTATCACTGGCAGATGCACCCGCTATCGAACAATTATTTAAATTAGCAACCAAACATAAGTCAGTGCGTATCATCATTAATCATGGAGGGGCTCCCCCCACTAAAAACGATGTGTACAGCCAAGGAAAATGGAAGCTCAACCTACAAAAACTGAGTCAATGTGAAAATGTCGCGATTAAATTATCAGGCTGGGAAATGTCGAATAGAGCCTGGCAACCAGAGCATGCCGCGAATGTAATACAAGACTGTATAGTAACATTGGGCGATACAAGAGTGATGTTAGCCAGTAACTTTCCACTGTGTTTATTATCAATGTCCTACGCCGACATATGGAATACTTACGCAGTATTACCTGAAATAAGTGCTCAACGTTTTGAAAAAATCACTTTCAGTAATGCTAAAAGTTGGTACCGCTTAGCTTGAAAAAAACCTACATTTTCTCCAATCTTTCATTGATACATTCATAAGAACCCATCTCAAACTCTCGACAAATCCATGGGCGATTTTTATAAATAGAACACATTAATGTATCTCGGTCTAAAGCGGAACACCAACCATCGTCTAAGCGCAGCATAGTTTCACTCCCATGTTCGTCAACATGAATATGTTGGCTAGGCACACCCGTATCTGAGATGAGCATCACTTCTAAACTACAACAACATGCCTTGCAATTGGAACATGTCACTTCTGTAGGGGGGATATTTTTTACTTCAATCATACTAAACGTTCATGAATTAAATTATTGCTAGGATACGCTAGATAATAAACATTCTCGAGCTCACTGAATACTCTCTTTGAGTAAAACTAGCACTGGGTTACATACGGCGCTAGTTATCCCTTTAAAACTCGGTAATAATCACCAAACCAGAATGACTAGAGTGCCTTTTATTGAATGATTTAAACCTTAGTGAAAATTCTTCTGCTTATATACAAAGCTCGTTGAAAGCTGGCGTACTGACTATCATGATGAACAAGCCAAATAAGTTAAACGGCTGGACAACCGAAATGATGGATGCCTTTGCGACAGCGTTTGAAAACGCAGCTAAAGATGAAGCCACTAAAGCCGTGATTTTCACCGGAGCGGGGGATTACTATTCAGCAGGTGTCAATCTGGGTGGCACTTTAAAACTAATGGCACCTAAAAAACTGCATCAATTGATTGTTGAACATAACCAAAGCTTATTTGATAAGTTTCTAACATTCCCCAAACCTATTTTAGTCGCAGTCAATGGCCCTGCTATTGGTGCCAGTGTGACTTCAGCCACGTTGTGCGATGCTATTATTGCGGCTGACACATCAACATATTCAACCCCTTTTGCCGCACTGGGGATTACACCAGAAGGGTGTTCTAGTATTCAGTTTGCAACACTGCTGGGAGAAAAGACTGCACAGCGTATGTTAAAAAAGGAAGGTTGGAAGCCCAATGCACAAGAAGCCCTTGCTGCGGGTTTAGTGCAATGGGTCGTACCAAAAGTTCAACTACAAGCTGAAGCTCAAAAAATAGCCCAGCAATGGGTGACTGATGGCCGCAGCCGCAAAATTTTAGGTGGCATTGCCTTATCAGAATTACAGACGGTTAATAAACGTGAGTCAATCGAGCTTGCTAACCGATTTTTAGGCGCTGAATTTTTAAGAGGCCAATTCACGTTTCTATGGCGAAAAAAGAAACACTTACCGTCTATGGTATTTTTGTTGCTTTGGTTACTGCGCCCCTTATGGAAACGTTTTTTATGATAGAAACATTAATATAAAAAGATTAGCTTTCAAAGCCACTCACGTCTTCGATTAGTTATCATGAAGGTTCTTCTCATCCCGCTTTTACGTCGGTGATTAATGCCTATTTTGCTACTTAGACTCAAGATTAAAAACGCTGAACTATCCTTAACAATGCAACCAAGTAGTCAGAGTTTTTAATCTCAACCCTAGCAGATCAAAAGGTAAAATTGGCTCACCTAAAGAAGTGAAAAATTTTATTTGTTGTATATAACGCTGTTACTATGGACGTTCCAATATAAGACCAGTTATTTAAAGTGAAAATCATATGTCGAATCAAAAATCTGGGGCAGGTAGTTATGATCAAGTGTTCGCCGAGCAACAAGCATATATAACCAAGCGCGCATCGGGTTATCGTGAACAAGCCCTTAAGATATATCCTTGGATCTGTGGTCGTTGCACCCGTGAATTTTTCCACAAAAATCTTTCGGAGTTAACGGTTCACCACGTCGATCATAATCATGGCAATAATCCCAGCGATGGCAGTAACTGGGAACTGCTGTGTTTGTATTGTCATGATGAAGAGCATTCTAAATTTGAAAATCTGGTGCGTTACGGTAGTACTGAAGATACCGAAATCAAAACCAGCACTTACAATCCATTTGCAGATCTAAAAGACAAAATGCAACAAAAAAAGTAGTTGTCAGGTTGTTTTTCATACAGGCTCAGCACTCATCCAATTTTCTTACTTTATTGATAATGTATTTCTTATGGTGCCAGTAGGATGAACAATGATGGCTATGCCAAAACTGCTTAGTCTATATATAATGTTGCTTTAAGACTGACAAGCCCTGTCTGGGTGATTGCCAATCATAGAAATCACACATACTTCTTTATGTTTAGGATCATCATATAACATCCATCAACAGTTATTATTCTTTCAATACAATTTGACAAAAGCTGATAGTATGCGCTCGAAAACCACTTAGTATCGATGGGCGAATTCTCGGAGTAGGTGATGGTTTAATCTTTTTTAACTTTTACAGGTAATATAATGTCAGTACAACCAAGCAGAACAAAACGTCTTCAAAAAAAAATGTATTTAGGAGAGTGGGCTATCTTAGGCTTTGAGTTTAGCTTTAAGTTAACCGAAGCATCAGAAGAACAATATGAACAATTTTTTAATAGTCTTGAAGCACTAGTCAATACCGAAGAGCTTTATATCAGTCTTGAAAACGATAACGAATCATTCCAAGGCTCTGTGACATCCGCAGAACGTTATGGCAACACCACAGAAGAAAACAGAGCCGCTGTTGAAGCGCTTCTGAATAATAATGCTATCGTCAGTGAAGTAAACGTAGGTGTTTTAGTGGATGCATTTTACGAAATGTAGGGATTGAATAATTAAGTACATAAAGGAAGTGCACTTCTACATTGAATCTAGGTCTCGTATGAATCGATGTAATGATGACTGCTCAATGAGCAGTCATTAACCTCAATGCTCTCGGTGTGGATATATATCTGTGGTTAAATTCATATTTGCTTTTAACTGCTATCACCAGACAATCAGCTCAAAAATCATACCGTAGCCCTACAGTAGCAGTGGTCACAGATAAATTATCCTGCTCTTTGATATATTCTGTCTCAGCACGAAACATATAGCGGGTAACGACAAATAATCAAAACCTAAACCAATAACCCCAGCGGCACCGCTTTTGTCATAATCACACATTGTAGCGGCACCAAAATCAGCAATGGCCATTAGATTGGCTTGACCAAATTCGCATTCACTCACGCCCGCTAATAGCTGTTGTCCGCGAATATCAGTTTTAAGCACACCTAATCGATAAAATAACTCTCAAGTTGGGCTAGTTACTTTACCGAGAAAAACCAAAAAAAAGCACCACCTTGTTGTACATTTTCAGCATTAGTAACATCTGTGGCAGTCGGTAAATCAGTCGAGTACAGAGTGTTGTGGGTCAATTGTTGATAACCCGCTTCAACATACCACTGAGGGTCAAATTGATAACCAAAAGCATTATATAGCCAAGGTTTTTGTCGGGTTCTTGAATAAATTCGACATCTGAATAACCCACTTAAAATACAATATAAAGATTATTAGCTGCTAATGTTTGAACACTCACCATCCAACTTAGAACCAATATACCTATCTGCTTTTTAAACACGCTAAAATTCCATATAACTTACTATCAATAATACATTACTACATTCATACTCTGCCTCAATAGCATGCGAACTTATATCTTGATACGGTTGTATTATAACTCCAATCTTACATAACCAATTTAAGACTAACTGATCGATAGATTTTCCTTTAATCGCAGATGACAAATTGCGATCCTCTTTGACCCTGTTTAGTATGAACATTACTGAATATAAATATGGAGTGTTTTTTGTTTAACCACATTTTATTTAAAATCTTAGGCATCAGCTTATTGGTTAGCGCATGTGCTAGTCATACCCCACCAATCATGACAGATGAAAAATTTGATTCTCGGTTAACTGATAAAGGGCAAACTGAATTTGTTTATGGCATTTCTTGGCAGAATACATCTCAAGAATCGTTACTCCGCGATGGTCGCACCAAAATAAAGCGACCTAAAACTGACGAGCGTTTTTTAAAAGAAAGCCCCAATAGATTAGCCATGCAAGCCAACAACCAAACCAAACTTGACTTGGAAGATCAGGCCGCTCAAGGCTTAAAACAAAGACTAGTAAAAGAGCAGCTTTGTGCTGAAGGATATGAGATCAGTAATGTGATGTGGAAGGCCGAAAGTATCCGCTTACTCGGATATTGTTTTTAGCATACCCATACCAAACTGGGTGATAGACCGAATTAAATAAGGACAAATAATGAAAAGTATTAAAACTCGCGCAGCGGTTGCTTGGGCTGCTGGTGAACCACTAAAAATTGAAGAGGTTGATTTAGCACCACCACAAAAAGGTGAAGTGTTGGTCAGAATAGTCGCTACCGGCGTGTGTCATACTGATGCATATACATTATCTGGTGATGATCCAGAGGGATTGTTCCCCGCTATTTTAGGCCATGAAGGCGCAGGTATTGTTGAAGCAATTGGCGAAGGTGTGACACTGGTTGAAGTTGGCGATCATGTTATTCCTCTGTACACGCCCGAATGTGGAAAATGTAAGTTCTGCCTATCAGGAAAAACTAATTTGTGTCAGGCAATACGCAGCACACAAGGTAAAGGCGTGATGCCCGACGGCACGAGTCGTTTTTCTATTAAAGGACAACCAATTTATCATTATATGGGTACCTCAACTTTTGCTGAACATACCGTAATACCTGAAATTGCTTTAGCAAAAATCCCAAAAGACGCACCACTAGAAAAGGTGTGTTTGCTAGGTTGTGGTGTCACAACCGGTATGGGCGCGGTGACCAACACTGCAAAAGTAAAAGTGGGTGACACGGTTGCGGTATTTGGTTTAGGCGGCATTGGCCTTTCGGTGATAATAGGCGCAAAAATGGCCAATGCAGGACGCATTATTGCTATCGATATTAATGAAGGTAAATTCGAAATCGCCAAACAATTAGGGGCGACAGATGTTATCAATCCTAAAGACTACGACAAACCGATCCAAGAAGTCATAGTCGATATGACAGAGGGGGGTGTGGATTTCTCCTTTGAATGTATCGGTAACGTTGACGTGATGCGCTCGGCATTAGAGTGTTGTCATAAAGGCTGGGGCGAATCCATTATAATAGGTGTGGCAGGTGCGGGACAAGAAATATCCACTCGGCCATTCCAACTAGTCACAGGAAGAGTCTGGCGTGGCAGCGCTTTTGGTGGCGTGAAAGGTCGTAGCCAATTACCTGATTACGTGCAGCGTTATATGGACGGCGAATTTGAATTAGACACATTCATTACTCATACCATGCCATTAGAAGATATTAATTCTGCCTTTGATTTAATGCATGAGGGCAAGTCTATTCGTACAGTGGTGCATTTCTAATGACAGTTGCAACCAAAGGTGCAAGCGGATTAGCTGAACTCAGTGCTAATAAGTGTTTTGGTGGTTGGCAAAAACGCTACAGCCACAAATCAGCGGTACTTAAATGCGAAATGCAGTTTAGCGTATTTATTCCACCGATTGTCAATCAAAACGAAAAGTTACCTGCGCTTTATTGGTTGAGTGGCCTGACATGCACTGACGAAAACTTTTCTGCAAAAGCTGGGGCGCAAAGGGTAGCGGCTGAACTCGGTATCATGCTAATTATGCCCGACACCAGCCCTCGTGGCGATCACATACCTGATGCTGCAGATGCGGCTTACGATTTAGGCTTAGGAGCCGGATTTTACCTTAATGCCACCCAAGAACCTTGGCATGAGCATTATCAAATGTACGACTACATTGTTGAAGAGTTACCTGCCCTGATTAATAAAGAGTTTAGTGTCAAAGCTAAATCTGCAATAGCCGGACATTCAATGGGTGGCCATGGCGCGCTCATCATTGCATTGTCTAATATGAAGCAATATTGCTCGGTATCTGCTTTCGCACCCATTGTTAATCCTGCAGATTGCCAATGGGGTCAAAAGGCTTTTAAAAATTACTTAGGTGATAACCAAAGGGACTGGGAAACTTACGATAGCTGTGCATTGATGCGTCAACAAGGGAAATTCCTGCATATTCCAATGTTAGTGGATCAAGGCCTAGATGATAATTTTTATCACACTCAGAAACTCACTAAACCATTAGAAAGCGTAGCATTAGAAATAGGGTACAAAGCCGAATTTCGTTATCACCCAGGTTATGACCACAGTTATTTTTTTGTTGCTAGCTTTATTGAAGAACACTTGAGGTTTCATGGGAAATATTTGCTGGAATAATATTACTCCTGTGGTTTCAATGACCACTCTGTTAATACAGCACAACATACTTACAGAGCCAGTATTAATAAACAGTTAGAGCACTAAAACCAACGGTACCCAACCAAAGTGACATTCCAATGATATTGGTTTACTTGCCTGTGGTATTGGTATTGCAATGCCCACTTTGTGAGCTAAGTTGTTTATCGACCGCTAGAGCCAATATGATTGACGCGTAACAGGCTTGTTATGCGTCAATATATGCCAAACTGGCAAATGTTTCATCACATATTAGCCCGTTTATCACACAGATTTAACATGAACACATCATCAATTTATTTTTACCTACAAAACATCTTTTAATAGTATTTTAGATCTCAATTAGAATGTTTTAATTACCTACAAGAATGTACATTTATTTAAAAAAAGCTATATAAAGATCACAGATACTCATCAAAATTATCTCATCACAGTAAAAATTATTATTTTTTTCACTTTATTAAAATTAAATTTTTCAATTAAATCATTGAAAAATATAACTATTTTACAACCCATAAATATAGTTAATACGTAAATCATTAACAAACATATTAAATATTTTGATCTTTTCATGTAAATCAGTATTATGAATAACAACTGGTCAGATGAGCGGATGAGATAAAATGAGTATTAGAACAAGTCTTAAAAAAGTATTACCTCCTATTTCAATTACCGAGCAAGAAGCCTTAGAGGCAGGGGATGTATGGTTAGAAGCGTCTATTTATCGGGGTAAACCTGACATGCATGCATTGCGTACCATACCTACAGCTAAGCTAAGTGCCCAAGAGCAGGCATTTTTAGACGGTCCCGTTCATCAAGTACTATCCATGGTGGATGACTTTGCTTTGCAAAGCGCAAAACATCTTCCACAAGATATTTTAGACTTTTTATCTATTAACAAATTTTTTGCCTTAATCATTCCTAAGAAATTTGGTGGCTTAGAGTTTTCTCCTTATGCCAACTCAACCATAGTAGCAACACTAGCAGCCAAAAGTGGTGCATTAGCCGTTACCGTTATGGTGCCTAATTCTTTAGGCCCAGGTGAGTTATTAATGCATTACGGCACACCAGCACAACAAAATCATTACCTTCCACGCTTAGCTGTGGGCCAAGATATTCCATGCTTTGCCTTAACTAGCCCAGAAGCAGGCTCTGATGCCGGCGCTATTCCAGATGCAGGCATCGTCACTAAAGGCATGTGGGAAGGTAAAGAAGTCATTGGTCTCAGAGTAACTTGGGACAAGCGATATATTACGCTAGCACCCATAGCGACGGTACTAGGCTTGGCTTTTAAAGTATTTGATGTAGATGGCTTATTGGGCTCACAAGTCGAACTGGGTATTACTTGTGCACTTATCCCTAAATCACACCCTGGTGTTGAGTTAGGCAATCGCCATGACCCGATGGGAGTGACCTTTTATAACGGCACAACACGTGGACAAGACGTGTTTATTCCTATGGACTTTGTCATCGGCGGACAAGATAACATTGGCCGTGGTTGGCAGATGCTCGTTGCCTGCTTGGGTGCTGGCCGTGGAATATCGTTGCCAGCAATGGGCGTAGCATCGGCCCAAACATCTTTTAAATCTACAGCTGAATATTCCTTTGTGCGTGAGCAGTTTGGTGTACCGATTGGGCGTTTTGAAGGTATTCAAGAAGAAATGGCTGACATTGCCGGTAAAACCTTTGTCCTTGAGGCTATGCGAGTATTGACCACAGAAGGCCTTAACTTAGGTCTTAAACCAGGTGTGGTAACGGCGATTTCTAAGTATCATATGACCGAACTAGGCCGTGAAGTAGTCAACTCTGCGATGGATATCCAAGCAGGTAAAGCCATTCAGCGTGGGCCACAAAATACCTTAGCTGGTGGTTATGTTGCTTTACCTATCGCGATTACAGTGGAAGGTGCAAATATTCTGACACGTAGTTTAATGATATTTGGTCAAGGTACCATGCGCTGCCACCCACACTTAAAAGAAATGGTTGACCTTATTCATAGTACCGAAAAAAATGCCGATGCACGATTCAACAAAGTACTCGGTAAAACGATTGCTTTTAGTGTGAAAAACGCGCTGCGCAGTTTATCCAAAAGTTATGCTCCTTTCACTCGCGGCGCCGAGTCAGCCTTACCGGAAGTGCGTAAATACGAAAAACGTATGAATGCCCTTTCTGCCAAACTAGCCCCTATGGCAGATTTATCATTACTGGTTCTAGCGGGTGATTTGAAGAAAGCTGAAATGTTATCAGCACGTCTTGGTGACGTAATGAGCTACATGTATGCAGCTATGGCTGTCGTGCGTTTTTACGAGCAACGTGTTGAGAGTCGTAGTGAAGCATTACCTTACTTTGAATACGCCATTCAGTGGTGCTTGAATAAAGGTGAAACAGCACTCAATGAATTTATTGTGAATTTCCCGAATACCGCTGTACGCGGTTTAATGCGAGTATTAACCAATACCTATACCACGGCTGTAAAAGGGATCTCAGACGACTTAAAACGTCAGTTATCTGAAGCCGCGATGCAAGACACCAGCATTAAAGCGCAGTTGTCCCATTTGGTTAAAGTTATCCCCGGGGATGGCAACGACATCAACGAGCAGGCGTTTAAAGCCAAACATGCCGTCATGCCACAGCTCAGAAAGATCCAAAAAGCCTTACGCAAGACACCTGTAGTGCCATTCATTTCTTTTGAGCATGCAGTAGGTAAGTTGCAACAAGCCGGTGAACTAACCGCACAGGAAGTCGCATTAGTCATCGAATACAATGACAAACGTAAGTTGGCTATCCGTGTTGACGAATTCACTTTTGATATGGACTTGTTAGATAGCAACGTAAAGCTAGTAAACGACAAAGACTCAGCTAGGGCAAACGCTGCTTAAACTCTAAGACAGAGTGATTTGAAAACAAAAACCGGAGTTGAAACACCAACTCCGGTTTTAAATGTAAACCCTTTAACCACTTAACCACTTGAATGCATAAATGTTGTTAGGACATAAACCTTCCACCACTGATTTGAATCACTTCACCTGTAATCCAAGACGAATCTTCAGAAGCTAAGAATAAAGCCAAGCTAGCAATATCTTGAGGTTGACCCAGTCGTTTTAATGGGGTTTGCCCAATAATCTCGTCCTCACGTTTAAATAAACCTGCCTCAATGTATAAATCGGTTTCAACTGCACCAGGGGCGATGGCGTTCACTCGAATACCTTTGTCACCCAACTCTGACGCATAACACTTAGTTAATGTATTCATGGCAGCTTTGGTAGCAGAGTAGATGCTGCCCCCTGCCCCACCTTTTGCAGCGATTGAGCTGATATTGATAATGACACTGCCAGTTGGCATGATGGTTGATACTTTTTGAGTTAAAAATATTGGTCCAAATACGTTTAGTTCAAACTGTTTCTTAGTGTCAGCAAGGGTAATATCCTGCAAGCGCTCAAGTGTCGCCCATCCAGCGTTGTTGACTAAAATATCAACCCCACCAAATGCCGTACATGTCTGCTCAACTAACGTATCAATGCCACTTTGTTGACTGACATCTGCCTGAACGGATATTGCCAAGCCACCGTGTTTAATAATATTAGCAACAATGTCATCAGCTTTTTGTTGGCTATTAAGGTAATTCACTACAACTTTCGCACCTTGTGCTGCAAACTCTCGAGCAACACACGCACCAATACCTCTAGAGCCACCAGTCACAATAGCCACTTTGCCCTGTAGTTTCATAGACAGCTTACTTCACTTCCATATTAGGTGAGCGATAAACCAAATCATCATTTAGTTCAATACCAATACCCGGCTCTTCTGATACTTCAAAAAATCCATTAACCGGCTGAGGATCTTGAATACATAACTCTCTATTCCAATCTTTAATCGCATAAGTATGATGCTCATGAATTAAGAAATTAGGGATGGCAGTTTCTAAATGTAAACTAGCAGCAGTCGCCACTGGGCCACCACATACATGAGCTTGCACGCGAATATCGTATACATCAGCGTAATCACAGACTTTTTTAGTTTCAGTAAATCCGCCGCATAGCCCCACATCGGGTTGCAAAACATCAATACTTTGATCTTCAAAGTAAGGTCGCACATCCCAGCGGTGATAAAGTCGTTCGCCCCCAGCAATAGGTACTCGTACATTTTCAGCGACTTTTTTATGTACAGCAGAATTCAAGTAGTTCACTGGCTCTTCGTACATCATGCAGCCTACTTCTTCAACCACTTCACCCATTTGAATCGCCGAGGCTGCGCCCATTAACGAGTGCGACTCAAATATAATATCTACATCTGGCCCTACGGCCGTGCGAATGGCCCGTAAGCGATCACCAAATAAGCGCATTTGCGGTTTAGTAAATAATTTAGTGCGGTCATAAGAACCATTTCCCTGGGCATCGTACACTATGGGATCAACCTTAACCGCATCATAACCTTCTGCTACCGCCTTCAGTGCCGCTTCTGCATATTGCTCTGGATGAGTTAACTTTGTGATTTCTTTGTCCCAATCAAACTGCAACTGGCTAGCATAAGTGCGTAATTTACCGTTGGTTTTACCGCCAAGAAGTTGATAAACCGGCACGCCAAAGATTTTGCCTTTAATATCCCACAAGGCAGTATCAATCGCACTCATAGCAGCATATAAAACCGGCCCTCCACCTAGTCCCCAAAAGCTTTCTCGCAGCATACGCGACCACAATAACTCGGTATTCATAGGGTTAAAACCAATCAACATAGCTTCTGCAATCTCTTTAATCATATGCGCAGCAGCGCTATGGCCTAAATCGTAAGCTAAACCTGCCTCGCCAACGCCTGACAAGCCTTCATCTGTATGAATTCGCACAAAAATCGGATTCCACATGGTGCGTTTTGGGCAATGAATGTCGAAAATTTCAACACGGTTAATTTTCATTTTTATTTCCTATTCTTAAATTCTGGAAAGCTAATTCGCTAAAATTGGATTACTCACAAAAAGTAGGGTCAAGTTTATAAGCGCGCCTTAACATGGCTGGCCAAGCTTTTTGTCCACCTGTTTCACCGCTATGTACAATGTTTGCCTGTGCATAAATACCCTCGACAATAGGTTGTGGAATTTCGATAATGTCTTGACCACTTTGCATCAACTCCATTTGAATCTCACAGGCTCTTTGTAAGTCGTAAAAACGCATAAACGCATCACCTACAGTTGCGCCCAACGTTAATCCACCATGATTATGCAGTAGCATGTGATTGGTCTGTCCAAGATCAGCTTGCAAGCGGACTTTTTCAGCATCATCCACAGCTAACCCTTCATAACCGTGATAACTTAACGATGATAACGAAAACATCGCATATTGGCTCCAAGGTTGTAATCCACCTTGTACCGTTGCCACGCCAATTGTGGCTTTGGTATGCAAATGGATCACGCATTGTGCATCATGTCGTACTTCATGAATGGCACTATGAATAGTAAAACCAGCAGGGTTAATCTGATAGGGTGAGCCATCTAATACGTTACCTTGCAAGTCTACTTTGACTAAATTAGACGCGGTCACTTCGTCAAACGTTAAACCAAATGCATTCACCAAATAATGTTCTGTATTGGGTACCCTTGCTGACAAATGAGTATAAATAAGGTCACCCCAACCATGATCAGCCACCAGCCGATAGCATGCGGCTAAATCTACTCGCGTTTGCCATTCTTGCTGCGAAACCTTGTCTTTAAGACTAAATTTTTCGAGTTGAAACACCTTGCCTGCCCTTTATTGATTAACCTAATTAAACGCCTATCAGCGGATAGCGATAAAGCAAATACTACCTTAATTACCCCTCATAATTGAGAGAAAAAATAAGGTCTGTGGTTATTTCATATGCTTTAAGGCTCATAGCAGAATGTTATGCTTCACCCCACATCATTATCCTAAAGAAACCACTTAATTATCTGATTGTCACAATTCTTATATTCTGGCCATATTTACATTAACTATTAAGCTCAATAACGAGTCAGCATTAAGCATGAAAATCTCAAATCCTCTGAAATACGAGGTTAAATCAAGAGTAGCTCGTCAAAAAAAAGCTAAGATTTTGCGTATTTTTTCTCTATTGATTATGTGCTTTCATTGCTCTGTGTGATTTGAGTTCTGTTAAGTATCGAATCAAAAACATTAAAGTAAACTTGGCTCAGTTTGGAGCCAGTTTTCTGTGGCATATTGCGAATTGGCACAGGTAATATGCAGGGTGAAGGCATGACGCGACTTATCAGATAAATTAGGCGCGCTGAAATGTGGTAACAAACCATTAAATACCACTAATGTGCCTTTTTTAACCTCTAAAGGTTTGGCACAATCATCATTGGGCCACGGCATATCATGTAAAGTTTTTAACTCTGTACTGTCATCGGGATAACGCAAAAACTGCTCTTTTAAGGGGATAACCGGCCCGCCCGATTGCACCTGCAAACAGCCATTTAGCAAGGTTGCATCTTCCACTGCTAGCCAAAATGTCACCACTGAAAGAGGTGATGTGAAAAAATAACTGGCATCCTGATGCCAACGAATAACACCGCCAATTTTAGGTTGTTTGAAAATGTACATGGATTGGTGAATTTGAGGCCGCTGCAATCCCAGATCCTGAGCAATACTTTTAATTTTATTATTGTGGCTAAAAGTCTTAAATTCAGGAACAAGTTGATGCAAAGCATGACCAATTTTATTAATACTCAGTGACTTATCTTGTTTAAGCCCACCTGCTTGGTCAAAGGCATCTTCTTCAAAAAAACACCTCACTTTATCGCCAGAAGATAAAAAATAGTCATCCCGCGTTTTACTATGATCTTCAGTGGAAAATACAGACCGGGTAGAATTGGGGTCAAAATTGGTAACAATTTTATTTGCAGAATTTTTAAGTGAACGCATCTGCTCGTCTGAAAAGCACTGCTCGAGTACCAAATATCCATTTTGTTGGTAAGATGTTAATTGTTCTTTTGTCAGCATTTAAGTGTCTCGTACTACTAAGAAGTGGGATGATATTAAGGCTAGCAAGATGGCTTATATAAGACAAAATTTCAAGCTTCTGATATAACCATCATCATAGGTTACCAGATAACCTTGTGCATTAAGCCCTTTCAATGCTGGATTGATAATAAGACTCGTTGACCTAACACATTAAACGGCCCATTGGCTGCACCACTACACTCACGCCATCGATTAAAGGACTAATTTTTGTCATCACAATTTTAAATCAATATAACTAACCAATAAATTGCTATTTTGACTAAATTTGTGAGATTTCTTTGCGACTAACTATTAACAAAACAAAAATAAATATATTTATCATACACTTAACAATTTGGCACATGATCTGCTCTCACCCGCTACTAACACTAGACTCAACAACACATTATGCAAAAAGGGCAACTATGACATTTTCTAAATTATCAATCGCGGCATTACTGACTGCTTTAACCTTAAGCACATCAGGCTGTATCATTCACGTGGGTGCTCAAGATCATAATAACAGTGATAATACTGATTATAGTAGTGTATTTGGTGGCGTAGATGTTTCCAAAAACAAACAAGTGGGTGAACTTTCGTCAGTCAACGGCAATATCAATATTGAAGATAATGTTAGGGCTGAAGATGTTAATGCCGTCAATGGCAATATCGAAGTAGACAACAACGTTCAGGTACATAATTTGTCCACCGTCAATGGAGACATCCAAGCACAAACCTATTTGTCAGTGAAACGTGACGTTAGCACGATTAATGGCAACATTACCCTTGGCGCTGACTCAATGGTAGGTAAAGATGTCTCGACGGTTAATGGCGATATTTTACTCACCCAAACCTTTGTTAGCAATGACGTCAAAACCAAAAATGGCAGCATCAACCTTGTTGACGGTTCAGTTGTTGGCGGAGATATAGAGTTTGAGTCTCAAGATGATGGAGGTTGGTGGAGTGACAAATCAAGTGAACATAACCCACCAACTTTAACGATTGATGAGTCATCGGATGTAAAAGGAAAAATCATCTTGCACAAAGTGGTTGTTTTGGAAATTGACAACCCGGCACTGTTAAACAAAGTGGAACGCCGTTACAAAACTCAAGAATAGCTAAACTTGGTGGGGCCGATTTTTGAGTCGGCCTCACCCATTTGATTGATAAGTAAGACTAAACAATGATTCTTTTATCATAGAGTTGCTTATAAAAAGGCTGAACTTGATTAACCACATCAAGCTGCTCATCATTCAGCTGTATTTGTTTCTCCGAATACGGTGCAAAACCAGTGGAGTTTTCAACACTCTTATACCAATGTTTTGCCCAAACCCCATCGCTTGCACGGCTGCCTTTTGGCCAGTTCAACATTTCAGGCATAAATGGCACACTTAACTTTTCGCACAACAGTCTTAAAGTATTTTCAGGATCTTTAAGCACATCATTAGCGTCAATAATAGGAATATCTTGTCCTGATATACGAGTGATCTCTTGATACAACTCAAACTGCCTTTGAATGCCTATATCATCGACCGAACAGACGCCACGGCTATTGGTATAAGAATTGACGACCTCAGCGGGATCACGGATCAAAAAACAATGTTGTAGTTCTTTGACCCAGCTTAAATCGATCCCTGCTAACATATGATGTGTCATCTGTTTTTGATACTGTACTTTGCTTGTACACTTAGCGTTAACCAGCTGACTGGTCACATCTTCATAACGAACACTTTGACTCTGCAACACTTCATCAAAACACGGGTGTGGGCTGCGGGTTTTATACAGATAAAACCCGTAAAATGGCTCATCAATTACTTGTGTATCAATGCGATTTTCCCAACTACGCATCATGGCTGTAGAAATATTCCGTGGACCAGACCACATCGCAATCCTCAGCGTCATCAGTCACTTCCTTGTGTTTCAGTCTCAATCAACTGAATATATAGTTTTTGTAGTCGCGCCAACATAGGTTTTTGACCACTACCTATGGTGCGTCCATCTACTTGGGCAACAGCCGATAAACCTGCAAAAGTGCCCGTAATAAATGCTTCGTCAGCCCCATACACATCAGCAAGGGTAAAATTGCGTTCAAATACCTTTATATCATTGTCTTTGCACAGGTTAATAACGTTACGCCTGGTGATCCCATCCAAACAAAAATCTCCTGATGAGGTCCACACTTCACCGTCTCGCGCAATGAAAAAGTGAGTGGAATTACAGGTTGCCACAAAACCGTGAGGGTCAAGCATTAACGCTTCATCTGCGTGAGCTTTAGTCGCTTGAATACAAGCAAGAATACAATTTAACTTTGAATGTGTATTGAGCTTGGGATCTTGCACATCTGGATACCCCCTTCTTACATGACTAGTAAACAGTGACACCCCTTGATTATCTGTCTGTTCAACGGCAGATTTATACTCTGCAATAATCACCACCGTTGCTGCAGAAATGGTTACCCTAGGATCTTGGTAAGGCGTACTTTTAATGCCTCTGGTTACCATTAAACGAATGTGTACCCCATCAATCATTTGATTAGCAACACAGGTGTCTTTAATTCGTTCAACTAGCTGTGCCGCTGACAGCCCTATATCCATATCTAAGGCTTTAGCGCCATCATAAAGCCTGCGCATATGCTGCTCGATAAAGGCAAGTTGTCCATTGTGCAGACGTATCCCTTCCCACACCCCATCACCCAGTATAAACCCGCTATCAAATACCGATATTTTGGCTTCACTTCGGGGGAATAGCTCACCATTAATATTGATGAGAATATTGTCATTACGCGTGTCTTGCTGATATTGATGTGTGCCAGATGCCATTGTGATAAACCAAAACAATTAAAATTTTGCAATAATCTAGCATAGATGAGACTGCCTAGCATGTATTTTAGGTTTGAAAAATACTAAGCATATTAAGAGGTTATGAATGATTCCAGATGGACATTGGCGGCTACGCTGAACGCACTATTGAAAAACGAAAATATGCTCGGCGCCTGTCTTTACCTAAAGCTCAGCCGAAACGGTTACCTATTAATCCTACTTATCGTGTAAACAACAAAAATCAGAATATCCTTGCAAAATAGTCAGGCAGAATTTTGAATTTCTGTAAGAGAATTCGAAGGGAAAAGTAACAGAACAAACATGCAAAAAATACTGCCGTCACTCAATTTAGCCCAACATTTAGCTAGCCGACTTCTTCGCTGCATACTTACGTTTTGAATTTTTACGTTTGTTTGTAAAAGTTTTTTTGCCTAAGCCAGACAAACCTTGAGGTAATACATCAAGGCTCTGGGCAACCAAGTCTTTAAGTTGTTCCTCCAAAGGGGTCATCAATTTTTTGTACTGACTTTTGCCTTCGCTGATAGCCGACAATTCGGCTTCCCAGCGTGCGGTCATGTCTGGATAGGTAGCCACATCTGGCAGAGCATTCACTAAGCCTCGACCGGTCGGTGTTGAAGTAATCGTTTTTCCTGCACGGGACAAAAATCCTCGCGTAAAGAGTAACTCTATGATCCCCGCTCTGGTGGCTTCGGTTCCCAAACCGTCAGTTTCCCGGAGGATTTGACGTAATTGTGGATCGCTCACATGGGCACTTATCCCAGTCATGGCAGCTAATAAGGTTGCATCTGTATATGCCTTAGGTGCTGAGGTGTTTTTTGCTAACACCTCAGCCTGTAATGATTTGAGTATCTGGCCTTTTTCTAAAGAAGGTAACAGCTGCTGCACGTCACCGTTATTGTCTTGAGGACTATTTTTAACGTCATTTTTTACAGACCGCACAAATAAACACTTCCAGCCTTGTGCAATCAGCTCTTTGGCTACTGCGGCAAATAAACCAGAGGCAATTTCGACCTCAACCCGTACCGCATAAAATTCATGATGGACTAAAAATTGCGCCAAATAATTCCTGCAAATTAGGCCATATACTTTGGCATCGTTGCCAGATAAATGACTGCTGATTTTTTGGGTGGGAATAATACCGTGATGGGCATCCACCTTTTTATCATTCCAGGCTTTTGATTGGCGACTAAAATCAAATTGAGCCTGACTGAACAACTTGCCCTGGGGGCCCAAATGTTGGCTATTGCGCATCACAGCAACATGTACCTCTTTAGCCTGCTCAAAGTGACTCATAGGTAAATATCGGCAATCAGAACGGGGGTAGGTAATTAACTTATGCCGCTCATATAACCCTTGGCAAATATCCAATACCTGCTGGGCACTCATGCCAAAAGCCTTACTGGCATCAATTTGCAAAGACGACAAATTGTAAGGCAGGGGTGGCGCTTGTTTTTTATGCTCACGTTTAAGACTTTTCACCTGAGCCGGTTGCCCACTAACACGCTGCGCTACATTTTGCGCCAGCGCCTCAGACAAATTGCGTCCCTGTTCATCCAAATACTTTGCACATTGTTCACTGGGTTGCCACTTGGCTTTAAAACCCTCGCCATGGTCAGTTTCTAAATACGCCCAAACTTCATAAAACGCCTTACTCACAAAGTCGGCAATAGCTTGATCACGGCGCACCACTAAGCCCAATAAAGGAGTTTGCACACGCCCCACAGATAACACGCCATTGTATCCCGCTTTTTGACCTTGCAAGGTATAAGCACGGGTTAAGTTAATTCCATATAACCAGTCCGCGCGAGATCTCGCCAAAGCAGAAGTAGACAAAGGAATAAATTCTCGGTTACTACGCAACTTACTCAAAGACTGTTTCACCGCACTAGGGTTTAAATCACTGATTAAACAGCGTTGAATAGTATTTTTTTTGGCTCCCGTCACCCCTAAAAAATTAATTACCTCATCTACCAGCAATTGACCTTCACGGTCGGGGTCACCTGCGTGAACCAAATGCTCTGCTTGTTTAACTAACTTACGCAAAACGCCCAATTGTTTAGCGGTTTGCTTTTTAACCCCAAGTTGCCACTGTGCGGGAATAATCGGCAGATGTGCATGGCTCCACTTTTTAAAAGCAGGATCATAAGCCTCAGGCTGAAGTTGTTCGAGTAAATGCCCAATACACCAACTCACAGTATCGCCATTGGCGGCGATGATATAACCGTCGCCTTTCTTATGAGGCTTGGGTAATACCTCGGCAATAGCTCGACCTAAACTGGGTTTTTCGGCAATAAATAGGCGCATAAAAATAACTTAGCATGTTTTTTTATACAGTAGTGTATTTTTGACGTTTGGGCAAGGGTAATGCTCCCGTGCTGTCTAATGATTGCGCCATGCTGAGAGTACCTTGCTGAGATTACCCTGCTGAGAGTTCCCTGCTGACACTGGCATTCTGTTTTTGTCTTGAATTAAGGTAAAGTTGTTCTCTCACTAACAGATCTTATTAACCGTTCTGATCCCACAGATCCACCCCGCAGATCCCTCCCGCAGATCTATGTTTCTGTAATGTCGCCGTTCAATGCAGCTACTTCGAAGGAGTAAGGTGCTTAATAATTACAACACGCTCCTTTCCAAAGAGGGGAGTAGAATAGCATACACATCATATTTTTGAACATCTTGGAATAAAACTGGTTGCCTATTGGATCCCTCCCTCAAAGTTAACAATAGCCTCATCTACATTCTTGAGTATGACAACGAAGAAGATACCAAACAGAAATGGCAAACATTCATTCATCGGTCTATCAGTGAAAACGGCTTACCAAACATCCATAAAAGACGGGGCTTGGGTAGACAGCATGGATGTGATTTTATGCAAAAACAGACTTTTTACCTGAGTGGTAAAAATGGAGCATGTGTCTGCATATGGTGGACAAGTACAAAGTATACCATTAGGTAATTCGCTGACTTTGAGTACAATCAAGCGAAAAGAAGCGACTAAAGTATTTAAATGTAAAAAACGCCAAAATGGTGCTGTCAAAACAGAATGCGATTGCACGGCCTACTATGATAAAGCCCCTGTTAATTCACGTCAGCTAATTCACTAACGTGCAGTAACTTTTTGACAATCTCCTTCAACAAATACGTTTCCCTTTCAATTGAAAGGCCTTTTTTATCGCTCGTTGCCATCACGTCTTCATTGTGGGTAATCGCCTCATGAATATTCACCCAAAGTGGTCTCATACCATTGCTGACTTCATATGACTCAAAGGCGGTGTCACCCCGTTCATCATCTATCTCACACACATAACAATAGGAAATCATATGAATTATGTCCCCATCAGGTTTATACCAAGGGCGATACTCATCATAACGTGCAAAGGCTTTTACATTGCGAATACCCTGCGCCCCAGTTTCTTCCTGCAGTTCACGCATTAAGCCCGCAATGTTATCCTCACCTGCGTCTATGCCACCACCAGGAAGACTGTAATCGTGATAACGTTGAGTGAATAACAATAAAATATCATCCCCCTTAACCACAATAGCTCGGGCAGCGTGACGCACAATGAGCCTAAGCTCACTAGCAGCAGAAATATCTTCAGGGGACACATCGGGATGAAAAGCAGTTTTTAACAGTTGCATAAATAATTACCTAGGATACAACCCATGATTTTAGCATTATTCAGCTCAGTTAATTTCAGAAGATCACAATTGGCCAGTAACTCGTTTACCTCCTTAAAAGCTTAATGCGGCTGCGACATCATTCAGCGTGGCATGCCCATGATAGTTTGAGTGGAGTCACCTCAAGCCAATTCTTGTTAGTCATAACTTGTTTTCTGTGTTGGCGATTTTAGCAGATTGCAGAACTTCGCATTTAGTGGCGCTTAAAAATAAGATTACTGTTTTGTTTAACCTTCCGCCACCCGTAATGGACGCCTGTCGAGATGTTCAACTGGGCGAAGACGTGCTCCAGTTTCACGTTGCTAAATCTCAAAAGTAGCCATTAACACCAAACATTAATGACTACCCCAAACTCACAAATAAGAAGCTATGAAAACATCACACCGATTTACAATCGGTTGTTGCGCTTTTGCACGTTACGCACGTTACGCACGTTGCGCACTATGGGGCTGACGGCTGACAAAGGGGCTGACAAAGCTGCTGATGAAGTCGCTGACAAAGCAAACGGTATAAAACAAGCCCCATCAAAGCGAAAATTATTAGAGCTAAACTGCCACCACTAGATTTTTTGTTTACCGTAATGCTTATAAACGTTTTAACATTCACTATTGCTTGTGCCGTTGCTTGTGCGCCTTGTCCGTCATCGACGATATAAATAATGGTGGCTGCACCTACAAAGCCACTAACAGGCGTGTACGTTAGAGTATTATCGCCATTAATCGCCACACTACCTTCATCCACTGTTGCACTGACAACCGTTAAATTATCACCGTCAGTATCGCTGTCGTTGCCTAAAACATTAATATCTATCGGAGTTCGATCATCTGTATTGGCGCTATCATTTACCGCAATCGGCCCATCATTGCCATAGACAGTAATATTTACCGTGGCGCTGGCGCTGCCACCATTACCATCAGAAACAGTGTAAACGAGTCTATCTTCACCAATAAAATCAGTCTGACTCTGGTAACTTAATTGATTGTCAAATGTAATGGTCACAACGCCGAACATAGCGTTAACGGTGCTAATATTAAGCATATCGCCGTCGGCATCTGAATCATTGCTCAAGACATCAATGATTAATGATTCATTACCTTTAACTCTAACAATATCCGCCTGTGCTTCAGGGGGGGTATTGTCGGTTAACATCACGGATACACCACCAGGGTCATTAATGCTGCTGTTGGCCAAACCATCGTCATCGTTGGGCCCACCATCTTCAATGGTTAACTGTACACACCAATGGCCTTCGTTTAGCCCTATTGACCAGCTTGCATCGCCAGGAGGAGGACAAAAGCCAAGGTTTCCTTGACTTGAAGCAAACTGGTTATTGACATCAACAACAAAATCAACCCAGCCATTTACTCGCGTAAACTTTCGATACAATGCGTTGGCAGGTATGGGTTGGAGTTGAGGTAGCACTAGATTGAAGCTTTGACCTGCTTGGGGTAAACCATAAACGATAAAGTCGAATATCCCCCCTACATTTAGCGTTTCTTCATCGTTTGGCAATTCATCAGGCGACAGTTCAAGGCCGCCGCTTTTGTTATTGGCTACCGTTGCGCCTTTACGTAAACATACGCCTGCTTCACCTTCAACAAGGAAGGCTTGTGACTCACTAACTTGCTGTGGCATGACGTTACATGCACTTGGTACATCAAGATAATTAGGAATACCATCAAAATCATCATCGCCAAGCCCTTCTTCATTGTCAGGAATTAAATCGCCATCGCTATCGATGTCGGTTAATACAGCTAAGGTATCGGTAATCTCAAGATAAATGTTGGTTTCTGTGGATAGAGGCGTATCACCATTATCTGTCACCACTAACTTCAATGTTTGAATACCTGCTGTTAACCCTGTGGTATCAAAAGTGTAAGTGGTCTCATCATTGTCAACATCGACCAAGTAACTCTCGCTATTTAGCCATTGATACTGGTGTGTATCAAGCGTATTACTATCAAAAACTTCAGTTTGAATAACCACTTGACCCGCATTGTTTTCAATTAATAAACGCTGTTCATTGTCTTGCGTCACACTATAAGTCACTTGTGGTGCAATATTTTGTTCAACAATCGTTAAGGTATAAGCAGATTTAGCGCCAAGGTTAAGCGTATCATCGAGCGTAATGGTCAACGTTTCACTTTCTTCTGACATGTCGTCAGCTAAAACATCAAAACTAATGCTGCCAACCTCTCCAGATTCAATGACAATTTCGCCTGAAATAAGGTTATGGTCGTTAGCATCAGCTGAGCCGCTCACGCTATAACCTATAATGACAGGGTAAATAGGTGACGGGCCGTTTAAGAAAACCCTCACATCGTGCGAAGTCCCTTCTACTGACGTTTTATCTTGACTCATACTAATTAGTGGGTACACAACGACAGATTGACTTGCCACACTTTTAAGACCTTGGCTATCTTCTGCTTGCCAATAGACAATATTGTTACCGGGTCTAAATAGTGGCTGACCAGCGACTAATGATACAGGTATTGGCTGACCCAAGCTGTTAGTCGCCGTCGCCACACCCAATTCAACTCGGGTGTATAAGCCTATTGCATCAACTTCTAAAGCTGCCGGAGCTGTGATAATTGGGGCACTTTGATTCGAATCACCCTCAATCAAAACATCTACGGTAGTGGTAACAAAGGTGTCGTTACCATCAGTGATGGCATAAGTGATTTCCACCTGTCCGACAAAACCCGCTTGTGTCGTGAATATAAGACTCGCACCATCAATCGTTACACTACCAATACTGGCATTGGCACCGGTGATAGATAATGCGTCTCCGTCAACATCAGTATCGTTACTGAGTACATCTAAGGTGTAGGTATTTGTGTTATTAAGGTCAAACACAAAACTATCTGCCACCGCTTCTGGTGCCTGGTTAATGTTACTCACAATAACACTAAAGCTGATGCTATCTATTGCATTGTCAGCGCCGGAGTTGTCGTTCACGGTAATAGTCACATCACTTGTAACATCAACATCCGCTTGTATTGGTGTACCTGAGACTGCTCCTGTCTTAGTGTTAAAGAGCATCCACTGAGGGTTACCACTGATACTAAAGGTCGTAACGTCACCCACATCAACGTCGCTCACTGTTGGGGTGAAACTGTAATTATCACCTTCTGCTACTTGGGTGGCCGGAGTACCACTTATGACCGGCGCATCATTCAGTGCGGCAACAGTGACCGACACGGTTGCAGAAGCATTGCCGTCATTACTATCACTTATCCCATAAGTAATCGTATCCGTGCCATTGAAGTTAGCATTAGGGCTGTAATTTAAGCGGCCATTACTATTGATGCTCACCGTGCCATTGACGGCAGCAGCACTGGTGACCGTTAACGTATCGCCATCACTATCAGAGTCGTTAGCCAATACATCAATGTTGGTGCTGCTATCTTCATTCACACTCGCACTATCATTTAACGCCACTGGTGCATCGTTCAGTGCGGAAACAGTAACCGACACAGTTGCAGAAGCATTGCCGCCATTACCATCACTTATCCCATAAGTAATCGTATCCGTGCCATTGAAGTTAGCATTAGGGCTGTAATTTAAGCGGCCATTACTATTGATGCTCACCGTGCCATTGACGGCAGCAGC